>Ga0209542_10000744_pt1 | contig 78581 bp, 71 predicted proteins | sample RifCSPhighO2_01_FD_184028 | JGI IMG/M metagenome (GOLD analysis project Ga0209542, IMG submission 184028) | Soil microbial communities from Rifle, Colorado - Rifle CSP2_plank highO2_0.1 (SPAdes) (version 2) | ecosystem: Environmental > Terrestrial > Deep subsurface > Rock core/Sediment ...
ATCTACAACGAAATCCTATATAGGCCGTTATTCAACGCTATGGTCTATCTCCAGAACATAATTCCCGGCGGCGATTTGGGTTTGACCATACTTGTTCTCACGGTTATTATCAGGGCGTTGTTCGCTCCCTTGTCATTAAAGACCGTTCGATCCCAACAATCATTGAAAGAGCTGTCTCCCAAGATCGAGGAGGTGAAAGCGAAATTCAAGGATGACAAAGCTGCGCAATCAGCTGCCATTATGAAGCTTTACAAAGAGAACAACGTGAATCCTTTAGCGGGGTGTTTGCCCCTATTGATACAATTGCCGATACTCATAGCTTTGTACCAAGTGTTTATTAAAGGGATTACTCCAGAAAGTCTGACCCTTCTCTATGGTTTTATCTCTGCGCCGGAGATTATCCACCATAATTTCCTCGGGCTTTTTGATGTTACGACAAGAAGTCGCTTGTTAACCCTGGTCGCCGGAGGGTTTCAATTTATTCAATCAAGGCAAAGCACGGCTCTACAGGCAGATAGTGGCGGAAACAAGGAAATGGCGGCTTTAAGCAAGCAAATGTTGTATTTTTTCCCAATAATGATTATAATTATTGGCTGGAATCTGCCGGCTGGCCTTATCCTTTATTGGATAACGACTACGGTGTTTTCTGTGTTTGAACAGAGATATATAACACAAAAAAGAAATGGACGAAATAAATAAACAAAAATTAGACAAAAACGAAATTTTGGAGATCGTAAAGAAAATGATCGGCTTTATGAATATTGACTGCCAGGTAGAAGCGAGTGAGGAACCGGGCGATGGTCATGGGGAAGGAGCCGTGGTCATATCTATACAAACTCAGGATAACGCAAGATTTTTAATAGGTAAGAACGGCCAAAATCTCAAAGCATTCGAGCATGTCGTAAGAGTTATGCTGGTCAAAGAAGGCAAAGATGCCACCATTGTTATTGACGTCAATGACTATAGAAAATCCCGAACTGCTTATCTAGTTGATGCGGCCAAACAGACAGTAGCAAGAGTCAGGAATACACAAAAAGCCGAGGCCTTGTTCCCGATGACTGCTTATGAAAGACGAGTAGTACATATGGAACTCGCGGCTTATCCCGATATAGCAACTGAAAGCATCGGCACGGAGCCGCAGAGGAGGGTGATAATTAAACCGTTGTAGGCGTTGTTTTATCTGGAGATTAACAGGCGTTGGACAAGTTCCAGCGCCTTTTCGTTTTTGGGTGTCTATTTGATTTTCAAAACATACAGTTTTCCGTCTATATCATTGAGGACGAATAGAGCGTCTCCCGAACGGCTAAGGGCTAACTCTTTGGTAAGCAGGTTGATGTCTGGCGTTGCGACCAGTGTTTTGGAATCACCGGTTAGGTTAATTTTGTAAAATTCGTCTTTGATCTGGGTTTGGTTTTTAAGTCCGCAGATAATTTCTTCTTCATTTGCCCAAACGCATTTTGAAGTGTTGGTGTCTACATCCAAAGCGACGGCCGTGCCGCTGTTTTCAATGTCTTTATAAAGTAGTTGGGTGAAGCCGTTATCGTCTTTGGCGGAAAATATTACCCGCTCTCCTGCGGGCGACCATTTTACGTTAAGATCGTATTGGTAAGAAATAATCTTATCAAGAACTCCGACGCCTTTTAAAGTAAATAAATCGCCGTAGCCGCTTTTATCATAGGCTATCATAGACATGAAATTATCTGATGGCCAACTTAAAATTGCGGCGCCAATACGCGTTTTGAGCGTGCGTTTAATAATTTTCCCGTCTTTAGCTATAAGCAATTCCCCCTCATTTCCAGAAGCCAAGCTTCTGGAAATGAGGTATGCTGCTTGACTGCCGTCCGGCGAAAAAGCGGCTGACCTTAAGTTGCCTTCTATTTCGGTCGATTCTCCGCTTTTTAGATTAAGATAAACCCATTTTTTATTGTTTTTAACATCGTAAAAAGAATAAATAACCGAGTTGCCCGACGGCGACAATATTGCTTCTACTATACCGGTCTGATCGGTATAAACCATTTTTTCGATTAGATTGACTAAATCAATTTCAACGAAGTCTCCGTTGTTTGCTATCGCCACAACTTTTTTAGAGTCAGTAAACGGCTGAACGAAAGTGATGAATTTTCGGCTACTCAACGGTAAAGTGTTAGGAATTTTACCTTTGGACGAGCCGACTTCAACTTTATTATTAAACCTATCAATTAATGATCCGACCTGCTTGGTTAAATGTTGTTGGTTGTGAGTTGTTGGTCGTAGGTCTGTTTGCGGCATCAAAAGATATCCTGACAAAAAGGCAATCGCGCCGAGGGTTATGAAGATTGAAGTTATTAAGAATTTCCTCTCCATAAGCTTATTTACTTTACCAAAAAATTTAGTAATTGAGAACAACCTATGCTATAGTTTTACTATATGAAAAGATTTTTACGTCACTTTCGTTCGTTTTGCGAGAGAGCGTTTTACGAGACAAACTCTAAGATTTTTGTTGTTACAAACGATGCCATCTCCGTTGTTATTGTTATCTCAATTTTGGCGATAATTCTTGAATCCGTATCCGGACTTTCTCGCTACTATCGCATTTTAACCATGGTTGAGTATGTTGCCGTTTTGATCTTTTCGGTTGAATACTTATGTCGCATAGTTGGCGCTCGGCGGAAGTTGCCCTATATTTTCAGTTTCTTTGGTTTTATTGACCTTGTCTCAATATTGCCGACATGGCTGAACGTTTCCAACCTTACTCCGTTGAAAACGGTCAGGGTGCTGCGCATTCTCCGATTTTTGAGAATTATGCGTTTAACCAAAGTTGCCCGTCTTGAGCATTTGGAGAGACCATCCAAAGAAGACACAGCCGCCGTTATCCGGCTTGATCTGGAAATTTACTTTTTAACTGTTTTATTTACCGTCGTTATGCTGGGGAGTTTGGTTTATGTTTTTGAACACGGTCATCCCAACTTCGAGAATATCCCCGTCAGCATGCTTTGGATACTGGAGTCGCTTCTGGGCGGGTCTATTACAGACACGACCCCCCAAACATATGCCGGTATAGGAATTTTTATGATTGCCAGGTTTATCAGCTTTATTCTGCTTGGCTTGCTAATCCACTTGATAGGTAGCGTTATCTCACACTTTTTGCTTGGCCGGGAGGCAAAAAATTCGGTTGGCGACCAACCGCCCCTTCCTTAAGCTTGTTCTGCCGCTTCTTCCCCGAGTCCTGTCAGATTTCCTATCGCTTCACGGCTTGTCTGTCTGGCGCTTTCATATGTTTTACTTTCGGCTCTGTAAGCCAGTATAACCCCAAGGGTTTGCCAAGGGACAATGTTTAAAAAAGAGACGGAATTAGCGCCGGATGTAACCAAGATTCTTGTCATAGGACTCTTCCCCGCCACCTTCCGTACTTTTGACATAGCTCTTACGACTCCCTTTGCGGCAAGCTTTACAACCGGAAGTGGAACCTTACGGCCGTACTTGGCGGCGGTCAAAGCTATACTTGAGGCATAAGCGATGCGTTGCTGTATTGTGGCGATTGCCTGCTCAACTTCTTTGTGATGTTCTTTTGCCCTCTTTACTTTAGCGTCGGTGAACCACGAAATGAGAATTATAGAGGATATAAACGGCAAAGCGATAAATGTGCTTGCTATTATGCCTAATCCTAAGATCAAGTATGAAAAGATGATCAAGGCGTCCGCTACCACGGCTATCAATAGCAGTAGGCCGTATTTGAACCGAGAAGGGTGATCATACGACTCTCCCTCCGTTTTAATTGCCTGCATCGTCCGGTCAATGTCGGAGATGGTCTGGTAGGTTTCTAACTCGGCGGCGTATTGCTCCTCTTCATCAATATCCTCGCTTTCTTGATTGTATAAGTTGTTTTCTGGCATTGGGAAGGTTGTGGTTGATTGTTTGTTACCAATTTAAAATGTAAATATCAAAATGCAAAATGACAATGTAAAGTTATAAAATTTTAAGATTTTGAACTGTAATTTTTAATTTTGATTTTTAAATTTTACATTATGACCTCAACTTCGCCCATTCTTCCTTTGCTTTCTCTATCTCGAGTATCTGTTTGGGGTCGGAGGTTATTATCTGGTCTTCGGCGTAAGATGCCACGACCCTTATGCCGACATGATTTTGGCCGACGAAGAATAATCCGAAACCTACTCTTGTCTCCAAGAGATAATATTTCTCGGCGTCAGTGAGATTGAATGTTTTTTGGACGATATCTATCGCTGCCGGCGATTGCTTCATAAGAATTTGTATTGATGAATTGGTTACAATACTTTTGCCTCTATCGGTAGAAAGCATATCATTAATATCCTGCGATATTGTGGTCAGACCGAGATAATATTTTCGGGCCCTTTTGGCGATATTAGATAGAAAATCCGCGCCGATCTCGTATTTCATAAGCCACCAGGCCTCGTCTACTATTAGAAGACGTTTCTTTTGAACTCTTCTGACAGAAGTCCATATATGATTCAATATAGAGTACATCGCAATGGGCCTTAGTTCTTCCTCCATATCTCTGATACCGAACACAATCAGGTTATTATCCAGGGAAATATTGGTCGGCATATTGAGAAACCCGGAGAAAGTTCCCGTCGTGTATTTCTTTAAACGCGTTGCCATCGACTCGGCTCCGGTTAAACCCTCAAGTATGTTTTGAAGGTCGGATAAGACTGGCGGCGTGGCCTTGGTGAAATCAGACCCTGGCGTTATATCCTTTATCGCATAGGTCTGTATGAGGGCCTCGTCAAGTATAGCGCTTTCTTCTGGGGTTAGATCGCCCAATATGAGCCGCAAAAGACCGGCGAGGTCTAAAATATGTGATTTGAATATGTCGGCAAATGATTCATCCGATTTTGGAATCGAAAGGTCAAAAGGGTTAATATGCTGGTCAGAGGTAACCGATATCTTTATGGCTGTGCCGCCCACTGTTTCAGCGAGGTACTTGTATTCATCTTCAGGGTCTATTATCAGGACTTGTGTTTCGAATATCAAATTTCTCAATATCTCTAACTTTATGGTGTAGGACTTTCCTCCGCCGCTTTTTCCGAAGACGACCGCGTTGTAGTTCTCTAGCTGGAATCTATCAAATAAGACCAGCGAATTATTGTGAGTGTTGATACCGTATAGTATGCCGTCGTTGGAGGTCAGGTCAAAAGATACGAACGGGAAAACGGAAGACAACGGTTCGGTGTTGAGAGAAGTGTGTACATTAAGCCTGTCGTCGTTAATGGGCATAGTCGACATGAAGCCCTCAAGCATTCTAAATGTCGCCGTTTTGGGAGAAACAAGCTGATATTCCATCATACTTTTTAATTTACTCTCTGCCTCGTTAAGTTCTTTCAAACTGTCCTCATATATCGTTATATATATACCCAATTCGAAAAATTTATCAGTCCCTTGCTGGAGGCGGTCTCGTAAATTCTCTATGTCCTGTATGGCCGTGTCCAGAATAGGGTCTCTTACTTTTCCTTTGGCCGCCTCTTCCATTGTCTGCGCTTCGAGGCGAGTGAGCCGGTCTCGCAGCTGTTTAAGGACAGTTGCGGTGTTTTTTGGCAAAACGAAAATTGAAATATCAAGGACTCTGTCAAGGTTAATGACGGGCGAGAACCAATTGGTTTGCAAGTATCTGGGATAAGTCGCAAGTAAAATAGTCCGAGCAAACTTATCCCCCACCTGAATATGGGAAGGGGCAATGCTAAAGGCACTCGGAGCGAGATATTCGGATAACTTGTTTTTTGGTTGTTGTTCGGTAGCCATAATTTTTAAATCTCTAATCTCTAATCTCTAATCTATAAACAAATCCAAAACTCAAAACCCAAAGATTAAAATCGACTAGCATGACCGTTGTTCTATTATTATTTTGGTTTTTAGACATTTGATATTTGAGATTATTTAGAGATTAGGGTTTAGGATTTAGAGATTTTACTTCGACGGGTTATACAGCTCATAATAAAGCTTTTTTAGTTCCTCTTCCTCAAGCTGCCTTATTTTCAGCCCCAAGCCGGCAAGACCGTCGTAGACGAGTTCCGCTCTCTGCAGAAGCTGGTTTTTATACATACCGAGTTTTTCGTCAGTCAGTTCTTTCACAATTTCTTTGGGTTTTAGTATGCTCGTTAAGGCCTGAAGTGCTCCTGTTTTGTCAGGTGTTTCATAAACGTAGAACGGCAGTACAACGTAAAACTTCTTGGACATTATGTTGGACAAGCTAGACAACTCTTTGACGAACCGTGAATATTCAGATGCCTGTATTTTCATAAGTTCGTTATCGGTTGATTCAGCGATCTGGTCGACTGTTTTCAGATAGGTGTCTATAATCAACTTCCTTGAGCTGATGACCATTTGGATCGGGAAATCGGCTGAATTAAGAAATCTCTGGAAGCTCTGAAGTATGGCGACTTGTTCGTCATTTGACCTTAACTCGAAATTTATAGCTGACACCCCAAGAACCATACGGAGGGAACCGTTTTTCAATATCACGATGCCTTCTCTAATATCCGAGATTGGAACCAATTGTGATGTAGTTTGATTAGGCATAGCTTGTAAATTTCTAATTTCTAATATCTAATAAAATTTCCAAGGCCTTAATTTTTTGAAATTTAACATTCAACATTTCATTAGAAATTAGTAATTAGGAATTAGATATTTTATCCTCTTCTTTTCGAAATACATATCTCTTCGGGTTCAGTAAATATGATAACAAGTATGCTGTGTAATTGATCAACGGCACTCCCTCTATTTTTAGGAATGCGAGGGCCAGAAATATCGCCGCCACCGGTATTCCGGCAGCGAAAAATATAAATCCGCCTTGCGTTGTCATAAACAAGAGAAACAATATCGCCGCTCCGCCGGCCACCCACAGGAATTGCTTGAGCGTCAAAGGACCGACTAGTTTTGTTTCTGTCTCAATGAATTGTGGCAGTTGAAAACGCATGGGATGTTTGTCTATAAGCGAAGCGAGTAGCTACAAACTTGCCACCAGGCACTTTCTTGAATTTCTTTAGAAAGTGCCTGGTAAGCACTTGTAGCCAATCGGACTTCGCATAAGACGCTTGTCCTCTTGGACAACTACTTATCTCTTAAGTTTATCACATTACCTTGTTCGGTGTTTGGCGGCGGTTGTTGCGTTTGACTACTTCTGACCTGCGCGATGCGGTCTTTAAATTTTCCTCTCTGCATATTTTTGATATCTTCTATTGCCGGTGCGAATAATTCGTTTACTATTTTGTTTGCGATTTGGCTTGCGATACTCGCTTCAACCCTTAGTTTTGAAGATATTAACGCCGGAAAGTCACCCAAGAAAACGTCAGCGAGAAGAACGTCTCTTACAACTCGCGACAGATCAGAAGATTGTTCGTCAGACAAGTCAAAATCTTCAGAAATCATAATTATAAGTTCGATAGTATTGGCGTCGGTTAGGATATTTGTTATCGACACCGGCAGAGCACTTATTTTTTTAAGAAATTTATCCCAATCCAGAGGATCAGTTGTCTGCAGGTCTACCCTGAAAGGACTATAAAAATTAAAATCTAAACCCCGCCATAGTTCGGGATTTTTTTCAATTTCTGTCATATCTAAATCCTCTTGTTCTAAATTTTCTTCTAAATTAATAGTCATATTATAGTGTTGCTACAATTCTATTTTTAATTACACTGCCTATTGTTGAGTTATCAAGCTGGGCTTTAAATCTGTCTCCTCCGCCTAATCTACCCTTAAACTTTCTGCCCCCCGGAATAGCACCTGGCCTGCCCGGAATTACAATATCGCCATTAGGCAGAGTAATACCAGGCGGAGCTCCTGCCGGCGGAGGTGTTCCTCTTGGGAATAAAGTACCTTCCGGAATTGCCGGTACCCTTTTGTTTAAAATTCTGACTTTATATTTCAAGGCATTTATGAAGTTAGGATCTCTCCAAGCATCAATTGGAAGATCGCCCAGTTTTTTAGTATCAGCTGTTTTTATTAATTTGTATGCTTCGCGAGCGGCGTTGATTCCGGTAGTTGCGCTCTTGCGTTGGGCAACAAGATCGGGTCTAACATCGCCCAGAACCTTAAGGAACCTCTTTGCTTCCGGCGAATTCTCTCCTCCTAAAATTGAGACCGACTTGTCAATTTCTGACGAAGTTAATTTTGCTGCCAGTTTGGCATCGCTTGCTATATCAAACAACAGCTCGCGCTTGGCCGGTGTAAATGCCGTACTGTCCAATCTTGAGTCAAAGACAACGGATTTTAAGTCCTTGATTCCGTTAAACTTCGATTCTTTAGCTGTTTTTACAAGCTCCTGTATCGCTAATGGGTTATTTTTTGCGTCAGCAAGTGTATCGGCAAATTGTCTCTCGTTTAGCAGGCCCTTTTTGACTGCTAATTTACGATAAGCGTATCCTTCCTCTGAATTTGTTCTGGTTGATTGCGCCAATTTCTGTAAGTTGCCCGAAGTCAACTTACCGGTATTATATTCGTCCTCAATACGGCTGAATTCCTTCCCGCTCCGATCAAGAAACTCTCTTTGTTGCTTAACATCTGCGCCTCTTACACCAAACATTCTTCTTGACGTGGCGAGTCCCGTCGGCGGCCCGCCAAGGATTCTTCCCAGACGGCCTTCTCCGGCCTGTATCTCCGCCCCTTTTTCTTTGGCGGCTTGAAGGAATCCTCTTGCTCCAGTTCGTCTCATTACTCTTTCTCTTCCCCACTTTGCCACGCTTACTATCCCCGTTCCGGAAAATTGGCCGGCGTTCATTGCTACTTTTGTTCCGCCGATGAGGAAGACAGCGACCAGAACGTAGGAGAAAATTAAACTGAAAGTGAAGTTGCCGCCCAGGCCGGTTAAACTCTGATCGACGAAGGTCTGACCAAGTCCTTCAATAACCTTTGGCATATTACCCAAGAAGTACAGAGCAAAGTAAAGGGAAAATAAGTAGTAAGGCAGAAATAAATTCCAGCCCAGGAATTGCTTCCACCAATTATCGTACGCTCCTTTTGTCGCCGGCAGTATACTTAAAAGCCACGCCATAGGCGAGACGATAAGCAATGCCCAAAGTATCGGTATTCTGACAAGCGCCACGACAAGAGGAACAGCGACGCTTACTAAAATGGTGAAAAACATAAAAATACCAAAGAGTAGTTTGATTATAATTGAAAAACCTAAATTGCTTAGAGCTTCTCCGCCCTGTGTAACTTTTTTGGCTTCTGGCAGCAATTCTGTAACATTTAACCCCTGTCCGAGCTGTCCGGAAATGTCGCCCATCGCGGCAAGGAATGTATTATTCAAAACCTGCGTTGCGTCTATCATCAGTCCGCCAAGGACCAAACTGAAATTTATCAGCACGGCAACAACTATAAATCTGGGTATCAGCGACTTGAAGTCGTATTTCGGTATATTGAATATCGTCCCGTAAGCCATCACTATCAGCGCGATGATGAAGAGCATATTGGCGAAGTCGCGCATAATTTTCCAACTCTCCTGTATGACCGGAACATTCGTATATATTCTTATATTGACTGTCCAGGCAAGCAGTTGAACCAGGGCGCCCATAAGAGTGCCTATAGCTGTGAATACTATGTATAAGGAAAAAGAAAACATATTACTGACAGCCGGGTAGGCAATATTGTTAAAAATCCAGCTACCCATAGATGCCTGCGCGTCAAAAACCGGCAATAAAATTAGCGCAGTAGTAAGTAGCGCAGTAGCGCAGTAGGATGAACGAGTACGTAGCGCAGTAGGTTTTTGTGAAGGCTTCATTTGTTTATAAGTTTGTTTAGCATTTTCATAATCTCTTCCAGTAGTTGTTCTATTTTTGTGTAATCAAGATTTTTAGAAAAAGAAAGTTTTTTGGATATTTCTAGTTGGGTTTCTAATTCAGCCCCTGAACCGTAGGATATTGTCAAGAAATGAATAAATTCTTTTTGAGTTAGTCGCCTTCTTCCCCCAGCTATATTAGAAGGTATGGAAACAGCCGCCCGTCTCATTTGAAAAGTAAGCCCGTATAGTTCCGATCCCGGGAACTTATCGGTTAATCTGTAAATCTCTACGGCTAGTTCGACTGACTTTTGCCAAACTATTAAGTTTTTATATGAATTCTGGTCCATATTATTTTTTCTACTGCGCTACTGCGCTCGTTCATCCTACTGCGCTACCCACTACCTCCCTACTGCGCTAACCTATGGCCAGGTTATCATTACCACATCACTTCTCTCGGAGCAGTTTCTAGTACTATCTCTAGCAAGACAACTCATCATAAAGCCGTAAGTTTCTCCGGATTGTGGAGAGAAATCAGATAAGCCGCCACGTAACGCGTTTCCTGGAGCAAAGAGATTGCTCGTATCTTTGTTTATTTGATTTGGCAGCATCCAATCCCAAGTGCTTGCAACCCAGTTTCCGTTTCTAAATACAAAGATCCAGGGATTTCCAACAAGCGTATCGCTACCAGTAGTAATTCCTGGCACTGGTACTGGTGGCCAGACACCAGCTTTATCATAGTTAAGATCCATACCGCTTCCACCGCCCGTTACAACCGGTGAGAATCCGGCAGTAATTGCCCACCCGGCCACTTCCGATGTATCTCCCCAGACGACACTGCCTAAGTCGCCGACAGTTGCCGGCGCGCCGGGGTCATTGCCTATGCCTCCTCCCAGCGGCGGTGGTTGAGATGGGGGTGGAGGCGATGGAGGTAGCGGCGCGGGGGCAGGAAAGGTCAGCGGGCAATCTTGCGGGCAAGTTAAAGCATTTTCACCGACCTCGCACGTGTTGTTACCGCAGAATGAAACTCCGATACAAGAAGCAAGACAGGAGTCAAATGCTACAGGAGAAACGCTTGAGCAATCATATTCCTTACCCGTATCTGTACTGGAGCAATAAGTTTGCATGCAACCGTCCGCACAGGTATCAAACCGGTTAAAGCCAGAGCTGATTGGCCCACCGATATCCGCGTCAAGTTCTATAGACGGCACCGAAGCGTCTTCTGTGTCCAGATTCTTTAATCGATTTACAACAACTGCAAACATGTCAACGAGAAGTTCATTTATCTCATCAACGCTTACCAGCCAGTTAAGCTCTGACCTGATAGCCGCATCTACAGTTGCGTTGCTAATGACAACTCCCGGTGTCTTGATATTTCTATAGGCCAAACACTTTCCGGCAGCGTCAGGAATTAAACAGCTGTTCTTAGCATTATCACCACTTATCCCCAGGAATCCTTCATTTGAAAGCGCTTGATTTATATCGGCCGATTCTTCAATAGCTCGTTGTTTGTTTGCTTCGTCAAGCGCCATAAATAAGGAACCGTAGGGATTATTCTGCGGTTCCATAAGCCGTGACCAGGCCTCCCATCCGCCGTTGCCGGAGAAGTCGTTTTTGTAAGCGTTAAAGTTAAAGTTGTCAGGAAGAGTGCACCCGGCTCTTACCTGGAACGAGTCAAAATCATCTGCCCTTGTTCTGATCGGGCTTAGGTTGACTTTTTGAGTTGCTCCGAACGACTGTTTCAAGTCATTACCAAAGTAATTGCAAAGTTGGGTTGATGCCAACATTCCTCTAAAGACCCCCTCGCCTCTGTATTGAGAATCCAATTGTAAATTGCGCCAGTTTTGAATCCATGTTGTTCCGCCATCTCGTCCGCTTGTTCTTGCTATGTCCAATATCCCCAGATTCATTCGTGAAAGCGCCTGTCTTCCTATGCACCTAGCAATTATGTCTTGTATTGTTTCTTTGGCTACAAGGCTCGCAGTTGCTCCGCCCTGATCGTCTACGGGGTCAGGGCCGCATTTTATAAGACCCATACTAATCGTTGAAATAGCCCCACAGATTAGCCCCTTTATTAAACTTTTGATTTTTTTGACTACTGCTCCTATCACATCAGACAAGAAAGATTTTAGTTTATTTCTTAGGGCACATTGTCCAATTTCTGCGATGTCATCAAGAAGTGCGAAGGCGAAAAAACTGGGCAACAAAACCCCGATCACTATCAGCAGGACTATAAATTTCGCGAACGTTGATCTGTAAGCCATGTATTTATCGGTCTTGCATAATTTTGATGTATTCAGTTAATTTATCAGGTAAGCGCTCTGTAAATAGTATGATGATGTTTTGGAAGGACAACATGGCTTGAATTGGATCAGAGTCAGCATTAGCCAGAGATGCATAGCTGATTGAAACACTTTTGAAAATTTTTATAATGAACCGATGTTGTTCCGACAGCATCTCAGGAACCGGACCGGCTTCGAGTGTGGCTATATTTCTGTTTAATTCCGCTGCTCTGGCTAAAGAAAAATTATGGAGATTTTGAAACGATTTCTCCCCGGCTTTAAGTTTAGAGTCGTCAAAAAAATTAGTATCATCGATCAAGTCAACCAGTTTAAGAATACTCTCACCCTCTTTCTCGGCCATGGACTCTATTAAAGTATAAATTGTATTCTTGTAGATATTGATTGCCTCGTAACTATCAGGGACTACTTTAGTTGATATTTCATTTCGCGGGTTTAAATTTATTTCCGACTGTGTAAACAATCCATCTACTACCATGTTCAGTGATTCGACGTACTTAGGGCTGGTTGGTTTCAAAGACCCTTCGGCTATTCCGGCAAAAGCAATTTCAGACAGCGTCTTTGTTAAATTATTTTTTTCCATTTTGTCGTCCGGCCCGGGTTTAAGCGGATCATGACCGGAAGCGACCTCTTCCCCGTCAAGGTAACCATCCCCATCGGTATCAGGTTTGTTCGGGTCCGTATTCCAATAAGACTCTTCTCTGTTTGGAAGGCCGTCGTTATCCCAGTCGGCATCTCTTTCAAGAGGCGTGTTGATGTTGGCTTGATTCGGTTTGAGATCCAGGTCAACTTTTAAATTTTTAAGTCCGAGGTAAACTAAAGAAACGGCAACAAGTCCGAGAAAACTAACTAAAATTTTTATTTTGATTGGCACTGCGATATTTAATTAAACCCAGCCCGAATGCCAGTAAAGAGACCAGTAAAACCGACCAGTCCCCTAGTTTATTATACCATGTACGCGTTTGATTTGGCACAATGTCGCCTGTTAATATCTTATACCCGGTTGAATCGGCGGATTTAACTATATTTCCAAATGGGTCTATGATTTGAGAAAGACCGAAATTTGACGAAATAACCAGGTATTTTTTATTTTCTACGGCCCCGTATCTTGCTGTTGCCAACAACTGACCCGCAACAAAGCACGACACGCCAGATTGACTGATTTCACTCACTTATTGTACTTGAGATGCTAGTTTTAGCCAATTTTCAAGAGAAAGTTCTTCCGGACGCGACTCTGGTCTAATGCCGGATTTTTCAAGAACTTCCTTGCCGATAGTGTTTTTGAGCTGTTTTATTCAGGACGGCTTTTCTCCAGGAAGGTCTTTACTGCCGAGACGAAGTTTGTAATGTATGGTTCACTTGTTTTAGCGAAGTCCTCCAAGCGTTTCCATTTTATATCCAAGTATTCGTGCGCGAGAACATTGCGAAGTTGAACCCATTTCTCAAATCTTGTTTCAAATTCCTCCGGCAACTCCAATATTCTCAAAGCGTCACGAACAGTTTCCCGGTATGTTGGCGGGACGAGGTATTTTTTGCTTCCCACGATCACCTTTGCCATATCTATCGTTGCGTTTACAAGGTTTTCAAGCCAACGTTCAATCTCATTTCTCTTACGCGGGTCTTCATTGTAGTCATTCCAGGAAAATTGGCGGTACACTGGATAAAGTCCCGACTGTTGTTCGGTGAAGTCAATAAGTCGCTCCAGTCGCTCGCGGTCTTGAGGCGAAAGAGAACGTGAACGTTGGACGATCTGGTGATAGTCGTGCGCCCATATCCTGTAGTCCTCCGCGAGGTTAGTAATAACAAGCATAAATTTAAGCCATAACCGGCGATCTTTTATTGTAAGTAGCGTCCCTTGCAAAGCGCTGGCGGCAATGCTTGCCGGAGCAGTGTTTAGTATTGTTAGGTCAACCCTGTCCGTGCCGAGAATTTCGGTTAAGTCGCCCCAGATTTGGCTTTCTTGCGGATAGTCAAGATTGGTATTTTCAAACTCTAAATCGTTGCTTTGGGGCTTAAGATATATGGCTATGTCCCAGTCGGATTCGTCACGCGCTTTTTCTTCGGCTTGAGACCCGAAAAGAAAAGCAAAGACAGCATCGTCCCGTTTGTTAAAATAATTTTTGAGCAGGTTAATTTTTGCTTGTTTGTCCATAGTTATAGAATACCATGTCATTAGTTGTCGGCAAAATTGACAATTCTTAACCAATCTTCCAAAGAAAGTTCTTCCGGACGCAACTCGGGTCTAATGCCGGTGTTTTCAAGAATTTCCTTGCCGACAGTGTTTTTGAGCTGTTTCCTTTTCCCCGCGAAGGCGGTTTTGATAAGTTTGAAAAATCTATCTGCCAACTCAAGGTCTGACCTTATGGGCGTCAACTTAATAATCGCCGAGTTGACTTTTGGTGTTGGGCGGAAACTGCCTCGCGATACGTAGCTTATAATTTTCGGCTTGGCAAAAAATTGCACCGAGAGAGCAAGAAGATTCATGTGCGGCGGTTTGGCCATTATTCTTTGCGCCACTTCTTTCTGGACCATCAGTACGATTAGCTTTGGCGCGGGCCATTTTTCAAAGACGGTTTTTAGTAGATGTGAAGTTATGTAGTATGGGATATTCCCAATTAGTTTGTAGCCAGTAGCGCAGTAGCGCAGTAGCGGGGTCGGGTCTATTTTTAGAATGTCTCCTTCAACTATGTCGACGTTTGTATTTTTAAACTTTTCTTTAAGTTGAGCAATCAAACGGGCATCTTTTTCAATGGCGATAACCCGGCCAGCTTGTCCTGAGCCCGTCGAACGGACTTTCTCTACCAGTTTTTCCGTGAGGACGCCTGTGCCTGGACCTATCTCAATAACGGTATCATCTTTATCTAACTCGGCGGCTTTGACTATTTTGTCCAACACACCCGGGTTTATAAGAAAGTTCTGGCCCAGGGATTTTTTGGCTCTAAACATAGTAAATCACCTGTGGATAAACGACTTGCGAAGTCGTTTATCCACAGGTTAGTAATAAATTTTCTCGTCGTCGTCAAAATCAACTCCGCTTGTTTCAAACGACGCAAGGTGCGCCGGTATCTCCCCTAAAAACCTAGATGGAAGATTCATTTCGGTGGAGCCGAATATGTTTCGGTACTTGGTAAAAGTTAGGATTAATTTTTCTTTGGCCCTTGTCATCGCCACATAACAAAGCCGTCTCTCCTCTTCCAGTTCGTTGGGATAAAAAAGCGTTTTTGAGTGGGGAAACAAACCTTCCTCAAGGCCGATGATAAATACGACAGGGAACTCGAGTCCTTTTGACGCATGCGCCGTCATCAATGTGACTTTGTTGTCGGAGGTCTTAACTTTGTCCAGGTCTTGAAGCAGGGCTATTTCTTCCAGTAGTTTTGATACTCCCTCCGAGCATGTTTCGGCCTTGTTGTACTTGCCCGCCACGACTACGAGTTCTTTCAGGTTTTCTATCCGTTCCTCGGCTTCTTCTTTTGACTTAGAACCGGGCCCTTTCAAATATTCTTCGTAACCGATAACTCTGATTATATATTTGACGAACGCGCTCGGTTTAAGTTTATCCGAGTTTTCTATAATACCGCCCAATAAAGACGAAAACGCCTTTACGGCTACGGTTTGTCTGGGTTGGCCGCTCTCATACGACGCGACGGCTTTGATGCCGTTCAATATGTTGTCGGAGTTCTCTTTTAGTATTTTCTCAACGACGCCTTTACTGATCCCCCGAGGAGGCGTGTTGCACATTCTTTCAAAACTAAGAAGATCAGAAGGATTAACCCAAAACTTAAGATACGCGAGAATGTCTTTTACCTCCCTTCTCTCATAGAATTTTGTTCCACCGACTATGTGATACGGTAACCCCGCCATTATCAGCGCTTCTTCGACCGCGCGGGACTGGTAGTGAGCGCGATACAGGACCACGATATCATTTGGTCTCCGTCCTTTTTTGATCATATCTCTAATCGTGGACACAAGAAAGTTCGCTTCTTGCCGCTCGTTCAGAAGTTCTTTGGCTAGTATTTTCTCCCCTTCTTCGTTGTCGGTCCAGAGTTCTTTGGGCATCTGATTCTTGTTATTGGCTATCAGGTGGCTGGCGGCGGTGATGATGCTTTTGGTTGAACGGTAATTCTGTTCAAGCATTACTATCTTCGCGCCCGGGTAGTCCTTCTGGAAGTTGAGGATGTTTCGGATGTCGGCTCTGCGGAATTGGTAAATACTCTGCGCGTCATCGCCTATACAGAATAAATTTTTGTTGGTTTTGGCCAGAAGGGATATAAATTCATACTGGTCTCGGCTTGTGTCTTGGTACTCGTCAACGAGTATGTATTTCCAGAGGTTCTGATATTTTTTGAGTGTTTCCGGATTTTGTCGGAAGACCTTTACGCAAAGAACGATGAGGTCGTCAAAATCAACGGCGTTGAGCCGCTCTAACTCTTCTTGGTAGCGTTTATAGATACTGCCGACTATTTTTTCAAAAAATTCTTCCGAAGGCGCGTTTTTTGGTTCAACGAATTCAGTTTTAAGGCGCGATATTCTGGAGAGCATGGCGTTGGGATTGGTTTTCTTGCTGTCCAACTCCAATTCGGCGATTATTCTTTTGACCAAACTCACTTGGTCATCAGCGTCAAAAATAGTGAAGTTGCTTCCGTAATCGAGATGATGGATCTCTCGTCTTAAAATTTTTAATCCTACGGAATGGAATGTCCCAATTAAAGGACCCGCCGTTGAGGTTAAACCTCTACTGTGTTGAGTGTGTTGAGGTTTAACCTCAACAACCTCCTCAAGTAGGCGGGAGACACGTTCTCGCATTTCTCCGGCCGCTTTATTCGTGAAAGTAAGGCACAAGATGTTTTCTGGCTTTATTCCCGTTGAAATTAAATAAGCGACTCTGTGAGTAAGACACTTGGTCTTTCCCGAACCCGGACCGGAGATAACCAAAACCGGGCCGTCAATTATTTTGACGGCCTCGGCTTGCTTGTCGTTCAAATCAGCGAATATTTTTTCCACTGTGGACCCGGCGGTAATCGAAACCGCGTCCCGGCAACTTGCCCCGTTAGACATCATTGTGGACCTAGGCAGAATCGAACTGCCGTCTCGACAATGCGAATGTCGCGTCATGCCACTAGACCATAGGCCCTTTTGGCCCATGACTAACGGGGTGAAAATGCCGTATATTGCCACTATACGACGGGCCCTATTCTACTTTGTCGGGACGCCGCGAATCGAACGCGGTCTACCACTACCCGAAAGTGGCGTACTACCGGCATACTCCGTCCCGAATTTATTTTTTCCCAGTACTTCCAAAACCGCCTCTAGACATAATATTTTTTCATTCTCCTCTCTTCCCCTTTTTTCTGGGCTTCTCCGATCTTCTTTAGCGATTTCTTTAACTCTTCCGGCGATTTTTTATCCAACTCGCGGCTTCTTTTCTTCAAATATTGTGCAGTATTTTTTGCGGGATCGTCCAACACTTCAGCAAGGAGGCAGTTTAATATAAGACCGACTTTTGGTCCAGGTTGAATGCCTAACTCTTTCATTAGTTCATTACCGTCTATCTTTAGCATCTTGACTGATATCGGGTCATGTGACACCTTGTCTATTATATATTTCAAGTGGCGTAGTTTGTATGGTACCGCTTTCGGTCTTCCCGAGCCGATTCTGTCCGCCTCTCTTACTTTAATAAGGTCTTCTATGTTTTTCGATCCCACGTTAACCATAAGACGTCTGACCGACGACTCGGTTACTTCCCCGACGTTGTAGAAAAACATATGATAGCGGACTAATTTTACCACTTGTTCCGTGATATCTTTGGAAAATTTCAGTCGCTTCATAATTTGGGCAACCATTTTAGCGCCGATTACCTCGTGACCGTAAAAAGTTGAACGTAGTCCTTCGCCTCTCTTTGAGCGCGGCTTTCCTATATCGTGGAACAAAGACGCAAGACGAACAGACAGAGAGTAATTTTTGTCGGATGCGTATTTAAGCGACTTGGTCAGGTGTTCCCAAACGGAGTAAATATGGTGCAGGTTTTGACTGACACCAATCCCCTCGCGCAGTTCCGGAACCATATATTTCAAAAGGCCAGTTTCTTCAAGCAGCAAAATTCCCTCATAAGCACTATCGGACTCGATGATCTTTACGAATTCGTCTCTTATTCTTTCTTTTGAGATGGCACGAAGCCATTCAGAGTTTTCTTTGACAGCGGTTAGTGTTTCTTTTTCTATTTCAAAACCAAGAACCGCGGAAAACCGGACGGCTCTCAAGAGCCGGAGAGCGTCTTCACCAAACCTTTCTTTAGGGTTACCGACGGTCCTGATAACTTTTTTATTCAGGTCTTTCTGCCCGTCAAAGAGGTCAATAATTTCGTAGGTTGTAGGTTGTAGGTTGTAGGTTGTAGGTTTCAACGCTAACGCGTTGACCGTAAAGTCTCTGCGGGACAAGTCGTCTTCAAGTTTGTCGGCAAATCTGACTTCGTCAGGGTGTCTTTTGTCGGTGTATTTGCCTTCAATTCGATAGGGCGTTACTTCTATTAGCGCCAAGGTCGGGTCGTTAGACCCCGTCTTAACCGCAACTGTTCCAAAACTATTTTCATAAACAGTGTCCGAAAACAACCCTTGTATCTCTTCCGGTTTTGCGTTGGTGGTGATGTCCCAGTCAGTCGGCTCCTTTTCCAACAACAAATCACGCACGCACCCGCCCACGACATAGGCCTCATAACCGGCCTTGGATAATTTTGCTAAAATATTTTTAACTTCTTGCGGTAGTTGCATTTTGATAGTACCCCCGAGAGGAATCGAACCTCCATCTTCTCGTTAGGAGTGAGGAGCTCTGATCCATTGAGCTACGGGGGCAATTTACCTTGAAATTCTATCACTCATTAGCATTTTTTTCAACCGTTGACACGCAACTTTTACTGTAATAATATGTATTACATGAGACAAATAATAAATATATCATTGCCGGAACAAATGGCGAAGAAGGTCGAAAGAGAAGTTAAAAAGAATAAATTTGCTAGTACCAGTGAGTACTTTAGACACCTCATACGTTCCAGGGAATTAGCTGATGAACTATACAAAATGCGAGAGGAATTTCCTAAGGGGTGGAAAAAACTCCGTTCTTTGCGCGATTTACGTTAGAATTTATGGAATTATATTACTCACCCAAGTTTATTAAATCTTATAATAAACTGCCACAGAGAATAAAAATTCTAGCAGAAAAAAAAGAAAAGGTATTTATTAAGGAACCTTTTAACCGGGTGCTTGAAACTCATAAACTACACGGAGACTTTGCTGGATTCTGGACTTTTTCAGTAAACAGAATTTATAGAGTTGTTTTTGATTTACTTGGAGAAAATACTGTAAGATTTTACGATATTGGTACCCGCGATATTTATAAATAATGGGCCTGTAGCTCAATTGGTAGAGCGCGCGAATGGCATTCGCGAGGTAAGGGGATCGTAGCCCCTCAGGTCCACAATTCAAAACCTCCCGTATGGGAGGTTTTGAATTAGAGGGCGTTGAGTTCTTTCAAAGTTTTTTCATATAGTTGTACGGCGCGCTTGGCTTCGCCGTATCGAAGGAAGTAATTGGGGTCGTGGGTAAGGCGGTTGCGTATCTTGTGCGCTTCCCACAATCCATCCAACGTGACTACCTGGCTCTTGTCCATATTCTTTAGGCGTTCGCCCATTGTGTCTCCGGGATAACCGCTGGATTTCAAAACATAATCAACCAAACTGTCCGCTTCAATAACGGCGAACTTCCACTCGGCTTCTTTTGTTGAGTTCAGATGTCTTTGAATTTCATCCCACCTTGAGCCGAGAGGACTTTCTTTCGCCGCTTCCGGAGGAACAATTGTTTTTAGCAGATTGGCTCTTATTCTGAGAAATCTGTCGGTCTTCACAAAATTTATAATGAACATTAAAAATAAAACCACAGACACAGAACCGCCGAGTATCTTTAATGCATTGAAGGTGACGATCGTCGCAGGACCGGAAAAATACCCGAAGAGCAGATCTAAGTCCAAAGAGCCGATGTGGAATTCTGAGATGTTATATATTGATGCCAGGGCGTTTAATACAGTGTCGTCTATATTAGAGTATTGCGGATTACGTATTGCGCATCAACTACTTTTATTAATTCGAAATTCGTAATGCGAAATTTATAAATGTTTTTCTAACTGATACGCTGCTTTCAAAAGAGTTTCTTCATCAAACGACTTGCCTATTATTTGGAAACCAACCGGCAGATTGCTGCTCTCCCCATTTCCGCAGGGAATTGATATTCCCGGCAAACCGGCAAGGTTGACTGGAACAGTATAAACATCTTCAAGATATAGAGCAAGAGGGTCAGATGACTTCTCCCCTATTTTGAAGGCCGTTGTGGGCGTGGTGGGCCCGACTATCAGATCAACTTTTTTGAACGCTTCGTCAAAATCCTTTTTGATAAGCATTCTGATCTTTTGCGCCTTGGCATAGTAAGCGTCATAATATCCGGCAGACAAAGCATACGAGCCTATCATAATGCGTCGTTTTGGTTCTGACCCTAAGCCTTCTGAGCGCGACTCAAGATAAGTGTCAAGTAACGTCTCAGCGTTTTTTGAAGAGTAACCGTAGCGAATTCCATCAAAACGGGCAAGGTTGGCGGATGCTTCGCTTGGCACCAAAATATAATAAGCGGCAAGCGCATATTCAAAGTTGGGCAGTGTTATCTCTTCAGTTTTACAGCCGAGACCTTTAAGTTTTGATATTGTCGATCTTACGTTTTCGGATACCTCGGCGCTTAAGCCATCACGGAAAAACTCTTTCGGAACCCCTATCCTAATGCCCTTTATGTCTTTGTCTAAATTTTTAGTAAAGTCAGGAACGTTGTCCTTAGAAGTTGTAGGGTCAAAATTATCATGTCCGCAGATTGTATTTAAAACCAAAGCGGCATCTTCCACGGTCTTGGTTAGCGGTCCGATCTGGTCAAAAGATGAAGCTAGAGCTATTAAGCCGTGCCTTGATACGCGGCCGTAAGTTGGTTTTAACCCCACAATTCCGCACATAGCCGCCGGGTATCGGATGGAGCCGCCCGTGTCTGAACCGAGAGCAAAAACGCATAAATCCGCCGCAACGGCGGCCGCCGACCCGCCCGATGAACCGCCCGGAATTCTAGATGTGTCCAGAGGATTTTTCGTAGGTCCGAAAGCGGAGTTTTCTGTTGTTGTGCCCATGGCGAATTCGTCCAAATTTGTTTTGCCGAGAAACTGTACGCCGGCGAGTCTTAATTTTTTAATAACAGTCGCGTCGTATGCGGAAATGTAGTTTTTGAGTATTTTAGAACCGGCCGTGCAAACGGTGCCGTCGATAAGGATGTTATCTTTGATAGCAATCGGGACGCCATTTAGCGGATTACGCATTGCGGATTGCGTATTATTTTTTCCGTAATTCGTAATTCGTAATTCGTAATTCTTGAATACCGACAAATAAGCGTTTAACTTTTTATTTTCTTTCCCTATCTTTTTCTGGTAGTGTTTGAAAATTTCTTCAGCCGAAAAATAGCCTTTTTTTAAACCCTCTTGAATGTCGAGAATTGTGTAGTTTTTTGAATTTTTAGTTTTAGACATCGAAATCTATTTAGAAATTAGGACTTCCGCAAGACCGACCTCACCTTAACAAATCGGTCTTGTCGACTTGGTGCTTGGTCAATGAGGTTTTTATTTAACTTTTCATCCATCTCGAAATCCTTACGGTGTTCGTTAGGTCTTAAGGCGTTGATTATCCCCGTTGTTTGGTATATGGGTTCAATATTTTCCGTGTCCAACTCATTCAACTTTTTAACAAAATCCAAAATTGAGGACAACTCATTTTTGAACTTATCTTTTTCTTTGTCGGTCAGCTTGATTCGAGCCAGTTGAGCTATATGATCTACTTCTTTTTCAGTAAGCATAAAAATAAAATGGAGTGGGCGGGCGGGAGTTTCAGCCCGCCGAAAGCAGGATTTGCGATCCTACGCTTTTTCTCAGCCACGCCCACGATTAAAAATTACCACAAAACAGCCCGTCAGACACTATTGACAAAGTAAATAGCGGTGTAATACAAAGAAACCGCTACGCTGGAGTCAGAGTCGTCTAAAAATTAAGACCTTAGGGCATTTTTTATTTCAACATTGCGATGAATTCCTTTTCTGTAAGAATATTTATTTTTAACCGTTTCGCTTTTTCGTATTTTGAGCCGGGCTCTGCTCCGACTACGACGTGGTCGGTTTCCTTTGATACAGACGAAGAAACATCCCCACCCAGTTTTCTAATCCGGTCTTTGGCCTCGTCTCTACCGAGTGTTTCAAGTGTGCCGGTCAGCACGAATATCTTTCCGGCCAGTTTTTCGGATTTTGCCGACACCCTTTCAATTAAAATTTCAATCCCAGCTTTCTCAAATTTTTTCAGCAGATTTTTATTGTATGAACGCTGGAACCAATCAAAGATACTTTGAGCAACAATGGGACCTATGTTTGGCACGCTTGTCAGCTCTTCAAGAGTTGCTTTTCCTATATTTTCCAATTTTTTCCAGCCAGAGGCTGGTCCGCCTTTCGAAGAGAACTTTTTAGCCAGCACGAACGCCGTTTCTTCACCGACGTGGTTAATGCCAAGAGAGTACACAAATTTATCCAATGGAACTTGTTTTTTGTCTTTGATGGCATTTAGGGCGTTCTCGGCCGACTTTTCCGCAAACCTTTCTAAATTGAGCAGGTCTTCTTTTTTGAGAGTGAAAAGGTCTGCGGCGTCGTGTATTAAGGCCGTATCCATCAACTGGTCGATTATTTTAGGCCCGATGCCGTCAATGTCAAGGGCCTTTTTAGAGATAAAATGATATAGCGCCTCTCTTCTTATGGCCGGGCAGAACTTGTTGACGCATTTATAAGCGACCTCGCCCTGAGCTTGTCGAACGGGCTGGCCACATACGGGACATTTTTTCGGCATATGGAACTCCTTTTCTTTTCCGATTCGGAGCTCCTTAAGAACTTTTTTCACATCCGGTATGACATCGCCGGCACGGCCGACTATAACCGTATCCCCTATTTTGACCCCTAATCGCCTTATCTCATCCAGATTGTGAAGGGTTGCGCGGGAAACGGTTGTTCCTCCGATACTCACGGGTTTTAATTTTGCGACAGGGGTAAGTATGCCGGTTCTTCCAACCTGGACGACGATATCTTCAACTACCGTTTCCGATTCTTTGGGAGAGAATTTATATGCGATCGCTCCTCTCGGGGCTTTGCCGACGACTCCTGTTCGCTGGAACGATCTTTCGTCGTTGAGTATGACGACTACGCCGTCTATCTCATAGTTCAACTTGTCGCGATTCTTTTCCCAATAGTCCCTAAACCGTTGAACTTCGTCCAGATCCTCGGCGAATTTGTTATACGGGTTTGTTTTGAATCCCAGCGATTTTAATATCTGATGCTCTTCCCTGTGGGTTTTCTGGCCAAGGTCTGTGATGAGAGAGTAAGCGAACGAGTCCATGTTGCGGGAAGCGGTAATCTTCGAGTCGAGCTGTCTGACAGAACCGGCGGCAAGGTTGCGAGGATTGGCGTATACTTTAAGACCGGCTTTTTCTTGTTCTTTATTTATTCTTTCAAAATCCTTTTTGGTTATAAACACCTCACCCCGCACAATAAGTTGAGCGGGAATCTTTAATCTCGAATCTCTAATCCCTAATTTCAGGGGAATAGCGTTTACTGTTTTTAAATTTTGAGTTACATTTTCGCCGATAAGGCCGTCGCCCCGAGTCGAGCCAATCTCTAAAAACCCCTTTCTGTATGTCAGCTCGATGGCTAACCCGTCAATCTTAAGCTCGCAATAATAGCCGCGTTTTTTCACTCCCGGAGATATCTTTTCGAAGCGCGCTTCCCACTCTTTCATATCTTTCTTATCAAAAGCATCGTTGAATGACAGCATGGGTTTGGGGTGCCGGACTTTGGCGAATTCTTTTATGGGTTTCCCGCCCACTCTTTGTGTCGGCGAGTCGGGGGTGACTAGTTCAGGAAATTGCTGTTCCAAGTCAAAAAGCTCCTTCTTCAAGGAGTCAAGCGCTTCGTCCGATATCTCCTGTTTGTCCAAGACATGGTAAAGATACCGGTGGTGGTTAACAACCTCCCTCAGTTTCTCTATTCTTTTCTCGGCTTCGGACTTGTTCATTCCGTACGAAGTAGCTGTGTTGCAGTTATACGCATGAGTTATACCTGCAAATCAAACCAGCAGATTAGTTATTACTTTGACCCCCGAACTCGTTAGGACTACTTCGTTCGGGATTCATAATGTCAAAGTTAAATATATCCAAAATAAAACACCCTGAAAAGGGCCGTTTTGCTCAGTTAATTTTATATTTCTGATATCTCAAAGGAACGGCTTACTCCACGGTAAGTGCCCACAGTGCGGTAGTTCAACGGTTCTGCCCCGGAGCAGACAGAAGGAATACCGTCACGGTATATTTCGTAGGTGGCGCCGTTGGCCATTACCGGCTGTGCCAATACCGGATCTTTTTCCCTGTTGTTGTATAAGCACCACTCCATAGCGCTGTCAGAGGCGTAAATAGCGCCGATTGAGTCAGCTGCCTCAGTTATTGATCTTATCCGAGGTATGAATATGCGCGTCAAAGTCAGAGTTATTGCAAGGATTGACGAAAGCATCAGTACCGTGAAAATTATAATTGAACCCCTATTCATAAAATTTCTAATATCTAATTTCTAATATCTAATAAAACTTCCAATGCCTCAACTTTTTTGAAATTTAACATTCGGTATTTTATTAGAAATTAGGAATTAGTAATTAGACATTTAGTTAAGTAGTTCTTCTCGCAGGTCTCTTGAAGAAACGGTCGTCTGTATGTCGAATTGAAGATCTTCAATATCACTGGCGGTTCGTATGGAAGCTACGATCGTTATTCTCGGCTGCTCGTCGTCAATGCCGGAACCTTTGACGCAGAAATTAAGCCGGAAGAAATTAATCTTGGATGAGGTGACCGGAAAGGTATTGCCGCCGACCGCCTTATTTATGATGCCGCCACTGACCCCATAAACGGTCGGACCGTTTATGGGGTGGTCAATTATCAAACTGGTCAAGGCGCAATTAAGATCATTCGGGCTTTGTATTTGGCTTACTCTTATTTCTCTCGCCATAGATTCTATGGCAAATAAGGCTTCCTCTTGAATTTTCTGGGCGCCGAAACCGCGTCTCTGTAATCTTAGAATGTCTATGAAATTGGTTGCCACTACGATAATAATAATTGAAAAAACAAAAGTTGCGGTGACGAGCTCCACAAGAGTAAATCCTTTCTGAGAGTTTAAAATTTTGAATTTGAATTTTTTAAACATTACTTCCAGTCAAATAAATGTGACTCAGCGGTTACGTTTCGATTTATGTTCCCTCTTTCCACCCAAGCGACTGAACTGACGAGGATCAACTCGCCGCTGTTAGGCTTAGATATGGCAACGGTTCTCCTGAATACCGTATTCGTCCCTGTCGAGTAGTTGTATACGCCGTTGTCCTTTTTTAAAACCGGGTCTGAGCCGACCGCCATAAGTCCTCCGCTGGCAGTGCTCCATTCCACTCGCCAGGTCCCGACAGGAAGATTATTATCAAACGCCGCTCCGTTAAGCCAGTTGGTGTCTCTGATATTTCTTACTACTTCCACTCCTTCTTGAGCCAAACTCGATGCCACAAGATTGTGCTCTATACGCGCAGCCACATTGAGCGACGATGTGGCTAATATGAAAACCGGTCCCATCGCTATAGTTACCAGTACAAGGGCCACCAATGTCTCAACCAACGTGAATCCTTTGTGCATTTTGTGCTTTTTAATTTATTCTATCCTTCCCGACGTAAATACATTGACCGTCTTACAGTCCTGCGGACAGGTACCGCCGACCTTGCCCATAGTTATAGATAGGCTGTAATTCGGTTCATTGTGAACAGCGCCCCCGGAGTCGATTATATATGTTCTGGGGTCAGGCGGTTCAAAATATATGGCTCGAAAAACGGTTTTAAGCTCCACCTTCTGATTAGAAAAATTAACCACTTCAATGTTAGCGTCGTTGTCCGGCCCGCCGGTAGGATCATAGTCTTTGTTTCGCGCCGAGCAATTAAGAGTACTTGCGTTCTCTCCCGTGTATATGGCATATGATTGGTTGCTTATATATCTGACCCCATATCCGCATCTGATAGAGTTATTGAAACGCACGCTTGAAGCGGCTTTGGTTTGAGCTATGCGGACTCTCGAAATGAAAGTGCTCAGTTCCTCGTCCAAATTTATTCTGAGCCGGGAGAAATTGAGCAAGAAGAAAGTGGTTATAAAGCCGGTTATCGCAGCTACTATCAGCACCTCAAGCAATGTAAAACCCTTGTTCATAAGATATCTAATCTCTAAATAATCTCAAACATCAAAACTTTTAAAACTTTTGGTATTTGGATTTGTTTAGAAATCGGGATTTAAAGTTTAGGGCTTATTCCAGTTTGACGGTTATCGTGTCTCCCGGATTAACGAAAGTCCTATTGAGATCTTTTGTGTTGAGTTTTTCCCCGTTGATATGGAAAGAAAAATTCTTATCCCCAACGGCAATGTGGTCGTTAATCCCCGCTACGGCAGTATCGTTGTTAATGTCAACGGTGTATAAGAGCTTTATCTGTCCGGCGGTGACGGACGCATTCAGGGCGTCCAAAATGGTCATCTTTTCAACAACTTCTCCTTCAAACATCCTCTTCATGTTCTCAAAATCAAGCATCAGAGATGCTGCCTGTCCTCGGCTCTTGTCAACCGAAGAGGACTCTATTTTGAAGAATCTCTCAAAAAACAATACCCCGATTGCGACCACGACCACAAAAATTATCTGAGCGATCAGCGTTTCGTTAATAGAAGTATCTTGAGATTTTTTGTAATTCATTGCCGAAGATTAAAAAAATTATTGTTGCTACCGATAGGAACGAACCAAAAGGGACCTTCGTTTTCATAGTAACTTTCTTTAAAATAAGAAGTACTGTTGAAAATATAGTAGCGAGCCATACGGATGATATCACGACGATATAGCTTGCCGGGTATCCCAACAAAAGACCTATCAGGAAGATCAACTTTATATCTCCCAGGCCTATCCACTTACCTTTTGATACTAAGAACAGTATACCAAAGAACGAAGTTAATCCAAGAGCAGAAACCAACAGGTAGAAAAAGTCAGTGCTACCGTTCATTATTTTTAAACCTATCACGATTATTATCAGCAATGCCAATATCCCATCCGGTATTATAAGATAGCGGATATCAATAAAGACGATAAGCACAAAAAGCAGAATAATGAAGGCATCCAAGGCTGTTAAATAAGACGGGAGAGGCGTTTTTAAAAACAATAACAACAATACGGCCGCGGTGGAGATTTCCACTATCGGATACATCAGCGATATTTTTGCCCCACATTTCCTGCACCCGGCTTTAAGGAAAAAATAACTCATGATCGGTACCAGATCGAACCACTTGATGACCGATTTACAGCTAACGCATTTTGATCTGCCTGACAGCGGCTTCCAGAAGCCTTGTTTCTGGAAAGCCGGAAACCTGAAAATGACAACGTTAAAAAAACTGCCCAAGGCCAAACCCACGAGGACTATTAAAATGTAGTAGTATGTTTCCATAACCTAATCCTATTTTATTTACTCGTTATAATCAAAATCTCTCCGACTATAGTCGGAGAGATTTTGATTTAGTTATCTACTCACTACTTACTACTCACTAGTTTACTGTGATTGTCCCGTGTCGTATACACAGTCGTCGGCTGTCGTTGCAGTACAAGCTTCAGTAGCTGCGGGTGATGCATTAAGTGCTTGTCCGCTCCACCCGGTAGAGTTAATGTCAGAGTCAGAAAGCAATGCTCCTCTGGCGCTCTGTTCCAATTCTGTATACAGATGAAATCTAACGACGGGGGCGGCGACAGGATCGTGCGCATATCCATAACGGTACACCGCTGTGCCCAGCGGATCTGCCGGTAAAAGTGTAAGATACTTGGGAACTAATAAGGTGCCAAGGCCGAGAAAGTTTGTACTGATAGGATAGGAAGCATTATCGTCAAAATAAAGTTCAAGCGCCGTACGTGTTTGGTTAATATCAGCTATGCGCTTGGCGTCTCTTGCGCGTTGCCTGGCCACACCCAGTTGTAACAATAACAAGGTGGCTAAAATACCGATGATGGCTATGACCACCAACAGCTCGACCAGTGTGAAACCCTTCGATGAACTCAGGGCGAGTTCTTTTTGGTTTTTATTTTTCATACTTCTCATTATATTCCTGTTGTTTTAACGACACAAGTTGAGATATCCACAATCCGCGATCGTTACGCTACTCTATCCCAACCAGGTTATATATGGGCAGCAGTATGCTTGATACCAATATCGCAACGCCAAATCCGAGTATGAGGACAAGTATCGGCTCTATCAGCTGAGATATGCTGTCAATGGTAGTGTCTGACTCCGATTTGTAGAATTTTGATAGGTGTTCCAGCATAAAGTCCAGCTTTCCCGTCTTTTCTCCTATGGCCACCATTGACGAGAATAATGGCGGTATCTCCCCGTATTTTACCAGCACCTCTGATATCGTTCCTCCTCCTCGGACGTTATCTTCGGCGGCCAGCATTATTTTCCTGTAATTCTCGTTGCCGACAAGGTCCGATGTTATCTTTATAGCATCCAATATCGGTATCCCCGATTTTATCAGGGTAGACAAACTCTCGGCAATGCGGGCGAGGTAAAGGTTTCTTACCACTACTCCCAGTGACGGGAATTTAATTTTTACATTATCAAGCCACGCTTTTCCTGCCGACGTTCGGACATATGCCCATCCGGAATATATCAGTATCAACAGGCCCAGTACCAGAAAATAAAGATACTTGTTTACAAACCCTGTGACCCAGATAAGTATTCTGGTTGTAAAAGGCAAATCTTCAACACCCGCCTCTTCAAAAATAGATAAAAGTTGCGGTAAAACATATATGACCATTATGAACGTAACAACAACAAGAGCAAATACAACAAAAGCCGGATACGCAAGCGCCCCCCGTATCTTGGAGGTAATGGTCCGGCTCCTTTCAAGATAGGTAGCCAGATAAAGCAGGGACTCGTGAAGTTTACCCGAGACCTCGCCTGATTGGACAAGCTTTATGTAGAAAGACGAGAACAGATTCGGATACTTTGAAAGGGCATTGGATAATGATGACCCCGCTTCTACCGCTTCGGACACCTTGTTGACGATATTTCTAAACATCGGCTTTTCTATCTGTTTTGCCAGAGTTCTTAGGCCTTCGCTTATCGGCATGTCAGCATCTACCAGAGTAGACAGTTGTCTCGTGAACACGACGACATCTTTTACGTTCGGTCTGGACAATATCTGGCCCACGTCGGCCGTAAAAAAGCCTTTTCTTAAAGGCGTCATTGATAATATGACATATCCTTTGCTGTGGAGTATATCAACAGCCACGACCTCGTCAGGCGCATCTATCATTCCTTCCAGAATCTCTCCAAGCTGATCCTTTGCTTTATAACTAAATTCCATAAGTACCTATTAAAGCCGGTTTTTTAACTCTGCCGGGTTAGATGAATAAAACGCTGCTCTTTCCAGTGAAATTTCTTTTCTTCTGACCAGATCAGCCAGGGATCTGTCCAGCGGTATCATACCGATATCTTGGCTGGTCTCTATCACAAGGTCCAATTGTCTCGGTCGATTGTCTCTGATCAGCGTTCTCACGGCTGTAGTGGCTATCATCACTTCTACTGCGGGCACCAACCCCCCTTTCACTCTTTGTATCAATCTTTGGGATATGATGCCCGAAATGGTGTTGGCCAACTGGACTCTTATTTGGGCTTGTTGGTTCGGAGGAAAACTATCTATGATACGCTCTATCGTTTGAGATGCGCTGTTGGTGTGCAAAGAAGCAAAGACAAGGTGACCGGTCTCGGCGGCGGTAACAGCCGCGCTCATTGTCTCATAGTCCCTCATCTCTCCCACCAACATTACGTTTATGTTCTGTCTGAATGCAGAACGGATCGCTTTGTGAAAAGAGAAAGTATCCTGATATATCTCACGCTGGTCTATTATGCTTTTGTCTGGCGTGAATATGTATTCTATGGGGTCCTCTATCGTAACTATTTTTTCGGAGCGTTCTTTATTGATCAGTTCAACGATCGAGGCTAGCGTAGTTGATTTACCGTGGCCATTCGGACCGACTACTAGAACGAAACCCTGAGAAAGCCGGCTGAATATCTTGACTATTGGCGGAAGGTTCAGTTCTTCCGGGGTCTTTATTTCGTTCGGGATCAGACGCAAAGACGCCGCCATACCCCCCCGAGTGTGATAAGTATTTATCCTGAATCTGTATTTTCCGGCATACTCGTATGAGAAATCCAGCTCTTTTTCAGCCAAAAATCGGTCCCTTTTTTCCGGGCCGACCAGTTCCGCAACAAGCCCGCTTGATGTTTCCGGGTCCAGGATCTGCGTGCCGGCAACTTGAATGAGCCGTCCATCCAATCTCATCGTCGGATAGTGGCCCGGAGAAATATGGAGGTCTGACGCCCCGTTCTCAGCGGTCGCCAGCAGCAGTTGTTCTAAATATTGTCTGTAATCCGCCAATTTATCGATTAAGCAACTTAGCAATTAAGCAATTCAACAGTTAGCTTGTTAAATTGTTAGCTTGTTAAATTGTAAAGTTGATTTACGCGCTCTCATTGGCCTGCGCTATTTCAAGCAGTTCTTCAAGCGAAACGACTCCTTTGAGCACTTTAATTATACCATCTTGGAACATCGTTATCATGCCTTGGCGTCTGGCTTCCTCTCTCATGGCGGCTTCTGATAGGGTTCCCAGTATTATTTCTTCCAATTCATCCGTCATCTCCATCATTTCAAATATGCCGATACGTCCTTTGTATGCTTTTCCGGCGCACGTTTTGCAGGGATTTTCTGTGTTGGGTTTATATATCACATATCCTTTGTCGGATAATAATTTTTCTTGGTATTCAGAGGGCATATCTTTGATCGCCCGGGTTATTATCGCCTCTTCTCCGATGTTTGCTTTTGTTTTGACTTTACAGTCATGGCAGAGACGGCGCAATAATCTCTGAGCGGCGGCTACGTTCAATGTGGGCGGTATCAGGTATTTTTCCACACCCATATCTACAAGTCGCGGCACTACTCCCATCGAATCGTTCGTGTGAAGGGTGGATAAGACGATGTGGCCGGTCAAAGCGGCTTGGGTGGCAAGTCCGGCAGTTTCTCTATCGCGGATCTCTCCGACCATTATCACATCGGGATCTTGCCTGAGGATGTGTCTCAATCCGCTGGCGAATGTATAACCTATCTCTTCGTGAATCTGCGATTGATTGACTCCGTCAACAAAGTATTCGATCGGATCCTCAAGAGTCACGATATTGATGTCCTCGGTGTTCATAACCCTTAACATGGCGGCAAGAGTTGTCGATTTTCCAGAACCTGTCGGACCGGTCATCAATATACTCCCGAACGGCTTTGCCATGGCTTGGTGGATAATATCGATGGACTTGCCTTCTAAGCCAAGATCGGTCAGGGTGATGTTACCGGAAAGGGGATCCAGGATACGCATTACCACCTTCTCGCCGTTCTTGGTGGGGAATGTGGAGACGCGAAAATCTATTTTCCTTTCACCCAATTTCGTAGCGAACCTGCCGTCTTGCGCCAGACGCGCCTCGTCTATTTTCAGGTCTGAAAGGATCTTTATGCGAGTGACGATGGCGGACTGGAGATTTTTGGGCAGGACCAAAGAGGTAATCAAAACGCCGTCTATTCTGAATCTTACCCTGACTCTGTCCTCGAACGGTTCAATGTGAATGTCCGAGGCCCTGGACTCAACGGCGTGCCTGATGACTATGGCGACGATGCGAGTAACCGGCGCTTCAGCGGTGAGTTCCTCAATTCCCGCTTTGATCGGGAGCTCTTTAACTTCTTTTTTCTCAAGTTCTTCGGCAAGCGACTCAAGAGCTTCCCCCACTTCCCCGGTAAGGGTCCTGTATTTCTTGACCACATTCGCGAAATCTTTGTGGCTGATTAGGTGTTTTTCGATATTCATTCCCACCCTGCTTGATATGAATTTCAGCGCTTCAAGGGCATTGATATCCTCGGGGTCAACAATTCCTACCTTCAGGACACCTTCCTCTTTGGCGAAGGGAACTATTTTATAGAATGTTACCGTGTCCTCGGAGATCTCCTTGAGAGCCTCTTTGTCTAAATCTATTTCTTCCAATCTAACTATCGGCAGTTGATATACCTTCGATTTAAAATCCATAAATTCGCCTTCGGACATAACCCCCTGGTCAACTATCATTTGTCCGAAATCTTTGTTTTGGGATCGAGCAAGTTCTTCAATAATTTTAATATCGTCTTCGGACACAAAGCCGGCTTTTATTATCTCTTCTACTAATGTTTGAGGAATCTTAATCATGCGAATTTTTCCTATGAGCGAAGCGAGTAACTAAAAAATTCAGCACCAGGCACTTTCTTGAATTTCTTTAGAAAGTGCCTGGTAAGCAACTGTTTCTGTGCTCGCTACGCTGCGCGCAGACATTTGTTTAGAACGGGGCGAAGATATCTCTCTTGCCGGTAACGCCGGGTTTGACAGGTGATTCGCCGAATACCCTTAATTCCTTGAATCTGCTGTCGTCGAGTATTAAGAAATTGATGGTAAGGTCTTTGAATTTTGCGAGATCGTCCTTTGCCGAAAGCGGCGGCGGGTCTATAGGAAGCTGGGTCGGTTGTATTGACTGAGAGTAGAACAAATAACCGATGGCAAACGCCACAACTACCATCAATATCATAACTGACCTATTTGTCGGTTGTCGGTCTGTCATAATTGTTATGGGCCAACTTTTAAATAATAAGTGTTTGTCTTGACTCTGAAATTCAAAACTATCTGTTGTCCCAGCGCTGGCGCCTGGCTTGCGCTTAACTCAGCCACATCTATCAATCGCAGGTTCTTTTCCATAAGTTCAAGAAATGTCGTCAGCGAAGGGTAATTGCCCACAAGTCCGAGTTCAATGAAAACGGTCTGAAATTCCTGTTGCTGGCCGCTGGGGCTGCTCATAATTATCTCTATCAGCTGCATTCCGGTTTGCTGTGTTATTGCTTCAATGGTGGAAACTATCTCGGCCGCGCTTTTTGTGTTTGGCACAACCGACGATATTTTGCTGACATCTGCCGACCTTTGCTGGTATTGTTTGTTCAGGTCTTCTATTTTCCTCAGGATTTCTGTTCTGGACGATAATATATCCTCTCTCTCCGCTATCGCGTCGTTGAGAAGAGATATTCTATCCCATGCCGGCATCCCAAATATCCAAAAGACGATCATGGCAAGACCGGTCAGACCGACTCCCAAATAATTTTTATTGGCCGGCGTCATTTGCTTTTAAGGAATTTACTTTTGTCGAATAGTATCTGCATGGTGAATTCGAGTCGCCCGTTGGTAAGGGCGCTGACCTTATTAAGATTGACGTCTCTTATCGATTCGTCGGAAATGAATGCGGCTATCTGCCGGGCAACGGTAGTGTAATTTGGCGCTGTTGCTTTGAAATCTATCTTATTGTCAGCCGCAACGGCCGTCATACTGTCAAATTGTATCTGGCCCTGAGTCAGTCCTTCCACCTTCGACAAGCCGACAGTCCAATAGTAGTGTTTGCTCAGAAAGTTGGAGAGTATTGAGATCTGTTTGTTGAAAACAAGTATGTTTTGTTCCGCTTGTTTATTCCTCTGTTGCTCGAGAGCGACTATACTAGCGTCTAAAGATACCAGCTTATTCTCAAGAGAGTTCTTGTAAAAATACAATCCGCCCGCCAAAACGGTTACTATTGCAAAAACAGCAACGCCAATGACCAGCGATCTGTTCTCTCCCGGAGTTGTTATCTCTATTTTCTTCCTTGTCTCGGGAAGAAGTTGTAATCCGCCTGTATCCGCCATTACTTAATTATATCTTTAAATTGAACCGGTTGTTATCAACAAAGACCCTTTTAACTAAATTTCTCTCATCGCAAGGCCCGTCGCCACGGCAAATGTGCTGGAAAGTTCCTGTATGACCGGAGACAAGGCCTGCGGATAGACAACCCGGGCGAGAGCGTTTCCAATATATACCTCCCGGCCGAGCTTCTGCTGAAAGTAGTTGGCAAAATTAGGCATATTGGTCAATCCGCCGACCAGAAGTACTTTAGATATTTTCTGGTTTTTTGCTTCTTCATAACTGGTTATCGTCTTTCTGGTCTCAAAGACCATCATATCAACTAATGACTTCATCGCACCGTTTATTGTGTTTTCATCCACCTCCTTTAAGCCCAATTTTTTCTTCAGTTCCTCTGCTTTTTCAAAACTGATATTAAGCGACCGAGCTATTGATTTGGTGATCTCAAATCCGCCGACCTCGTAATTGTGGCTTAATCTTTCGTATCCCCTGTTTAATATCACTATGGAGGCGCTTCTTCCCCCTATATTCACTATTGCCGTCGGACTTGGATCGTTTCCAAGCAAAGCCCTCGTTAGTGCCGAGTTCTCAAGCTCTAAGGCGCGGAGTTTGAGTCCTGCTCCCCGCATTATTCTCTGGTATCTTACCGTTTCATCCCTCGGTACCGCCGCAAGAAATACTTCCACAGTGGTCGGCTTAGTGGCGTCAACGGGTCCTGTCGGTATATCTATGATGGACCAGTCGAGAACAACTTCGTTAAGCGGAGCGGGTATGTACTTGTGCGCTTCGAACGGAAGCGCCTTGGCCAGGTCCTTCTCTGACAAGTAAGGTATTTCAATTACTGTTGCGAAAGTGGAAAAAGACGGTATGGAAGCAACTGCGTTGGTAGATTTGATCTTAGCCTTTTTAAGCACCTCCTTTATTCCCCAGATTATTTCTCCGTCGGGGAGCTTAAGGATGTTTTGAACCTGCTTTGACTCCGCCACAGGCGCGCCATCGGCGCCCTTGAATTCAAAAAGACCGTAGTTTTTTAGAACAAAACGGCCGCTCTCTTTTTCGAGTTCGATGATTTTGATGGCTGAAGTGCCGATATCTATCCCCAACTTTCCTTTTGACTTGAATAGACCGAATGGCATATACATTATTAGTATATCACACAAAATTCTTTCACTATGCCTAATTATCCCCAACAAGCGCTGAACTGGGTTCTGGATATCGTATTCCCCAAAATATGTTTGGGTTGCGGCAGGTTTACCCATTCGACAGGTTCGACAAGCTCACCGCAAGCAAGCTCAGGGCGGGCCAGCGATTTTGATTACGTGTGCAGGAAGTGTTTTGGAGAAATTGAACTAAAGAATTCGTTAGAATGCATCGGCTGTAAGAGGCAGACGCGTCTGGGTTTCACCTGCACTTTTTGCGATAAAGAAAATGAAGTAGATCAACTGATAATTACGGCGAATTTGTCGGACCAATTGGTAGAGAAAATGCTCAAGGCTTATAAGTATAAGTTTATACAAAGCATGGCCGCGCCGTTATCCATGTTGGTCAGAAGACGCGTCAAGAAACTATTGTCTAAGGGCTTCAGCTTGTTTGGAGACAACCCCCTTTTAATTCCGGTGCCCCTGCACAGAAGGCGCCTGAACGAAAGGGGCTTCAATCAGGCCGAGTTGCTGGCCAAAAATATGGCCGACACCTATCATGTGGTTTGCAACAATGATATTTTGGCGAGGGTTGCCAACCCTAAACATCAAGCCGAAATTAAGAAAAAGGAAGAACGTTTGGATAATGTAAAAAACAATTTTGCCGCTAATGTAAAAGATAATACGTTGGTGCGGGGCAAAACAATAATTTTAGTTGACGACATCTGTACTTCCGGCGCCACCCTCAACGAATGCGCGAGGGTTTTAAAGGAAAGCGGAGCGAAACGAGTTATTGGCTTTGTGATTGCGAGAGGAAAATTTAAATAATTTTCAATTTTCAATTTCTTAATTTTCAAAACAACTTTGCTTATGGCGCAAAATTGTGGTAAAATTTAGGGGATTTTAGGGTGGGTTCGGATAATGGTATTCCAGCAGATTGCTAATCTGCGACGGTCAAAAGCCGTCTGTGGGTTCGACTCCCACACCCACCGCCAATTGGAATTTTTTTAATTTCCCCGTATAATTTCTCCAAGCAGTTTTAAGCACAAAGGCTACGGGAATGAACGAGGATATGGTGAAACTTCTAGAAGCGATAAGGAACAGAAACTTGTCTATGTGTGAATTCAGACGCAACAGCAAAGTGCTGGCTGATTACTTGATAGACGAACTGTTAACCAAAATTCCTGCAACAAAATGGCCCAACATCATTCCGGTTCTTGTATTTCGGGCAAGCTTGGTCTTCTTGCACCCCATTTCTATGAAGCTGCCCAATTCCCCTATCGGTTTTGTGGGTTTAAGGCGCGACGAAAAAACAGCCATAGCTGAAAAATATTATAGCAACTTGCCAAGGTTCAATGAAAATTCCATTGTTGTGATACTTGACCCTATGCTTGGTACCGCCGGTACGCTTAGGCAGACCCACGAAGAAGCCGCAGAAAAATATGCGGCAGATACGGGAAAACAAATTGACAGGAACAATGTTTATTATGTTGGCTTTCTGGCTGCAGAGCCGGGATATCAAAAAGCTCTAAAACTTATACCGCCGGAAAACATTATTCTGTTAGCCGTTGATCCTGAGCTTGATGCAAACTTCTACATAGTCCCCGGCCTCGGCGATTTCGGCGACAGATATTTCGGAAATTAGAACTCCTTAAGTGGAGTTTTTTAATAGGCGAACTCCGCATAGAGCGTTAAACCCTTGAAAAAATTAAGTAAAAATGCTAAAATTGTCGCGTGCTATGGCAGATAATAAAACACAATCAGGCAGTGGTATGAGGCCCCCGGTGGTGGTGGTTTTGGGTCACGTTGACCACGGTAAGACGAAACTTTTGGATACGATACGAAAGACGAATATCGCAGAAGAAGAGTCGGGCGGCATCACCCAGCACATAGGCGCTTATCAGATATCGGTTAACGGCAAATCGATCACCTTTTTGGATACTCCGGGTCATGAGGCATTCACGGCTATAAGGTCTCGGGGAGCCAAAATAGCCGATATTGCCGTACTTGTTGTGGCAGCAGACGAGAGCGTCAAACCCCAGACCAAAGAAGCGATTAAGATAATTAAAAGCGGTAATATACCTCTTGTCGTGGCTATCAATAAAATAGACAAAGCGGGCGCCAATGCGCAGAAGGTGAAACAGGACCTTGCCACGGAGGACGTTCTTGTTGAAGAGTGGGGTGGGAAAGTTCCGGCAGTTGAGATATCAGCCAAGGCGGGCAAGAACATTTCCGAGCTGTTGGATATGATATTGCTTGTAGCCGAGCTGGAAGAACTTGAGGAAGATCTTTCTAAACCGGCTGAAGGGGTGATAATAGAATCGCATTTGGACAAAAGAAAGGGCTACATTGTAACGGTTTTAGTCCGAAAGGGTGTTCTTTCTCTTGGCAGTTGGATCGTAACCGGAAAAATTATAGGCAAGACCAAGTCAATGGAAGATTTTTTGGGCAAGTCCATCGGTGAAGCCAAGCCTTCACAGCCGGTTACGCTGACCGGATGGAGTGAGGCGCCGGATACCGGAGCGCATTTTGTGGCCGCTTACTCAAAAACCGAGGCGAACGAAATCGCCGAAAGCAATAAAGGAGTGGACCTTGCTTCCCTGTTCTCATTTCTGTCCGAAACAGTTGATCCGGGGGGGAAGGTGTATAACCTAATATTAAAAACCGATGTCAGGAGTTCTCTTGAAGCGATCGACTCTTCTCTTGGGGCAATAAAGTCGGAGGGTATAAGATGTAACATTGTCGGCTACGATATAGGCGATATTTCGGAAAATGATGTCAAAACGGCCATTGCCACAAAAGCGGATATAATCGGGTTCAGAGTCGGTGCCGGGCAGTCGGTTGGATGGCTTGCCGAGAAAGAAGGGATCAAAGTACAGACGTTTGATGTGATATACGAACTGATAGAAACGATAAGAAAGAATATGGCTGGTCTACTTGAACCTGAAGTAAGTCGTATATTTCTAGGCCGGTTGAAAGTTTTAGCCGTATTCAAAAAGAGCGTGAAGTCCCAAATTTTCGGGGGCAAAGTAATATCCGGCAAAGCGGTTCGAGGCGCCATGGGAGAAGTGTCCCGTCCTTCGCTAAAAGCTTCGGAGGGTGATACTCGGGACAGTTCGATCGTTGCTGTGGGCAGAATGAGCCAGCTTCAGCATAACAAAGAGAATGTAAGCGAGGTCAAAGAAGGATTTGAAGCGGGTATTCGTCTGGACACTATTCCCAACCAACCATTCGCTGAAGTGTCCGTCGGTGATATGTTGGAGATATACGAAGAGGAGAAGACAGCCAGAATTCTGTAGAGTTCTCAATTTCTAAATCCTAATTTCTAATTTCTAAACAATGCCAAAGTTATAAATTTTAAATGGCGGCATAGCCAAGCAGTAAGGCATTCCTCTGCAAAAGGAATATACGCGAGTGCAATTCTCGCTGCCGCCTCAACCGGACGATATGGTTTAGGACAATGGCTTTATATGCTCGAGTGGCGGAATTGGTTTACGCGCATCACTTAAAATGATGTGGCCGCAAGGTCGTGTGGGTTCGACTCCCACCTCGAGCACCACGTTGGAAATGTCAAAGATTCAGATGTCGCCTCGCTTCGCTCGGCGACCAAATCGTACGGATTTTTCGGGGCAAAAAGAAATTCCCGATTCCGTAAAATATGGTTCGAGCCGATGTTTTTAAGAAATGTTGTCATTTCGGAAAGATTATTCTCCTTAATCAATTTCGCGGCTTGATTCAAGGATAAAACGAACTCACGAGCCGGTTCGAGCCAAGACTCACCTTTTTGCTCAAAGTCGGTGATTTTTTCGGTAAACGCAACTTTTTGTAAAATGAGCGTGTCTTTTTTGGCGGCGTATTCTTTTTGAGTAAGTGCGTCATCGAGATATGCGTCAAGCAACTTCTGAAGTTTTGTCTCCACTTGTAACAACTGTGCCTTGAGATTCACCACTTCACTCTGTGCTTGTTCCTTTGCTTGTGTTTCTTCTGTGTCCAACGCCGCCAAAACTTTCTGTGTGTCTTGGCTCGACAAAGAAACTTTTTGAAGGAAGTTTTTGACTTGTGCGACAAGCTGATTTTCGCCAAGATACTTTTCTTGGCAAGCGCCTCGTTTCTTCGTGCAACGATAGTAAGTGTAAATGCCGCCATTACCTTTGGCATATTGAGCAGTAATGGAGCAGCCACACGAAGCGCATTTCATGAGGCCAAGAAAAGCGAAGTTGTGTTTCCTGTCTGGTCTCACTTTACCGCGCTTCGCCATAACTTCCTGACATTTATCAAAAAGTTTCTTTGAGATTAACGGCTCGTGTGTTCCCTCAAAAATTTCCCCCTTGTATCGCATCAATCCAATGTAGAAAGGATTTTGGAGAATATGCTGAACATTGCTTAAAGATATTTTGTTTCCAGCGTTTGTGAGTAGTTTCCTTTTCTCACACCAATTTGCGAGAGAATTTAATGGGTATTTTCCGGTGGCATACATTTTAAAAACCCTTTTAACTTTAGGAGATTTGTCGCTATCAATATCAATGCCTCGCGTCTTTGGATTGTTTGTATATCCCACCGGAGCCCAACTTGGCCAGACACCATTTCGTATTTTCTGTCGCAACCCTCTTTTCACATTCTCTCGCAAATTGTCCACGAAATACTTACTCTGTCCAAAAGCAATGTTCAGCATAAACAATCCTTGCGGTGTTGGCTCAAACCAGAAGCAAGGAAATTTGAGGGAACGAATCAAGCCGCGATCTACAAAGTGGATTATCTTTCCGCCGTCCACACTATTTCTCGCCAATCTGTCGGGGTGCCAAGAAATGATGCCGTCTGCTTTTCCTCTCTCAATCAATGCCAACATTTCTGCGAATTTAATTCGCCCGGGTTCTTTTGCGGTTTTGGCCTCGCAAAGCGAGGCGACAATTTCAAGTTTTTCTTTGGCGGCAAATTCTTTGAGCTCAACAAGTTGAGCTTCAATCGAGAGAACTTGTCTGTCGTCCTCCTCGGTACTTTTTCTTGCGTAAATTATGTATTTCATAGTTTTGTTGGGTTTATGATTAAAATTTTTCTTTTCTTCTTCTAACGGAATCGGGAATTTCTTTTTGCCCCGAAAACTCCATACGATTTGGTGGCCGAGCCCCGCCACGGGCGGGGCGAGGCATTGACTTTTCCAACGTGGTGCAGAATACTTGAATTAGTCCGAACCGCTTTCGCCGCCTACGGCGGCGAGGAAGTCCCCCCGCGAGAATCCGGAAAGGCGGCGGAGCCGCACGAATCAAAACCGCAAAAGAACCCGTTAAAAACATCGGCTCGAACCATATTTTGTAGAAGCAGAAAAGAAAAATTTTAATCATTTGATTTAGGAATGGGAAATGGCCTGAATTGGCTGTTTTTTGTTTGACTTGCGTAGCCTTGACTTTTATGGTCTGAAATGCTATCCTTGAGTGAAATCTAGGTATCGTGCCTAGATGGAATCAAACAGTTCCTTGAAAGGAGGACAGACAATGTTCGCATTGAGAAAGAAGCAGGTCGATCAGGTGGCGCTGGCCGAGGTGACGGAACTGGAGCGGATGGCCGCCATTCCGTTCCCTGCGGCTCGCATTCCTCTCCGGCTCGTCGAACCCCAGAAACAGCATTCCTACGAGGAAGTCGCGCAGTCGCTCGGCTTCTATCCAGCGGAGCTGACTCGTGCCCAGCTTCTCGAGTTCTTCGAGGACGAGAGCATCAAGCTCTACGACTACGCACAAGTGTGTGCGTGGATGACCAAGAAGAAAGTCGAGGCCAAAGCCGAGAACTGGTGCTGGCGCGCCCTTCGCGAGAAGGACATCATCACCGGCTATCGCTGGGGGAGCGACCGTCAGACGGGCAAGTGGAGCGACGGCTTCTACAGCTCAACCGACAAGAGCTGGCAGTGCCGTCCGTACGAGCGTCTGGTTCCCATGCACGCCCTCGAGAAGGTCGCGAAGATCGAAGCGAGGTTCGGAGACCGCGTCAAGTTCCTCGTCTCCGACTACGCCGCCCCGGATGCGGACCCTTTCATCATGGTTCGTCCGGCGATGTGCGACTCGGGCACGCAAGCCGAGTACAATCTCATCTTCGATGTCTGGGACGAACCCGGCTTCGGTGTCTGAACCTCGGCAACACCAGTTGACCCGCCATCTCCTTTTGGAGCTCTGGCGGGTTTCTTTTTGAATTTGAAAGAACAAAGAATTTGCCGCCAAGGCTGAAATTCGTTAGAATTTCAGTACATCCGAATCCCGCCAAAGAAAAACTTGAAATTGTCAGCGGTGCGGCTCCGCCGCCTTTCCGAATTTTCGCGGGGGGACTTCCTCGCCGCCGTAGGCGGCGAAAGCGGTTCGGACTAATTCAAGTATTCTGCACCAATATCAAACTTAGGGTTAGTAATATCCTGCAAGAGCTGATAGATAGCGCCTAATTTGAGTTCCAACACCCCAGCACCTTTCTTGTATATTACACCCTCTGGGAACACGAGCTGTTGGAACTTATGCTTTTGCTCAAGGGAGTAGTCCCGCCACTGTCTCGGTAAATCAGTCATAAACTGTGCAGCATAACTGACGGCTGTTTCAATATCCCATTCTTCCACATTGACCAACTGACTGTTTCAGCAACGCCATATTCTCATCAGTCATTTTGCCTGCCGTTGCTCGGCTCATTAAGTCCATTAAGAATCCCATCGTCTCTCGCTTTTCGGCGTTCGATTTAAGACGTAATGTTTCTTTGCTGTGTGCCGACCTTGTGATGTAGTTATAGACATTAAGAACGTAGTTGCGACGCTTTACGATTACCTCATCTTCATACAGCTCCTCTTCCTTCTGGTCTCTCTTGAGAATACTCAAAGCATCGTTGAGAAGTTCACCGCCTAATGTTTTGGCTCCAGCTTCCAAAGAATCGTCGCTTGGCACGATTAAAGCATTCTGTCCGTCCTTTACTTTGATGAGCTGGCGAACCTCTTTCTGCTGTTCCTTGTAGCCTTCAGTAGCGAGTAATTCGGCATCCCACTTTTTTCGCCATAACTTATATTGTTTCTCCCACGGAAAGAACGTCAGGGGTGCAATTTGGGTGTTGTAGGCATTTATTATCTTGATGGCGCTCTTTCCTGGCTCTGTGCGCTTCTCGGCGTAATAGAATGCCTTGAACTGCGGGATGAGGTCTCTTATTTCGTTTATCTTGTGGTAACACGCCCGTCAAAGTTCTCATAGAAGGAGAACCTCTTGGCATTACTGTTCTGTATTGGTATGTTCTGTTCTGTCATAGATAGAATTGTCTGTTTTTGCTAAAATGCTTATATTGCTTGATAGGATGGTTGCAAAACTCCCTGCCAGAAACGGAGTTCTTCCCATATCCTGTTCCAATCCAATCCTTTCAAGCGCACCAGTGAGGAAAAGTCAAAGAGTTTTGGTTCGCCTCGCGGAGTTTATCCCGACGCAGGAGGGACTCGGCAACTAATTCGTATTGGATTGGGGGCAAAAAGGAACAGCGCTTGAAATACAGATAACTAAACTGACCTAGTCACTTATATTTTAAGCAACTATTTCCGCAACACTCCAACACTCTCAAGTTTGTCGGTGTGTTATTGACGTTGCACAAATTGTGGCGTTGCCAGTTCTCTCAAAATTTTATATCTTAGGCCCTAACGATTCTATTTGCGGAGAGTTCTTTGAAAACCTTGAAAAACACAAGAGCGATTGGGTGCTTCTTGCTTTCTCTTGTCTTTTTGACCAATGCCCAGGCCCGGGCGCAGAGTTTTGAAGTTCTAAATCCCGATAACTCCGTTGAGCAAGGCGGGGTTTTAGTGGTCCGCATCGCTCTGCAGTGGCAGTCACCGGCGGTATTTAATCCGGCGATTTCTGTTTTTGGTCGGCATTATTTGCCCAATAAGTACGGCGAGGTATTTATGGGGATTGGCCTTAACATAGAGCCCGGAAAATATATCGTGACTCTAGTTGAGTATGGACGGGGTTTTCAACTAAGCCGAGACGAAAAAGAAGTGGAAGTAGTTCAAAAGGACTTTCCGACAAGAATTCGGGGCCCGTTTACTCTGACTCCAAAGTGGGAACGGGAGCGCGCGGTTATAAAAAAAATGTTTGACGGTGGTGACTACAACGAAAAGTACTTTGATGACAAATTTATAAGGCCGCTTGATCTTGTGGCGCTAGCCGATGGACGAGTGGTCGGAGAGACCTCATATCCGTTTGGCGACGGCCACAACGGAGTGGATCTGATCACTCGCGATCCCGCGACCGGACGACACCAAAGGCCGATTAAGGCCACAAATTTAGGCAGAGTTGCGTTGATAGCGCAAAATTATTCTACTGAAGGTAATATGGTAATTATTGATCACGGCTCTGGAATATTTTCGGTCTATATGCATTTGTCCAGATTTTTGGTGTCAAAAGTCGGCCAGATAGTGAAAAGAGGCGAGGTTATTGCGATGTCAGGTGATACGGGCAGTGCTAAAAGAGGCGGGCCGCATCTTCACTTTTCCGTCAAAGTAAGAACTAGAGACGGAAAAAGTGATTTCTATGTTGACCCGTTAGGATTTATTGATACATTAAACGGGATATTAAAATAACTCCGTCTAAGCGGGGTTTTTGTTTGGGATATTATCTGCTAACATTCAGAGTAATGGATCCCGTTAGAAGTACCCTTAGCGGGTTGAACAAAATGAATATCAACAAAACAATAATCAGTTGTGTATGGCACCGCACAGTGGTAGTGGGTGCTTTGCACTACTTCTAACGGGATGGACTTGTTCGATTTTACTGGCATTCCAATCATTCCAGTGGCGACGGCTGATCTGTCCCAATATTTTTGGCTATTTTTGCTTATGCTTGGAGTGGCTTTCCTTGTTTCCTTGTGGGTTATCAGGTTCCACTTTACAAGGTTTAACTATGTTATGGAGTCGGAAAAGGAGAAGGCCAAGTTTTTTATTTTCCTGTTTGTCGGCGTTTCAATTGCGCTCCTAACAGTATCGGCAGTATTTTACCGTCTATTTTTAAACTCGCTTTAATGTCAAACGTACTTGACCCGACAGAACATGTAATTATGAGGATGAGGCGCCATCCGTTCGCGCTTATTTCGGAGTCGTCCACTATCGCGGCGGCCGCATTCGCTCCCCTGCTTTTATATCCGTTCCTATCCCGCCAAGAATGGTTCGGCCTTTCCGGGAATCCTGTATTTTTATTTATCGCGATTGTTTCCGCTTGGGGTTTATTATTCTGGATGGTTTTTTACAAGATTTTGCTTGACTATTATCTTGACGTTTGGATACTTACTGATAAAAAACTCATAGATGTTGAACAGAAAGGGATCTTCAGGCGGGAGGTTGCCACTCTTATGCTGGAAAGTATCCAAGATGTGACGGTTGAGGTGTCGGGCATTATTCCGACCATGTTAAATTTCGGCGAAGTAAGAGTCCAAACGGCGGGAGCAAATCGGGAGTTCCAGATGCATCAGATGAGAAATCCGTATCAAATCAAAGAAGCAGTGGTGAAAGCTCACGGCGAGGCGTTGGCAAGAAGTAGGATAGTTCAGATGCAACCACCCCAGGAATACATAAGTCCCGTTCCCGCGGAAAACGACAGCGCGCTTCCGGACACAGAAACAATACAATAAAAATAATCCCGCTTAGGCGGGATTATTTTTATTGTGAAACCTTTTATGCACCTCTCTCAATTGCTTATCCGTAACGTGGGTATAAATTTGCGTGGTCGTAACCGAGGCGTGGCCGAGCATTGCCTGAACGGAGCGGATGTCGGCGCCGTTGCGCAGGAGATCGGTGGCCATGGAATGGCGGAGGGAGTGGGGAGATACGTTTTTTCCCACAATGCCGGCTTTGATTGTGTGTTTTTCAACAATTCTCTGAATACTTCTCGGCGTGAGGCGTAAGGTAGCCCCTTGTTGAGGTTTAACCTCAATAAGCTTGCTTCGCGGTATCCGCGCAAAAAGCGCCTCGTCAATGTCGGTTCTTTTGTCCAGATATTTATTTAAAGTATCTTTAGCGTTATCCGACAAAAACACCAGCCGCAATTTGCTACCCTTTCCTCTGACCGTTACTTCCCCCCTCTTTATGTCAATCTTATCCCTATCTAGCGAGCATAGCTCCGACACACGCATACCTGTTGAAAAAAGAGTGGCCAGTAGTGCTCTGTCGCGCAAAGCGTCAAGGTTGTCCCCTCCCGGAGAATCCAAAAGCCGTTCCAATTCTTCTGGTTCAAGAAACGTGACTTCCCTTTGTTCTTGTTTTCCAAGTTCAACTTTTTCTGCGGGCAGTGACTTGATATCTCTCTTGGCTAAATATTTCAGGAAGTTCCGCAGGGCGATTATGTGATAGTTCTGGGTGACTTTTTTAAGGCCGTTTCCTTCGGGATCCTTTAGGCGGTTCAAATATAACCGGTATTGTCTGACTAATTCGTCGTCTATCTGCGCCGGGCTCGAAATATTAGCAAACGTAAAAAATCTGTTCAAATATCTCCCATAATTTTCAAGCGTTTTCTGCGACCGGTTCTTCTCTATCTCCAGATGTTCAAGGTATTGAATTTTGAGTGTTTTTATATCCATATGTCGCATAATTATTATAGCATAAAATAACTGTTTGCAATTTTTGTAGATTTCTATACAATAGAGGCATATTAATTAACTGCGGTTTATCTGGCCGGCAACCCTTCGACCCTGCTCAGGGCAAGCTGGATAACAGGCATGAATATGTTGAGTCCAAAAGAAAAGTCAAAAGTCCTGGAGAAAGTCAGGATACATGAAAAGGACACCGGATCTGCGGAAGCGCAGGTTGCTTTGTTTTCGGAGGAAATTGAACAGCTGGCTAAGCACCTCAAGAAGCACAAGAAGGACAACAGTTCCCGCTTAGGGCTTCTTAAGATGGTTTCTAAAAGAAAACGCCTTCTTGACCACCTGAAGCGTGAATATCCAAAAAGATACAATACTTTGGTTAAGAAACTTGATCTGAAGTAATGGCGAAAAAAGTTTTCTATACCTGGAAACAGTTTGAAAGTGATTGTAACAAACTGGCCGGTTTGATCAAAAAAAGCAGCTGGAAGTTCGACAGTTTATACGGCATACCAAGAGGCGGTCTTGTGCTGGCAGTGCGGTTGTCCCACAAACTCGGCCTTCCGCTGATAATGAATAACGCGAATGTCGGGAAGGGGACGCTGATAGTGGATGACATAGCCGATTCAGGAGACACGATGATAGAATTTTTAAGGAAGAAAAGATACGTTACGGCAACCCTTTTTTACAGTCCCTCAAGCAAATACACGCCGACTTATTTCTGCAGAGAAAAAACAAATTGGGTAGTGTTCCCCTGGGAGGAAGAAAAGACGAGCAGGTATGATAAAACTAAGTTTTAATCCAAGAGCGAAGCGATTGGCAATTAAAAGTTACCAGGCACTTTCTAAAGAAATTCAAGAAAGTGCCTGGTGCTCATAAATATGCCTACTCGCTTTGCTCGTAGATATTTATGGCAAATAAAATTACCGTTCCACAACGCAAAAATCACAGAGTCGGAGTGTTCGTCGATGTGGCTAATATGTACCACTCCGCCAAGAATCTCTATAAAGCAAGAGTTAATTTCAGAGAACTGCTCAAATTGGTAACGGCCAACCGCGAGCTGGTTCGGGCGGTGGCTTATGTTATTAAATCAGACACGAAAGAAGAGAAGGCCTTCTTTGAGGCCTTGGAAAAAGCCGGTTTTGAGTTAAAGTCAAAGGACCTCCAAATTTTTCCGGGTGGAATGAAAAAGGGCGACTGGGATGTGGCCATCGCGGTTGACGCTATTACTTTGTCCAAACAAGTGGACGTGGTGGTTATCGTCTCCGGCGACGGCGATTATGAACCACTTGTTGATTATCTTAAATTCAGCGGGCTTATCGTAGAAATGGCGGCTTTCGGCCGCTCGGCCTCCGGCCGTCTCATTGAAGCGTCTAACAATTTCCTTGACCTAGAGGAAGTAAAGGATAAAGTGCTTTTGAAATAAACAGGATTTACGCGCTTGAGCCACGAAGCCCATATTTTTAGGGCTTGGCGTGGCTCAAGCCACAAGGGTTTAGCCAATTTCTGCGTTAAAAGCTTCCGTTTCATCCTCACCATACTACTAGTATGGCTCGCGATACTCACCTTTTGCCTTGAACTTGACCAAACGCATAAGTCCTAATAAAAACAGCGGTTGTTTTTATTAAGCGTTTGTGGTAACTTATAGCTAAGCTAATTAACAACCAACGAAAAGCAGTTGAAAACCAATTATGAATGGGGCTGTATTGGCCAAAAGACATTATGAGGTTAAACCTCATAATGTCTTTTGGCCAGAATTGCTTCTCACTCTTTTGTTGGTATCTTCGGATGGAAATACAAACGTATAAGACAGAATTTGCGGGAAAGCCGCTTATGGTTGAGTTTGGCCGGTTAGGCGGCCAAGCCAACGGTTCTTGCCGTGTCCAGTACGGCGAGACGACGGTTCTCATCAACGCCACAATGTCAGCCAATACCAAGAATGTGGACTATATGCCGCTGATGGTCGACTATGAAGAGAAATATTATGCAGCCGGCAAAATAAAGGGTTCCAAATGGATAAAGCGGGAGACCAGGCCGTCGGACGAGGCCGTGCTTTCAGGCCGTTTGATAGACAGAACCATCCGCCCCCGTTTTAACAACAATATCAGAAACGAGATGCAAGTGGTGGCAACCGTGCTCTCTTTTGACGGAGTGAACGACCCAGATATGCCGGCGCTTTTTGGCGCCTCTTTGGCGCTGATGACCTCCGATATTCCTTTTGACGGGCCGGTTGCCGGCGTAAGAGTCGGCAGGATAGGCGGGAAATTGGTCTTCAACCCAACCTACAAAGAAAGAATCGAAAGCGACTTTGATCTTGTCGTGGCCGGCACCGAAAGCAAGATAAATATGATAGAGGCAGGCGCGAATATAATTCCGGAAAAAGAGATGACTGAAGCGATAGAAGCCGGGTTCAAAGAATTCCAGGCCTTGATTAAATTTCAGAATAAAATAGTTAAAGACATGGCTCCGAAAAAGAAAGAATTGACTCTTGTAAGCCGCGACGAGTCGTTGGCAGCGATTGTCAGAAGTTTCAGCGAGTCAAAACTTGAAAAAGCTCTCTATGCTCCCGGCAAGAACAAAACAGAATTTTACGCCGGAATAGGCGACGCGAAAAACGAACTGATGGAACACTTGAAAGAACAGTTTAAAGACAGCCACGAGTTGGACAAGAAGCTTAACGAAACCAGCGTTATTTTCGAAGAAGAAATAGATAGAATAGTTCACAGGAATATTTTAGAGTCCGAAAAAAGACCCGACGGCAGAAAACTGGACCAGTTAAGGGATTTGAATTCCGAGGTCGGCGTTATCCCCCACACTCACGGTTCGGGCCTTTTCAACAGAGGCAACACGCAGGCGTTATCAATGCTTACTCTTGCCGCACCTGGTTTTGAACAATGGATAGAAACAATGGAGATAGACCTGACTAAAAAGCGATTTATGCACCACTATATTTTCCCGCCTTACAGCGTTGGTGAAGTTGGCCGTTTAGGCGGAGGCGGGAGAAGGGATATCGGCCACGGCGCTTTGGCCGAGAGGTCTTTAAAGCCTATTATTCCGGACAAAGACAGTTTTCCTTACACCATTCGTCTTGTTTCCGAGATATTGTCGTCAAACGGGTCGTCCTCAATGGCTTCGGTTTGCGGTTCATCCTTGGCGTTGATGGATGGCGGCGTACCTATCAAATCCCCCGCTGCAGGGATTGCTATGGGGCTTATGCTTGACCAACAACCAACAACCAACAACCAACAACCCAGATATAAAATCTTGACGGACATTCAGGGACCGGAAGATCACCACGGTGATATGGATTTGAAAGTTGCCGGAACAAGAGAGGGCGTCACCGGAATACAGATGGATGTTAAGGTGGAAGGCATTACCCCGGAGATAGTTGAAAAGACCCTTGAACAGGCCAAGAAAGCGCGTCTTGAGATTTTGGACGTTATGGAAAAGGCAATTTCTGCTCCTCGACCAGAATTGTCACCGTACGCTCCCCGCATTCAGACCATTAAAATTGACCCAAAGAAGATCGGCGCTCTTATCGGCCCGGGCGGCAAGATGATAAACGAGATAATAGAACAGACCGGCGCTGAAATTGATATTGATGATGATGGCTCGGTATTTGTTACCTCAATCACCACCGAAGGGATGGACAAGGCCCTTGAGTTAATAAGGCAAGTTACTTACGAACCGAATGCGGGCGACGAATTTGACGGCACAGTTGTCGCAATAAAGGATTTTGGCGCGTTCGTGGAAATAATGTCCGGCAAAGACGGAATGGTGCATATCTCCGAAATGAGCGATCAGCGCGTGAACAGAGTCACCGATATTCTCAAAATGGGCCAAAAAGTCCATGTCTGGGTGAAAAGCGTGGACGAAATGTCGGGGAAGATATCGTTGACAATGAAACCCCCGAGGAAATAAGTCATATAAAAATCGGCCGCTTGGGTCGATTTTTATATCTCTAAAGCCACTAAACCATATTTTTTTATTTTTTCCCCATAATGAGGATAACCGTAATAGGCCTCCCGCAACTCTCTCACGGAAGAAACATCCGGCATTATTTTGTCGGGTGGATAAACTTTAACCATAGAGACAATAGTCTTGAATATCCTCGCTTTTTTGACTTTTTTCTCAAATTTTTCTTTCCCGCAAACTAAAACCAACAAATCCCCCTTTTTGATATTTCTATATTTTTCCGTCGCCGCTCTGGTCTCAACTGTTTTCCTGCCGGATTTAATATCCAGAAAAGTAGCCCTGTTTATGATCCTAAATTTTAAAATATATTTAGTCATATAGGGTCAGCATACTAGCTTTTACCGCTGTTCACAACTTATTTTTGTCGGTTATGTTAGAATGATATTAAATTAGCTAACGACCAACGACTAACGACTAACAACAAAAAAGTTGTAAGTTGTCTTTCGATAAACCCGGAATCCTGAGCTTGTCGAATGGGTAGGTTGTAGGTTGTAGATTAGCGAATGCCCGACGATCAAATCAACAAAGCAAGTACTATAGACGACTTAGTCAAAGAGTTGTCAAAAAATAATAGTTCAAATCAACCCCCTCCTAATTTGCCCGGGGTTAAAGTTGAAATTAAACCCACAATAACTGCGCCTCAACCAACTCCGATCCAATCTGAACCGTCCAAACCAGTTCAACCGACTCCTTCTCGACCGCAGCCAGTTATACCGTCTATTGCGCCAAAACCGCCGATTTCTATGCCACCCAAGCCAACTCCTCCTACAATGCCGCCAAGACCTTCTGAACCGATTGGTATGGCAAAACCATCGCCAATTCAAGAGTACAGGTCATCTATAAGAACAATGGGTGAAGATATAACGAGCATAAAATCAGGACAGAAACCGTCAGGGGTTGATGTTCCGAGAAGAGTGGCTCCAGAAGCACCGAAAGCGCCCTTACCGGGAGCTCCCGCGGCGCCTGCGCCTACTGGTCCTATGTCATCCGTCGGACTTGGAAAAACAGAGAGAACTGGCCCGTTGGCCGGATTACCAAAACCGCCAACTATTCCAAATAGGCTCGGACCGACTATCGGCCTAGGACAAACCGGAAAAACAGGGCCTCTGCCTCCGCTGGCTGGCGGACCGCCCGCTCCCGAAAAACCATCCGGCCCATTCAAAGAGCCGAAAGTACAGCCGTCAATAGCGGTACCCGGCGAGAAAAAGGGCTTAAGTACGACATTTTACCTGCTTATTGCTGGTTTGTTGGTTGTTGGAGGTTTTCTCTATTGGTTTATGGTGTTGAGAGTTGCAGAACCAGAGGTTGTTGTTTCCCCCACTCCTATCCCAACTGTTACGCCAACCCCCGTTATCAGGAATTTAAGCGATATATTTTTCGCCAAAGGCGGACCCGCCTCTGGCGGGACCCCAATTAATTTTGAAATAGTATTGAGCGATAATATAAGCAGTGATTTCAAGACATTTGTGAATACGCTTACCGTTGCCAGCGGCGACTTTTTGAAAATTAATCTTGTTAAAGACGCTGGCGGAACTCTTGTCCCTTTGAACTGGTTGGATATGTTTGATATGGACCTGGCGATCTATCCGTTTGATTTGAAAGATAGTATTGCCAATTCCGCAACGCTGGTTTACGGCCAAACAGAAATGTTTAGCAAGGAAGGCGTTATTAGTTTTGATGCTCAAGATCTGAAAAAGACAGTATTTGTGGCAAGAGTCATGGATATGGCCGCAGTTAAACTAATGATGAAGGACTGGGAGCTTACCATTGTCGAAGATCTGGCCGACTATTTACTGATTGCCGACACTTCAAAAGAAGCAAGCGTGAATTTCCTCGATAATGCATATAGAGGCGCCCCTATAAGATATAAGAATTTTCCGTTCCCGGATGTCGCCGTTGATTATGCCGTTGTTGAAGCGGCGGGCCAAAGCTATTTAGTCATAGTCGGTTCAAGAGAAGCGATGTATGCTACGATAGATGTTTTGTTGGGGCAGTAATTTGGTGACACAAAAATTGGCACCATGTTCACAACTTTTTCACTGGTGACATCTTGATGTCACCAGTACTCGTAGAAGTGGCTTAAAAACTGGAAAAAATAAGAAAAAGTGGTGACATTTGTCACCACTTTTTAGTGACACCAAGTCAAACCTGGTTTCTTACTTATCCACAATTTTTCTATTGACTGTCACCATCGTGTCACCATATAATGAAAGTAGATCTTTTCACCCTCACACCTAATCAGTGATTGCCTACGGCATTATAGATATTCACTGATTAGGTGTGAGGGCAAGCTGACAGTTCGACACGTTGTGGATTGTTGGCAAAAATATTTCGTTCCGATCTCGGTCGGAGCAAGAGGCGCAGAACTCACACTTCACATTTTTATTTAGGGGTGCTCTGCGCCTTTTAAATTTGACATTAAAATTAAGATGCCCTACTCTTTATAAAGTAAGTTTTTTGTTTATTATTATTTCTATGACTAAAGATGACCTCCAAAAACTAGACGGAACTCTTGAGCGAGAAGAAAAAAGTTTGCTAGACCAGCTCAACAGGATAGCCAACAAAAACCCTTTAATTAAGGGTGATTTTGAGGTTAGAGTGCCAAGTTATGGTGACGAGGACGAAGATAATGCCCAAGAAGCCATTGATCTTGATAAGAATTTTGCTTTAACGCAAGAATTAGAGACAAAGTTAAATTCTGTAAGAAAAACGCGGCAAAAAATCAAAGAAGGGACTTACGGAAAGTGTGATAACTGCGGTACAGATATTCCGCTGGAACGGCTGAAAGCCGTGCCGGAAGCGCATAAGTGTATTACGTGCGCCATCTAATAAATCCTAAGTCCTAAAATATGATAATCCCTAATCTCGAAACCCTAATCTCTAAACAATCTCAAAACTTCTCCGCCAGAGGCGGAGCCGCTTTCGGCGGAAAATTTCAAAACGTTTTTGAGATTTGATATTTGAATTTGTTTAGAAATTAGAGATTAGAATTTAGAGATTAAAATACTAGGGTTTAGAATTTAGTCGCTTGAGGGGGCGACAACCATTGTGCCGGTTAAAATATTCTCCGCTTCTGTTGTAGGGATAGACGCTAAACTTGTAGAGGTCGAGGTTGATTCAAGCCCCGGCCTTTTCTCTTTGAATATAGTCGGTCTGCCGGATAAGTCAGTTAAAGAGTCAAAAGAAAGGATAGCTGGAGCAATAAAGAACAGCGGCCTGACTCCCCCAAGCGGAAAACATAAGAAAATTATAATAAATTTGGCTCCTGCTGATGTGAAAAAAGAGGGTCCGGCATACGATCTGCCCATCGCTCTTGGTTGTATCCTTGAAAGCAAGCAGGCGAAATTTAGTCCCGAAAAACGGCTTATTGTGGGCGAAATATCTCTGGATGGTTCAATACGCCACACGAGTGGCGTGTTATCGGTGGCTATTTTGGCTAAAAAATTGGGTTTTAACGAACTTATAGTGCCAAAGGTCAACGCCAAAGAGGCCTCGGTTGTAAGAGGTATAAGCGTTGTTGGCGCGTCCACACTTAACGATGTCATAGGCCATGTTACCAATCTCTCCCCTATCACCCCCTATGCCTTCAACCAGCAAGAGTCAGAAAATGATATCGGCGACAGCGACTCATTAGTTCACATAAAAGGCCAAGAAATGGCCAAAAGAGCTCTTTTTGTGGCGGCGGCCGGCGGCCACAACATACTGATGTTCGGTCCTCCCGGCTCCGGTAAGACGATTTTAGCTAAGGCGTTATCGGAAATTCTCCCGCCGATGTCGCTTGACGAATCAATAGAGGTTGCGAGAATTCACAGTTCCGCTGGCCTGATCAAGGACTCGTACCTATCGTTTAAGCGGCCGTTCAGAAATCCTCACCATACCACTTCTGCAGTCGCGGTGATCGGCGGGGGCACTTATCCAAAACCAGGAGAGATAAGTTTGGCGCATAGAGGCGTACTATTCCTGGACGAATTGCCGGAATTCCCCAGAAACGTCTTGGAGGCCCTACGACAGCCGTTAGAAGATGGAACGGTGGTTATATCGCGCGCAGCTGGTTCCGCCACTCTACCGGCCAAATTTATGCTTGTGGCAGCTATGAATCCGTGCCAATGCGGCAATTACGGCGATAACAAGTTAAGTTGCATCTGCTCCCCCATCAATGTCATCAGATACAGAAAGAAAATATCAGGGCCACTACTGGACAGAATAGATATCCAGATAAATGTTTCGCGCGAAACCCCGCACCTTTTGGACGATGAAAAAGACGGTGGTAAAGACGCTGTTACCCAAAAGGTGCGGGGCAAGTCTCCTCAAAGTCCAACCAGTGCTGATGAAATGCGAAATTCAGTGGCTTTAGCCAGAGAGATGCAGGCAAAAAGATTTGCTAAGGCGGGAATTTACACAAACGCCGAGATAAACTTTAAAAACATAGATAAATACTGCGTTCTTGAACCGTCAGCCGAAAGAATGCTCCAAAACGCCATCACAAGCAAGAACTTTTCAATGAGAACTTACCACAAAGTCAAAAAGTTAGGTCGCACAATGGCAGATCTGACGGGGTCAGAAATAATTACAGAGCAACATATAGGCGAAGCGCTGGCGTTTCGTGTGAATGAAAGAATATTTTCGGAGCTTGCCTAATATTCCGCGCGGAACACTTCGGCCGGGTGGGGCATTTAATGCCTTCTTGACAGGTGTTAAGTCAAAGAATATAATTTTGCCAGATCTTATCTTTTGGAGTTAAGAATGATTTTGGGAATAGGGGGTCCCATTCTGTTTTGTGGCGGATTTTGGTTATATCTTCACGCTTGTGATTTGTGGAATCTCGCAAATCTAAGTAGCAATTTTGACGAACGACGAGTTTGGGCAAAGGCCACCTATGAAAAAAGGGGGAAGATGTATCTAAGAATTTCTAAGATTTTGACGGTGGTTGGTGCTTTGATGTACGTTAGTGCCTTTGTTTGGTAATGATGTTTTTCTAAGCCGTGTTAACGGCTTTTTTGTTCCACGCGGAACGGCTCAATGGTGATGCGTCATTGAGCCGTTAAAACCGGCCTAATTGGCCGGTTTTTCATTGGGAAGGACAAGTCGGGCAAATAAGACAGTATATTCCCAACTGTTGCATACCAAAACTGGAAGCTTCCACAATTAACATTTCAGAACCACAACAAAGGCAGTAAGCAGGCTTATCTTTTAACTCGGAGGTGTTATTCGGTACGTCTGGCTTGCCGCAGAGGCCTCTGTCGTGATTATATCTCTTACTCGTCATCTTTCGGAACCTTTTTGTCAAAAATCAGGTTAATCCTAGCCGAGTGCTGGTTTTAAGTCAACCTGTGGATAAACGACTTCGCAAGTCGTTTATCCACAGGGTTCCGTGCGGAACTTAAACGGCTCAATGGAAAGACAACGCCTCATTGAGCCGTTTAAAAAGTGCTGTTTTAGCGCTTTTTACTTGGTCAGCGGATTCTTGGCGCCGTGGACTTCGAAGTGAAGGTGGCTGCCGGTGGAGCGACCACTTGAGCCCATATTGGCTATTTGTTGGCCTTTTTCCACGCTTTGACCCGCAACTACCAGCGTCTTGCTTAAGTGGGCATATAGCGTATCTGTTCCGTTCTGGTGGGATATTTTGACAAATAAGCCGTAGCCGCCGTTATAACCGTTTTTTGTGGCGCCGACGACTGTTCCATCTGCGGCTGCATAGATCGGCGTACCATAGGGATTGGCTACATCTATGCCGTTTCTGCCATGGAGCCATTGGCTTATTCTGCCCAAACCATTAGTTGGATGAGCAAAGTAGTTATCCAAATTTGGCAGGTGAGCGAAAGAGATAGCTGTTCTGGTGTATGGTGTGCCAGCCGTAGCTATTTTACCGTCGGGTATGATCAATTCATCTTTTATCTGCAGTTTTCCGTCTTGGGGCAAAGAGTTGTATGAAATAATATTTTCAGGATTTGCGCCGTATTTTTTGGCTATTGTGCTGATGGTTTCTCCGCTTTTAACCGTGTGAATGACTCCTGAAACCGGCGGAATTTTTAATATATTCCCCTCCCTTATGCTATTGGAATCACGCAATCCGTTAGCCCACATTATGGACTCAATACTTATGCCGTAATCCCTGGCTATGAACGACAAATTATCGCCAGGTTGTACGGTATATTCAATGACCTCGCTTCTTTTTTCAGAAACAAAATCGACATAATCCGTAGAAACAGGGTTATGGGCGAATATTGCGTTTTCCTGTACGGTTGTCGGTTCAAGCGTTGGTCCGGGGCCGCCTCGGCCCTCTAAGCCGATTCCGTTTTCCTGTACCGCCAAACTGCTGATATCGGCAAGGTAAGAGTTGGTGCTTGGCCCATTTGGCGACAAAATAGAAGCGGACGTCTCTACTATTGTTCTTTGTATAAATATGCTGAAAGGATTAGCTTGTCCGTCTGTGCCGGCACCTTTTAAAGTAAGTATGGCAATGGCTAATATGATTGTTCCGTATAAATTAAAACTAGGGCCCTTAGATAAGTCCCTGAGTTTTAGTAGTTTTTTCGACCATCCTAGTTTTGATAGGGTATCAATAGGATTTAATTAATAGGTAACGTAGCAACCGCGTGTTAATCTTATTACCTTTGGTTCTTGGGCAAAAACTAAAAATTCTCTGCACGAGAATTACTCGTTGAGAGTATCATTTTGAACAAAATTTGGCAACTTGCTCTGTCAACACCCTCATCCGCTTCGGAGCCACCCCTCGCTTCCTGCCATAGCCGATCACCCTCCCTGTTTTTCAACACGCGTTCCCCGCAGGGGAAACCCCGGAGGCGTGTCTGAGAAGAATTGGCTTGAAGCGAGGGTTGAGAGTGAGGCCTCGCGACTAGGGCACAACTAATATATAATAAACCAAAATGCAAAATCATAACTACATTGAATTTGGGAGTTGGGCCGAAGAACTGGCGGAGAAATTTCTTAAAGAGAGGGGATACAAGATTATTGGCAGAAACTATCGCAAACCCTGGGGCGAGGTAGATATTATTGCCGAGAAAGAGGGGATAATTATTTTCGTTGAGGTCAAAGCAAGTGACAGCCCGGCCCCAAAGGGCTTTGAACCGGAGAAGCGAGTCAATGACGATAAGATTTTGAGAATTAAACGCGCCGCCCAAACATATATTCAACAGAATAATTTAGATGATAAATCGTGGCAGATAGACATTATTGCTATTGAATTAGATAAAGATAGGGGAGCGGCAAAAATAACTCATTTTAAGAATATTGATACTTGAGGTTGACAAATATATATCTTATTGTTTATAATCCACATGCTTGTCAAAGGAGGAGGCAAAGTCCATGAAGGCAAGGACAGCGGTTCTTTCAATAATTTTCGTGGTGTTGTTCGCTGTTTCGGCGAGCGCCCAGCCGGTTGGATGGTCGGTATCAGAACCCCGGCCATTGTCTGAATTAGATCTGCCATATGTGTCGGATACTTACTTTTTCGCCAATTATTCCCCCAATACGGCTGTTGTGTGGGTGAACGGCAAGACAACTGACGTTACGGTTCCGCCTTTCTCATTTCGCTGGGTGTCGTTCTACGTCGCCACCAAGACAAAGATTGAGGCAAGAGCCAATGTCGTGGCCGATAATGGTGTCAAGGTTGAGAAACTCAAGACCAGTCGCGCCCGGACTCGCGATGGATGTCATTACGGTTGGTTATTTAGTCAATAACCAATAAAATAGCCACAAATTGGCCTAAAACCCCGCTTTTTGCGAGATCTTTAGCCCCACACCTACGCATAGGTGTGGGGGCTTTACATTATTGTGGTAATATGATATAATTAAAGTACGTTTGGTTTCATTGACAATAACGCTCCCGCAAGGCGGGGGCAGGAAGGGAAAGACAATGAGAAAGACGCTGTTCGTCCTCGTCGTGTTCGTGTTCGTGATTGGTGTCGTGCCGGTTCAGGCGCAGGGCATCCTGCGCAGCGGCTATATGCCGTCGTCGCCGGAAGGGTGGTACTACTACCTCACCGGCAATCAGGTCATGATGTTTCAGGCTGACAACTTGAACATGGTCAGCCAGTTCATGAACCAGGGCCGTCGTGCCCAGTACCGTCGTGTAACCGACGACCTCGTCGGCTATGGATCCTACGTCGGCCTCAACGGGCCACAGGGGTTCTACCCCATGTACCAGTGTTCGTCCAGTGGACGGCGCTGGGAACGGGGGATCGGAACGACCATCATCATGACCGCCATTGGGGCAGTCGTGGGTGGAAAGAAGGGTGCGGCGATTGGTGCGGCTGTGGGGGGCGGTTACGCTCTCTATAAGGATTCGTCCTGTCGGACGGTCCAGAACAGTCAAATCCAGATCGTCGGGCTTGAGTCCGACGGCACGATGGTTGTTCAGCCACCGATGTCGCAGGCGCCTAGCCGCAACGGTTGGGACAACGTTCTGCGGAATCAGGCCAACAGCGGTGGCCTCTTGTTCGGCAGTCAACGCGGCTGTCTGGAGCAGGGTCTGGCCACCCTGAAAAACGAGGGACGGAATCCCTTGCTGGTTTACCAGAACGGTAGCCGGTATGTGGATCTGTTGCCCCGTCAATCGGAATGTGGCGACCCCGACGCCTCTTATGAGGCGGAAGTAGTTTCGATGGTCGTCGTGGACGGCTTCACAGGAACAGCCGACCACGCACGAAGGCGACCAGAAGGCCGGGACGGTCTCGTCTTGGTATGGAGGTAACGATGGCAACGATTCCAGCTCCAGCGGCGCCGGCAACACCGGCGCCCGCTCCGACTCGAACCACACCGCCGCTTGCGCCGGTGTCACCGACAGCATTGTCGCCGGTGACCCGGAGGTCGAGACCGGCTCGTACCGCTCCGCCGCCGGCTCGTCTGACGTATACGCGCCACGCAACGGCGGGGGACAGCGATGATGACCGAATTATATCCAACTCCCTTATGACCTTTTTCAAGATTATAGCGTGGGGTGGCGGTATCGCCATTCTCGCCTGGATTCTATTCGGAGGAATTCAATGGGGGAGAGCAACGGCTCCCGCCGGTCCGGCTTCGTCATCAACGGTGATCGAGCGACGAGTTAAGCGGATTGTGGAACGATCCGCTCCAGCCCAACCACCAGTGTCCGGCTGGCAGTCCCGCGGGTTCCCAACCCGTGACGACTGCGAGTACCATTTCATCGTGGTGCTCCACGAGGCACCGGCCGGCCGGTGCAACTAGCTCCTTCCAAATCGGACCCTAATTCGTGGGTCCGGCCGCGTCTTCCAGACGCGGCTTTAAATTACCAAAAAACTTGCTAGGCTTGTATAAAGTCACCATAACCGCCATATAACTAACAATTGCTAGTTATATGGCGGTTATGGTATTATTTAACTGTCTATTATTTTATTTAGCTGTCCGTCATTTAAGTTAGGAGTTTTATGAGAAAAAGAGCGAAAAATTCCCTGGCTCACAAGATTTTAAAAGCAGTTGCCATTGGAGGCGTTGTTGCCGTTGCCGCGACCAATCCGTATTTTGGTTTGGCGTTTATGAAAGGAATTCAAAAGGATTTGGAACGCAAGAAATGGTGGGAATTCCAAAAAGAATTGAAGAGATTACAGAGAGCAAAAAGATTAAATGTCGAGCTGAATCCTGACGGAAGTTTTACGGTGACTATCACTCAACTTGGCAAGGACTATGTGGCCAGATATGATTTGGATAGCTTGACGATAAACAAGCCGGAAGAATGGGACGGTTTGTGGAGAATATGTTCTTTTGACATTCCAACAGATAAACAAGCCGGAAGGTTCTCGCTTTTAAGTAAGTTAAAAGAACTCGGATTTATTATGATTCAAAAAAGCGTATGGGCTCATCCTTTTGAGTGCAGAGAACAACTTGCTGTTTTGGCAAGGGCTTTTGAAATAGAAAAATACGTATATGTTTTTACTGCTTCAGATTTTGACGGTCACCACAATCTTTATTTAAAGAGAAAGTTTGAGAGGCAGAATGACGCGGCCCTGGTTTAAAAGATGATATGACAAAATGACACGCTAAAATGACATACCGCCATAAACTTAACAATTGCTAGTTATATGGCGGTTGGTGTTTTATGGTTTATTATTCCAAAAACGAAAAAGAGACGCAGAAAATTGCCGGTGATTTGGCTACTAAAATCATAAAGAGCCCTACTTCGCCGAGTCAAACTTTGCTACAAAGGGCAAGCGTTATCACGCTTGAAGGGGAGTTGGGGGCGGGAAAGACGACTTTTGTTAAGGGTTTTGCCAAGGCGCTGGGTGTTAAGGTAAAAATCAAGAGCCCCACATTTGTATTAATGAAATATTATCCAATTACGTATTCCGCATTATATATTAAAAAAACAATTCGTAATTCGCAATCCGTAATTCGTAAATTATACCATTTGGACTGTTATCGCGTCCGAGATCACAGAGACCTCGCGACTCTTGACCTAAGATCGCTATTTATGTCGCCAGACAGTATTGTTTTGATAGAGTGGCCTGAACGAGTTAGCAAAATTTTACCCAAAAAGTTGATAAGAGTGCATATAGACCATTTAAGTAAGAACGAAAGGGAAATTCAAATTTTTATGAAATAATTAGAACGCCGCTGGCTTGACTAAGTTTGAGGCGCAACCGAGTACCGAATCGAGCCGTACAGGTAGTACGGTGAGGGAGGAACAGAGGTTGCAACAAAGAAATTGGTCAAGAGCGTACTGCCTAAAGGCCGAAGGCCTGGCAGAGCGACCAGCAAGTTATAATGAAAAAGTTAGTTTTAATTGATGGACACGCGCTGGTCCATCGAGCGTTCCACGCTTTGCCGCCGACGCTGAATTCTCCCAAGGGCGTTCCAACAAACGCTGTTTTCGGTTTTACTTCCGTTCTGCTCAAAATGCTCAAAGATCTGAAGCCCGACTACATCGCAGCGACCTTTGATCTTGCGGCACCGACGTTTCGCCACGAAGAATTTGCCGAGTACAAGGCACACCGCGAGAAAGCGCCGGACGAACTTCACGCCCAAGTGCCTTTGGTAAAAGAGGTCTTGAAGGCTTTCGGTATTCCAATATATGAAAAGCCTGGCCTTGAAGCCGATGATCTGATAGGGACATTGGCGGAAAGGTCAAAGAAAAATAAAGACATTCAAACAATAATAATGACGGGGGACTTGGATACTCTTCAGCTGGTTGATGATGATAAAGTCGTCGTGTTTACGTTAAGAAAAGGTGTTACAGATACGGTTCTTTACGACGAGAACGAAGTATTCAAAAGATATGGTCTAAAACCGGAACAACTCAATGATTTTAAGGGCCTCAAGGGCGATCCGTCTGATAACATCCCGGGTGTTCCGGGGGTGGGGGAGAAGACAGCAGCAGCTCTTATACAAAAATTCAAGACTCTTGAATTTTTGTATGAAGAAATCTATAATCTCCAATCTCTAAACTCTACAGAGATTCCCGGGCTAAAGCACCGTGAACCTTTTCCGAGCAAACAAACCCAAAATTCAAAATTCAAAAAAAATAAAATTCAAATTAAACCACCCCTTTCAGAGAAACTGATTCAAAAACTTCTTGATAACAAAGATATGGCCTTTTTCTCAAAAAAGCTATCTACCATCGTCAGAGATGTGGAGCTTGATTTTGAGTTAAACAAAGTTGATTGGCTTAAAAATTTGGATCGCCCAGAAATAGAGAAATTGTTCAAAGAACTGGGACTATACAGCTTGATCAAGCGCCTCGATGAGATAAACGCTCTCTCTCAGAAAGAGATGCGATTATTCGAAACAGCTGCCAAAAAAGAAAATTCGGGGCAAATAAAAGAGGTAGGAAGCGAGGAAGGCCTAAGGGAGATATTGAGTCGAATCAGCAAAGATAAAGAGATGGTTTTTGATATAAATAACGGCTTTCTAAACGTTGCTATAGCGGATAAATGCTACAGCATTGTCTGGTCTCTCGTCGTTGGCCCTAAAGAGTTGTTTAAAGGTTTTAAAGAAATTTTTGAAAGCAAATATGTCTTTAAAATAGGGCATGATTTCAAAGAGTCAGCTAAATTTCTTCTAGGTTATGGCATAGAATTAAGCAGGCCGGGGTTTGATACCAAATTAGCGGCTTATCTTTTTAATTCGGACCGCAATGACTATGGCCTTGAAAAAATATATTTTGATGAGTTTCAAGAAAGTATGACCGAAGACAAGAGAAAGAACCCGTTTTCCATACTCAAACTCAAAGAGAGGCAATCAGGACGACTCAAAAAAGAAAAACTTGAATGGCTTTTTGAGAATATAGAGGTTCCAGTGGCAATAATTCTTGCGGAAATGGAGCTGCGGGGCATTTTAATTGATTCTAAGGCGATAGCAAAGCTGTCTAAGTTAGTAACTGTCGAAATAAGTGGCTTGGAAAAAGAAATATATAAATTTGCCGGCGCGGAATTTAACATTAACTCTCCGAAGCAGTTGAAAGAGGTGCTTTTTGATCCGTCGCCGGGTGGACTTGGTCTGAAGGGCAAGGTAAGAAAAACGGCTAAAGGCGCCCTCTCCACGGCTGCCGGTGAGTTGGAAAAGTTAGTTGATGAACATCCGATAATAGAGAAGATATTAAGATATAGAGAAATTCAGAAACTGAAGACGACCTATATAGACCCGTTCCCGACCTTGATAAGCAAAACAAGCGGACGGCTCCATACAACGTTTAACCAGACCGGCACCACCACAGGACGTCTTGCCAGCCAAGACCCGAATCTCCAGAACATACCCATACGCACGGAACTTGGGCAGGAATTCAGGAAAGTGTTCATTGCATCGCCGGGATATAAACTGGTGTCTTTTGATTACTCTCAGCTTGAGTTAAGAATTGCTGCCCATATTTCCCAAGACGAGAAGATGATAGCCGCCTTCAAGAGGGGAGAAGATATCCATACCCGAACAGCGATGGAGATATTCGGCGTTAAATCGGAAATGGTTGATAAAAACATGCGTCGTGACGCAAAAGTTATGAATTTCGGCATTCTTTATGGAATGGGCGTGCTTGGATTTCAGCGTGCCTCGGGTATTTCCCGCGAACGGGCGAGAGAATTCATAGACAGGTATATGAAAGAGTTCCCCGGTATCGCCAGGTATATGAACGATATGAAAATGAAAGTCCGCAAGGATGGTTATGTTGCAACAATTTTCGGCAGGAGGAGATGGCTTCCTGAAATAAGATCAAGTATGCCGCAAATGGTAAGCCAAGCCGAGCGCATGGCGATAAATCACCCAATTCAGGGAAGCGCCGCCGATTTGGTAAAATTAGCTATGATAAAAGTTTTCGAACACATACACGACTCAGGCGTTCAAGACGACACATTTTTACTGCTTCAAGTCCACGACGAACTTCTTTTTGAAGTCAAGGAAACCCTGGTTAAAAACATAACGGAAAAAATCAAGGATATAATGGAAAATGCCTATAAATTTGATGTACTATTGACCGTTGACGTTAAATATGGTAATAATTGGGCAGAAATGACAAAGACTTAGGAGGTATGGTGGCACTTTCAAAACTCTCTCCGGATTCCAAAAGAGCCGAAGAACTGGCTCAAGAAATGAAGAGAATACTTGATGACACGATGCTTAGAGATCCGAGTTTGAATACCGCAGAATACGAAAGAATCAAACAGGTAAGAGCGGAACTTGAGGAAATGGGTTTGCATGTGACCATAAATTACGGCATGAAACTAAATCCCCTAGATCCCCTCAAGTCCACCGTTGATACCGAAGTCAACCTTTGGCTTCCAAAGAATATGACAATTCAATAACTGGCAAGATGCCAGTTTTTTAGTTAAATTGAGTATTATGCCAGAATTACCTGAAGTAGAAACAACCGTAAACGACCTGCGCAAAAAGCTCGTCGGTTTGAAGTTCAAGGATGTCTGGACGGATTGGCCCAATACCTTTAAAAAATCAGGGGGGTTTGATAATTTTAAAAAAGTTATTAAAAATAAGAAAATTTTAAACGTAAAGCGAAGGGCTAAGTTTATTATTATAGATATCGAGGGTGCTTATAGTGTTTTTATACACCAGAAGATATCGGGACATTTACTTTATGGAACATGGGTTATGGAACATGGAATATGGAAGAGCAAAGTAAAAGGGCCTTTGCAAAATGATTCTAAAAACAGATTTATAAGGACGATTTGGTCGTTGAGCAACGGCTATCAATTGGCGTTTTCTGACCTACGAAGATTTGGGAAAATACTTTTGGTTAAGGACGATAATTTATCCGAATTGCCGGAAATTAAAAAATTAGGGCCGGAGCCGTTGGAAATTGATTTCAACGAGTTTAAAAAATTATTTGCCAGAAAGAGGGGGCGGATAAAACAGGTTCTTATGGATCCGTTTTTTATTGCCGGGATAGGGAATATTTATTCCGATGAGATATTGTGGAATTCCGGCCACCACCCATTATCAAGAGTAGAGAACCTGAAAAAAGCTGACCTGAAAAAAATATACGCCTCAACTCAAAAGATACTCAAAAAAGCGATAAAAGCGGGAGGCACGAGCATAGAGGACTACCGTAAGCCGTCAGGCGAGAAGGGAGAGTATCAGGATTACACCGAGGCCTATCATCAACACGGCAATAAATGTTCAAAGAAAGACGGGGGAGTGATCCAGCGGATTAAAGTAGGAGGCAGGTCGGCCCACTTTTGTCCTAAGCACCAGAAACTGAGATGAGGATATTGTCATATTTTAAGGAACTGGATATGAATAAAACGCTTGTTATCGCTGGTATTACAGCCAGCGCTTTTTTAGTTGCTTTTCTTTTCTGGTGGCAATGGGGTTCAAATATTATCGGCATAAATAACGAGTCCGATAACAATCGGACCGTAGCCTCGCTGACCGGCTTGACTTGCGGTAACTATTCAAAAAGACCTGTTGCCGTGATGATGACCTCCGACCCTATAGCAAGACCGCTTTCAGGAATAAGCCAAGCCGACGTTGTCATTGAGATGCCGGTTACTCCTAACGGTATTACCCGGATGATGGCCGTTTTTCAGTGCGACCCCTTCGATGATACTTCCTTCGATAAAACTCAGGACAGGCAGGGAGAGGAACCCTTCGAGATTGGTTCTATCAGATCCGCGCGGGAGGATTTCTTGCCGCTGGTAGCCAGTTTCAGGGCCCTCTATGCCCACTGGGGAGGAGAGAGGGAAGCGTTAAATAAATTGAATAACGGGATATTGGACAACATAGACGCGATGAAATATGAAGGCACTGTTTTTTACAGAAAAAATTCTGTTCTAAGACCGCATAATGGCTTTACAACCATTGAACTTCTTGAAGATAAGGCAGAGGATTTAGGATATAACTTAAGCGATACGTTTCTCGGCTACTTGAGAACAGAAGAAAAACCCGAAAGAAACTTAAGCAATATCGTCAGCGTAATATCGGTTGCCTACGAAAATTCCTATAGAATAGAGTGGATTTATGACGAAAGTGCTAATTCTTACAAAAGAATAAGGGGAGGAGAACCGGAAACAGATAGAAATACCGGGAAACAAGTTGAAACAAGTATAGTTGTCCTGATGCGTACTACGTCCAAGGTTTTAAATATTGATTACATCAGCGTAAAGACAACTGGCGAAGGGGAGGCCGAATTCTACCAGAATGGCATTAAAACAAGCGGCACTTGGAAGAATATTAATAATGACCTAAGATTTTACGATACTAACGGTCAGGAAATGAAATTCGTCCCCGGGAAAATGTGGGTAGAAATCATAACTAATTAAAAATGTAAATATCAAAAATCAAAATGACAATTAAAAATGTAAAAATAACCAGAAATCATAAAATTTTAGATTTTACACTGTCATTTTACACTTTGATTTTTAAATTTTAAATTTAGAAAAATGCTGATTTTTCTTTATGGTTCCGATGGATATCGGCTGAAAGAGAACGTCGATATTATCGTCGGTTCCTATCAAAAAAAACATAAGAGCGGCGTAAATTTATATCGCTTTAGTATTGAGGACGGTAGGCGCTATGATGAACTGGACTCCGCGCCGAAAAGCGTCTCATTTTTTGATGAAGCAAAACTTATTATTGTCAAAAACGTTTTTGATAACAGAACTCATTCTCAAACATTCCCGATCTTAATAAAAGAGCTGGGTATAAGCAGCGATAAAAACACCGTTTTATTATTTGTAGAAAATAAAAACAAAAAAGAACTTCAAAAAGCGGACAAAGAACTATTTAGTGTTCTGGATTGCAAGGACAACCTTGTTAAAGAGATAGAACCGTTGAGCGGAGTAAAACTTTCTAATTGGGTTAAGAACAAGTTCAAAGAGAATGGGCACGATGTTTCGCCCGCAGTTGCTAGCTTGCTTATTAGTATTGTCGGTAGCGACAGTTGGGCTTTGGCGAATGAGATAAGCAAATTAAGCAACTATAACATCTCCAGAAGTCTGGCTTCTGGGGGGAGTATAACCGAGAAAGATGTGAATTTGTTAGTCAGCCGTAAAGAAGACGATAGTATTTTTGAACTGACCGATGCGGTCGGAAATCAAAACAGGGCCAAAGCGTTTGAAATGATGTATCGTCTCACCAATTCAGGCCACGACCCACATTATTTATTAAGTATGCTCGCCTATCACTTTGAGAATTTACTTTCTGTTTCCGACGGCTCAACTCCAAAACATCTGCATCCCTTTGTCGTCAGAAAGGCCATTAGCCAAGCGCGCAAGTTCTCTAAAGAAGACCTACTTTCCAAATTTAACCATCTCGCCGGCCTGGACATCTCTTCAAAGAACGGACAAGTCAATTTGGAGGATGCGCTGTATAACTTCGTGATTAATTAAAAGCCCCGACTTAACGGGGCAGATACTACTGGCGAATTTTGATTTTTGGCTGCCTTTTTTCCAACTCGCAGCTTACCAACGCTTCTTTGTCTTCGATTATTGTTTCAAGGTACACTTTTCTCCCCCAAAGATAGAGGATATTGACAAGAGTATGGTCACGATATTTGTGGTCAAGATCGTAGCCATTGAAAACGTGCTTTAAATACAGATGATCGTTTCCATCATAATTTCCGTCTCCCACTCTTATAATGGGTGTGCCGTACATTGTCATCATTGACTTGATCTCCTGTCTGATAACTGCCGGATCGTCTTCGCCGATAACATAGACAATGCTGTCGCCGTCATTTATACCGACCCAGATGTAAAGCTGTTGTTCGTGTATGAACTCGTCGGTAAAGAGTTCCTCAACGGCCATTCTGTCTGTGTAGTGGCTTCTTATTTCAAATATTTTCTGCTTGCCCAAATTGGTGACAGTGTCCCAGGAAAGCCGTTTAGCGTGACTTCGTTCTTCGTCGTACTCTCTGCCAAATTGACCCTTGTTCCATCTTTCTTCAACGTTTTCCAACAGAGCCAACCCTATGCGATACCAATTGAAGGAAGTTTTTCGTTCCTCGGTTACTCCAGAGTGAAAGTCGTTGAATATTCCGTGCTCTTCAGGTGTCAGGGCGCCTTCTTGAAAAAGACGGCGCATAATTCTGACATGCCAATATGTCGCCCAACCCTCGTTCAACATCTTTGTCCGCATATTCGGGCTTAAGGCCCGTGCTTGGTTTCTCAACACGGTCAGTATGTCTACCATCCACGGTTTTAACGGTTTAGGTGATTTCGTGGTTATATACTTAAGTATGTCGTATGTCGGTTCGGGGGGTGTTCTTAATGACAATTGCTCAAGGCGGCGCTCAATTTGCTCTATTTCCTGTTTGGTCTCCGGTTTTCTGAATTCGGACTTAATATCCTTGAATCTTTCAAGTTTGGCTCTTTCCAACGCCAGAAGCTGCTCTCTGACATCTTCCTCATCTTGTTCTTCAAAGAATGGGTCGGGATTTTGATGCCACATTACCGACATGCCGGCATCAATAATTTTTTCTACGGCGTGTTTACCGTACTTTTCTTCGTATTTGGCGAATCTTGTTGCCGCGTTTCTCGCTTCTTCGGCGACGTAAGACATAGTTCGGCCGTGTTGACAGTATTGGCTTCCAAGAAAGAAATCAACGTGGCCGTAAACATGGGCAACAATCATGGCGTTCAGAGCAAATGGGTTGGTCTCAACGAGAAACGCCCGTGGAATGTCAAAGTTCCAGACCTGTTCATACGGTATCCCGTGGCCAGTATATTCATATATTGTCCTGTTCTTTTCATAGTCCCGGCCGAATGACCAGTGGGAGAAATTTACGGGAAACATGTAGGACATACCTTCCAAAACGCGCTGGGCCGGGACCATCTCAAACAGGATATCGGTTGTGAGAAGGCCGAATTCAACGGCTATTTCTTTTATTCTTTTTTCCAGTTCGGTCAGCCGTTCCAACTCTTTCTTTGTCATCGCGCCCACCGGTCTTTCTTCAGGAATGTTTTCAGTGCCGGAAGAATATCCTCCCTTTCCTCTATTCTTACGCCCAAAAATGGGAGCGTATCGGGTCCAATCAGAATGTCCATGTCGTTTACTGTTTTTTCTTCGAGTTGAAGCCTGCTCTTGAAAGTGCCCCAGAGATTGTTTGACGAATTTACTCTTCCATCCGGGTCTATTTCTCCATATCCGACCATGTTTACTCCTTTGTCAATAAGTTTATTGAGTTCTTCCACCGTCTTATCCCGATCAAAATCGTCTCCGTCGGAGAAATGCCACACATACACGTTCCAGCTGTCGGTCGGATATTCGGAGTCTACCAAACCAGATGCTTTCTCATATGCCGTATAACAGAATGTTCCGCCGCTCTCAACGGTTCGAAAAAAATCCTCTTCGGGAACGATCTTGGCAATCATGTGATGGACGATAAATCGGATCTCAACTTGGAAATACAATCTTCTTAAGAACTCAACAAGCCAGAATATCATTGAACGGGCAAGATATTTTTTCGTATCGCCCATAGAACCGGAAACGTCCATCATAGCGATAACCACGGCTCGCGATTGCTCCTGCGTATCTTCCTTGATCTGACGGTATCGCAGGTCTTCATTAGTAAAGATGGGGAATGGTTCAACGGAGTCAGATTGGTCAGTAACGCTGTTTGTTTTGACGATCTCAAACGCATCGGCAAGTATGCCCTTTGACTGTTTGAGAGCTCTGAAACAAACGATCTCGTCCTGTCCGGTTTCTGATTCAAGGGCTCGAAGATGGTACCAGAACCTTCTGATGCCCTCGCGAGCGGTTGCCCTTTTGTCAAGGAGAGGCCAGATGCCGACTTTGTCCAGACCGGCTATTTTCCACCCAAGTTCGATGGTAATGTTCTGTATTTCTTTTTCCTCTAGATTAGGCAGGCCCAAGTCCTCAAGCATCATTTCTATCAATTCTTCAATGGGAATTTCGGTCTCAATATAATCCTCGCCCGGTTCTTGGCCGGCTTCTCCGGGCTCGCCATTAGGCAGCCGCTTTTGGCCGATAACGTCGCCTGGTTCTCCGGGTCCTTGGCCGATGCCGAAGGGTTCATCGTCGCTCTTGGGCTTAAAGTGAGGAATGTCGATGCTCCTTATAGGCACTTTCACCACCTTGCCTTTTTTGTGAGTGATTATCGATTCGTCGGCTATGATCTCCGGTAAGCGCTCCTTAATGGCTTCTCTCTGCTTTTCCCTATGCCGACGGGCATCTTTTCTGCCTCGCTCGGCTGTGGGTTCGGAAGCAATTATGGGCATAGTTATTGTCTCCTGATTGTGAATTTGCTGGAAAGAGAATAACAACAAAAAAAGCTCCCGTAAAGGGAACCTTAGTATTTGGATGCTATTATTCGCTCAAGAATTCAGTGGCTTTTTCTACCACTTCTTTGGAGCAAATTGGGCAGAATCCCATGCCACCTTCTCGCGTAAGCTCGGAGAATAGATCGTCGGCTCTTTTCTTTGCCTCGCTGTCTTTGGGCTTATCGCTTGCCAAAACAAGGGTAAGTGTTGCTCTGGAATCGGCAAGCAATTTTTCTTCAACCGCTCGCGCCAGCGGAGTATATGTCTCGTAGCTGAAGTTTGAATTTGTGGCTACAAATTCAAGGATCTCGCCCCGGAAAACATCGGCTTCCGACTCCGCGATGGGAATGTGTTCTTCAACCGATCGCATGAATTTGATGTCCGGTTCTTTGGGTCGGCCGGTTATATCTTCGCGCACTACATCAAAGTGGCCGCGTACATGTTTTCTTTTTTGTTCTCTGTAGAACTTAACTTCACCGACGTAGCGTCTAAAAAGCTCTTTAGCCAAGTCGTGGTATGCTTTCAAATAAGCCTTTGAAACGGAGCGGATCACGAATTCTTTGTATTCGGTGATGACGCTTCCGCCTTCGCCCGCAGAAAGGAGTTCCTTGAACCGTTTGATCTCTTCGGGGCTGTAACCCATTCTGTGTTCGAACAGATCACGAAGCGCCTTGATGACAGTAAGCGGAGTGAGACAGCCATTGCTTTGTTTCACCAGAGCCGTATTGATAGCGGCTAGTGTGTCTCTGGAGCTCAAACCGGACATCCCTTCCCGTTTCATAATATCATCGGACGACTGACCTTCTTCTCGCAGTTCGCGGAGGTCAATGGGTTTTTTATCTTTGTCCCTAATTTCGGTCAAGGCTCTGTCGCCGTTGTATATCTTTGCTTTAGTAAGAACGTCGACTCCCATTTCAGACGGACTTAGCCGCGTTAGGACGGCGAACAGCGCCGCCAGTTCAAATGCGCCTGGAGCGATGTGGCTCTTTGAAATCCTACTGAAATCGCTTTCCTGCTGAATGAGTTTTTTGTATATGGCTACTTCTTTTTTGATCTCTAGAGGATAGGGAAATTGGACTACAAACATTCTGTCATGCAGAGCTTCGTTCTCCTGCTTGGTTGAAAACTTCTTGTATTCGGTGAGATTTGTGTGGCCGATAACTACAGTGTCAACGTGGAGATGGGGGAAACTTGAACCCTGAACCTTTATCTCTTTCTCCTCGGCGACACTGATGAATACCCAGAGCAGTTTCTCGTCGGCTTTGATAAGCTCGCGGCCTTCACAAATTCCGCGGTTGGCTTTTTCCAATTCGCCAGTAAGCGAATAAGCCAGGGGGTGGTCTGGGCCCTTGGTTGAGGCAATGGCGATGTTCTCTCTGCCCACAAGTTCGGTAATATCCTGCGATTTCTCGTCTGACGGCTCAAAAGAGCCGATACCCCTTGTTCCCTGGACGGAGAATCTAAATGTTTTTACAGGTACGTCGTACCAGCGCACAACACCGTCATTTTCGGTGAATTCTTCCTTAAGCTTGTACCGGCACACTGGACAGAGATCACCTTCAATGCGCATTCCAAGTTTTTGTTCAAACTCTGTTCTCAAATGGCGGGGGAGAAGGTGCAGCGGTTCCTCAAGCATTGGACAGCCGTCTATGGCAAACACTTGCTTGGTCTCGTAGTTCTCTAATGCCCGCTTCAGAATATTTGCGAAGGTTGACTTACCGCTTGCAGTAGGTCCGACAAGAAGTAATATCTGCTTGCCCGTTGAAAGACGACTTGCCCCCGCTTTAAGATACTTAACTACCTGGAAAACGGATTTTTCTACTCCGAAAAGATGCTTGGAAAAAAGATTGTACCGAACAGTAACCGGTTCTCCTTCGTCTAAGGACCAACGTTCTTCCTCCGGTATTTCTGTGGTCCCGTGATTTTGAATAACTTCCAATAATCGGGCCGGGGAGTTTTGGGCAATTGTTGGGTCATCTTTTACCATATTCAGATAGTCCCTGAATTTGACTACTTTTTCTGCGCTTTTTCTGGCGCGCTTTCTTTCAGCATCGTTCTCTATGACCCCGTTGAGGTCAAGCGATTTCTGGTCGGTCATTTTATGCCCTCATTTGTCAACGTTCTGATGATTTCATAATTTTAAGCTAATATCCCACACTGTCAATACTATTTAAGTTAAGTTATAATTCGTTCTGTTTTTTATGATTAATATGCGGGTGTCTGACTATTCTCCCGTTTGATTTTAATTTATTTCTGTTTATACTGAACTCCATTGTCGGTTCTTTAAAAAGTGAGGCGAAATGAGCAATGACCGGCTGGCTATTCCAGATGAGTTTCCTGTTGTTGAACACAATTCCATCAGTATGCCTTTGCCCGCTGTCTGGATCGACCGTTTTTTGAGGTATTCCTACTATGAGTTCTTGGTTCAAGAGGCAAGAGAAGCCAAAGCACCTTTCGTTTTTGCGGTGATGCAAAGGCAAGGCCAAAATATTTTTCCCGAGAAGGAAGAAGGACTATATCGGACCGGAGTTGTCTGCAGCGTCGAAACGGTAGACGATGTTGAGCCGCGGGTTGTTTTATTCGGAATATATAGAGCAAAGGCGGGCAGGTATATAAAGAAAGCCAACGGTCTTTGGGTTGCTTCTTTCATGGAACGAGTTGTTGATGAGAGCGAAGAACAGTTTGTGAATGAAAAAGGCGACATGGTAATAAATCCAGATTACCAAGTTCCGCTCGCCGGATTATTCTTAAGCATTAGAAACAAACTTCTGCAACTCTGCCGGGAATGTGTTGAGTTTGCAGGACAAAACGATGCTGACACGCAAGGGCTTATCAATCTTTACGACAACTTTTATAACTACGATTTTAACAGACGCGACGCTATTGATAAGTTGGTGTGGGAAATTATATTTGCCGTGCCCGTGATCAATCCGCCTCAAAAACAGCATTTCATTGAACAGACCTCTCTTGTGCAAAGGATAGCCGGTTGTCTGGGGTTGTTAGAGTTGAACCTAGACATCATGGGCAGCGCTAACAGGCAAGATGCGGCAGCCAATAGCCGAATGCAAAAAAGTCGAAGACGACCCGGGAGCGACGTCTTCGAAAACGGCGGTTCGTCTGATGCTGGTAACTCAACGGTTGACACAAGTCGAGATAGCAGCGAACCTGACGACGAGGACAAGTCCTTTGCGAAAACCCACTCTGTTATTAAAAAAGCATGGGAGCGTTTTAAGAAAGTAAGAAATTTTATGAACGAAGACGCTAAAACCGTCGCCAGAGAAGATATTGACCGCCTTGTTTCTTACGGTAGCCCCCGAGAAAACTCTTACGAATGGCCTAAATTTAAACGTCATCTTGATTTTATCCTTGACTTACCTTGGGGTCAGCAAACAAAAGAAGAGTCAGATATCATGAAAGTGGCACGAATTTTGGACGAGGACCATTATGGCCTGACCCATATCAAAGAAAGAATATGCGACAGCATTGCCCCCAGATTACTCAATCCTTTAGGCCGTGGCCAGATAATTTGTTTTGTCGGGCCGCCCGGAGTCGGTAAAACATCTCTGGCTAAATCAATTGCTCGAGCAATGAATAGAAAATTGATCAGAATGTCGGTTGGGGGAATAAGGGACGAGACCCAGATAAGAGGCCACGACGTTACTTATGTTGGTTCTCAGCCGGGGGAGATACTTAGGGAAATAAAACGCTGTGGAGTCAAAAATCCGATATTTGTCATTGATGAAATTGATAAGCTGGGCCACTATTCAACAGCCGGCGATCCTAGTTCGGCAATGCTTGAAGTGCTAGATCCCGAACAGAATTATTCGTTCAAGGATCATTATCTTGGGTGCAGTTTTGACCTTTCAAAGGTTATGTTTATCGCTACGGCCAATGTGGAGGCCGACATCATTCTTCCGCTTCATGACCGGATGGATGTGATTCGGCTGCCGGGTTATCTCGAGGTTGAAAAAATAGAGATAGCCAAGCGGTATCTTGTTCCTCGCTGGATGGAAGAAGTCGGACTGACAAAGAATAATATTCAGGTTGGCTGGGGCGAAGAAAGCATTCCTTTACTTATCAGAGGTTATACCAACGAAGCCGGAGTAAGGAATCTTGACAGGAATATTGCTACTATTTTGCGTAAAATTGCCGGAAGATACTTAAAATCCAGGGATAAGAATGAGGCCATTAGTTCTTTCAGAATTGAAACCCAGACGATAGACGAAATTCTTGGGCCTGTAAAGTTTTTCAAGGACAAAATTCGTCCGACTAAAGTTGGCGAAGCAATAGGTCTTGCTTGGACTCCTGTCGGAGGGGAGATACTTTACGTGCAGGCTGAAACATATCCTCGCCTCCAAGACAAAAAGGTTCTGGCTCGGACTGGTATGCAGGGCAAAGTGATGGAAGAATCAGATGAGGTTGCTATGACTCTTTTGAGAAATGAGTTGGAAAAAATTGACCCTGAACTGTCCAAGAAGCTTCAGAATTGCTCTGTGCACCTACACATCCCAGAAGGGGCGGTTCCTAAGGACGGGCCTTCGGCCGGCGTTACCATATTCGCGGCGCTACTCTCTGAAATTACCGGCTGGACCGTAAAATCTAATTTGGCGATGACGGGGGAAATCGACATAAAGGGAAGCGTGGTGTCTGTTGGCGGAATACGCGAGAAAGTTGTTGCCGCCGAACGCGCCGGTATAACAGATGTAATACTTCCCAAAGCCAACCAAAGAAATATACACGACGTTCCTGAACCAGTGAAACAAAAAATCCAATTTCACTTTGTAGAATCGATCCAGGAAGTGATTGATATAGCTTTCGAAAAACCGGAATAACCGGTTTTTTTGTTGCAAAAAGGCCGAAATTAGCTTACTCTTTTTAGGAACTCTTGATCAATGTATCCTTATCTTCACATAGGCAAGGCCGACGATATAAATAACGCCAGAGACAGGAAGCTCTATCGCTTTCTGGAAGCTTTGCCCGGTTTGTCTGCCTGGCTTACGCTTACTTTGATTGTAGTACTATCTTTTTTAACGCCATTTTTTATGGCGTTGTTCATCATCGCCTTTGATATTTATTGGTTAATAAAGACCGTCTATTTGTCTTTTCATTTGAGGGTCGCTTATAACAAACTGCGCATTAACTCTAGGATCAACTGGCTCGAAAAACTTAACAACCTACAACCTACAACCTACAACCTACAACATCTTAAATCATGGGGCGATATTTACCACATTATCTTCCTGCCTCTTTATAAGGAAAGTTACGAGATAGTGTCAGCTTCATTTGAAGGGCTGCTTAAATCAAACTATCCCAAGACAAAAATGCTAGTAGTTCTGTGCTGGGAAGAAAGGGGAGGGGACGAGACTAGGCAAGTGGCGGAAGCGATAGAGAAGAATTATAAGAATGATTTTTTAGAATTTGTGTCGGTGATACATCCTGCCGGTTTGCCCAATGAGATGCCGGGAAAGGGTTCAAATACGGCTTACGCGGCAAGAATAGTTAAAGAAACTCTTGTTGACCGACTGAGTATTTCATATGACAAGATCATTGTTTCGAATTTTGATATCGATACGGTGGTCTCTCGGGAATATTTCGGCATACTGACTAATACTTTCTTAACGACGCCGAAACCGTTAAGGGCGTCCTATCAGCCGATTCCTCTCTATATCAATAACATCTGGGAAGCGCCGGCTTTTGCGAGAGTAGTGGCTTTCTCGGCGACATTCTGGCACACGATAAAGCAAGAACGGCCGGATAGCGCGACTACGTTTTCATCTCATTCGATGTCGTGGCAAGCTCTTGAAGATGTTGGATTTTGGCAGAAGAATATGGTCTCGGAGGACTCAAGGATATTTTGGCAGTGCTTTTTGAGATATAACGGTGATTATAGGGTCGTTTCTCTTTATTATCCCGTATCGATGGATGCCAATGTCGCGCCCACAACCTTTGAAACGGTCAAAAATATCTACAAACAGCAGAGGCGGTGGGCTTACGGCGTTGAGAATGTTCCATACTTTTTGTTTGGTTTTATAAAAAACAAACTCATCCCGTTGAAGAAAAAATTGTACTACGGATTCATTGTTGCAGAAGGCAATCATTCATGGGCCACGAATGCCGTAATACTATTCCTTTTGGGCTGGTTGCCGGTGGTTGTCGGAGGGCCGGAGTTCAATAAGACAGTTCTGTCTTTCAATCTCCCGTACTTTACGAGAACTATAATGACGCTGGCGATGCTGGGACTTGTTTCTTCAGCTGTGCTTTCTATTATATTGCTACCGCCCCGTCCGCCCCAATTCGGTCGTTTTAAACATTTACTGATGATAATTCAATGGCTTCTGTTTCCCATAACGACCATTTTGCTCGGCACAATCCCGGCTCTGGATGCCCAAACTCGCCTGATGCTCGGCAAGTATATGGGTTTCTGGGTGACGCCTAAAGTTAGAAGGAAGTTGGAGGTAGCTACTCAAAATGAGTCATCTTCTGGAACTCGTTGAGGCGTTCTTTAAGGAGGGGATAACGAGACAGAGAGGGGTCTTCTTTAAGTAATAAGCGCGCTTCTGTTCGGGCTTTTTTGATAAGATCAATATTGGCCAGGGAAGCCATAGCCAGATCTGGCATTCCTGACTGCTTTGTGCCCATAAATTCTCCCGGCCCCCTGATGGCCATGTCTTTTTCCGCGAGTTCAAAACCGTCGTCGCAATTGACCAAGGCTCTTAACCGCTGGTTCGTTGTTTTGTCTCCGGAGGAAGAGAACAGCAAACAGTACGATTGGTGTTCGCTTCGCCCGACTCTGCCCCTGAACTGATGAAGCTGGGCGAGGCCGAACCTCTCGGCGCTTTCTATGGCCATAACTGTCGCGTTTGGAATATCAACCCCGACTTCTATTACTGATGTTGAAACGAGAATGTCATATTTCTTATTTTTGAAGTCGGACATTATCTCGTTCTTTTCTTTTGGCTTCAGTTTTCCGTGAAGCATGGCGATTTTAAGGTCAGGGAACACCGATTCGGATAACTTTTTATATTCTTCTTCAACCGCTTTAACCTCCTGCCAAAGTATGTTCATCTTGGACTGTCTGGAATTTGTCCCGACCTCTTTTTGAGGATCGCTTATCTCAATGCGCGGACATACTATAAAAACTTGCCGCCCACCCCCAACCTCATCTCTAATAAATTGATAAGTCTCTTTTTTCTGCAAAGGCGTGGAAATTTTTGTAATTATTTTCTGCCGGTTTTTCGGTTTTTCTCTGATTGTGGAAATGTCCAAGTCGCCGTAGATCGTGAGCGCCAGTGTGCGGGGGATGGGGGTAGCGGTCATACTCAATAAGTGCGGAATTATTTCATTACGCATTACGCATCGCGGATTATTTTTTAATCCGTAATCCGTAATTCGTAATCCCGAATTTTTTAATAAAGCGGCGCGTTGATTGACCCCGAAGCGGTGCTGTTCATCCAATACAACCAAGGCCAGTTTTCCAAACGATACATCTTTTTGTATCAAAGCATGAGTTCCAATGACTATGTTCATATCGCCGGACAGAATTTTTTGTTTGAGTGTTTTTTTTGAAATATCGCCGCTGTTTAATTTTGATGCTGATGCGGTGAGAAGCCCTATTTTAATGTCCGCATCGGTTATTATAGAAGTTGCTGTTTTGAAATGCTGGTTGGCAAGCACTTCGGTGGGAACCATGAAAACGGTTTGAAATCCGGCTTTGGCCGTCTGGTATGCCGCCGCAAGCGCCACTACCGTTTTGCCGCTTCCGACGTCGCCTTCCAGCAGGCGATTCATTGGGTATTTTTTTTCAAGATCTTTGCATATTTCAAATAGCGCTATCTTTTGATCTTTCGTAAGTTCAAATGGAAGCCGGGCAATAAACTCTTTTATGATTTTTTCATCAAATGATATGGGTGCTGATTTCAGTTGATTCATTTTCCGTCTTTCAAGGAGGGCTTTTATTTGGAATAACATCAAATCATCAAAGGCAAGCCGCTCTTTAGCTTTTCGGGCGTTTTCTTCAGAATTGGGGAAATGGATGTCTTTTATTGCCACGGCAAGGGCGGGGAAGTTGTGTTTTTTCAAGACTGTTTCAGGCACATGGTCAGTTATTCGCAAGTCGGATAACAGGGGCTTAATCAAAAATCTTAAATACTTTGAGGTTATGCCTTCTGTTTCGGGGTAGACGGGCACAAGCCCCTTGGTATGTTTAAGGGTTGTAGGTTGTAGGTTGTAGGTTGTAGGTTGAGAAGATGAGATCTTCTCGTATGTCGGACTTGAAAGGTACGTGCCGTTTTTCCCCGTCTTTACCTTACCAGCCAAACTGACAAAAGTGCCTTCGGGCAGCTGATTCTCTATAAACGGCTGGTTGAACCAAACGGCTTTTATCGCGCCTGATAGATCTTTGACGATAGCGTTGGTAATGAACATCCTTCGAGGAAACAGTTTTTTAGTAGTTATCTTAACGATTTCCCCTTGAATGTTGACCTTTTGGTCCGGCACAATGTCCGATATCGGCACGGTCTCACTAAAATCATCATATTTCGCCGGCAAATGCCACAATAAATCCTTTAGGGTTTTGATGCCGAGACGATGAAGGCGGGGAGCGTTCCTTGTGCCAACGTTTTTTAGTTTTTCGACTTGGAGATGCGAGTCTGACATTTATGTTTATACTGAGTTTATGGTTCGACATACTCACCATCGTGAACTCGTCGAATCGATCGAAGCGCCGTTATTTTAACATTTTTTCTTATAAAAACAAAACACGCATGCCGGCATGCGTGTTTTCCTAAAGTGTCCCCTTGCACGGTCTCGGAATAACCACGTTAAGGTATGATAAGGCTTTTTGAGCGATTTTTCCAGAGACTGATTTAGCCCGCTCGGTCAGGGTCAAAATGTTACACAATGTTACACTTTTATGGGCTTTGGCTATTGTAATATTTTGGATCGACAATTCAGATAAATTGAAGGTTTTTAGTCGTTTTAGCCGTGTAACATTTTAAGAAACCGGATTGCTGGCCCAAAAGTGAGACATAAAACAATGGTATATTAGCCGTGTCTCACCGTGTCCCATTCTTAAAACAAAACTATCAAAATACCTAGACTTTTGAGCAGAATGGGACAAATGGGACACGGAAAGGCACTGTTCCAATGATACAGAGTACCATCTCATTTACATATTAAAAACATAGGATATTTGATCAAACAAA
>Ga0209542_10000745_pt1 | contig 78526 bp, 90 predicted proteins | sample RifCSPhighO2_01_FD_184028 | JGI IMG/M metagenome (GOLD analysis project Ga0209542, IMG submission 184028) | Soil microbial communities from Rifle, Colorado - Rifle CSP2_plank highO2_0.1 (SPAdes) (version 2) | ecosystem: Environmental > Terrestrial > Deep subsurface > Rock core/Sediment ...
TCAGCAAAAAGAATTATTTGTTCTACGTAAAAGAAATGGAGTTTAGGTTCAATCATAGAAAACATGACGTTTATCCTTTACTAATAGAGATAATCAGGCAATTTGGTACGAAAATGAACTAATCACCTAAAATTTTATCATCCTTAATGCATATCTTTGTAGTTAACAGCTCTCTTAAGAAAATTGTATCATTTTTACCTTCCGTTAAAATTATTCTTTTCATTATAAGCCTCTCAGGTCGAGTTTCAAATCTTCTAATTCTGCTGTTGCCATTTTCCTATCTAGCTCTTGCGAAACTATGCTGTCATCCAAACGATCTACTCTTATTATATTTAATTCCTTAGTGAGATAGTCTTGATATGCCGGTTCGAGCCTGTCAGATGTAACTATGTCCAAAACATCAGAGCTATGAGTGGTTATAAAAAATTGCGCGTTATTCACAATCGAAAAATCGATTATTTGACGTATGACCTCTGCTATATAAGCAGGATGCATATGCGTTTCCGGTTCCTCTATCAAAATTATCTTACTTGCGAGAGATGTCCGTGCGATTAATCCTATCAATGCCTTGAATCCATCCCCCATGAATGAATATGGTATTTCATATTCTTTCCCATTTTCTTTAAACAATAACATATCGAAATCAAATCTTTCCAAATTCTCTACTATCTTTCTTCTTTGTAAATATTTTTGGATTTCGTTTATTTTTGATTTATTCAAAGACATTTTTGTTCGTTCAGTCACGAGTAAATTATTTATCATGGCCGAAATCTTCTCTTCTTTTTCATTTGCCCTGATATGAGAAAACGAAGGCCTTGTTATTACAAATTTTACAAATCCGTGACCTGTACGAGATATATCTTTGTCGATATAATCTAAAAACGGTTCAATATGCTCCAAGATTTGGGGCGTATAAGAAAATAAATTCGCCTTTTCTTTGCCTGTCTCGATACTAATAGACTCTCTTTCTATTTCGGAAAATACTTCATTTTTTACTAATATTTTATCAAGCATTTCTTCTGCCTTTTCCCATGCGTTTTTATTGACATGCGGCACGGATTCTTTTAATCTTTCGATTAAATCCTTCTTGAACTCGCCCAAAATTTCTTTTAATTCGGGTTTTGATAGAACAAAATATCTATTTTCTTCCGCCGATTTAATAACGACCCTAGATTCCTTCATATTGACATTAATGAAACTTGAAATATGCGAATTGTATGCCGATGCTTGTATTTTGAACATATTTTTTTCTAACGCCCAATATATGGCCTGTAATATAGAAGTTTTACCTGTATTATTTTTTCCGACTATCAAATTGATTTTTCTTGGATGAACAACTAACTCATTTATACCTTTAAACCCGGAAATCTCAACTGCAGTTATTTTCATACAATTCCCAAATATAACACGCTACTTTAAGGTACTTTTTTATTCGTTTCCTTTACCCGTGGCTTATTCCAATATGGACTTTTACATTTTAAATTGGAACACACTTTCGGTAATTTTATTCCCCGCTGAAGCCATTCGTGACCACATCTAGTACACTTTAATTTCGCTGGTTCAAACATATGATGGCACATAGGGCATTCTGTCATATTTATGACATATACCAATAAGTATATATAAACATTATGTATAGATATACTTATTAGTATATACCAATAAGTATGTTAAAATTGTCCATAACTATATGCTTATTAGTATATATACCAAAAACACAATACTGGCATAAATTATCAATATTTCATCTCATAAGATAAATCACTTAGAATATCAGTTTAAGCGCTAGTTTGCATCTAATAAACTATGAATTAAAAAATGTAGCATTACTTGCCCAGCGCCCATTTCTTCAGTTCATCATAGTCCGCAGCTCCGCAAATGAACTTGCCGGTCTTCTTGTTGTAGAAGAAAGGAACGCCCCCGCACCTGCCCTTGTCTATTTCCATGAACATGCGGGCATTGGCCTGATTGTGCCAGACTTCGATTTTGTCTAACGTGATGCCTTCCTCTTTTTCAAGACGCTCGACCAACGGCACCATCTGCACGCAGAAGTGGCATTCCGTGCCGTAAAATTCAATGAGGTCTCCCATAATTATTCCTTTCCGTGCAAGTATAAAAAATCTATTTTGCCTTGTAATATTCCACGAGTGCCTTGATGGAGCGGACAGCCGCCTCGGGATACTCAAAGGTCGGTATGCCGTTCGCCTCCAAGTTCCTGCTCAGAAGCTCCGTGAACTCGCCGCCTGTTGATACGACAACTATAGGCTTCTTTTTCCGGTCATTCATCTCGATTATCATATCCACTATGTCCGTAGTTATGCGCGGCGTCTGGTATAATGCTATAAGGAGTATCGCATCAATGGCGCCGTCCGCAAGAGATGCTTCCATTGCTATTTTATATCGCCCGGTCGTCGCATCCCCGACAAGATCCAGCGGATTGCTTACGTTCACAAGCTTCGGCAATTGTTTCCTCAGTGATTTGCGGGTGAGCCGCGACATCTCCGCCATCTGCAGGCCGTTCGCAACCACGTAATCCGTGCTCAGGACGCCGTAACCGCCGCCGTTGGTGATTATCTGAACGCGGCCGCCCTTTGGCCGCACGCAGGCCTCAATAACCCTCGCATAATTGAACATGTCATAAAGGGAGTCTGCGCGTATTATTCCTGCCTGCCTGAACGCGCCGAAGTATATCTCGGCCGAGCCGGCCAGAGAACCTGTATGCGATACTATGGCGTGAGAACCTTCCGGCGTGATGCCGCCTTTTATGACTATGACGGGCTTTTTCTTCGTCACGTTCCTCGCCGTTTCCAGGAATTTCCTGCCGTTCTTGACGCCCTCTATATACATGCATATCACTTTCGTGTCCCTGTCGTTGCCCATGTATTCAAGGAGGTCCGATTCGTCTATGTCCGTCGCGTTGCCGTAGCTTGCGAACTTGGCAAAGCCGTATCCTCTTGAAGTGGCCAAATCCAGTATGGCAGAACCTACGGCGCCGGACTGGCAGATGAACGAAATCCCGCCCTTTCCGGGCCGGGTAAGCCTGTACCTCGGCAGAAACATCGTGTCCAGTTTTGTATGCGAATTGAAAGTCCCAAGGCAGTTAGGCCCGATTGCCCTGATTTTGTACTGCTTGAGCGTCTTCTTCAGTTTTTCTTCCCCTTCTGAGTTGCCCACTTCCCGAAAACCCGCAGTAACTATGATGACGTTCCTGACGCCTTTCTTCCTACACTCACCCAGGACCTTGAAAACAAGTTCCACGGGCACGGCAATAACCGCTAATTCTATTTTTTCTTGCACAGATACGACCGAATCATAGGTTTTTAGGCCCAAAATCTCATCTGCCTTCGGGTTTATAGGGAATATCTTCCCCCCATAGCGGCCATCTACAAGATTGCGTATTATGACATTGCCTACCTTTCCGCTCTCCCGCGAGGCTCCGATGACTGCGATGCTCTTTGCCTTGAAGAACGGGTCAAAATTCATGCTACCAATATAGAATTCCTAAACCGAAACTTAAAGATTTATTTGGCCGTCCACAATTAAAAGGATGAAAATTCTTGCTGAAAGAGAGGCGGAGGCGTTCCTTAAAAAATACGTTTCTGTTGCCAAAAGCACTGTGGTGAAAAAAGCCGCTGGATTCTGGAAGCCTCCGTTTGTTCTGAAAATCGTTTCGGAAAAAGCTCTTCATAAAAGCGATATAGGCGGCGTTGTAGTCGTGAAAAGGAACGAAGACGCCAAGGATGCGTATGAAGCGCTTGTCGCTATCGCGAAGAAACGGAAGCTCGCGCCTTATTCGATAATCATGCAGGAATACCTGCAAGGCGTCGAAATGATCATAGGAGTAAAGAAAGATCCGGCATTTGGCCATGCCATAATGATAGGAACGGGCGGCACACTTGTAGAATTGATTAGAGACGTTTCCTTCAGAATATGCCCTGTAACCGAAAAAGATGCCGCACAGATGATTGGGGAATTGAAGATGAAGAAACTTCTATACGGCTTTAGAGGCTCGGCTAATGCCGATATCAATGCCCTGAAGAAAGCGATAGTGAAAATATCGCAAATATGCAGAAGGCATAAAATTGCCGAGATGGACATCAACCCGCTTATTGTCGGAACAAGGAACGCAAAGGTTGCCGATGCAAGGATAGTAATGGAATAAATAGAGCTTTTCTGCCATGCAAGCATAGTAATGGAATAAATAGAGGAATGAAAAAAGAAATCTATGTTTGTTGCATCTTATTCACGCAGAAAGAACGAAATAATATCACGTCTTGCCGACTTTGCGGCCATTCCCAGAACGCCAGAAACGCTTTTTCCAGAACTCGCATTCTGCCTTCTTACGCCCCAATCCAAGGCCGTGAATTGCGATTCTTCATTAAAAGAAATGATGAGGCAGAGCGTGCTGTTTGACGGGACCGAAGATGCGGTGAAAGCATGCATAAGAGGCGTGCGATTCCATAACCAAAAGTCGCGCAACATAGTAGAAGCACGCAAGCACATGCAAGTTTTGCCTCGTGTAGTCGCAATGCCGCCAACCGAAGGCAGAGAATGGCTTGTCACGAACATCCGCGGCATCGGCTACAAGGAAGCGTCGCACTTCCTGCGAAATGTGGGCAACGGCAAAAACATCGCCATACTTGATCGCCATATTCTAAAAAATCTTCTGAAGCATGGGGCAATAAATGAAATACCCAAGACCATGACCAAGAAACGCTACATGGAAATAGAAGAAAAGATGCGTGAATTTTCCAGGAAAGTGAAAATGCCCATGGAACACATGGACCTTCTGTTCTGGGCGGAAGAGGCGGGCATGGTTTTCAAGTGAATCACTTCATCCTGACAATCCTTGCAACCTTGTCCGACATTCTGACTTTTACCGATTCGCCCGTCCTCATAGCGACAATCTCCTCGTTGTTGTCCCACGAGAAAGTGGCGTCCCCGCGGGTGAGCTTTATTTCCACGGTAGAATCTTCAGGCGTGATCTTGTGATCCGCCTTCTTTGCCAAGTTGTTGAATGCAATGCCTATGCCGCTCTTGAAGATCTTCTTCGTGATTGAGTAATAATATGCCGTAGAGCCGAAAGGCGTGGACACGACCGCGCCGTCTCCTATCAATTCGTCGTTGACCTGCTTTCCGTCAACGAATAACAGGAAGCGGATCGCGTGAATCGGCCTCTTGTTCCGTATCACTATGTCATTAACTGCAAGAATACGTTTCCCCCTCCATTCCGCTTCCAGCTTCCTGTATTCTTCAATCCTGTATTTTCCTGCCTTCAGATTTTGCAGAATTTCTGACAGCGGTCCCGCTTCGCATTTTACGCAGATATTATGGCCTCTCACAAGAATTTTCGGGATCCCCGGGTAAAGGCGCTCGGACATCAGGAACGTGCCGTCCCCGCCCAAGGAAACGACGATGTCCGGGCTTCTTTCATCATAAATGAAAGACGCGGCCTTGACGTCCTTCTTATGGAGCCGTATCGCCTCCCTGTCCCTTCCGAATATCGCGATTTTCATGGATTAGCCGCATCCGACACATCAACGGGCGCTGTAAAGTTCAAATAACATTTGCCCTAAAAATAATAGAATATATCGGATATAAAGGCGCAATGGCGCAGTTCAGTACTCTTGCAAATAGTTAATGCCGTTGAGATGGGCTGATTTTACGATATCTTCTTTTGCCAGTATTTCCACCCATCCTTTCTCGCGGCCTGCAGGGACTTTTATTACGGCGCTTTTTGTATTATTGGCCATGAAGCCGCCCCATTCCACGCCGTTCAATTCCACCATCAAATTGACCTGCTCTTCCGTGGCACTATCAACAAAGTACACAATGACCTCCCCTCGCACGTAATCCGCCGGCTCGTCTGGAACGGGGGCGCTTTGCATCTCTTCGACAAACAATAGCTTCTTCTCGGTCTTCTGCATCTTCACGATATGATAAGGCGACGACATTGACATTGTTACTATATCTTCCGCGCCCGGAGCGGTTCTCTTGACGACAATTTTCACCTCATCGCCAGTTTCTATTGTTTTTTGTATTTCTATTCCATATCCGCCCGTAGGCTGCGTGCCCATGAATACCGCTATGATCATTTGCCCGTTGAAATCAACTTCGGGCAGGGTTTTGATGCTTGTTTCGGAGGAATGCAGATTTTGCCAGAATTGCGCCCATTCACCTTCCGTCCTTATCACATAGTTTCCTTTCTCAACGCCGTTAAGCTGCGATCCTTTGTCTACCGTTTCAAAGCCGATTTTGGGCTTTATTTTATCCGTCTTCTGGGAGCCTTGCGTTACAGTTTCATTGGCCTCCAAGGTCTTGTTATCTTCTTTCTTTATCCCGGTATTATCATCAATATCGGCGCTCTTGAGCGATTTGGCAACCGAGCATACGGCATTGCCTTGCATGTCAACGTATGCCGTAAATTCTATTTCTCCTGTATTGGCTTCTATCAGGTAATAGGGCTGTATTTCTATCTGCTTGTTGCACAATTCTGATATGTTGCCTATTTCCTCATTTATCTGCGATTCGGCAAGATAAACGCTTGTAATAGTAGTGCCGGGATTTTTGGATAGAAATTGCTCTATCGCATCTATCTGGCCCGGATTCACTGACGCCGCGCATCCACTGACCATCAGAATTCCCAATATCGCGATTAAGCTTGCTGCAGGATTCATTTTCATTAATGATATTGCGAATGCTGCTATTTAACGATTTCTATTTGTTAGGGTTTCCGCCTTGGACTAATCGCACTCGCCTATTGCTTCGTCAAGAATGTCCAGACCATGTTCTGCCTGTTGCTTATTTATAATCAACGGCGGGCATATCCTTATCGAGCTTTTTCCTGCGGGCAAAAGGAGCAAGCCTTTCTCAGCGGCCTTGCAGAGTATCTGCGAGCTTTTAACTTCATCATTCACCTTCCCATTCACGATTTCGATACCTATCATCAGGCCGATTCCGCGCACATCGCCTATGATATCATGGGTTTGCTTCATTTCATGAAGCCGCTTCAACATCATTTTGCCTATTTTTGCGGCATTTGCACCAAGCTTCTTTTTCTTCAACTGTTCCAGCGTGGCAATGCCGGCAGCGCATGCTATGAGGTTGCCCCCAAAAGTGTTTGCATGGGCGCCCGGCGGCCAGTCCATTATTTTATTGCTCGAAATCGTCGCCCCGAGCGGCATGCCGCCGCCTATGGCCTTGCTCATTGAGACTATGTCCGCCTTGACACCGAAGTTCTCCATGGCCATGAACTTGCCCGTCCGGTAGCAGCCGGACTGCACCTCGTCCGCACACAGCAGCACGCCGTATTGGTTGCACAGCCTTCTCAGCCCTTTGACGAAGGCTTTAGGCGGCACTATGTACCCTCCTTCGCCGCACACAGGCTCGAAGAATATTGAGGCAACGCCGCCGTGCCTCTTCATTGCGTTTTCGACGTTCTCAAGATACCGCATCGCCTGGTCGTTTTCGCTTCCGGCGTAAGGCGACCTGTACAAATAGGGATACGGAACATGCATCGCCGGCATGAACGGGCCGAACCGGTCCCTTTGCACCGGCCTTGAATCGGTGAGGGAGAGCGAACCCATAGTCCTTCCGTGGAAAGAAGGCTTGAACGCTATCGTCCATTTCCTGTTAGAGTGCCATCTCGCCAGCTTGTACGCTGCTTCCACGCTCTCGGTGCCGGAATTTGAAAGAAACACTTTCCCGAACCCCCGCGCATGCCCAAGCAAGGTCTCGCAGAAGCGCACAGGAAGCTCGGCGTAAAAATCCGAGAACCCGCAATGCAAGCCGAGTTTCGCCTGTCTTGCTATTGCGCTGGCAACAGCCGAATCCGTATGCCCAACGCCCATCACCGCGACGGACGCCGAAAAATCAAGGTATTTCTTCCCGTCAACGTCCCAGATCTCCATGCCTTTCGCTTTCTTGTAGACAAAAGAATATTCCCGCGTGAGCGAAGGCGAAGAAACCTTGCCGTCCCTGCGTATTATCGCGACGGACTTCGGCCCCGGACGACGGCAGATGAATTTTGTCATATTTATAAATTATTGGAAACGCGGAATATAAAGGAAAATAAACAATATAAAAGCTTCCTTCAACTAATCCAATGCCTAAAAAACAACCCGGAACTTATCGTACAAGCTCTATGCAGAATACGCTCGGGAATATCAGAAACGCCCGCCTCGGAAGAGACCGTTTATACCATCTCCCTGTCGCGAAATTGATTCCACCATCGGAAAACCCATATACTGCGCTTGCCCTTGATATTGGAATTCTGGGAGGGATAACTGATGTGTATCCGAGCACTATTGGAGTAATAACGAAAAACCCTGCCGTCAAAGCATACACCGTAAACATGCAAATGGCAACTGCCGCATTGCAAGCTGTTAACGGGTGGTATTTCCAAAATAAAACGCATTTCGCCCGGGACGACCTAATCGCCGCCCTTTACCCTCAGCAACAGTCATGATTTCTTCATCGCATCGCGCACGCGGCGCATGGCGATATCCATGCCAGCAGCCCTCGGGCTTGCCTTCGATTTCTTTGCCGCTTCGAGCACAAGCTTCGTGTTCCTGACTATTTTCTTCTCGACAAGCTTCAGCATCTGCTCCGGGTTCTTGCCTACGTACTCGGCGTAGCTTGAAATCACGCCGCCGGCGTTTGCGACAAAATCCGGCACCACCAGTATGCCCGCCTTGTGCAGCTTCTCCTCTGTCGCAGGCGTCATCGGTATGTTCGCCGCCTCTATGATTATCTTCGCCTTTATCCTGCCTGCATTCTTCTCGTTTATTGAATTCGGTATCGCCGCGGGTATCACGATGTCCGCAGGCAGTTCAAAAACCGCCGGGCCGTCAAGTATTTTGGCGCCCGGATATTTCGCAACCGTGCCCTGAGACTCCTTCACTTCCATCATTTTATTGTAATCAAACCCTTGCGGGAGGTAAGCAGTGCCCTTTGAGTCGGAAATTCCTACAACTTTCGCGCCGCTCTCCGTGAGGTATTTCATGGCGAACGTTCCGACGTTGCCGAAACCTTCTATCGCGACCGTCAGCCCTTTCAGACCCATCTTCAGATGAGCCGCCGCGACCTTGGCGGCGTGGAACACACCGTAGCCTGTGGAGCCGTATTCGTGAGGAATGCCGCACTTGACGCCGGGCCGGACGCACATCGTTGCGGGCTTGCCTGTCGCGGAGTTCATCCTGCCGTTCGCCAATGCGAACTCGGCCATCTCGGCTTCGCCCGTGTTCATGTCCGGCGCCGCCACGTATTGCGACGGGCAGATGGGCTTTATCGCCTTTGCGAAAGCCCGCACGATTTCCATCTTCCTGTCCCTGTCCATGGCACGGTCATCTGCTATTATGCCGGATTTGCCGCCCCCGAAGGGCAGCTCCGCCATTGCGCACTTCCATGTCATGGTCCGCGCGAGCTTGGCGACTTCATCAACAGAAACGGAAGGGGTCATTCTTATCCCTCCTTTTGCAGGGCCAAGGGCGGTATTGTCAATGACGGTAAACCCACGCATGCCCGTCTTGGAATCATAAACTTCCAGGATCTTCTCCGGGCCGAACTCGTCGTATTCTACCATGATACCAGTAATAATTGTGGTCTGCCCTATATAATTCTATCTGATGCCATGCGCAACGTATTTAATATTTTATGACATCTAAAAAGATGTTGCACCAAAACGGGAAAATACCGCTCATAGCGGCCGTAAAATACCCGAATCAGAGAAAATTGTCTTATGATACCACTCAGTATATAGCCAATGGGCAGTATCATGACGTTAGAACTATGAAAACCGACAGGATGCCATGGCAAAAATTCTATAGACAGCAAGGCAGCCGCGTCATGATAGAAAACGGCAAGATAATGGGGTTTCCCGGTCCAAGAAATGAATTCTATTGCTTAGAAACAAACGGAAAGGGGATGGCAATTTTTCTGGGCACCGAACCTGAAACTAAACATGAAGATTACGCCAAAGACCTTATAACGACTGCCTCTAAATTAGGCATTGGAAGCATCATATTCCTTGACGAGTCGATTAGCCCTATCGTACCTCATACACGAGAAGCGTATTACTACTATGGATGTGGCCTAAATACATCGGACGACACAAGACTGTGTCCGCTTAATGAAGATAGAGAAAATGGAGGCGTATGTCCTATGGTAATGTTGCACGCACAGAATCAGGGTATTGAAGCGATAGGTCTGGAAATTGTAGTGCCTGAATATATGATCGGGCATGCATACGCAAAAAATTATCCGTATATGCAACGTTTGGCTCACATGGCGCATAAACTATCTGGTATGCCAATAAATCCGTCTTTTCTGGACAATGAAGTAACTGAATATCATAACCGATATATAGCACAAATGATGTCCGATATTGACGCGCGTGCTCACATTGCTGAAATGGAATATCAATTTGATAGAGCTTGGGGAAGAAATAACACAGAGCAGCATATACTACTTTCGCCTGAAATAGAACAATTTCTAAACGAACTCCAGCATCCGCCTGACTGCTAGTCGGTATCGATCTGCGCCCTCTGCAGGCGTCCGGAATAATCGAAGTAAACCGTCTTGATGCTGGAGAATTCCTCTATGCCCGTTATGCCGGCCTCGCGTACCCCGTTGCCCGTGCCTTTGACGCCGCCGAACGGCAGGTGCGCCTCGCTGCCTATCGTTGATGAGTTGACGTATGTCAGGCCTGCCTCTATTTCACATATCGCCCTGAACGCGTTCTTCATGTCCTTTGTATAGATGCTCGACGAAAGCCCGTAATCGACGGAATTGATGGCCTCTATGGCTTTATCCATATTTTTCACGGCAATCATTGAGAGCACGGGCCCGAATATTTCCTCCTGCGCTATCCTCATGTCCGGTGCCGCGCCTGTAAAGAGCGTGGGAAGGAAGAAATGGCCCGATGCGCTGCCCTTCTTGCCGCCGCACACAAGCTTCGCGCCTTCCTTTTTTCCTATGTCAATATATTTCTCGCACTTTCTGACTGCGCCTTCGTTGATGAGAGGCCCCATGTCCGTGCCCTTTTGCAGGCCGTCGCCGATTTTTATTTTGGCAATTCTTGCAAGCAATAATTTCTCAAGTTTTCCTGCGATTTTCTCGTGGGCTATGACCCTGGATGCTGCGGTGCATCTTTGGCCGGATGTTCCGTAAGCGCCCCAGATTATCCCATCAACTACCAGACCGAGATCCGCATCATCCATGACTATTATGCCGTTCTTGCCGCCAAGTTCGAGACCGACCCTCTTGACACCGGCTTTCCTGAGTATATCTTCTCCGGTATCTCTATGCCCGGTGAATGATATGCCGCTTACTGCCCTGTTTCTCACAAGCTCGTCGCCTACGGACGAGCCGGGGCCTGTAAGTAAATTCACAACGCCCTTGGGCATCCCCGCTTTCTCGAATATTTTCACGAGTTCCACTGCGCACAATGGTGTATCTGATGAAGGTTTCCACACTATGCCGTTTCCGCATATCAGGGCTGCCGCCATCTTCCACGCCGGCACGGCTATCGGGAAGTTCCAGGGCGTTATCACCGAAACTACGCCTATCGGAAGCCGCGTGGTCATGGCAAATTTATCCGGAAGCTCCGACGGCACAGTGTGGCCGAACAGCCTTCGGCCTTCGCCTGCCATGTATTCAAAGATGTCTATAGCTTCCTGAACGTCACCGAGCCCCTCGGGCAGGATTTTGCCCATTTCTGTTGTCACAAGCCTCCCGAGCCTTTCCTTGTCTTTTGTCAAAAGGTCGCGTATATTGAACAATATTCTGGCCCTTGAAGGCGCAGGCATGCCGGCCCATTTTTTCTGCGCGTCGTAAGCAGCATCTATCGCATGCCTTGCATCGGCGGCGTTGCCCTGCTGGAAAGTGCCGATGGATTTTTTCGTCGCGGGATTGAAGCTTTCAAACGTCTTTCCCGAAGAAGAATTTACCCATGACCCGTCAATGTAAATCTTGTGCATGCAAATAATTGGTTTGCCATCATATAAATTTGATTATTGCTAAGGCTTTGCACCTAAAGTCCAAAATCGGTCAACCGGTTGTATTTTGACCTTCTAAAATCACAACATCTTGTGTTCATTGGCTACTTTTCGTGCAAAGCTTATTGCTAAGACATTGCTACAAAAGTTCTGGTACGCAACAATAACTCATGGTTTTATGGAATGCTGCTGGGTGCCAGAGAGTCATCCATGCAACAAAACCTATTGACGACTCTCCAGCGCTTTCTTCATCCTATCCCAGTAATGTTCCTTCCAGCCCTTGCTTATTGCTTTGAACTGGCCCTCAGGGACGCCTTCCTGGGTGAAGATAAGCTTGCATCCCCTGCCGGAGGCCTTGAATTCAAAAGTAACTATAGAGCAAATCCCGTCATCCCAGTCGATAGCGCGCCACTGCTGCACGATCTTTTTATCAGGAATTATCTCGAGATTTTTGCCTTCAATATAGCCGCCATATGCCAAGATTTTGCCGCCGACTTTCCGGCTTATGGAAGCCTTGTCATCTGTGAAGAATGAATGCTTCTCTGAATCCATCAGCATCTCAAAGATCTCGTGAGAAGAAGCGTTGAAAATAATAGACTGACGTATTGTCTTCATTCTTATGCCATTGATGCGAGTATCGCGCCCATTACGGCAAAGCCGACAAGATGATAGCCGGCGTTGATCGTATATAGCTTGATCGGCTTGCTCTCATACACAACCGAAGTTAGTAGTACTGTGGCTATGAAACCAACCCATGCTACACCACCGACCATAGCGCCTTCAAGGGCAGAAGAAACGCCTGCAAGTCGCACGAATTGCGCAAGCACAAATGCTGATATTATTGACGCAACAAAAGTTGCGGTAAAGCCCATGGCCATCCCTTTTTTCTTGGCTTTTGCAACGTCAGAGGCGGTTATTTTCATGATCTTCCTCCACTGCCTGCCGAAAAGCATGTCAGAATACCAGACAAATCCAAGGGCTGTATAAGCAACTGCTGAAATGAGGACTGCTATAAGATCGATATTAAAATCCACGATTGCCATTATTTAACATGGCTTTTCTGCCATATAAAGATGACAGCCATGAAAAATTTCCAGGATTCCGATGATACGAGCCTTCTGGGCGGAAAGACCAAGAAGACGTCCTTGCGGATCGATGCAATCGGGGCATTGGATGAATTGAATGCAGCTGTCGGCATTGCGCGAGCCGGCGTAAATGACGAGGAAATAAGCGCGCTCCTCATGGGCATAAGCGAAACGATCTTCAGGGCCGGTGCCGACCTTGCAAGCCTTTCAGGCCAAGGAATGATTATGCCTTCCGATATTGTGAAGCTCGAAGATGCAATAAAAAAGGCGGAAGCTGAGCTTCCGCCACTCCAGAATTTCATACTTCCGGGCCAGACCAAGGATGACGCACTGCTGCATTCGTGCCGCGCAAGCGCAAGGAAGGCCGAGCGGGCATTTCTCAGGCTATCCGAAAAAGAAACAACAAATCGCGAAGTTTTCCGCTATCTCAACCGCCTCTCCGATCTATTCTTCGCATTGGCAAGGCTTGTGAATAAAAGAGCCGGCATAGAAGAACACAAATGGAGCCAGTGAGTTTTGCATAAGTTTCAGCAGCTTCCAATGTTGCGCCACGAAAAGCCCCTCGATAACCTGGTGCCGCAGCATACGGCGCCTGTATCGTCGCTGTCAAAGGAGCCGGCGCTCCCGACATCAAAGTATCCCGAAGAAGCTGCATCGCACGAATTATAGCCTGTTTTGATTGTGGACGTAGAAACGCCGCCTATTTGTTCACTCCAATGACAGAACCAGCAGCTCCAGCCAGAACATACACACTCATAAGAGTCTTTTACAAAATATTTTGGCCCGCCGAGCACTACGGGACTGCATTCAAGTCTTTGGGTCAAACCCGAAGAAAATAAAGTTCCATATATATAAGCGCCGTCTATGATGAAAGCGTAACCCGCAGGTGCCATCTTATCTTTTCCGCCATTGTCTAGATATTCCCGAAGGTTGCACATATGCGCTGAAGACCCGCAAATAGAGGGGATTTCGGCTTCGGACGCTGCTCCCACGCATCCTGCCATGTTGTCGCTGTATGCCATGATTTCGTTCCGGTTTGCGCACAGGCTGGTTTTTTGTTCAAGGCATCTGTAAAGCGCGCCGCCAACGCATCTGTCCAGATCCCCTGACGTGCATTGACCCGTTGGGACGGGACTTGTCGTGGTGGTAGTCGTGGTCGTAGTAGTGGTAGCTGATGGGGGAACTATTGTCGTAACACTTCCAGGCACCGTAGTAGTCGTAATAACGCGTGGCGGGCTTGTGACTAACGGTATTATCGTGGTCGTCGGCACGTCAATCGTCGGCTTCTCAACGCCCACGTACAGAATAGCTTTCTCACTGGATTCGCCGCCGATAGTCACTTCATGTACGCCATCGTTGAGGTCAAGTTCATAACCGCATATTTCTTCCGGCTTCAAGAATTCGCAGCCTCGTGTAGCCTGCACTTCGCCGTCTTCGGTGAAGAATAACGGCACGGACATATCTTCAGGGCCGGTGTTTTTGAGATATATCATTTTTTCGCTCGTACTCACGACCTTGAAGCTTTCAGGGAGTTTATTATCACTTTTAGTCGCCACGTCAGATATTCCTGTATAGGTGATGTAGGTCATCCCAGCTATGGCAAGCGTGATGAGCGTAAGAAGCAGGATACCGACGACATGAGAAACTCCTTTCATTCGTGTATATTGCCGTTTTAACTAAAAAGCTTACTTTAAGGCCGAATATCGTCAAGCACGTCCTGTATACTGTCTTTGCGCGAAACGGACGGATGGAAAAAGAATATGGTGTTTTCATTGTGAGCCCCAACTATGTATATTCTCGGGGTTTTCTTCTCTATGAATGAGGCAATGGCAACTCCTAATTCCACATACATACCTTTTCCGCCCTCGTCAGTGATGAGTATAAAGACGTCGCTGTTGAGAACTCCTTGCACATCTTCTATCGAATAAAGCATGGCCTTTGACGCGTTCTGCGAATACGGCTTAATCGCGCCGTGCTGCGTCCAGTCCGTGGTTACGCTGTGGCCCATTTCCTCAAGTTTTTTTGTCATTTCCTTAACTTCAGCCGCTTTTCCAAACCGCGATGCTATGTAAAACTTCATTTGATGTTATTGCATGTGAAAAGATAAATCAAAGATATAGAAGGTAGATTAGTCCAAGAAGAAGAGGCTGATGAACAAGATAAATCAAAAGGGAGTGCCTTCCCAAGGCTTCTATTAAAGTAATGCGTGATCTGAAGCGCAGGCGTCTATCACGATAAATATAATTGCCCGCAGCTATGCCAAGAAGCATTATGCCAAACCAAGGAAAAAGCGGGAAATAATCGAATGTATTGAATGCATGAGGCACAAGCCATAAAAGCCATTGCACATCCGTGAAATGCGGCCACATTATTATCCCTGAAATGAATATGAATGCCCCCAAAACAACGTTCAGTTTCATCCGCTTAAGAAGCGGATATGCCAGAATCGAAGAAACACCGATCATATGCAGAACTCCGAACACGATAAACTTGTCGGGAAAGAAAAGCCACGTGATCAAAGTTATTCCTCCGGCTACCGCTAATATCTTTGCGCCTCTGTCTAGGAATTTCATGAAATCATGGTTCCTGGAATAGCTCAGGCTCATTGAAACGCCTGCGATGGACACAAACAAGACTGCAGCCGCTCTTCCAATTAACCAGAGTATGCCCGAAGAAATGTCGTAATTCCCGCCTGCGAAGAAATTCATGTCATAAAAGAAATGATATATGACCATGAGAATGACGGCGCATCCGCGGAAGAAATCGATTTCCGAGAAGCGCATTTCCATGATTTTTTTAGTCCGTCGCGCATAAGAATGCATGCGGATTCACGCTGCTCTTTCTCCCCGCCAGTCGGCTACCCTTCGGGAAATATCCAAAGCTTTTGCATTAAGCGAGGCATCCTTTGCAGCATCACTGTATACTTGGTATGCGCCGCGAGAAGGATAATATATTTCCCCCGTGCTCAATACCTCGTTACTGCCTTTTCTATACCGCATCAAAACGACGGGATTTTCATCAATGCCATCCGTTATTCCGCGGAATCCATCGGGTTCGACGGAATTCCAATATACGCGCGCCGCTATGAGTATTTTTTTCAGGTCATAATCGCGGGTCGCTACGCCAATTTTTCGGCCTTCCGCTGCCGCAAGGTACAACGCCATGCTTATTATAGCTTCATCTGTGTGCAAATCCTCGTAGTCGTATTTTCCTAATCTCGGCCCGTTTGCAGGTTTTTTCAGCATTTTTGCTTCGGACAGTTCCTCTAATACGACTCTTATATCTTCATAAAGCGGCCTGTTGCGCACCGCTATAAGCCCGCCGCTAAGCATCTGTTCCATTCTACCAAGATTCTCGTAAATTCTTCTCAATTGCCTATCCTCCGGCGATACGTATTTTTTGGAAGTGGTGCTTTGTCTGCTTCTGCGGAAGAGCCCGATTTCGTCGTCAAAAACGTGGTCCCGTTGTCTTTCATATTTCGTGTGCCTTACTTTGACGTGCGACCCCCTTTTTTGGGCATAACTTCTTTTTGATATGCCACGCTTGCCGAGACCCTCTTTCAGCCTCCCCAATTCCGCCAGAACTTCAGGAATAATTGAAATCCTATGTTCCCCGGAAGACATAAATGTCAAATAATCATCTGTTATCTCCAGAAATTGCTGAAGACCGTACTCGTCGTATTCGTCCCGCTCTATCCACAGGGGTATTGACGATTGGTCTTCGGTGATAAAAAACCGGAAGTATCTACAAGTATATTGTCATACTGACCGCTCGTGCAACCCGCAAGCCATTCAACGCCGCTTGTCATGACGCGTTTCTTGTAATAACTTATTTAAGCTTTTTATTTCTTGCCAGAAACATTAATAACCCGTCCCTTCCATCAGCAGCCTGCCTGCCGAAGCAAGGGAGACTATGACGCGCCTTCCTTTCGCCTCGGTTTCCACAAGCCCCGCCTGCTTCAAGCCCTCGGTTTTGGCGTTGCCGTTGACGTAATAAGACAGGAGCGGCAGGCTCATACCGAGGCTTTTTGTGATGGAATCAAGCGATGACTCCTTGTCCGGCTGGCGCGCAAGGAATCGCAGTATTTCCATCTTTTTTTTTGGTATCATGCCATAATACGGCAGCTTCAGCACGGGCAGCACCATTATTTTGCCGCCCTCGACGTCGAAGCATTTCATGCCGTTGACGAACGCAGCGGAAATCGAAGCGGACTTCAGCAGTATGTCGGCTGCGCCCACGTTTATCATGGCGCCTTCCTCGCGCAATTGCCCGACTGCCCTGAAAACCAATTCCCATGCAGGCTCGCCTATCTGCATTATAGAGACAGGCACGGAAAATTTGCCGAGTTCTGCCTTAAGATTGTCCGCGTCCTTCCTATGCTTGCGCAGGTGGAGTATGATTATTTTTTCGGCGCCGAATTCCCGGATTCCGCGAAAGATGGCAGAACTGTCGCCGCCTATCGGGGCTATAATTGCAGGTTTCACAGATAATTTATTATTAAATAAAATATTTAAATCGCAAATTAATTTCGGTTATCATATCTAATAGTATGTTCAGTTGATATTGGAACATTTTATGCTGAACATGCAGAATGGCAGGTTCGTGTTGAAAGTTCCAATAATTAAGCGAAGCTGCTATAACAACCATATTGCTCCTCCAAGATAGCTTTGATCTCCGCCGCTGTGGGCAACCGCTTCTTTCATCTCCCTTGGATTTTGCAGAAATATTCAACGAAGTCTCTCCCTTCCTCAACGACCTTCTGTTTTGCCTTCATAACAAGAATTGCATGAAGCGTACTTAAATTTTAGGCGTTGTCTGATTTTTAATATTTAGACGCTTTCATAGCGGCCCGCTGCACGACTTCGGACAGCGCAGGATGTATGTGCACAGTGTGCGCTATCGCGTCCGCGGTCAATCCGGCTTTCATCGCCACTACTGCCTCGTGTATTATTGATGCGGCATCGGGCCCGATAATGTGGCAGCCCAGCATCTTCCTACTCTTGCGCTCAACGAGCATCTTGACGAACCCGTCCTTCTCGTCAAGGGCGAGGCCCATGCCGGTGCCCCGATAATAATGCTTTCCAATGACATAGTCAACGCCTTTTTCCTTCAACTCTTCTTCAGTATAGCCCACGGCAGCTATCTGGGGGGAAGAAAATACGGCATGAGGCATGGGCCAGTAATCGACCTTCTTCTTCCGCCCGGAGATGTTGTTCCATACGTATTGCGCCTCAAGGTTCGCGGAATGTTTCAATAGATATTTGCCGGCTATGTCACCAAAGGCCCAGACGTTTTTCGCTGTCGTTTCAAGGTAATCGTTCGTCCTGATGTAGCCGCGATTATCGACTTCAATGCCAGCTTTCGCGACGTCGAGAACATCCGAGTTCGGCACGCGGCCGGTCGCGACAAGAAACGAATCGGCAGTTATGGTTTTTGCGCCGGCTTCGTTTTTGACAACCAACACTATCTTCCCGCCTTTCCGTGAAACGCTCTTCGGCTCGTAACCCGGTATTACCGTGTATTTTTTACGGACTGCCTTCACGTATGCATCCGTTATCTCCCGGTCCTCGTTCCTGAGCATCATGCTTCTCTGGACTATAATGACTTTTGTGCCCAGTGCCCCGAAAAAATGCGCCATCTCCGCGGCTATGAAGCCGCCGCCGAGTATTACCACGCTCTTCGGCTGTTTTCTGAGGCGTAGCGCCTCATCGCTTGTCATATATTTGACTCCGTTTATTCCGTCTATAGCAGGTATAGCCGGCCTCGTGCCTGCGGCGACCACCACTTTCTTGCCCCGTATCGTTTCCGTTCCTGCAACGATAGCCCGTTCCCCTATGAAGCGGGCGCGGGACTTGAATAGCGTAAGATTCTCAGTGTCCTTTATCCCTTCCTCTATTTCCCGGGATTCCCGGTCTGCCGCAGCTGAGGCGCGCCTGGTCACCTTTGCAAAGTCTACGCTATAGCCTTTCGGCACTATACCGAAGCGGGGGGCGCCGTCTGTTGTTTCGGCGACGTCTGCGGAATGAAGTATTATCTTTGACGGTATGCAGCCCCTGTTGAGGCAGGTGCCGCCCATGGGGCCTTCTTCTACTATAGCCGTCTTCAGCCCGGCTGCAGCCGCTTTTGTTGCGACGTTCAGCCCGGAACCCGCGCCTATCACTACAAGGTCGAACTCCTTCATAATCAGCAATGGGCGCGCGTGCAAATAAAGTTTGCATGATGCGTTTGCTATAAATCCTTGTTTTGCATAACGATATGAGGTGATACGATGGATGTCCTGATATACACGACGCCTGCCTGTCACTTCTGCAAGGAGGCCAAGGCATTCTTTGACCAGAACGGCGTGCAGTACCGCGAAATCAACGTCAGGGAAGACGCCGCCGCCATGGACGCGATGATCAAGAAGTCCGGCCAAAGAGGGGTGCCGGTCATAGACGTTGACGGGGAAATAATAGTCGGATTCGACAGGCCTGCGCTGGTCGAAGCGCTTGATATAGAGGATTGATAAGATGGGACTCAGAGAAGAAGCGCTGGAACTTCACCGCAGGAACGGCGGAAAGGTAGAAATCAAATCCAAAGTGTCCGTGAAGAACAGGAAGGAACTGGCACTGGCTTATACGCCCGGTGTCGCCGAAGTATGCAAGGAGATCGCGGCGAACAAGGCCGATGCTTATCTGTACACCATGAAATCCAATTCCGTGGCCGTTGTCAGTGACGGCACTGCCGTGCTCGGCCTGGGCGACATAGGCCCCGAAGCCGCCATGCCCGTAATGGAAGGCAAGGCCATCCTTTTCAAGCAGTTTGCCGGCGTAGACGGCTTCCCGATATGCCTGGACACGAAGGACACCGAGGAGATAATACGCATAGTGAAAGCCATAGCCCCGGCATTCGGCGGAATAAATCTTGAGGACATATCCGCTCCGCGCTGTTTTGAGATAGAAGAACGGCTGCAGGATATAGGCATACCGGTATTCCACGACGACCAGCACGGCACCGCCATAGTCATACTTGCCGGGCTCATCAACGCGTCCAGGGTCACGGGCAAGCCGCTTGAGAGCATGAAGATAGTCATATCCGGCGCAGGCGCCGCGGGCATGGCAGTTGCCAAGATGCTCACGTGCGTGAACGTCGACAAAAAAATATGCACGCCGGTCAGGGAAGTCATAATCTGCGACAGCAAGGGCCCGATAAGCAGGAAGCGCAATGGTCTTGAAGGCGTCAAAAAGACGATGGCAAACGTGACGAATCCAAGAAACGTTGAAGGGGCGCTCGCGGACGCCCTGAAAGGCGCGGACGTTTTCATCGGCCTCTCCAAAGGCAATTTAGTTACGAAAGAAATGGTAAAAACCATGGCGCCGAAATCCGTCGTATTCGCCATGGCGAATCCTGTTCCGGAAATATTGCCCGGCGAAGCCATGGCGGGCGGCGCCTTCATAATAGGAACTGGAAGAAGCGACTTCCCGAACCAGATAAACAACGTACTGGCATTCCCGGGGGTTTTCAGGGGCGCCCTTGATGCACGCGCTCCCCGCATAACCGAGAAGATGAAGGTGTATGCCGCCCGCGCGCTTGCGGCCTGCGTAAAGAACCCTGCGCCGGAAATGGTGATTCCGGACCCGTTCGACAAGAACGTGCCGTTGTCCGTGGCCGAGGCCGTCAGGAAAGCCGCGAGAGAATAACGGCGGAACGGCATTCATTGGAAAAGACAGCCCAAGCTATTTTCACGCGCATCGTTTTTAATGGCAAAGAACTCGGCTCCGGAACATTGTAACGTTCTTTGCATGCATCAGATGCCCTATGCTCAATTCGTGCACGTAGGCGATTCGCCAATGCCGTATTCTGCCGAAACGCCGCAGGATGTCGTCACATAGGCCCGGCTGAAGTTCGTGCACGCCGTTATTATTCCGCTTGTATTCACCGTGAGCGTGGTCTGCATGCCGCGCGCCATCGCAATGGGGAAGGCCGTAAGGTTTGTGCTTGTCAAGCCTTTTGTCGTTACTATAGACGCGCCTGTTATGGAGTCGTCGTCGAAACCGGAATTCCTGGCAATTATCCTTCCGACAGAGCCGTTCAGATCAAGATACACGCGGTCTATGACGACCGCTGCCGTGGTGCACGTGCCGGTCTTGTTTTTCACGCTGCCCCCCAGCGTGGAGTGTATAGCCGTAGACCAGTCAAGGGTAAGGGTGCCTATGACTATCACTATGGCTATCAGCAATACCGACGCTATGAGCGGCGACAGTCCCTTTGTTCTCATCATCATCAACAATTGTCAGGCTTGCTTTTCTCGTCCGATACGCAGCCTGTTGTAATTATGGCTTTGCTGAAATTGGCGCACACCGTAAGATTGGCGGTCGTATTGAACTCAATCAACTTTCTTTCCCCCGGGCCGATCTTCATAGGCAAGACCGAGGGATTGGACAACGGTATTGAAGCGCCGTAAGAATTCAATACGTCCGCGCTTGTTATGGTATTCGCGCCCTTGCCCATTGCATAGACGCGGATTTTGCCGGAATTGAAATCGGCGTATACGTTTTGGATAAGAACCGGATAGCACTCCGTCACTGATTTGGAATTGTTGCTTATCGTATCCGTATCGGACCTGACGACTTCAAGTGCCCACGGCCCGAGTATTGAAGAAACGCTAAACGCTATGGCTATCAGAAGAACTGAGGCAATAAGCGGCGATAGTCCCTTCATCCGGTATCAGCAGATATATTTCGTCGCCGCTATATAAATATGGGTTAAAGCCCGTGGCTTTGTTGAAAAACTCCGTTGATACAGACGTTATTGCGGTATTGACATGTGCAGACGCAACAGGCTGTGTTAGAGAAGCGATTATTCAACAAAACCTTAAACCCCGAAATATGCCGGGGGCATTGAGTGCACTCCTCTGATAATTTTGCCGTTCAGCATCCTCTCGGAAGCCCTTCAAAATTTGCTGTCGTGCATCTTCCCGAAACGACGGCATAGCTGAAATTGGAACAGGAACCTATCGCGCCTTCCGTACTGAAAGTAAGATATTTGAATTCGCCGGCATTTATGTTAAGCGGAAATTCCGTCAGGTTCGCGGCTTCCGAACCGTTATACGCATAAACCTTTGCGGACACTATCCGGTCCGGCGCCTGGCCCGAATTTCTCACGTTGACCCTTGCCCTGCCTGCAGAGAAATCAAGGTAGAAATCTTCTATCGCAAGCCCTGCAGCGTTGCATTTTACCGCCTCTTCCGTCCTGTTGCCGGAAGCATCTGCAGCGGACATTAGATTATCCATGAACCAACCTGAGAATATCGGCACCACCGTTGCGGCAATAAGCACAAGAAATATGCTTGCCAGAAGCGGCGATATGCCCTTCATTTTTTCATGCGCAATTTTCATAGTGAACGTCACTCCCGAAATACGCATCCGTCGCGGATGGGCAATTGTCCGCCGCAAACCTTATCCTGTCAACGGACGAAACGGGGATGCAGGATCCTCCGGAATCGTAAGGATACCATTTGCTTATCACGAACCCGGACGTGTCCTCAACTTCCACCCTGAAATTGTTGTATGTCTTGAGATTCTCGTATTGCGTATTGTAGACAGAAACCCCGTTCTGGTTAGACGACTGATTAACAAGCACCGTGGAATTAAAAAGCCTCACAAATTTTATGTTCGGGTGCGTCACGTTTATGATGAGCGTCGTGTTGAATATCCTGCTGTAGTTGGATATCCTCACCTCGTCTATGGTACCGTTGAAGTATACGGCAGCCCTGCCTATCATTACGTTGGATGCGGTCTGATTTATCGCCGAGTTCATCTTCCTGCTTCCCTGCAATATGCCGTCTATGTAGCAGAACAGATCGGTGCCGTTATATGACAAGGCGACATGATGCCATGCTCCGGCGGGCATCGAAAAGCTCACGGCATTCGTGGATCCGTCAACTATGCAGTTTATGTTTGCATTCGCATCATAGACGATGGCATAAGGCCATGAAGTCGCCGTTCCCTTGGCTACTATGCCTGCGCTCCCCCCGGTCGTCGAGTTGGCGTATACCCACGCTTCTACGGTGACCTGGTTCGTCATGTTCAGGCTTGCCGAATCCGAAGCGTTCAGATACTGGTCCGAGCCGTTGAACGTGAGGGCGCCGCCGTACTTGCCTGAAGGCGCGAAGCTGCAGTTGGTTCCCATGCCGTAGCACGTCAGGTTATTGCCGCGCGAGACGTCCAGCGTAGCGCTTGCCGATGCCTCGTTGAAGTGCCATAGCGCCACTGTATTCGTGTCGTTGGAATACGCGCTTCTGGAATCCATCGTCTGTATCGGCATCTTCGGGACGCCCGATATCAGGATGCTGTTGAAAGCCTTGTTGTCCGTGATCCCTGCCGAAAGCGCCGTCCTGTTGCCGTAGATTATATGCGTAATGCCGTTGGAAAGCGTTATGGCAAGGCTCGTCATTTCTACCCGCCTGTCGCCGGTGTTCTCTATAGACGCATTCGCGGCATAAGGCGAGCCTGTGAAGCAGTTGCTGTTGCACGATACCGAAACGTTCCTTACGTAGAATGACGCCGACTGGCATGAGAGCTTGTTTTCCGTCTGGTTCCTGAGTTCCTGCCCCTGGCTCTGAAAAAGGTTTGAAGACCAGCCGGAGATTATGCCTGCCGCCACGACCGTGATGCCGATAAGCATTATGGAAACTATAAGCGGATCGGCGCCTTTCATGCAATTACTTTCCCTGCCCTCGTATTTATTTCTGCAAAGATTCCCCTGCGCGGCAAAACCTTTAATCGTTCGCCTGCATTATTATGGACATGGACGTTTTCTGGGCGGACCAGCTTGCCGAAGAAGCGATAATAAGGGCAAAGAAGGAACGCCGCATAGTGACGTGCAGGGGAGCCGCTTCGCCGTCCGGCGGGAAGCACATAGGCAACCTCTTTGATGCCGCTAAAGCGTACATGGTGCACAAGGCGGTTTTGAAGAAAGGATATCAATCCCGTTTCGTCTTCACCCACGACGACCGCGACCCGCTGAGAAACATACCGTCGAAGCTTCCAAGGCTGGACGGAAAGTGGTACATGGTCGATGAAAACACGAAAAAAAAGCTGGAAAAATACCTTGGCGTGCCGTATTCAAGGACGCCTGATCCTTTCAAATGCTGCGATTCGTGGTCCGTCCATTTTGCCACGCTATGGGAGAACGGCGTGCGCGCGCTCGGGATGAAAGACGCCGAGTTCTATTTCGCCGAAGACCTGTATGAGGCCGGGCGGTTCGACAGCTGCGTGCAGGCGGCGCTTGAGAAGCTCGATGTTTCCCGCAAGATAATAAAAAAATTCCAGGAATCCAAGGAATCGGACTATATACCGTTTGACGCCATATGCGGAAAGTGCGGCAAGATAATGGGAAAGGCTGTTTCGTTCGACATTGAGAAAAAGACCGTTGATTACGTCTGCACCGGCCGCGACCTTGCCGGCAAGTATGCTATACAGGGCTGCGGCTTCAGGGGCACGACGACCTTCAGGGGCGGCAAGCTACCCTGGAGCTTTGAGTGGCCTGCGCAATGGTCGATATGGGCCACCACATTTGAGCCCTTCGGAAAGGAGCATGCCGAAGGTTCATGGCCAAGATGCAGCGTCATAGCCAGGGAGGTATTTGAAATTGAGCCGCCCATACCGCACATATACGAGTTCTTGCTGATCAACGGCGAGAAGATGTCCACGCGCTACGGCAATGTTTATATCGCTCAAGAGATGCTCCAGATAGTCGAGCCTGAAGTCTTCCTGTATTTTTATACGAAGAGGAGCAAGAAGCAGAGAAGCCTGGACCTGAAAACGATACATCTTCTTGTTGAGGATTTTGAAAAGGCCGAGCGCGTGTATTTTGGCAAAGACGCCGCGGATGAAAAAAACAGGGAAAACATGGCTCGCATGTACGAAAGCTCCTTCGCTTCCGTGCCCAAGAAGATGCCCTTCAGGCTGCCGTATCATCTTGCCGTCATGGTAGCGAATCTTGTCCCGGACAGGAGTTGGGAAAGGTCTCTGCAGATACTCAAGGAAACGGGCCACGTCAAGGAGCCGTTGCCTGCCGATGACGAGATGCAGATAAAAAGGAGGCTCGAGCTGGCTGCGCACTGGCTCGATATTTTCGCGCCGGAAGGCACGAAGATCGCAGTCAACGAAAACCCGCCAAAGGATCTGACGCTTGCGCTGAAGGAGAAAGCCGCACTGAAGGAGTTTGCCGCTTCATTGGATCAGGCGAAGACGGAAGAGGGTATATACGAAAAACTTTACGAGATACCAAGGAAGCATAAGATCGAGCCCAAGGCTTTCTTCAGGGCCGCTTATCTTGCCCTGATAAGCCGCGACCGGGGACCGAGGCTTGCGCCTTTCATAATGGCGCTTGGCAGGGGAAGAGTCAAAGAACTCCTGGAAAAACTCTGATTTTTATTTTAATATTGGAAATGCGTATATATCCGTATGGGCAATAAGCTCAAAGCGGCAGGCGCGGTATTCATCATAAGCGGCATAGCCATACTCACATTCACCGCCGGAATACTTTCCGACGCCTTCAGCGCCAGCATCAACGCTGACAAGCCGACCATCGAGAGCGCCGTAAACTCCACCATATCCATGTTCTTCCTTTCCATGCTTCTTGTAACCGTTGGATTTGTCGCCGTTATAGGTGACAGCGAGAATTAAAAATCATCGCATCGAATTCTGCCTAATCCGCCATGTTATAGCAAATTGCAATATTGATTTAGCTTTAGCTCCAATTTGCTATATGTAAAGAATATTATTGAATGTTCCGTAATCAATGTTCTTTATTATTAATGCGCGTGATCCGGCGTTTAAAGCATCGCCTGAAAGGATTCCGACAGCGCCTTCTTCTGGCCTTTATGCTTCAGTATTTTCAATGCCGAGCGGTAGTCTGCCCACTTGTAATCGTCATGCTCATCGCTTACTGAAACCCTATCCTCAAGCGCTTCAACGAGAAACACGGACTGTTTCGCGCCCGTGTACCCGCTCTTGTACCATGCCGGATACCTGTACGCTATCTCCGTCGGCATCCTGGCCCGCACTTTAACTTTCCCTATTCCCGTCTCCTCGCGTATCTCCCGCAGCAGCGCTTCTTCATCGCCCTCGCCGGATTCAACGCCGCCCTTGGAGAACTCCCAGCCCTTCCAGCCCTGCTGCCTGTGCAAAAGAAGAAATTCCGGCTCTTTTTCGCCCTTCCGATAAACGACGCCGACCACTCCCTTTCTCGTCTTCGTGCCGGCTTTCATATTCCAAGCGCCCTCTTCAGTATAATCTTCTCCGCTTTCTCCCCGATGTAGCCGGCCATCCCCAGCCCAAGCGTCATTATCATGGCAGAAAGCGACGAAAAGAATATGTAACTCACGCTTGTTTCATATATGTAATTCATAATCGGTTCCTGCTTCGCGACCACAAAACTTATTGACTGGACAATCGATATCGTCATTATGAGCAGGAGGAGCTTTTCTTCCAACTCCACGCCGCTCCAGAAAAACGATCCGAACAGCCATGCCGGCGCCAATATCATGCCCAGCACCGGCAAACCGTTGATAAATATGCTGACGGCCGACGCAAAGAGCCCGCTCCCGCCAACAAATCCCGGCATCACGATGGAAGAATGTATAATTCCCACCACCGTAAACAGCAATAACACGGGCAATCCATTGGTCCTGAACGAACCCAAGAAGTCCTTCTCGGACGCCATACTGAAAACTATGCATTTCCGCCCTTAAATGCACCCGCCAGGCAAAAATGTATGCGGGGGGCAGGATTTGAACCTGCGAAGGCACTAAGCCACTAGGTATCTTAGACCATGCCGGTCATCTGAGCCTAGTCCCATTGGCCGGACAGTCACCTAAGCCTAGTCCCATTGGCCGCTAGGGGACCCCCGCTTCAACACTGCCACTATATTCTTGGAGAAGGCATTAAAAGCCTTTTCGCCGCTTTCCGGAATCTCCGCCTCAAAACCGCTTTCGCGCAGGAAAGACGCCAATTCCGCTTCTGTGAAAAGATAAATATATCTATTGTATTCCTTGCCGCCGCTTTTCCACGGCACTTCGCTCTCGTTCGGCGTCTTCATGAACTTCGGCTGGTCCTTGTTCCAGACCGTGACGAGCGCCTTCCCGTCGGGGCTCAAAAGCCTGCGGACCTCGGAAGCGCACGCCTTTCTTTCCCTGATCGCATGCAGCACTGCCACGAGCAGTATCCTCCCGAATGCCGACTTCAGCGGCAATGCCGCGGCATCCGCGCGCATCAAGTGCGCCTTTACCCCCTTCTTTGCGGCGTTCTCTTTCGCGTGAAGAAGCATTTTGTAAGAGCTGTCAACGCCTATGAACGTCATGCCTGCCAGGAAATTCCTTCCTGAGCCGCACCCTACGTCAAGTACAACGCCCTTCCATCCCTGAAGAAACGCCGTGACTTCATCTATTGGAACGGACCTGAAAGAGTTCCAGCTTTCCGCTATGCCGTCCCATACTGTTCGCATGAATTTTCATGCAAGAAGAATTTATATTTGCCATTTATCTCCTCTATTCAATCTGCATATATGCTGGAATCGCCTGTGATGCGTCCAAAATGCCGCTTTAAATAACCAGCGATTATATCTCTGGCAGATCTCTATATGACAATGGCACCACTTTAGCAGCAGACGGAAAATGTTATGGCCGGGCTTTATGCATCGCTTACTCCAACCGTTCCTGCGATAATTCCTCCCGACATGAAAAAATTTTATGCGGGTATGGCGAGAGATTACTCAAAAGCTTTGATTGCCTCGGTCACGATTATTGGCGATTCCGACGAAAACGCCAACAATGCGTTGGGCCGCATAATCCCAAGCACGGCAAACTACGCCTCCGCCGCAAGCCATGGCAGCCCTGCAGAAGAGATAAAACTGGTATATGAAACGTTGGTACCCATCGCCACATGCCAATTCTTGCAGGGATACCGACTGGCAGGTGAATGGCCGCTCCTTTGGATATCTGAAATGATTGGATATCCCTTCCGCGAAGTCTTGATTACGCAACCGAAACTCGCGGTCGCAGACGCACGTTTAAGGGCCATGAAAGAACTGGATCGCTATGCGACAGCTCACCCTGAAAATGCGAAATTGCCGGCATTTTCTCCGGAAAGGCAAATGAGGCTTGCCGTCTGGCCATCGCACGACTAATCCCTCTACCGGACGGCTATCTGCTGTTGAGAGCTGCTCAAGGCAATGAAGATACAGAACACCTCTATTCTCCGATGATAGCAGGGTATAACGCAGGCACAAGACGGCTATCTTGCACTATCGTAAATATGTAATCACGCCGCCATTGACAATATAGCCGGCCCGAACTGGAAAGCCAGAAGGGCGTTGAATATCAGGTACATGACCGCGCTGAAATAATCTATCGGCTTGCCGAACATCATCTTTTCCGATATGCCGTAGCCCGCGTCCTTGATTATGACCACGATGGCGGTAAGTATCAGAAGCTCCTTTATTCCAACAGCCCATAAAATTCCGGCGCATAGCGCGCCTATCGCATCGACTATGTTGTTCGGATGCGGTATGAAGAACGGCCATTCGGGCTGGGGCAGAGGCAGGAACACGTATTTGGAGGAGTGCAGCAGCGGGATCACTATTATGCTGAAGAGGAATGCCGGAATCGCGCCGTACGCGATGCCCAGTATTATCGTGCCTATCGTGGTGAACTCGACACCCAGATAGCGTATCGGCCCGAGCATCCCGAAGATTATCTTGTCTATCCACAGAATCGCATAAGCCGCGGCCATCGCCAGGCCGCCGATAAGGTAGAAAAGCGCCGCGCCGAGGAACAACGTGGAAACGAATACCGGCGTCTTGTAGGGCATGTTCATTTCATCACCATGGAAAAGAGTTGGGCGCTACGGTTTAATACATTATAATTCAGGCCGGCAACTTCAACCGGGGAATTATAGCGCTTGTCCGTGCGGTTTGGCAGGTTATGATTCCCGGCCGGCGGCTCATGAAAATAATTCGCCTTGAAAATTCTATTTATACCGGAAGCCTAAATTTAATAATGATTTTAGAGAACGCAGCCCTCTTTTTGGCATCAGTTCTTGTCCTTGCCAAAAGCGCCGGCTACGCAACGAAATGCATGATTGACATTGCAAGATACATGCGCCTGTCCGAATTTTTCGTCACTTTCGTCATAGCAGGGGTAATTTCCATCATGCCGGAACTGTTCATAGGCATAAATTCCGCCATGGCGGGGTCGCCCGGCATAGGCGTCGGGACGCTGATAGGGTCCAACATAGCCGACCTTACTTTAATCGTTGGCATAGTCGCCCTTGCCGGAAAGAAAATAATCGTAGATTCAAGCATAATGAAAAACAACACTGCGTTTCTTGCGGTCACCGGCCTGCCTGTATTGCTTATGCTCGACGGCCAGCTTTCAGGCGACGACGGCATAATCCTCGTAGTCGCTTTCCTTTTCTACATTATGCAGTTTGTCAGAAAAGAAAAAATGTTCTCCAATCAAAATCCGAAAAACGCCGTGCCCGTGGCAAAGAGCCTTGTTATTTTCACTATAGCCGTAGCCGTCCTGTTCGTTTCCGCTCATTTCATCGTGGAATCCGTAGTCGGCATATCGCAGCAGTTGCTCGTGCCGTCCATAGCAATAGGAATGTTTCTGGTTGCGTTCGGCACAACGATGCCGGAACTGGCTTTCTCGCTAAGGGCCGTCCTCGCGAAGCACCGGGAAATAGCCCTGGGCGACATACTCGGCAACGTTGCGGCCGACTGCACGCTGTCCATAGGAATAGTGGCCATCATAAGCCCCGTGCAGACGGCGTTTTCGACGTTCGCGACAAGCATGCTTTTCATGGTATTTGCCGCCTTGCTCGTAGTCACGCTGATGCAGGACGGCAGGAAGATAACGTCAAACGACAGCTTGCTGCTTTTCTTCCTGTATGCCATGTTCGCCGTCATAGAACTCAGGAGCTATTTCTGACGGGCGCGCTTACGCCTGCCCGTAAACCATGCGATAAAGATCAATGCGCGCTTCTTTCAGATTGCGCGCCAGTGATTCCAGCGGTTTGCGGTCCACGTTAGGACGCCACATGCCCCGCACGTTTCTCATGAGACTGGCTTCTGTCCTTTCGTATCCGTTTCTTTCCGCAAGAAGCGCCATCGAATTTATCATATATCCAGGAATTGTGCGGGTTCCCGAATCCTTCAGCCGCCTTATGAAGGCGCATTCCGCCGCCCTTCCTCCAATTTCCTCCGGAACGTATGCGCCGGAAGCCGCTGCAATGAATTCCGATGCGGCGTCCCTGTTTCCAAGGGAGATGCAGGGCAACCCCGCGGCTGCCGACATCGAATGACACCTCGCGAGATCGGATGGCAGAGCCCCGCCTTCCAGAAAACTACCGCCAATCGGCGCATAAACATGCGAGCCGCCCCTCATGCTTCTGTCCAATGACAGGCGCCGCGCCGTTATCTTCTTCAGCGAATTCCTGCTTGAACGGCCCTGCGCCTCCTCGTATTCCTGCGACGTTTCTTTGAGCTGCTTTAGAATGCCCGCCAAGGAAGAATCCGCGACCGTTAAATCCAGAAGTTCCCGATATCCCGGCGACATCTCTGCCAGCAGCCGGCCTTTGTCGTGAAGATACGGCGCCATGTCGCCCGGCGCGATATTCGCGACTGCGATGCCGTCAACGTCCCTGCAAGAGGGCACTATCGAATATACCTTTTCTTCCGGGCAATATCCGAGCCTGGATGTGCGTAATCCCATCTCTTCGCCGGACAGCATCCTTGCGACGGAGCCCGTCACGACAAGGCCCGCATCCGAAAATATCTCGCCCAAGGCCTTTGCGATTTCCCCGTAATCCGAAGCTTCCATTTGCACGCTATGACAAAAGAATTTTTAAATGCTCCCGACGGGATTTGAACCCGTGTCAATGGCTTGAGAAGCCACTATCCTCTCGGTTTCCGGCATATCCGGAAATGGCCGGGCTAGACGACAGGAGCGTCTAACAACTATAGAACCATATCTTTTTAAGAAATCGTCCGCCGCCTATTCAGGCAGGAGCGTTATGGCGGCCCATATTACCGCCATGCCTGTTGTGATGGCGGCAACCTGAAGCGCAGAAATTTTCGGGCTTTTATGCGTCACAAGCTCGGGAAGCAAATCCACCGTGGCTATGTATATGAAATGGCCTGCCGTATATGCGAGCAGGTACGGCAGAGCCGCTTCCAATGACGATATGAAAAAGTAACCCATCACGCCCCCCGCCACGGCCGTGAGGGCGGAAAGGAAATTGAAGAACAGCGCCTTTGCCCGGCTGAAGCCGCCGTGTATCAACAGCGAAAAGTCGCCTATCTCCTGGGGAATCTCGTGGAATATTATCGCTATGGTTGTCGTGACGCCCAGAGCCGGCGAATGGAGGAAGCTTGCGGCTATCACTATGCCGTCTATAAAATTATGGAATCCGTCTCCTATGAGATTGAGATAAGTGAACGCATGGACTTCTTTCTTGGTATGGTGATGATGCCAATGTATCGTTTTTTCCAGCAGGAAAAAAGTCATTATGCCCAGCAACGGGAATAGCATGACGTTCGCGGCTTCATATCCCATCGCTTCCGGTATCAGGTCAAGGAATGCCGCGGCAAGGAGCGTTCCTGTAGCAAAGCTGACAAGAAGGAAGAGCATCCTTTCAAGAATGATTTTTTTTATCGAAAGCGTAACCAATCCGACGAAAGACAGTAGGCTTACCGCCAATACCGATGCAAGTATGTCGTAAAGAACTTCCATTTCATCCCCTCAGCCGTGCGCATGAGTCATATCCAATACCTGCTCGACTATCATCAGTATGCCCGCAAACGCCAGAAGCGCTGGAGCCACGTTCTCGCCGGCAACACCCTTGATTATGAAGAATATCCCTATTCCGGTCATCGCGAGCGTGACCCCGATATTCAGCATAGACGTGCCTTTCATGCTGTATCTTGGATATTATTAATATTTAACTTTATTGTTAATAATAACTATGCTACAGCTTAAAAGGGGTTAATAATGCCGAAAATCATTTCCATGTCATTGAACGAGGAACTTCTGCACACGATGGATTCTGCACAGAAGGAACTGGGGTTTTCAGGACGCTCGGAGACTATAAGAGCCGCAATGAAATTGCTCTTGGATGATTACCATGAGAAGAGCACCATGGAGGGCATAATAGAATGCGTCATGCTAGTCATGCACAACCAGAAAGGCGAAGATGCCGTCACAAAGGCAAAGCATGCATATGAGGGAGTAATCAACACGCAAGTGCATGCAAACTTGAGCAAAGGCAAGTGCATGGAAATCTTCGTTCTGAACGGCGATGCTGCCAGAATCAAGGAGTTCTACGGGAAAGTACGCGCTATAAAGAAAGTCGAGAACGTAAAACTGCTCGTGGCATAATATTTTTATAATTTTGCTCGCAATCCTCTAAATGGCCACGCAATCTAAGCCGGCAAATAATGAGTACAAATTCCACATAGAAAACACACTACGCCCGAAAGATTACAATGATATAGCACGGCAGCTCAGGCGCGGCCACGGACCCGTAGTAATATTGGATACAAACCTCGTTGCCGGCGTCGGGCCGGGCGATGCTCCTCTTGCCCATATAGGATTGAGCTATAATCCCAAAAATCCTATGTCACATCAAGACAGGGCCGCGCCTCTAACAAGCAACATCTCCTCTACGTCTGCTCAGATCGTTTTTAACTATGCTCCTATGAATGTTTGGGATCTCACAGAGCGGCTAAGAGAAAGGTCTGATATTTCCGAGGAATACGAACACATACCTTTCAGTGGCAGGGTGATTTTGATGCACAAGCCCACGGGCATGATTTATTTTGTGGACAGGATTTATAATTTCAATTATGAACCTACGCCGGCACTGGGAATAGGGACTGTAACAAAATTCCAAAGAAGTAGTCCCGAGATTTTGAGTACTAATACGAAAAATATTCTAGGCATAACGGAAAAGCTCGTTCAGGAATTGTACCTATATGCCGGCAGTTCTGCGGATCTTAATGCGTCTACTCTGAAGCCGCCTTCTATACAGCCGCAGATAGACTGATAATTAGGACGGACCCGGAGGGATTCGAACCCCCGACCTCTATGGACTTTTCATTGGTTTCTTCCCTATGACCGAAGCCAAGCGCTCTATCCAAGCTGAGCCACGGGCCCAAACTAAGATTACGGAGAAAGGATTTAAGTATGGAACGAATAGCTATATTGTGGCATTATGACAAGATATAAGTTCAGTATAGTCATAGAAAAGGACAAAGACGGCTATTACGCGTATTGCCCGGAACTCCAAGGCTGCTATGCGCAGGGAGACACGTACGAAGAAGTGATCGCCAACATAAAAGATGCAATAAAGCTCCACATAGAAGACCGGCACGCCAGCAACGAGGAGATTCGCCAGCCGGAGATGACCTCTATCGCGAACATAGAGGTAACGGCATGAAATTGCCGAGACTGACGGCAGAAAAGATAGTAAGGCTGATTGAAAGAAAGGGGTTCGTTCTCGTCCGCCAAAGCGGGAGCCATAGAATCTACAAGAATGGCGATGGGAAAAGGTTCACCGTCCCGTTCCATTCAAAACAAATTCTACATCCGAAAATCCTGAAAAACGTCATGAAAGACGCCGGCATATCAGAAGATGAATTGAGATCCGCATAGTCATAGTTTGTAATTATTCTCTCATTGGAAAGGATTGAAAGTTCAAGCCGCGAACTTCCCTGCATATAGTTCGCCCAAGCTCTCTGCCACGCCCCAAAGATAGGGCATTGGAATAATTATCCTCCTGTGCGGCCCGGTGCCGCGATAAAGGCCAAGCTCTTCGTCCTCTATTACGGGCCTTACCTTTAACGTGTAAGCCCTCCTTCCCAAGACATTGCGCACCAATGCCCTCTTTATCTCGAGAGGAGCGGCAAAACCGGCGTCTTTAGTGAATTCGTCCCTTCTGAAGCTAGACTCTATTATTACAGGAGTTCGGTGCACGCCATTGCCATATTGATAAAGTGCGTCTATGCGATAGGCATCGCCTATTTTTCTGTCATAAAAATAAGCCTCCCCGTCCTCAAAAGATTCTACCACTATGCCGTTCCTCGGCCCTGAAGGCAGTTCAGGCAAGAATAAGGAGCCATTTCTCTTTGAAAATTTCCGGAGCGTAAGCTTGACATAGGCCCTTAGGGATGCCCCACCATAAAATTGCCGGGCGCTTGATGAACTGGGAACGTCAGAAAGGTAAACGGGTATGCCTGTATCCATCATGAAGTCCAATATCTCTTCTTGGTCGGGCGGATTGCTCTGGAAGAAATAACTAAGCGGAGAGAATACTTCACCGTCAATATCTGCCATAGCCTAATAATTATACGAAATTTTAAGAATCCCTTTATTGGTATAGAAGCTTTTCCATCACGGCCTTTACCGCATCGGGCTTTGCCCTTCCCTTCGTCTTCTTCATTACCTGCCCGACGAGAAAATTGAACGATTCCTTCTTTCCGGCCCTGTAGTCTTCGATTGCTTTCGGGTTCTCTTTTATGGCTTCCATGGCAAGCGCTTCTATCTCGCCCCCGCCGCCTATCGCCTGCATACCAGCGGCAAGCTTTTCGGGATCCTGCGGCTTCTCCGCCATAGTACGGAATATCATTTCGGCCGCCCTGTCCGTCAGCTTGCCGCTCCCGACCATGCTCAAGAGCTTGCTTATCTGCTCTGCGCTTACTCCGCTGTCTTTCATCCTAATATCGTTGTAATTCAGCGTCTTCTTTATTTCCCCTGCGAACCACCTGGCAGCAAGGGCCGGCTCGATATTTTCAGCGACCTTCTCGAACATCTGGGCAAGATCTATTTCCGAAGTAATCGCCTTGGCAAGCTCTTCCTTGACTCCCATCTTGCCATAGCGCTTCATCTTCTGCTCGGCCAGCTCGGGCAGAGCCTTCCTGATGGCTTCTATCTTAGCCTTTGGCAGCGTTATCCTCGGCAAGTCCGCCTCGAATATGTAGCCGTAATCGTCCTCCTCTTCCTTGTTTCGCTGGCTTCTCGTGACGCCGGTATCGGCGTCCCACCCCCGCGTCTCCCGCCTGACTTCCTGGCTGCGCCTTATGACGTTTCTCTGCCTTATTATCTCGTAGTTAAGCGCCCTTTCGACTTCCTTGAATCCTGTGACGTTCTTTATTTCCACCCGTTCGCTTTCCGTGGAAACGTTGGCATCCACCCGCATGGAGCCTTCCATCGACGGGTCCATTACGCCAAGATATTCAAGTATGCTTGCAAGGTGCTGCAGGAAGAGCCGCGCTTCCTTGGGCGACGCGAAGTCCGGCTCGGTCACTACCTCGCACAGCGGCACGCCGGAGCGGTTGTAATCAACAAGTATATGCGTTTTTTCATGCACTATTCTTGCAGGGTCCTCTTCCATCTGCACGCGCGTTATGCGTATGACCTTGCCGCCCGCTTCCATGCTCCCCTTTGATGCCACAGGGACTTCATACTGCGTTATCTGGAAGTTTTTGCCCATGTCAGGATAGAAATAGCTCTTCCTTGAGAAGAACATTTCTTTCGGGAACGAACAGTTCAGGGCAAGGCTTATCTTTATCGCCGCATCCACCGCAGCCGCATTCAATACCGGCTTGCTGCCCGGCATGCCCAGGCAGTATTCGCATGTCAGTGAGTTAGGCTCCTCCGCGAAGCGGTTCGGGCAGCCGCAGAACAGCTTCGTCTTCGTCCTCAATTGCACGTGAATTTCCAGCCCGATTTTCATCGCAACACCTTGTAAACGATTGTCTTTCCCATGCGCCTGCCGTAATAATCTATCGAATCGGGTATTTCCCCGGCTATCTTGAACCCGAACCTTTTGTGGAAATTCCTCGAAGGCGCGTTGTTTGAATAATACGAAGACATGATGGTGTCAAACCCGCCCTCTTTCGCATGGCACTCCAGAAGCGCGAACATCCTTGACGCTATCCCCTGCTTTCTGTGCGCGGAAGCGACGCCCATCGAGAACTCGCCGCAACGGTGCTCAACGCCCTCCCCGCCCCGCAGCTGCATATTCGCTATTATCTTCCTGCCGCACTCGGCAACTATATGCACGTTCCTGCCCCTCCTGCACCTGCTGATGCAGTCCATAAGGTATTCCCGCTCCTCTGCGAGGCTTGGCCTCCTGTTCATCATGATCTTGGCCCTTTCGTCAACAAGTGCATTTATGTATCCCAGCATCATCATGACGTCGCTCCTCTTCGGGAACCTTATCACGATTTCCTCGCCGCGCTTCTGCAGCCGTTCCAGCACTTTCCCTTCCTTGAACATCATACTTCTATCTCCATGAGGTCTTCGGCTTTGACGACTTCGCCGGAAAATTTCTTCTTTGCCATTGCGGCAATGTCAACTTCGTCGCTGTCGGGGTACAGGTGCGTCAGCACCAGCTTCTTCGCGCCCGCTTCCTGCGCAGCTTCGCCTGCTTCCTGCGGAGTCATGTGCTTCGGGTGCGGTTTTATGTGCGCGGCCTCGAATATCAAAAGGTCCGAGCCTTTCGATATTTCGATGAGCTCTTTGCATTTGACGCTGTCACCCGAATAAACTATGCTTTTTCCGCCATATTCAATCCTGTAGGCGTTGGCATGGACAGCCGGATCGTGCACGACTTCCTTTGCGATTATTGCCGTGCGTCCCAGCGTTATTTTTTTGTCCGTCATTTCCTTTACCGTTGAAGCAAACTCCGCTTTGTCTATTATCGGAAAAGATTTGATGGCGTCAAGCGGCTTTCCCAGCCCCGGAGGGCAATATACATCCAACGGTTCTTCCCTGCCTGACGTCACGGCATCAAACAAGAATATCAGAACGTCAGAATAATGGTCTGCATGGCCGTGCGTGATGAATACCGCATCCACGGCGTTTCTCCCTATTCCTGCAAGCTCCATGTTCCACACGCTTCTTGGTCCGATATCAAAGAGGAGGCTCCTGTCCGTTTGCACGTGCAGCGACGCCCCTGCCCTTCTGTTGACAGTTGTGCCCGTGCCAAGCATCGTGACCTTCATTTCGCTCCCTCGTGTGCTGCTGCTATCGATACAATCTTCTCCTCCTGCAGATGGCCGCCGATTATGTGAAGGCCGGTGAACTGCCCGCACGGCACGGATATCATCGGGATGCCGGCAAGGTTAGCCGGCACCGTGAGTATGTCCATCTGATAATTTTCCAGCGGTGTTAGTTTCTTTATCTCCGAGAACTTCGGCGCCCTTATCGGCATCGTGGGCGCGACTATCGCGTCGTATTTACTGAAGACCGACCTGAATTCGTTTATCACCAGCGTCCTTACCCGCATGGCCTTGTGATAATAAGCTTCCCTGTAGCCCGCCATTCTTGCGAACGTGCCGAGCATTATCCTGCGCTTGGCCTCCTCGCCAAATCCCTTCGTCCTCACGGACGAGAAGTATTCGTTGAAATCCCCTTTTATTTCCTCTTCCATTCCGTAGCGCATCCCGCAGAATCGCGCAAGGTTCGTTGATGCCTCGCAAGCGGCTATTATGTAATAAGCATAAAGCGCGTTCTGGGTGTTCGGCAGCGACACCTCCTCGCACGTTGCGCCCAAAGACTCGAGCTTCTTTATTGCCGCCCGGACGTCATTCTCGACGCCTTTATCGACGTTTATGAAATATTCCTTCGGCACTGCAAGTTTCATGCCCTTTACGTTTTTTGTCTTCGTATAATCCTTCTTGGGAACATCGAGTGACGTCGAATCCCTAACGTCACGGCCGGCTATAACCGAAAGCATCCATGCGGCGCTCCAGACGTCTTTTGCTATCGGCCCTATCTTGTCCATGGAGTTGGCGTAATCGATGAGGCCGTATCGTGGAACTAAACCGTAAGTAGGCGTGAGCCCCACCACTTCGCAGAACGCAGCCGGGCAGGATATCGAGCCGCCCGTGCTCTGGCCAAGAGCAATGTGCGGCATCTTCAACGCCGCTGTCAGGCCGGCTGCGCCGCCGGACGAGCCGCCGCAGCTCCTTTCAGGGTCAAGCGGGTTCTTCGGTATTCCCCACGCGGAGTTCGTCGAAAAAGTCCCGAAACCGAACTCATCCTGATTCGTCTTGCCGATGACCGACCCTATTTTCCTTATGCGCTCTATTACGGATGCCTCAAACACCGGCTTGTACCCCTCAAGTATGCGCGACCCTGCCGTGGTTTGCATGTCCCTGACGCAGATGTTGTCTTTTGCCGATACGGGCAGGCCCTGGCCGTGCATGCCTTCCTCGTGCTGGAAAAACTCGAACTTTCTCATCTTCCTGAGTTCTTCGTTGAACTTTGCCGAGAAATCTTCCTGATCAATATTCCCGTTCTTCAACGACTGAAGGAATTCGCCAACGCCTATATTGTAATTCATGCTTTCACTTGTCTATGACTTTCGGCCCCTTGAAGAAGCCGTTCTCCTTGTTTTTTGTGTTGGACAGCGCTTCGTCCTGCGTGAGCGGCTCTTCAGTCTCGTCTTTTCTTGCGACATCCTTTATATCAACGGGCTGGTAGCTCGCTTCCTGCGGCGCATCAACCTTTTTCAGGGTATCAAACGCCTTGAGCACGTCTTCCATATCGGCAGTAAACTTCTGCAGTTCCTGCTCCGAAAGATTAAGCCGCGCCGCTTTGGCTATTTTTTCAATTGTCTTCACCATGTCCGCGACCATGGAATTTAGTTGCTTGGAACCTTTATATCATATAATGCTACGGAGGCTTTGTAGGAATAATCTAATTCTGTCGGTTTAATCACTCTCTGTCGGAAAATTGGAATTAAGGAAATTTGGTTCTATCGGCTCTGTAGAAATCCTATAAGTATGAGGTAATCTTTTCTGTGGCGCTTGATTCAAACATAGTCACTGCAACTGTAGAAATCCTATAAGTATGAGGTAATCATGCCTCAATTGCGAAGATCGAAGGAGGGATTACCTGTGAATGTTAGTTCTTCAAAACCAATAAAGTTTGTTAAATCCATTGCAACCAGGGAGCGCCTTCCGGAGTATTCGTCCAAGTTCTCAAGGAAGGATTATACTCTGCGACAACATGTCGTCATGCTCTGCCTCAAGGTAAAACCAAAAAATCCCTCCAAACTGTTCTGTACGGAAACAATATTTGTATAATTATGATGCATAACTTTATATACTTTTGTCCATTATAATACGTATGGTTAACGTGCGGGACGTTTTGTTGCTCCAGAAAAGAGAGGTGGAAGAGAAGAAAAAAGAGCTGTATATCAAAAGATACGCTGTTTTGAAGGAAAAGGATAAAGATATAATTAAGGCCGTCATAGGCCCCCGGAGAGCAGGGAAATCTTCTTTCGTTATCCATGAGCTTTCCGGATCCGGTTCATGGGGGTACATAAACTTTGACGACGAGAATCTCGTTGATCTGGAAGACTACAACGAACTTATCGAAAACATGAAGTCGGTGTACGGCAACCCTAAAATCCTGTTTCTCGATGAGATTCAGAACTTGAAAAAATGGGAGCTGTTTGTCAACAGGCTGCAGAGGCAGGGGTTCAACATAATCGTTTCTGGGAGCAACGCGAACCTGCTAAGTCAGGAGCTGGCGACTCATCTGACCGGAAGGCACCTGACAACGAATGTCTTCCCATTGAGCTTTAAGGAGTTCCTCAGCTTTTTCGGGAAACGGGAGGACATGACTGAAGCGGAAATAAAGGAAAGGTTCAGGCAATACGCCGAGGAAGGGGGCTACCCGGAGCCTCTTGTCAAGAATATGAACCGCAAAGACTACCTTTCCACCCTTTTCGACGCAGTAATATACAAGGATATCGTAAAGCGTTATCGGATAAGGGCCCCTGCCGCCTTCGAGGATCTGGCAGTATACGCCATCTCCAACGCCACGAATTCCTATTCTTACAACACCTTGGCAGAAGTAACAAAGGTCAGGAGCGCGAGCACGGTTGAGAAATATCTGAAGTATCTGGAAGAGTCCTTCCTGTTATTCAGAACAAACAGGTTCTCCTTCAAGCTGAAGCGGCAGATGAAATCCGAGAAAAAGATATACTGCATTGACAATGGCCTCATAACCGCCAGGGGGTTCCGTGTATCTGATAGCACGGGCAGCCTGTACGAAAACATCGCAGCCGTGCATCTATGGAAAAAGTTTGGAGAAAATCTCTTCTATTATAAGAGCCGGCAAGGCGGTTACGAGGTCGACTTTGTTGTGAGGAGAAACCAGAGCGTGGAACAGCTCATACAGGCATCCTTCAATCTGGACAAGCCTGAAACCAAATTGCGGGAGTTCCGGGCGCTGGCAGCCGCAAGCAAAGAGCTTGACTGCGACAACCTCATCGCGCTTACCGGCGATCGTGAGTCTGAAGAGTGGTTCGAGTGGTTTGGGGTAAAAAGGAAGATAAAATGCGTTCCTCTCTGGAAATGGCTGCTGGATTGATTGAGCGGCCTTAATCTTTGCGGACTGCGAGGCAAAGGGGCCGGCTCGTCGCGGCACCCAAAATTTTTCAATCCGCGCGAGCCTGGAGTTAAAATACGGGGAATTCCGGCATAATTTTTTATACCCGTGCCTCACTTCATCATCTTCGCAGCCGCCCGCAGCATCTTCTTTGCCGCTTTCATCTGATCCAAGCCGGCAGCTGTCGGATAATACCGTTTCTCGTTGTCCCTCTTAACGTACCCGCCCTGCTCAAGAAGGAAAAAAACCTTGTAAGAAGTCATCTCGCCGGGCAAAAAGCCGAATCTCTTCCGGACAAGCCCGCGAAGCTCGCTTCTCTTCCTTTTTTTCTCCGAAAGGAGCATCATGAGGAACATCCATAGATTCTCCTTGAAAAGCTTCTCTTCCAGCCTCTCTGTGGGAGTGCGCATAAGATTTTACGCACTGTAAAATTTATATAGCGCTCGCATTGGGATATAAATACTTTCGCGGCAAGAATTTTACAGTCTGTAAAGTTATTGTGATGTTCATGGCCAAGATAAGGGTTGCAATCGCGGGCGTGGGAAACTGCGCGTCGTCGCTTGTTCAGGGAGTGGAGTTCTACAAGAGCGTCAGGGACGGCGAAGCCGTGCCCGGGATAATGAACAACGTCATAAGCGGCTATCGCATCCGCGACATAGAATTCTCGGCTGCTTTTGACGTGAACGAGACGAAAGTGGGAAAAGATCTGGCCGAAGCCGTATTCGCCGAGCCGAACTGCACTGTGAAATTTTCTGGTGTGCCAAAAACGGGCGTGAAAGTGCAGCGCGGCCCCACCATGGACGGCATAGGCAAATATCTCAAGGACATGGTGCATGAGGACAAATCAAAGCCTGTTGACGTGGTGAAGGTGCTCAAGGAGGCGAAGACCGACATACTGATAAATTACCTCCCGGTAGGCAGCGAAGAAGCCGTGAAATTCTACGCCGAGGCCGCGCTGAAAGCCGGCTGCGGCTTTGTCAATTGCATCCCCGTCTTCATCGCAAAGACGAAGGAGTGGCAACAGAAGTTCGAGAAGGCAGGGCTGCCAGTGGTAGGTGACGACATAAAATCCCAAGTGGGCGCCACGATAGTCCACCGTGTTCTTGCAAACCTTTTCAGGGACCGCGGCGTGCGGCTGGATAGAACGATGCAACTGAACGTGGGCGGCAACACCGACTTCAAGAACATGCTTGAGCGCGAAAGGCTTGAATCAAAAAAGATTTCAAAAACCAACGCAGTGACCTCGCAGGTGCAGCACGACATGGGAGCCAAGAACGTGCATATCGGCCCGTCCGATTACGTTCAATGGCTTGACGACAGGAAATGGGCTTTCATACGCCTTGAAGGCACTTCCTTCGGTAACGTTCCGCTTAATATTGAACTCAAGCTCGAGGTCGTGGATTCCCCGAACTCCGCAGGCGTGGCAGTGGATGCCATACGCTGCTGCAAAGTTGCAATGGACAGGAAGATAGCCGGCGCCCTGACTTCGCCGTCAGCATACCTCATGAAATCCCCGCCCCGGCAGTTCACAGACGACGAAGCCAAGAACATGATAGAGGAGTTCATCGCCGGGAAAAGAGAACGGTAAGCTCTCGCAATTCTTATATCTCCGCCAATCTATCATAATTTATGAAACTCAACGTCCCCTACAAAAAGCATTTCAACCAGACATACGCAAAGAATATTGCATACGTAATGGTTCCAAAATTCTAAAGCCTCTTCTCCATGTACAATTCATCGGGCTTGTCTTCCTCCGGCACCCGGGAAAACCCGCTCCTTCCGTAGAACTCTATCGCAACCGCGTTCTTCCTGTTAACAAAGCAGAAGTATTTCTTCGCGCCCTTCCTTCTCAGAAAATCCTCGCCGCGCCGCAGCAGCCTCCTGCCGATGCCCTTTCTTGCATACTCCGGCAGGACGTATATCCGGAAAAGCTCCCATCCGCTGCTCCTTCCTATGTTGCAGAACCCGAGTATCTTGCCGTCTTCAAACGCCACGAAAAAGAACGCGTTCCCGGCTCTCATTTCCGGCAGAAGCCCTGCCAACCGTTCGTCCGAATAGTTCTCGCCCACAAACTTCTCAATGAACTCTTCCGTGAATATCCCGCGATACGCATGCCTCCACGACAGCAGGGCGACACCCCTTATTTCGGCGGCGTCGCTTCGCCGCATCTGCCTGTGAGAAACTACCATAGAACACGTTGGAAAGGAGCAAATAAAAACGGCACCCTAAGAAAAATTCATGGGGCAGGACCTTTGCAGTAAATTCAATGGATGTTTGCAGAATGAAGAAATTTCTATAAAAATGAAAGATAAAAACAGCTTGGCAGGCGGGAGGAAAATTCCTGGGGGAGAATTTTCGCCGTCTCCCGCCTGCAAGCTTAAGGGGGTGTGGTTATTATCAGTGCAGCATCTCTATGCCAAGAGCGCTCTCTGCCCTGGACATCTCTTCCCTCTTCACCTGCGCCGAGCCCAGTATGTACGGGGATTTCACGCCTGTGACGATGGTGATGACCTGTATCTTTCCCCTGTAGGAAGGCAGTATTCTTGCGCCCCAGATGACCTGGGCCTTCGGGTCAAGCTCGCTCTGTATCCTTTCGCCGATGAGGTTTATCTCTTCGAGACGCATATCCTCGCCGCCTATGACCTGTATAAGCGCGCCCGCCGCCCCGGAGTAATCCACCTCAAGCAGCGGATGGTTCAGCGCCTTCGTGACGGCTTCTTCCGCCCTGTTTGCGCCGTTGTCTGATTCTCCCACGCCTATCGTGGCCACGCCGCCGTCCCTCATGACCGCCTTTACGTCGGCATAGTCGAGGTTGACCAGCGAAGGCTCGTATATCGTCTCGGTAATGCCCTTTATCATCGTGGCAACCAGGTCGTCGGCGATCGAGAACGCCCTCTTCAGGGGCATATCACCTGCAAGTTCGAGCAATTTCTGGTTCTCTATCACGATGACTGTGTCGCAGATGGCCCTCAGGTATGACAATCCTTCTTCGGCTTTCCTTATCCTTGCGCCTTCAAGCTTGAAAGGCAGCGTCACGACCGCTATCGTTATGGCGCCTGAGTCCCTCGCTATCTTGGCAACTACGGGCAAAGAACCCGTTCCCGTTCCGCCTCCAAGACCGCACGTAAGGAAGACAAGGTCCATGCTCTGGAGCAGTTCCCTTATCTCGGCCTTGCTTTCCATGGCAGCGTTCCTGCCCACTTCAGGGTAACCGCCCGCCCCGAGGCCCCTTGTCAACTGCTTTCCGATAAGTATTCTTGTATCCGCTTTCGTCATCTTCAGATGATTGACGTCCGTGTTCAGCGCCACAGTAGACGCGCCGTTTATCGTCTTGTTGCTGAGCGCCGTTATCGTGTTACAGCCTCCTCCTCCCGCGCCAACGACGATTATTCTTGCTTTGTGTGCTTCAAACTCCTGCGTTTCTGTTCCTTCCATTCCTGACATAACAACCCCCTCTATTCTCCGAAATATATTTTGGAATATCAAATTGCTTTTATATTTTGATTTGACATATTCCCTTTAGAAGCAGTGTCCAACTGTTTCAGAGTAATTGCACATTTAAACGGTGCCCAAGTCCAAAGTTGTAGTCCCTTGCGATTGTCCAGATCGCGAATATTTTACACGTTGTCCAGACGTGTAAACTAATATTTCTTCTCTTTCCCTGTTTTAAGCCTTTTCTATGGTTCAGAATATATGTTAAAAACCGTGTTGGTTTGGCGTTGCACAAAAACTCCCTGCCCTACTATTTAGAACCCGCTTTAAAAAGCGGGCAAAATTCTGCTTCATCCAAGCCGCCGCAGCTATGAGCTTTCAATTCGCCCGCAAGGGCCGCATTTCCTCAGAGAGGAGACGCATCGGAAGACTTGGGTGACCATAATTCTTAACCTACATTCTGAAACTTCAAATCCACATCCAGCTCAAACATCGCATTGCACAGCACGGACAGATTATGGCAAACAACCTTGCAGAGTATCTCATTGTACTGCGCCTTCTCCGTCTTGCTCCTAACGTAAGGCAGGAACTTCCTCTTGATGGCGGAGAACGTGCTCTCCACGTTTGAGCGCTGGTGATAGTGTTCAAGGAACGTTTCCCTGTTTTCTTTCCAGAACGTAAGCATCCGCTCCCATGCGGCAGACCGCTTATACTGCGAAGGATGCCTGTTCTCAAACTCCATTATTACCAAGCCCTGCAGAAGGCAAATGCCAGCAAGCTGAAGCCTCTGGTTGATTTGATTGCAGACTATGCCATCAAGTCCGAGCCGCTGTTCTGAAAAACGCCGAAGGGGGCAAATAACCCCGACAGTAAACCGCACAGCAAATAAACATTCTTGGCATATATACGTCCACAAATTTGAAGCTTTAAGTATTTGTGACCGTATACATAGAGTATGCCGTACCATGAAATAAAAACGAAAGGGAAGAAAACATACAATTACTTAGTCCGCACTGTCCGAAAGGGCGGCACATGGCAAAAGAAAAGAAAGTACATCGGCAAGGGAAAGCTGCCGGAAAACCAGATAGAGAAGGAACTAAAAAAGTACGAAAAGGAGCTGGAAGAAAGCCGCTATTTTGACGAAAGCCGGAAAGAGATGATAGATTTTATCATGCAAAAATTTAACGCGTATCGGAAGAAGGCCGGCAAAAGCGGGACAGAGAACTTCAACGAATGGTTCTTTACGGAGCTTACCTACAATTCTACGGCTATAGAAGGGTCTTCGCTGAGCAAGAGAGAAACGTCAATGATTATCAATGATAATATCGTTCCGAAAAACGCCAGGCTGAAAGAAATAAGCGAAGTAAGGAACCACAAGGAAGCCCTCGAATTTCTTTTAGGCTACATAGGAGACGTGAATGAAAAGCTCATTCTCAAATTGCATTTAATCGTTCTCAAAAACATCAAAGACGACGCTGGTAAATATAGAAAAGTTCCTGTATTTATCATGGGCGAAAACGCAATATTCCCAAGCCCGTCGGATGTTCCTGATATGGCGAAAACCCTGATAAGGTGGTACAAGGAAAATAAAAGTGGAATGTACCCGCCGGAATTGGCAATAATATTCTCAATGAAGTTTGTGTCAATACACCCGTTCACGGACGGCAACGGGCGCCTGTCAAGGCTTCTCATGAATTACATACTAAAGAAGAACGGCTATCCCGAAATAAACATATACATAAAAGACCGTAACAACTATTTGAGGGCCGTGAGAAAAGCGAACGACGGGGATTATCAAATGATTTGCGATTTTGCCTGCAGGACACTGCTTAAAAACTACGATTTCCTGAAGGCTCAATAAATATGGCAAATGACAGAAGTATCCGGGCAAAATTCTGTCTTTGCTGTACGTAGAGAATGCCTGAAAACTAATGTCATCTACTATAACATCCGACCAATCCATGTCTGTCCTCCATTTCAATAAAAGAAAATCATATGAAAGATGAAGCCGACTACAACAGCCAGCCAATAAATCTATTGCGAACTATTGATAGCATGAAGCTAACCCTGATTCTCATCGCAGTCATGGCCGCGGCGTTCGCCGTCTCGCTAACCGGCCTTGAGAGCATCGTGAACTTTTACGGCCTTTCGGGCGGCAACTTTGCGGCGCGGCCTTACGTTATTTTCACGTCCATATTCCTTCATGCCGACCTTGCGCATCTTCTGTCAAACGTATTCGCGCTCTTTTTCTTCGGCGCGGCGGTCGAGGCTGAAGCCGGCAAATCAAGGATGCTCCCCCTTTTCTTTGCCGGCGCGCTCGCAGGCGCGGCATTTTCCCTCCTTTATTACCCGCCTCACGAGCTGGCTATAGGGGCATCGGCCGGCGTCTTTGCCCTTGTCGGCGCGGGTATGCTGCTCAGGCCGATGGACATATCGTTCTATCCGTACTTTGTGCCTGTGCCTCTGGCGCTCCTCGGCGCGGGCTACATACTCTACAACATATACGGCTTCTTCTTTGATGCCGCTTCCAACGTTTCCTATGTCGCCCATTTCGGCGGTATTTTCGTGGGCCTTGCATACGGCTTCCGCCGCCAGGGCATAAAGAAGTCCATGCTCGTCATCGCATTTTCCGCTTTCGCGCTCTATCTTCTCGCGGCGTTCCTGCTGAAATAAACTTCTTATAGTACCGCCGCCATAATCATGAAATGGCAAAAGGAGTAACCGAAGTAATTGCAATCATACTACTATTGCTCATAACGGTTGCAGTTATTGGATTCGCAACGGGTTTCTTCCAGTCAATCGTGACAACGGGTGGACAGCAGGCGCAAGACGCGTCTAAAGCAACAGGAGACAGAGTTCAACAAATCATAGGCTATGTAGCATCGACGGATGATTCCATAACCATCAAGAATGCCGGGACGCAGGACATAGACACAGCCAAACTCTCATTCCTTGTAGACGGCAGCTCTGTGACATGCATTCCTGCATTGTCAGGCTCCAAAAGCCCGGGACAAACCATAACATGTGAGGGTATTACCTGTGCAAGCGGGGACGCTATAACCGTATCCGCTCCGGGAAACACGGTAACTGGAGTATGCCCATCGGCATAAAAACAATTTAGTTTTTTCTTTTCCGTTTCCTTATTATTGGCCCTGCCAAAGCCGCGTATAGGCATTTGCAAAACATTTTGCATCAACCGATAGGTTGTGGCGTACCGCTTAGGGTACTGCTGTTTATCATCGTTTGCACAATGCGTCTGCGCGCATCGAACCTTTTTATAGCGGCTCTCCCATATTTGGTCAGGCGATTGAATGAAGAAAGGTATAACGCCGGTAATTGCAATCATACTACTGTTGCTCATAACGATTGCAGTTATTGGATTCGCAACAATTTTCTTCCAGTCAATCGTGACAACGGGTGGGGAACAGGCGCGAAACGCATCACAACAGACAAGCTCAAGGGTTCTTCAGGTCATAGAATTCGTAGTTGCATCTAAAGACTCTATAAGCGTCAAGAACTCCGGCGCTGCAAACATATTGAAGGAAGACATCAGCTTCCTTGTCGGCGGTTCTCCGGTTCCTACTTGCGGCGGAACAAGCTCGGGTGATGTCTTGATCGGCAATAGCGCCGAACCCGCAGAAGCTGCGCCAGGACAACTCATAACATGCAGCCTTGATGGCGTCTGCGATGGTGACAATTCGGGCAAGTCCATAACCGTCGCCGCGCCTGGCAACAGCATAACGGACAAGGCTTGCCCCACGGCCTGATTATATGCGGATAAAGTTTCCGTTTTCGGAAGGCTTTGTTGCAAAAGCCTTTTTACGCCCCCATACGCCGGCATGCTTAACTATAGCAAATGACAGAAGCATTCGGGCAAAATTCTGTCTTTGCTGTACGTAGAGAATGCCTGAAAACTAATGTCATCTGCTATAATGCAACACGCCGATTGCATTCTATATCCATTTACGCAACAACGCTTTTTTCGCAAAAAACCTTTTTATACGGGCTCCCGCATACTTAGTTAGGTGATTGAGTGAAGAAAGGTATAACGCCGGTAATTGCAATCATACTACTGTTGCTCATAACGATTGCAGTTATTGGATTCGCAACGGGTTTCTTCCAGTCAATCGTGACAACGGGTGGACAGCAGGCGCAAGACGCGTCTAAAGCAACAGGAGACAGAGTTCAGAAGATAATTGAATTCGTAACATCTTCCAAAGACTCTGTGACCATCAAGAACGCAGGAACGAAGAATATTTTAGGTACAGAATTATCGTTCCTTCTTGCAGGCAGTCCCATAGCATGCTCCCCTGCCCTGACTAATACCGACATTATTTTACCAGGGAAGACGGTTACATGCGTAATTGGAACAACAGCAGGAGATGACTGCGCGTCTTTGGCCGCTATAACTGTATCCGCGCCGGGAAACACGGTAACTGGAACTTGTCCATCGGCATAAAAATAGTTTAAGTTTTTTCCGTTTACTTATTCTTATCTTATAGATATGGCAATGCAAAGTCACTGCATATTTAAAGTTGAGGAAATAACTTATCAAAGTGTTTTGAATGGAAAAGAAACCCAGCACGGTAAAGGCGCAGAAACCAGGTAGCTTCGTCCTCATAGACGATGTCCCTTACAAGGTTGACAGCGTCCAGATATCCAAGCCCGGCAAGCACGGCTCGGCCAAGGCAAAGCTGACCGCATCCGGCGTTTTCGCACCACAGAAGAAAATAATAGTTCAGCCTGCGGATGCAAGGATAGACGTTCCGATGATAGAAAAAAGGAACTGCCAGATACTGAGCTTCATCGGCCCGAATGCGCAGATCATGGATCTTGAAGATTATTCCACTAACGAGGTCCTCCTGCCTGACGAACTCAAGGGCCAGGTCAAGGAAGGCGACGAAGTCCTTGTCTGGAAATACGGTCATTACATGATGATCAAGGGCAAGAAGTAACAGCCTATCATGATTTAGTTTGCCATACTTAAAAATAAAAATCAGATATTTTTATAAATGTTTCTTGGGGATTCTTAGCGTGTCTTGCACTTCTGCCTTCTTTTACCGTATCATGCCTTAATGGTCTTGGTCTGGTATTTTCGTTTCCGATTTCATGCCGAACAAACTAAAAAATGTAACCATACGGCAATAAGGGTCGAGATATTAATTCCTGAAGCATGTTGAAGGTTTATATAGTCGCCGACCACAAATAGTCTAAAGTGACAAAATGGCAAGAAGATCAAGAAAAGCAGCAAGGACAAAGAAGAAAAGCGATTTCGTGCTCACAAGCCACGACGAGGAAAAGCTTCTCCTCTTCGCATCCGGTCTGCTGTTGGGCGTGGGCCTTTCCCTGTCGCTATTCTTCAACTATTGGTGGTACGGGGGAATGGTCGCTATAGCGCTTGGCGTAGTATTGCTTCTGATAGAAAAGAGGCAAGGCTAACCGGGCATTTGATTCTGTTTTTTCAATTAATTTTTCCTTTAGTAAAACTACTGCTCAAGGCGTGAGCCTCTTCCTGTCGCGCGGGAAGAGGACGCACTCGCGAACGTTCTTCATTCCCGTGATTACCATCGTGAGCCTGTCAAGGCCGATGCTCCATCCGCCGTGCGGGGGCATGCCGTGCCTGAACGCGTTGAGGTAGAACTCGAAATTATCGGGATTCATCCCGCGCCTCTTCATTTCCCTGACAAGCTCGTCGTGCTTGTGTATCCTCTGGGCGCCGGAGGATATTTCAACGCCGTCCATGAGAAGGTCGTACGCGCGGCATATCTTCTCGTTGCCCGGCTCGGGCATGGAATAGAATGCCCTCAGGTCCGTGGGCCATTTCGTGACTATCACGGGATTGTATTTCTTGTTTATTATCCTCTGCATCTCGGGGGTGAAATCATCGCCCCATTCGAGCTTTGATTCCTGGTTTATGATGCCCCTTGCTTCGTCGTAAGTTATCTGCTTTATTCCTTTCGGGGGCGTCGCGTCCCTGCCAAGAATTTTCATTTCCCCGGCGCATTCGGCTGAAAGGCGCGAATAGATGTACTTGATCACACCTTCGAGATAGTGGAGTATTTCCGGCTCGCCGTTTACAAAAGCCATTTCTATATCCATCTGCATGGATTCATTGAGATGGAAGGACGTATCATGCTCTTCTGCGCGGAATACCGGACACTGTATTATGACCTTGTCCAGACCCGATGCCATCAATATTTGCTTGTAGAGCTGCGGACTCTGGACAAGAAACGCCTCTGTATCAAAATATGATATGGGGAACAGATTGGTTCCTCCTTCGGTCGCCGCCGCGACTATTGAAGGCGTGTTGACCAGTATGAATCCGTTCTCTTCCAGATACCGCACGAAGCTGCGCTGTATCACGTCCCTTACGCGGAATATTGCGCGAACTTCGGGCCTTCGCAGGTCAAGATAGCGGTAATTCAACCGTGTATCAAGGTTCGATTTCACGTTCAGGTCAAGCGGCAGCGGCTTTTCCGCCTTGTTGAGAACCGTTATTGCCGACGGGATTATTTCCTTCCCTCCGGGCGCTTTCTCGTTTATCCTCACAATTCCCCTGACAGAAACAACGTCTTCCTTGTCGACGCTCCGCATATCTTCAAGGACTTTGGCGTCCGTCTCGCCCGCTTTCCCCAGGACCTGGGTTTCGCCCGTCCTGTCCGCGACTATCAGGAACTTTATTTTGCCGGTATCGCGGATGTTCCTTGCCCAGCCTGCGATGGTGACTTCCCTGCCGCCGAGGTCTTTCCCTATTTCAGAGGAATAATAGGTTCTCAGCATGCTATACACCTATGTTGAAGAATAGCGTGAATATCGCGTACCATGCCGCAAGGAAAATGAATGCGCCGTTGCCGGCAAGCCATTTGTAGTTTTCGGGCTTGAGCAGGAACATGAGGGCAACGCTCACAACTGCAAGCATTATCAGGGCGATGCCCAGCCCGTAAAGCGGCACTCTCGCCGTGGCTGAAAGCGCGCCTGCGGCTATGCCTGTTGCAGCATAAATGAGCGTGGACTGCAGACCCTTGTCCATTACCACAATTTTGCCTGCCGGCTTTCCGCCAGCAGCATTTTCGACGTTGTCCATGATTTCCTCGCCATCTCCGGCAGCTCTTTATTCCTTTTCAGCCAATCTTTTAAAAAGGCTATAGTCCTCTCGTCAGACGTGTAGCCGGTGCCGAAATATCCGTATTCCTTGTGCAATTTCGCTATTTCCCCCTCCCTTGCGCTCTTTGCAAGGACGGACGCAGCAGAGACTTCAGCATAATTTGCGTCCGCGTAATTCTCGCATATTATCTCCGCGTCCATCAGAAGCCCGCCCATGACCTTTTCGGCAAATTTCCTCGTGTTGGTTTCCGGGCAATCGACCACGATCTTGCCGGGTTTCAGCGCCTTTATCATCTGGCGCATCTTGTCTATCTCCAGACGATTCAGGTTTCCGCACGAATCTATCTCTTCGCAGGGAATTTTCAATATAATATAGTCAGAACAAAGCGCCTTCAGGACTGGAACTAGGGACTCCCTCTTCTCCGCGGAAAGGACTTTGGAGTCCTTCACGCCCGTGGCGCGCAGCTGCGCAAGCTTTTCTTCCTCAATGAGATAGCCGCACATGACCATAGGCCCAAGCACCGGCCCGCGACCTGCTTCGTCGATTCCGAGAACTTTCATCGCGCCACAATTGTCAATGGTCTTGGATGTTTATATCTCTACGGCTTCTTTTTCCTTTGTTTCTTCTTCGGCACCGTTTCAAAAGGCGGGAGATTTACTTGCGATATTGCATAATCTTGCATGCCATTAAGGCAACCGTAAACTATCAGAACGAATGGCATATTATACGCTGTTATAGCCGGATCGAGCCCTTTTTCTATGCCGGCCCTGAATTTCTTGACTTGTATTTTTGCGCCTGCTTCTATCTGCGCATCTTTCATGGATTTGACTTCAACGGGAATATAGAAAATCGCATCACAATCCCCGGCGCCATATCCGACTATCCCGATTTCAAGAACAAGATCGGGCATAGCCGTATTGACTGCTTGATTGCCGTTTTCGTCTTTCGGCATATAATCCAGATGCACGCTCCTTATGTGCGATATTCCGGCCGCGCGCTCAATATAAGGAAGCAATGTTTCCGGCCTATTGTAAAAAACATCTGAAGCCTGTCGTGCGCCGTAACAACATGGCCGTCTGTAAGCGTCATATATAGCAAATGACAGAAGTATCTGGACAACTCTGTCTTTGCTGTATGCAGATGACATTAGGATGCCTGAAAACTAATGTCATCTACTATAGAACCCTTTTCTGCTTGTAAATTTCCTATCTATTTAAGTCTAACCGCGAAGGAATAGGTAGCGGGATGGAGCAGCCCGGAGTGCTCATCGAGTTTGCGGCTTTGCCGCGAGCATGAAAGGCCCATAGGTTGCTCTGGGGCACCCGATGATATCTTTTTTCAAAGATATCGGGGATAGGTCGGTGGTTCAAATCCACAAAAGGTCTGGCATTCAGCCCTTTGGAGAACTCCCGCTATCGGCCTCCCTATTTTTTTCTTTAGAGTTGCCCTGCTTTCTCGTTTTCCGCCTCTTCCGGAAGTCGCGTTTTATAGCAGTCCGGTTAATGACGGAAGAATTATAATCAGAAATGCTCTATGCAAACGACGTTGTAAAATGCTCCAAAATCAACGCACCCTTTATTTACCGCCGCCTTTAAACGGTTTCGCGCATTTATTCGGTCCATGCAAGGCCGCTATCTAAGGAACTTGAAGACCTATATGGCTGCAGCCATGACAACCGGACTTCTTGGGCTGGCACCGGCATGCGCCGAGCCTCCGGCGATAAGCCAGCAGGAATACTGCAACAGGACTACAGTTACCAGAACGCTCGCTATTGGAGGAAAAATACCGGTGGAAGATTACATTGACGGCAAGGTCAGAAACATGGCAGAGATAACGCTGGAAGACGTCAGAGGCGATGATATTTTTATAGGCGTGAAAAACGTGGGCCACGAACGTATGGCAATATACGATACAGGCGAACCCCGCTCATGGGGCATCGTGGGATCCGATGCCCATGGAAACAGGCAGGCCCTGTATGTCGCCGGGTTTGTTCCGAGCGGAAATGAAACCGCTACACTTACCACGATGCCGTATAGATGCAGTAAGGGGGACGAAGACGCAAATCAGCCGCCGAAACCGGCGTAAATCAAGCTTTCGTAAATGTTATCATCGGCATCATCAACTTTTAATCGCTTCTGAAAATACAGCCCATGAAATTTTACAGCGGGCATAAAGACGTAGTTTGCAGCATGAAAATCGGTGACCGCAACGCCCAATCGTTTTTTCCTTCGATTACACGGCATCCGTAAACAGCAAGGATGTCCGGATAAACTACGGCACAGTGGACGTAACGCCGTGCCCGGCAACATCAACCCCGTGGATGCAATGTTATACGCTGAGATTTTCGCTCCCGAATACAAAAATATTGCAAAAGGCCCCATTATCAGATGAATAAGCGCCAATGGCATTTGGAGCGTATGACCGCCGAACCCACGCCTCCCTGAATCAGCACCCTTCGCTGCCGTCTATTCCGCAGTACGTCGTGAATTTGTAAGTCCAGTTCACGCCCGTGCCTTCGCTTGGGTATTGCAGCGACGACCATTCGTTCCAGCCTATGTTGAGCTCCTTGACCGCTATGCCCCGCTCGGCAAAGGCGAGCCCCGCCTTGCGCGAAAGCATGCAGGAGTGCGCCCAGCAGTAGACTATGAGTTCCTTTCCTTCCGGCACTTCATAAGAGCTTATCTGCTCATACGGGACGGACACTGCGCCAAGCGCGTGGCCCTTCGCGTAGGAAGCCGGGTCGCGGACGTCCATCAATACGTACGATGTGTCATTTGCTCCCATCCGCGCTATGATGTCGGTCGGGCTTACCATGTACGCGAGCTCGGTTGAATAATAATCCCTTGCAGACGGCACGCCGCCCGCCATCAAGCCTGCGATGAAGCCCAATGCCGCAAGCAGCGCCGCGGCCAGGATCATTTTCGCACTGTTATTTTCCATGCAATAATAATACCAATCGGGAATTTAAGTTTATTCCTTGCTGAAACCTTTATAGTCCGGCCCGCGATAATTATATCCGGTGGTCATATGGATCTCAAAGGAAAAGTTGCGATAGTCACGGGCGGCACAAAAGGCATAGGGCAGGGCATAGCAAACAAGCTTGCCGAATACGGCGCAAAGGTTGTCGTATGCTCCAGAAGCAAGGCGAAGTCTAATAAGCCGTTTAAGGTATATGGGAAGGTTAGGGGGAAGTTAGATTATCCAAAAAAAACGTTTAGCTCCTCAACGTCTATGATAAATATATTATCATATTTTTTAATAAGAGGTTTAAACTTGTTTATAATAACAGGAATAATAGAGTAATCAGTTATATCACCTTGTATTCCTAGTTTTGACTTAAACCAAGAAAATCTGTCTTTAAACGTTTCAACTCTTTCTATATGACGTAAAATTCTCCCGTACAATCCTTCATCAGTATCGGGATATATTTCTTGACGAAGAAATGTAGTACCAGTTATAGAAGATGGTGCAAAATCTCTATATTTTGCCTCACCTATAATTATTTGTTTCAATTTCTCTGAAACCCCTATAATGTCGTAGCCCAAGTCGTTTTCTGCTTTTAGCTCTTTGGGATAAACTGAATACCCATTTTCAGATACTTTATTTCTACATTCTTCTTCAAAAGTGTCCGAAGCCCACTGCTTGGCTTGACCTATAATTTCGCTTCCACTCAATGGTTGGCTTGGGGCTCTTTTAGTGTCTATGGAAAATAAATATAACAAATAAAACATAATCGTGTGTTTATCCACTAAAAAATAATCTTTATATTTAAATGTCAGGGGAGATGAAGTTGTGCTATATTTCTGAACAAATCCACTGAAATCTGGCGTAACCCCTGAATACTTACAAGTATTTTCATAATGGTTTTTTATCCCACGTGAATTCCATGTTGTATCATTTTTAACAGAACGGTATAACCCCAACAGAGCTGCCAAATCTATTGGAGTTGGGTCGTATTTGTAATTCAGTGATGTTCTGTAATGCTGCTTAAGAATATATGATATTCCAATTATAAGTCTAAAATTCTGTTGAAAAAACTTACTAAATTCCATTCCAATTCTAGGAGTTATGCGAATTATTTTTTGCTCATCAATTTTCTGATATTTGAATAAACCTTCACCTATATTCGCAGATGCGAATCCATAATTTTTATACATATCTAAGATAACATCCCAGTACTTTAAGGCTAAGGTATATTTCCCATCACTACTTATTACGAATCGTTTATTTTGTATGTCTTCCAGCATATTTGCGGTTTTGAAATGATCATTGTAGCTACGAATAAAATCATCTAATTTCTCTTTAGTTTTCAATCTGCCTACAGGGGGCGAATTGCTTAAGTATAATAATATTTCATCGCACAGTAAGACTTCTTCCATATTTGCTCTCCCAGAAAAAGCCTTTTTTATCAAATCTGCCCGTTTCCTATATACATATTCAGCAAGAGCTAGAAAGTCATATTGTTTGCTCTGTAGTTTTAGCGCAATTTCTTTTCTTCTAAGGTCTTCCTTAAAACGGCTATCGTCTGTGGCTATTGAAAATGGTGCACATAATACACACTGAGTATTAATACAGTATTCAAGCTTAGTTTTTACGTCAATGTATTTTAGCTGTTTACAACTATTGCATAGGTAATCTGACTCTATTAGCTGTTCGTTTATAGGCATGCATATAGTAATGTCTAAAAAACTTAAAAGCCAAAACCGTTCAAAAAAGTGGCTACTGTATATACCCCCAAATGAGTATGGGTCCGGGGAGATTTGAACTCCCGTCTGAGCCTATTTCTATGCGCGCGAATATGACTCATATCCTCGGGAAGGAATCCCAAGACGGGAAACCGAATCCCTGCGCATCCCGAAGGCCCGATCCTACCAAGCTAGACTACAGACCCTTCACAATCATTGCTATGGGAAAGGTTATAGTGCCAGAAGAAAATAAATAGGCTACAATTCCGTCACTATATGCGAAACAATAATATTCCCTAATTATCTGGCATCTTTCACTATAAAAGCGGCTACCGCCTGCCCGGCCTGCGGGTGAACCAGCGCAGGAGCACCGGCGTTATCACGATGCTCAGTATCACGAACGCTATGACGACGGTATACATGTCGGCCCGGATGAAGCCGGCGACCAGGGCGAGCTGCGCCATCACTATGCTGTATTCGCCATGCGGTATCATCCCTATGCCGATGACCTTCTGCTCATGCTCGTTGTAGCCGAACCATCTTGCTATCAGGCCGCATCCTATGACCTTGCCCGTGGAAACTATCAGGACAAGCGCGGCTATGACTGGTAGGAACCGCACAACCGAAGCCATGTCGAGAAGCACGGCGGAGTAGGCGAAGAATATCGGTATGAAGAAGCCGTAGGATATCGCCTTTATCTTCGGCAACACGAGCGGCTCGACCAGGGGCGACTTATTCAGCGCCACGCCTGCAAGGAACGCGCCGGTTACCGCGGCTATCCCTACGTGCTCGCTGACGAAGGCCGTTACGAACAGCACGACAAGCGGCATGGACACCATTATCTGCTCGTCCCTCATGCCGCGGAACGCACTCAGAAGCCGGCGCGCCAGCGACGAGCCTGCTGTGAGTATGAAGAAGAAAAATCCGAGTATGGCGAAGAACAGCGACACCGTTTCCCACGGCTTCACCACGCCGACGGTGAAGTAGGTCGTGAGCAGCGCCAGCGCCAGTATCGCTATGACTTCGTCGGCTATGTCTATGGCAAGGGCAAGCTTGTAGGGCCGCGACTGGAATTCCCCTATGTCGGCAAGTGAGCGCAGGGTTATCGCAGTGCTTGTAGATATCACGGCAACCCCGAGTATGACGCCGGCCTCCATGCTGCCGAAGAACACGTTGCCTACTATCAGACCGCCGACAAACGCAAGCATGCAGCCGGCAACTGCAAGGGCTATGCCGACGTACATGTTGCCCTTGATTTCGTCGAACTTCGTGGACAGGCCTATCAGGAAAAGCATGAAGATTATGCCGAAGTCCGTGATCAATTTCAGCTCTTCAGACGGCATTATCACGCCAAGAAGCGGGCCGACGATTATTCCTGCGGCGATCTCGCCTACAAGCGAAGAGAGGTTGAGCCTTTCAAATATCTCGCCCAGCAGCTTCGCTGAGAAGAGCAATATAGCAAGCGACAGGAAGAGTTCGGCCATTCAGACACACCATGTACAGCATCGCCTTATTTCCCGGTCTTTTCCTCGCGCATGGAAAGGGCATAAACTATGTCCACTATCCTTATCTTGCCGACCAGCCTGCCCTCGGAATCCACTATGATTATCCTCCTGAAATCGCGGTTCAATACCATGTTAAGCGCGTCTTCCATCGTATCGGTTTCCTTCAGAGTCACCGGATCCTCCGTCATTATGGAGCTTATCGGCTCGGTAAGAATCCCAGCGGGCAATTTTCTTTCTATTATAGGATAGTTGGAAGCGGCGCCCTCAACTTTCATGAGCTTTATCAGGTCCTTTTCGGTCACTATGCCCACGAGCTTCTTGTCCTCGCCAACGATAGGCATGACTTCCATGTTCTTCTGGCGCGCAAGCTTCACGAAATCGGCGATTGTCGCCGACGAATTAAGCGAATCGCATTTTTCGGCCATTTCCCCCAAGCGGTAATCTTTCAATATATCCTGAATCATGGTCATTCTCCGGCGGCAAACGGTGATATTTGCGGGCAAAATTATATATACGACTGAGCGGGATCAAATGCGCAGCAGGGGTTGAAACATAATTGAATACTGCAAAACGGACAGCGCCGCAGGATAGAATCAAACTGAATAAAAAAGGCAGACGTGCGTTATGGCGGTCTTGCTTGCTATGGCGCTGGCAGTGGCGGCCATCCGGGTGAAAACAGCGTTCCATGCCCCGGAACTAAGCCCGTTCCTTCATTCCACTATTACATTTATTTTTCCTTTTATAATCCCGGAAGACGGCCAGTATGATATTATGGTAAAGTTGTCCGCCGCCGTGAACTCCACAGACTTCTCCGGCGGGTCGCCTGTCCTGTAAGTGAGGTTGAATTCCTTGCTCTTTATGTCAATCCCTGCGCCGCGGGAATCCCCATAATATATGTTGCTTGTGTTGAAGCTGAACGTCATGTTCACGCGGTCTCCTTTAGCCACGCTTATCCCGGCGGCCGCCTGCCCGTCAAAGCCTGCGTCGTCCGATACGAACACGAAACTTTTCCGGCCGCCGGAAGCTGCCCCTCCTTCATCGTCAATAGTACCTACGCAGCCGGCCGAAAGGAGTATCAGGGCTAAAAAATATGCCTTCATTGCGATATTTTCCCCCTGCGTATTTATAGCCGATGCCGAAAGCCGGCTATGCAAGGGACGCCGATATGTAGTACGATGTCCGCTAAATTCCTTTATTAATTCTGTTCATGCTTTCGGGCAATTTGCCTCTAAGCTCCGTTTTTAGCATTGTAATTCAAGCTTTGCACGAAAAGTAGCCAATGAACACAAGATGTTGTGATTTTAGAAAGTCAGAATACAACCGGTTGACCGATTTTGGACTTTAGGTGCAAAGCCTGTAATTCATAAAGCTTTTTTAGGGACTGTGTAGTAGATATTCTTCATCGCGCATGACAGATACCTTTCAGAGCTCCTTCTTCCTGAGCAACTTCGCGCCCACGCCAAGAACCACGGCAAGCATGAAGCCGCCCGCGATGAAAGCGGACACGCTGTCATGCCCCTCAACCACTACCCTTGCAACGTCCTCGTCAAGTACCCTGCCGTCCGGCGACTCCATGACCGCCCTGAAGTCGTACGTGCCCGGCGAACTCAATTGCAATTGCGTCGTATACAACGTCTTTCCGCCCATGCTCTTGGAGAGGAGCTCCTCCTTGCCGTCTTTCGTGACCGTAAACTTTGTCACGGACTCGTTCTCGAACGACCTCACGGTTATGGTGCCCGGACTGCCCTCTGAAAGGAGCGATGCGTTCAGCAAAATTGTGAGGGGCCTGAAATCGATGCCCACGCGCTTTGAGGATTCGCTGTCGCCGACCTTGGCATACACAAGGAACTCGCCGGACAGCGTCTCAGGCACGGTCATCATGAATGTGAGCCTCTCTTCCGACCCGCCAGGCACCGAAACATCCCTTGTCCATGCCCCAAACGACTGCTCCGCGGCTTCGTGCGACTCGTGCTGCACCGAGCCTGCAATAAACACGGCTTCCGCAAACACTTTGACGGTTATTGCTTCGGCAGGCTTGAGCACTAATGTCACGTTGAATTCCTCGGCATTCTCCACGCTCGCTGGCGCCAATATTTCCATACCGATTCCTCCCGCAGTCACGGTCTTCGTTGATACGGCAGCGTTGACCACGGCTTGCGGGTTCTCGTCCACTGTCTCGTTCTTCACCACGATCGACACCCTGCCTCCGCCGGAAGCCGCGCCTCCTCCTGCAGCTTGGGCGCCGGTTTGCTGGGCAGATGGTTGGGCCGCGGCGGCTACGGTCGTACTGGTCGTCGTGGCCGTTCCGTCGCTCGATCCCTCAAGGAAGAATTGCTTCGTGGACAGGGAGAAGCCCGAGAACGTGACGCTGTGGTTGGCGTTGTCAACCTGGAGATTGTAAGCCTGCGTGACGTCCGCCATTCCCGCGCCCTCGTACAGCCGCCACGCCGTGTAAGTGAACTGAGGGCTGAAGTCTATAGTCGCCGTGACGTTGGAGAACGAGTTCTCGGACGAAATGTTGAACTCCTTCTGGTACAGCGTCGATCCGAACAGCGAAGTCCTCCCGACCAAGATCGCCGGCGCTGGCACGTCGACGAGCAGCCACGCCTGTCTTGCGGCGTCGCCGCTCCATGTGACGTTGTTTGCGTCCAGCGGGTCAACGGACACGCCCCTTGTCGTGCCCGACTCGTTGACGCGGATGTTGCTCGCATTAATCAGCGCCGGCCTGCGCACGGAGAACGCCTGCGCCGCGCCTGAATAAATTATCGGGTAGCTGTAAATCACATCCGCGCCCCCGGCGACGACAGGCGTTATTTTCTGCGGCGACGACAGGAGCGCCAGGGATCTCGCCGGCAGCGTTGTCGTAGTCGTTGTAGTGGTGGATGGGAAGGATTGAACCGATGACATATTCTCCGGCCCGATCTCCACTATCCTGCTGTAGGACGCCTGTACATAGGGCACGGTTTCTGCTGCAGTCGGCGTCTGGGTGTAGCCGTCGTATGCCTTGGCGTAAAAGTATGTATATCTCCGGCCGCTGCTGGAAATGTCCAGAGCCGTCTCGAAAGGAGCGGCCGTGTCCGTGACTATCAACTTTTCATCGTTCCATAATTCCACCTTCGTGACGCCGTTGTCGTCCACTGCGTCTGCCCTGAGCCTGACTGTGCCGCCATCCACGTCAACTTTCAGCGAGACTGCCGGAGGCATGTCCACTGAACGGGAGAATGTATATGCCTGCGTACCGGAACCTCCACTCTGTGTAATTGTCTTCAGCGTCATGGCGATCTGTAGGGGAAGGGAACCCATAGGCGTGATCAACGCATCAACGAAAGAAGAGTAAAACGTAGATCCTCCAGTCAAATTGCCTGGAATCTGCGCCTGCGTCGCAGGATTGGTCTGGTCCTTCCGGAAGACGACAAAGTCCTGCGGCAGACCGCCCGGTCCCTGATAACCGAATACTCTGAAGAACGTGTTTGCATTCTGGTTCCATCCGAAATCCAGAGACGGGGATCCCGCGAACGACACGTTTATGAACTCCATATAATTTGCATTGCAACTCTGGTCGTTCGTGACGGCTATGGTCTGCTTCGTGAGGTCGCATCTGCTTGTATCATGCGCCTGCGAGACGTCGATATCGTTATTTGAAAATATGCCGCGTATGATCCTTGCCGGCCAATCCGGCGACGGGGGCTGCACATAAGAAACTATATTGATTCCTGTCTGGTTGTCTGTAAACCACGCAGGCTTGCTGCCCCCTATGTATTCATTATCCTGATGATGCGTGCGTATTGACCACACGAGAACCTGCTGCTGGGCATTCTCCGCAAACCGGGAATTGTAAAGCTTGATCGGATTTACATATGATGACCACCAGAATCCTGTCATGCCGTTCCTCCATGAATGAAACTCCAGAAAATCCCTGACCCCGCAATTGCCGCACCATGTGAGGAACCCGGCTGCCCTGTTGCTATGCGCCTCGTTCCCATAGAGTATGAAATAATCCGGTTTGCCGGATACCTCGACATCCGAGCCTTCATCCGCCTGGAACCCTCCGTTTCTCAAGGTCTCCGGCCCGGATGTCGCATGCGCCCCCACGGCCACGTTCCCTATGAGAGTCTGGTAAATTCTCTGATCAAGCCAGAATATTGCTTCGTCGCTCGGCGCTCCTCCAAGGCTATTGAAGGCGCTTACGGGCATTGACATGACGCCAAGATTATGGACCAGGACGTTGTCCTGAGGGGGCGGCGTATTGACGCATCTCGGTGTGATGGCATTTTGCGGGCACGTCAACTCCATGAAATAGGGGCTGGCGACCGTATTGAACGCAACATTGTCTTCCACAAGTATGCCGTCCGAGTCGTGAATTACGTAAGCCCGGGAGCCGCTGTACCACACGGAGTTGCCGCGGATTATGCTTCCCAGCGACGAATTATGCATCTGATGGAAGTGCACGGGGTATCTTCCCAGAACGCGATCATGCCCCATGTACTTGAATTCGGCGTACTCGACGTTCCCTGCAGAACCCGACATATACATGGTGTGCGCAAACCTTCTGCCGTCCCTTGCGGACTGGGATGCCGATTCCAATGCGCCTTCATTCGTTCCAAGTATATCCGTGGTTATGAGAACGTTTCTTGTGAGCAGCCCTGCCTCCCCGCGCTCCTTCCCTGACCCCTTATGGGCAAACGAGAGCCCGGAATCAAGCGTCAGCCTTGTTCCCTCAGGCACCTTCTCCACCGCCGTTATCCTTCTAACTTCATTTTCGTTTTTGAAAGTCTCGGAATCCTCCTGGAGCGGGTTGCTCGTCTGCGTTATTACCATATAGCCGTTCACCGGCCAGTCAGTCAGATTATTCTCCATTGTAATGCTCGCCGATCCCGCCGCTTCGTCGGCCGCAAGCTTGCTCCACGTCCTGACAAGAGGGGCGCCGTGCACTTCCCATATGCCCGACGGCATGACGAAAAGCCCCGTGTCCGCAGGCGCAAGATGCGGATTGCCAAACTGGTCGGTTCCTGTGAACGTTTTCCCGTTGGGGAGCACAAATATGAGCTCGACTTTCACGTTATTGGGTATGTAGTCCGATTCCGTTCCCATATCAAGGAATCCGCCCCCGTGCACTATGATGCTGTCATTGGTTTTCAGCCGCGTGGATACGGAACGCGAGAATTTGAGCGTGCCGTATATATCAACGCCGTCAACCACCGCATCCGACTGCCCGTCATAGGCGACTATGTGCCCGGCCGTAATCGTCACCCTGTCCCCTGCCTTCGGCACGCCCGCGTCCCATGTCGCGGCGCTGGACCACGCGCCGGTTTGGACGCTTGAGATGGACGCGGCAAACGAAAACGCGGGGGAAAATAATACAAGCAACGCTATAAGCGCAAATTTCATTATTATATCTGGTTCTCCCGACAATAAATAATGTGATTAGATATTTTAGGGGCAAAATACCGATTATGCCACCGGTAGGGAGTAGACGTCTTGTTTTCCGTTGAACATGAATTCCGTTTCTTTGGCATAAAAAAGCTATCAGATGCACGCCATTAACCTTTAGTCATATCAATATCGCGCCATCCGGCACTGCGAAGAGCGTTAAAGATACGGCGACAAAATAAGGTTTAATAGCTTCGTAGAAAACCTACACTAAAGTTCCATTACTATTGCAATTTACTATAAGACTTGCGCGCCCGCAAACCGCATTGCCGTGCATCAGGGATTCATACATCCGTTTCCTTCTCTTCCGCGCCGTATATGGCGCTTCTCCCGATCTCTTCCATGACCTTTTCCGCGACCTTGATGCCCAGCAGCTCTTTCACCTTTTCCGGGTCGTTGCGCACGTCAGCGAGCCGCTTGATTCCGTTACTGTAAAGCTTCCGCGCCCTTGTGCGTCCTATGCCCCTGACAAGAACAAGCCTCAGCAGCTCCTCCTTCACGCCGTAGACGACGCGCAGCCGCACCTTGTTTATCTCCTTCGCGGCATCCTTGTCGCCAAGCGTCATCGCCAGTTCGCGGGCGGCATAAAGCATCCAGCCGGCATTCGTTTTCTTCGTATGGATTTCTCCCGGCGCAGCTCCGTATTTCTCGAGCAGCGCATCCTCGCCTGTCTCGTTCATCCAGTCAAGGAACATTAGAGACGTCTTGAATTCGCCCAGGAAATCCTCGTAGTCCATGTCCCATGCGTCTGGCGCCGCAAGGCCGGAACTTTCGAGCGCGGTCTCGATATCCTCGGCTTCCTTCTGCTTGACGCGCAAGAGCGGCATCATCTCGACGCAGTGATTCATGGTCATGAGATATTCAAGAGCCGACTTCTTTCGCACGTTCTTTATCAGATGATTCGCGGAAAGCGGATCTATGTAGAGCTCGGCCACGCGCCTACCGAGCGCCGTTGCCTCAAGCGCAGGATCCGTGTTCAGCTCGAAAGCAGGCATGAAGTCGCCGAGCGTTGCGGCCTCGCCGGAGAATTTTATGAACCCGAAGTCCTTCAGTATGCGCAAAACTTTCTCTATCTTGGACATGACGTCTTCGATATCGCCGTACTGGTGGGCAAAGAACGTCTTTGAGAAGAAGTTCCGCAGCTGGCCTTTGGAGGTCGCGAAGTTTGACGTCACAAGAGCCAAAACGTGCATCCTCAGCACAGGCTCAACCGAAAGCTTGGAATAGATGTTCTCGGTTTCGCCGTTTATGTAGCGCTCTTCCATGGCGCTTTTTTCAGCTTCACTCTTCGCCAGAAGTATTGCCTCCCCTTCCTTGTCGTAGCGGGGCCTGCCTGCCCGTCCGAACATTTGAGATATTTCTATGTTAGGGATGAAGTCCATGCCGTACTTCATATAGCGCTTCGTGTCCCTGACAATGACGCGGCTCGCCGGCAGGTTCAGGCCAAAGGCAAGGCTTGTTGTCGCCGTTATGAAATTTATCTTTCCTGCGCGAAAATTATCCTCGATAAGCTTCCTCTGCTTCGCTACAAGCCCTGCATGATGGAACGCGCTGCCTTTTCTTACTATAGTTGCAAGGCGCCTGCACTGCTTTGTCGGCGAGGGCAGGGCGCGCTCTATGTCGTTCGCTATTTTTTCAAGTTCAGGACTCGCCACCGGAATCTTCGCAGCTATCTTCTCGGCTTCGGCCTCGGCGCTCCGGCGCGTTGAAACGAACACGAGCGCCTGCTTTTTCCGGTCAAGCGTGTCCTTGCACAAGGCGAACTGGTCCTTGTGGCCGTTGCTTATGGCGATTTTTTCGTTGCCAAAGTGGATGAAATTGTCAAGGAATACGCCCTTCTTCAGCTTTACCGGCCGATAGTCGCTCTTTACAAGCTCCGCGGAAAGCCAGCCGGCTATTTCTGACGCGTTCTTTATCGTTGCCGAAAGTGCAAGAATCTGGGCGTTAGATTCCGCGCGCAAGCGCGTAAGGACCATCTCAAGCGTGGGCCCCCGCGAGGCATCGTCCAGCAGATGAACTTCGTCCGATATGACCAGCGTCACGTCCCGAACCCACTGCGCCTTGTGCCGCAGCAGCGAGTCCATCTTCTCGTTGCTCGCAATGATGAGGTCATAGTTCTTCAGCCATACGTCTTCCGAGTCCATGTCGCCTACCGATATCGCAACCCTCATGCCTATCTTCCCGTAACGCGACTTGAACTCATCGTATTTCTCGGATCCCAGCGCCTTTAGCGGGACGAGATACACCGACTTCCCGCCGGAAAGGAAATGCCTGAGAAACGCCATCTCGGCTATCAGCGTCTTTCCCGAAGCCGTTGGCGCGGCAATGACCAGGTTCTTGCCATCCAAAAGCCCCGCCTTCACCGCTGCCTCCTGCGGCGGATTAAGCTTCTCGGCTTCTTCCGATAGAACGACCAAGGCTTTCTCCGGCAACGGAAGCTCTTTCACAAGCATACATATTACTTCGGAAGAAAGGTTTTATGGGTTAAAGCTTTGCACGAAAAGTAGCCAATGAACACAAGATGTTGTGATTTTAGAGAGTCAGAATACAACCGGTTGACCGATTTTGGACTTTAGGTGCAAAGCCGTGGGTTAAACAACGCTTATATTCCACCATATGCAATTATCAAAATGCAGAGAATACCGCACGTCATATCAGCCGGCGTGATACTTGTCCTCGCATGGTATTACTTTTTCAGCCTTGGCAGGCCTTTCGGCATCAATTATCTTAATGCGATAGCTGCGTTCTCGGCCGTCTTCATCATAGGATTGTCATTTCTCATGGGGCCGATATCGCGGTTCGTGCCGGCGCTGCAGCAGGATCTTCAATTCAGGAAGACGTTCGGGCTATGGGGTTATGCGATGGCGTGCGTCCATCTTGCGCTTGTGCCTGCAGTGCTGCTGCAAAGCAGCAGGGAAATGACGCTTGCCGACGGGGCATCAATGGCATTTGCCGCAGTCGCTTTCATGATATTTACCCTGATGGCTGTCACGTCCACTGGCAAATGGATAGCGACTCTCGGCTACGAGAACTGGCAAAGCCTGCAAAGGACGGGATACGTTGCCATGGCGGCCATGATACTTCATGTGGCGCTGCTTGAAGGAGGAGTATTCTTCTCAAGAACGACGGGCATTGCGGCCATGACGTTCATACTCGCCGTCTTTCTGTTGAGGGCGCTCGTTCTTGTCATGGGCGCCAAGAAGACCCAGAAGCCGAAGCTTCAGTAGGGAAAAAGTCCGTGCATCGGAGCGGGCCGAAGCCTACGGCTACACTATCGCCGGAAGAATTGGCGGTTATGATATAACGCCCTGCAACGCTTCCATCCGCGTTTTTGCCCACAACTTCTGAAATCCCGTCGCCGGTCCGATGCAACTCCAACGTGTCAAATACCGAATACTCCTGCACTCCCGAAAATGGCAATTCCCCGCCCGGCATTATCCTGATTTTATATCTGGCCACGTCTATAGGTTTCCCGTGGTGCTTATCCTTTAACGTCAACGTGTCCCCGTCGCGAAGGTTACCTATTCCCGTAATCCCGCTGCAGTCCGCAAGCGGCTCTAAAAAATTATACCGAATTCCTTCTTTCTGTTGTCTTCTATAGTCGTCCAGAGGTGCCGAACATAGCATACTGCCAGCGTAAAGCAAGACTGATAGCCCCGCATACCCAAGCCATTTGCTTATTCTCATGTTATCAGAAAAACGGCGATTTATTTATAGTTAACCCAGTAAAGATTCCGAATATGATTTACTGGGTTCACATATAGTTCCCAAGGAAGTAATACATATTTGTTTCCTTGGAGAACTATAACTGGAACTCTTGGTTCATGCTTATACGGAAAACGCAAATCCTGTCTCAAGCCCGTTCACGCTTACCATGTACGGCCCCTGGCCAGTCGGGCTCATGTCGAGGTATACCGTCTTCTCCATGAGCACCATGTCCCTGGTGCATGCTGCGCCCGTTTGCGTATATGTCACGTCCACGAAGAACGCATTCCCTTCCCTGCGCACGCCAATATCGTTCAGCGTTGTGCAGCTTCTTCCGCCATACTGGCCCTTTATGGTCACCGGCATCTGCTTCGTGGCGTTGTTGTACTGCCCGATAGACACGTCCGTTATAGCGACGTTATGGATTCCGATTGTGCCAGGCGCGGTGACTGCATCGCGCCTGATACTCTCGAAAACGAAGGACACAGGCTTGCCGGTCTTGGCTATTTTCACTATGTGGTACGGGGTGGTGAACGACATCGTCACTAACGCGCCTTCCGGTGGCGTAGTCTCCCTGACATACACCACTATCCCGTTTGGCGTTTCCTCTATCCGCGTGATTTCAACCGAATATCCGCCGGATGAATGCTGCTTTATCACCGCTATGGCGGTTTCCTTGCCAAAGTCCGGCATAATGATGTTCTTTCCCGCAAACAGCCTGTCCCATTCGCTCTGGTTGTTTATGACATACTCGCCGTATTTCTGCATGAAATCAAAATCGTATGTGCCGGAAGCTATGCTGTTGAACTCGATGCCCCGTCCGGAAATAATATTATCTACCGCCATCTCGAACGCTGCCTTGGCGCCGTTCACGTTCACCGTGTAGTTGCCGGCAGGCAGCCCGTAGACATCCAGCGCCACGCTCTTCTCAAACGGCACTATGGACTGGGTACAATATGGCCCTGTCGGCCTCTTCGTGGTTATCTCTATCATGAATCCATTCCCGTCCCTTTTCTGCGCCACCTTGTCGATTTCCGTGCAGCCGTCCGGGAAGTAACCGTGAATGACCGCGTTGATTTTCGCAGGGAACGACTTGAGGGTTATTATGTCAACGCTGCCGACCGGCGCGATGCCGTATGTGAAACCGTCCTCGCTGCCATATTTTATGTTGCCATCATAATTGAAAACTACAGGCTTGTCGTTTTTCGCGAGCTTCACAATGTGGCCAGGTGACGTTAAGACCAGAGATGCGGCATCCGAGGGATGCGTTTCCTTCACATATACTATTAGCTTGTCTTCCGTTTCTGCTATGCGGGTTATCTCTATCGAAAACCCGCCCATCGTAAGATCACCACTAAAAACGCCTATTGCCATCTCCTCGTCAAAATCCGGCATGACTATATTCCTGCCTGCAAAAAGCGCATTCCACAAGGTTTCATCTTTTATAACGTAATTGCCCGGCTCCCTCATGCCGCCCGACGTTACCGTGCTGTAGATGGTTTCAAAATCAACATCTGCCTGGGGCCCGGGATCGTAATAGCTTGTGCACCCGCTTGCAAGCAGTATGCCTATCAGCGCGATTGCCGCCATCTGCGCGTTTCCTTCCATGCTCAGAATATGCCGGAAACATTATTTATATGGCGCAGAAATCAGAGGGTTTTCGCCCTATTTCTTCCTCTCCACAAGATAATCCGCGAAGCTATTCAGTATTTCACGCAGTGCCGCAGGCATATCTTCAGTTATTTTCTTCGCCTTTGTTATAAGAGTTTTCGCCTTCTCCCTTGCGTATTCCATGGAGCCGTATTTCTCCATCAGCACTTTTGCCCACAACACGTCGCGGTCGGTCGTCTTTTCCGGCTCCTTTCCCAGCACTGCAAGGAGCTTTGCCTTTTCCTCGCCCGTGCATCTGGAAAGGCAGTGAACGACCATCATGCTTCTTTTTCCTTCTTTGATGTCCCTGCCTATTTCCCCGCGGCCCTTGCCCTCGCTCATGTCCAAGACGTCGTCCGCTATCTGAAAAGCAGGACCGGCATATTCGCCGTATTTAAGTATTTTTTCTATCAATTTCTGGTCAGCTCCTGTCGCTATGGCGCCGCCCACTGCCGGGACCGTAAGATAATGCGCGGTCTTGCCGGTCACAGTCTTCATGTATTCCTCTTCTGTCGGCTCCGCGCTTTGCCGCATATTCATGTCCATCGCCTGGCCTTCGGCTGTTTTGACAGCCGTGGTGACTATGGCCTCTATCAGGCGGAAAACCGTCTTCTCGTCCATGCCCCGGTTTCGGCACCTTAAAATAAGCTCGTATGTTTTCTGCGACATATAATCCCCGATGTTTATCGCGTGCGGCACCCCGTATCTGACCCAAACCGTAGGCTTGTCCCGACGCATCCGGTCCCCGTCCTCAATGTCGTCGTGCACAAGAAGCCATGCGTGCAGAACCTCGCACGCCGCCGCGAATGGCAGTATTTTATCGCCCTTGCCTCCGAGAGCTTCATAGGTTGCTATTGCCAGAACAGGGCGTATGCGCTTGCCGCCGGTCCCTATATGATACCAGACCGCTTCCTGAAGATTGGCTATGCCATTCTTGGGGAAAACTGCATCAAGCTCCTTGTCAATAAGGCCTGCCTTCTCGGCCATTGCGGTTTCTATGCTCATGCTCTCTATATTCTTTGGGAATTTTTATAAATGCCTTAACTTACTGCTTAATAGTTCGTTGACTCGATCATATCATTCTTATCAATTTCGGGCTTATTCCCAGCCTGTTTCTCAGGCTCCTTACCGAACTCATAAGCGCATTTGCCATCATCTTCTTGATTTTCCCGTCCCATGGGTCGAAGAATGTTGACGTTTGCTTGTCCATTTTGAGCAGAAGAATAAAGTGCGAATAATGATATATGCCGTCAAGGTCATATTTGTCCATATAAACGGCAATAGGCGCCTTTGCAGCCAGCCTCATGACGAGCCTCTTGCTGTTTTTTGCCGGCAAAAGCTTGATGCTCTTTGGTATGTCAAGACGTAAAAGTTCGTCATTGAAAGAAGGAAAATCAGTATACTGCTCTATGCCGACTCCATATTTCTTCGCAACGTAAATAAGCTGCCCTATAGTATAGTCAAGCTTGGTGAAAGTCAGCCCTTCCATGAGTATCTTCGTTTCTTCCGAATCCTTCACCCTCACCCCTCTCATACGCAAGAGTTCCATGAGGCATACCGGCAGGCATGATTCGCAGGTGGATTGAGCTTTCATACAGTTCATCATAACTAATTATAGGTATTATTTTAACTATTAAAACTTTTATTGAATAAGTATATTACTATTATAATATGAGGGTAATTCATGAAAATTAAATGAAGGTATCACTCGCCGATGATCTTGACTATGAATTCTTTGCCACAGTTTTTGTGTGAACTTTTCAGAGTGCCCTAACTCATGGCTCAAAGCTTCAGAAGAATACTTTTTATCATAAGCTAAGAATAACGCTAAATCAAGAACTCTATATACATCTCCGGGTGTAAAATCTGTAGGAATTTCTGCAAAATACGATGACACTTTATCGGTTGCAAAAGTAGAATTTATTGGTCTCCTTTGTATAAAAGGATCTGGGATAGCAAGTGCTTCGGCAAGATCGTATACCTGAGTTTTATAAAAATCTGATAGTATCGCTGCTTCGCCACCAGCTCCAATCACTATTTCTCCCAAAACAACCTCGGTTTTATTTGTAGAGTCTATGGCACAATGTCCAGTTTTATCAGCATACTCTAAAACTAACAGATCCATAAGACGTGTAGCCAATTCTCCGGGGTATATTTTTTTACGATGCGTTAAATTTAGCAAATAATCTGTTATTTCATTTATATGGTTTAATAACGGAATAATATCTTGTTCTATATATTGTATTTTTAATCTTGGATATTTAGATCTTATATATTCAATAAATAATCTAGAATAATTTGTATCTTCTTTACTCCGTCCTCTAAAATTAATTAAACCCAAATTGGTATCACGAATATGTCCACTTTCAACAGCATTCTGCATGGTTTCAGCTACAACAGAACTACAAACGCAAGAATCTATACCCCCGGATAATCCTATGACCGCTCCAAGCGAATTTTCATCATATGTAACAGTTTTTATTGCATTTTCTGTAAAATTATAAATATCAGGAAGCATAGACCTAGCCATATCAATATTTGATAAATATTGAGCAGACCAATTCACATCTTCTATTTTATCGGTCATTCGGTATAGTTTTCTTGCTTCTCTTTCTAGCGACCTCATCATTAACACCAATATTTAAAATTTCTTCAAACGCGGAGTTTACAGCAGACGTTTTAGAGCTTTTCGATAAGAATTTATTCAAATAACTAGGGAGTTTGCAACTTGCGCCTTTTGAATCGAATAGAGTTATTTTCGCTCTTTTGATTTTCAAATTTCTACACCTCGATATCAATAATTTTCACATTATCGAATTTTCCTGTCCTGAGTTTATTCATCGGATAAGTAATTTCATTCGCTAATCTTGTGAACATAAGATTATTCTTATAGAAAGATTTGCCATTAATTTTATTTTCATATAAAATATCAACTAATATTTTTGGTAGATTTTGACCCGCTGCGGTGGCCAAATAAATCCAAGAAGGGAATCTTGGGTTTATTTCAAATAAATAATATTTTTTAGTGACATGATCTCTGACAAATTCTAATTCAAAAGGTCCTATCCAATTGATGCATTCAATTATATGATCGGCTATATTTTTTATTCGATTATTTGTGATCGTGAGACCACTCCAAGTAGTACCCTTAGAATCGATGGCCAATTTTTTCATGATTGTATATCTTTTTATTTTACTTTTGTAATCCGCGACACCTGAAATACAATAGTACTCTCCGAATAAAAATTCTTGTAATATTACGCTTCCTTCTCCACCGCTCCATATATCTCTTATTTTCGAGAAGAAAATAAGCACTTCCGAAGAATCTTTTGCAATATAAGCATCTTTGAGTATACCTTTACAAACCAACGGTAATCCCAAAGTTTTTATTGCAATATCGATTTCGTTTTCTTTAGAAATTAAAAGTGTTTTTGGAATTAAGATGCCGTATTTCCTCAGTTCTGCTAAATAAGGTTTTGAAGCTTGTCTAATAGAATACGAAGAAGGCAACAATAATTTTATTCCTATATTTTCTATTTCTTTTTTATATTTAGCAAAGAAAAAAACATCCTTATCATAACATGGTATCAATATGTCAATTCCTTCTTTATCTTTTATTTTCATTAAGATTTTTTTAAATTCATTAAAATTTTCTGTTTTCAATGAATTAGTAATATAGACCGCGTCAAAATATGACGCAATTATTGCAGATGTTAAATAACTATCGTCAATGCCTATAACTTTATATCCAGCATACTTTAAAGATCTGGCCACGGCAAACCCAGGTTGGGGGCTTTCAACGGTTTTTAATGCAGTGACTGCGACTGAAATGGGTTTCATTTTAATAACTCCCAGTTATCTAACGAGATCACGTCCTCCGGATTTTCTTTTCGTCTAATTAAATCGATGCCTGATTTTTCTATGGCCACAACAGCAGGCCGTGTTCTGATAAATTGAATAGAATGAGATAACTCATATGCGCCACAGGTGCCTATTTTCAAGATATTACCGACCGTGGCTTTTGGAAGATATATGCCAGAATCTATTAGATCGACTTGCATGCATAGGGGGCCATATATGTCAGTAATTATGGGTTTCTCTTTTGAGTCGCTTATAAGTTCTATGGAGTGTTTTCGATAATACGAAGATGGGATTATATTTACGCCTGCATCAATAAATATAGAATGCACATCAAAGATGTTTTTTATCGCTGTTATCGTAGTAAGAAGGCACATTGCATCATCTATTATTGCCCTTCCTGGTTCTATTATCAGGACGATTTCTTTCGACTTTCCCAATTTATCTATTATAATATTGCAGATAGCATGAGCATAATCTTTGATACAAGGAAATTTTGTTTTGCTTTGGTATCCCAATGTCTCAAGACCATTCATTTCTGTACAAAACCCGCCGCCTATATCTAAGTATTTCAAATCTATTTTATCGACATTCTTCAGGTAAAAATCTACTATATGATTCGTAGCCTTTGAATAAAGGGCAACATCCGTTATATTCGTTCCTATATGCGTATGTAAACCTATTATTTTTATGTTATTTAATTTAGAGATGAAATCAACTATTTGCTGTGCTTCGCCATTTTCTAAATTAAATCCAAACTTATTCCAAATTATTTTACTGCCCACATTAATATTAACTCGCAATCCTATTTCGATAGTAATATTAAATTTATTTGCGATTCCTATGATATCTCTAAGTTCAAAAATATTATCAACATTTATTTTGCATCCATATTGAATGATGCTGATTAACTCACATTCTGGTTTATATGGCCCATTGACAATTATTTTTTCTCCAGGGACTTTAATTTTTTTTGCAATTTCAAATTCAAATCCCGGTATTACTTCAGCATATGCACCGACCTTGTGGAGACTGTGACATATAAACGGAAGATAATTTGTTTTGTAAGAATATGCGACAATAGTTGGAAACAACTTATTAAATTCCGTGTTTATTTTCTCAAAATTAGAAACTAATTTTTCTTTATCTAGAACAAATAACGGAGAACCGTATTTTCTTATAAGGCCTTTATCTAATGATTTTTTTCTCATATATCAATTAATAGTTTTTATTAAATATAATTATTGTAAAATTATTTTTTACCAAATGGTTAATTTATTTTTGGCGATTCTATTGAACACCTACTCTGCGATTACCACGCATGGCAAAACTCTGCACGACGTCTATACCTCTATAAATAGAACGTAAATTTTAAAGAACGAAATATAGAGATATTTAAACTTTCATCTTACATAAAATATATGAAATTTCCCACAATAGGGGAAAATTCCACTAAGGATAAAATAATCTCGGTACTTAGTACTGAAAAATTTATTTCCATGCGAAAATTATATAGTATACTTAAAGCTAGGTATTCGCTTTCTATAACATATCACGCGATTTACAAGACGATAAATGAAATGGTTAAAAATAAAATAATAGAAAAACATAATAAATTTTATAACATTAGCCATAATTGGATAATCGAAACAAAAAACTTCATAGAAAAAATAGAAAGAGATGAAACATCTGGAATTCCTCCGGCAGAAAAACTTTTCATGGGGGAATTAAATACTGTGACTTTCAATAGCCAGTTTGATTTTTTCAATTATATGATAGATTTTTTTACTTTATTTGCTCACAATGGCGACAGGAAATTCTATGGATGTTTTTATCATTTATACTGGGCACTATCTTTCGAGGGAGAGAAGTTTGTAAAATTTAAAAAGATGATAAATAGCTTTAAAGTGGGCTATTTATTGTGTAATGGGTCGTCACAAGCGGACAAAATAATTTCAGATTACTATATGAGCTTTAATCCAACTGCAAATATAAAACTTGGAGTAAATTGCACCGAAACCTGTGAAATCTTTGTGTGTGGAAATTATATAGCTCAAGTATTTCTTGAAAATAAGTTTAGACGAAAATTAGACAAAGTCTATACAAACATAGACTTTGAAAATCAGAAGGCCATGAGAAAGTTGATGGAAACACTTTTTTTCACTAAAACAAAAATAACACTTATAGTCACTAAAAATAAAACTTTAGCATCTGAAATAAAGAAAGGTGTTCTGGAATATTTCTAGTTTTGTAATTTTTTCTGTAAATCGTATTCCTTTCTGAATCTTCCAAGCTCCCATGAAATTTTCAGTTCCATCATTTTTTTTCTTAGAATTGAAGGTATTTTTTCATATTTTTTGATGCTTACTTTATCACTCAATATCATTTTTTCATAATCTTCGTTAAGCATCTTTTCAAGGAATATTCTTCTTATTATACTTTCTGAAAGATCCTTGCCGAAAGCATTTCTCCACAGCTCATCGTAGCTGACTTTATTCATTATAGACTTTGCTGCAAGAATGCCGGACCATATTGCATATTTAATACCAAAGCCTCTGGCAGGGTCAAGAAAACCTGCCGATGAGCCAACAACCTTTTTTCCATTTATTTCTGCCGTTTCAGGCATATTACTGTAAGAGTGACCGGACGTGTAGCGAAGCAGTTTTGCATCCTGAAGAATATCTGCCACTATTTTGTTTTCTTTCAGAAATCTGAAAAATAAAGGGGCGAGATTGCATTTCATATCAAATGTGGTAGCGGCTATCGTAACTTCTTTCCTTCCATAAGGTACAAGGTATATGTAACCTTTCGGGCAATAGTCATTGTTCATGAAAAAAAGTATCGTTTCCGGATCTACATCCTTGACCTCGTAAACGCCACCAAACGCCCATATATTATGGAATAAAGGTCCTACAGAAATAATGTCCGCGTCTGTCTTCGTCAAGTCTTCCTTGCTGTTGAAATTTATTTTTACGCCACTATTAAGCGCCTGCTTGTATAGTTGATGGTCTACAGCCTTCTCTTCCTTTCCCCTTTTTAAAGCATAAAATATCGGCATAGAGTTCTCAGATTGAACCGTCATACTTTTACCAGAAGGCGCATATTTCACTATGCTATATATTGGCTTGGTATATTTTAGAGTTATACCTTCCCGTGAGAAAAAATCCAGTTGATCATAATCATGCTCATAGTTTCTGATTGCTTGTATGTCATCAACCACTGTCCCAATAAATTCCGCCTTTTCCTTGATTATAACTTCGTGACCCCCTTTCCTGAGTAGTATCGCAGCACTCAGCCCTGCCAGCCCCGAACCAAGGATCTTTATCATATAACTTACAATGCTTAATAAGGTAAATAAATGTTTGCTAATATACCATTTAAGAGAACTGGAGATATGTTTGTATGAATCTAATAAAATCGTGGATAGAACTATCTTTGCTATTGTCCCTTATACCATATGCAGCATTGTTCTTTATAAGGAGACTTCGCAAATATGTAGCAAAAAACTATAACCTTATTATGATTGATATGGATGGTACGTTTATAAAAACGCATACATTTCAGAAAGCTCTAGAAATGGCTTATGCAAACCAAGGGGATAATATCTATAATGAACTTATATATAGAAGCAAGCAAACAAGAGCGTATACGCAGGATAATATTAGAATGCTCAAAGGACTTGAAGCACTGGTTAATGCAAAGTTTACAAAAAATATGGAAATGAAAGTTGCCAAGATTTCTGAACTATATTTAAATTATGACCTTTTGAAAAGTCTAAAAAAAATTAAGGGCAAAGAAATTATAATAACTACGAAAAGTTCTGATCTTATAGCCAAGTATCTTTCAAAAAAATACGGGCTTTCAGGCGGTTATGGCTCTATTATGAAATATGGACGTAAAGGCAAGATTGTGGGTGCTGAAAGACTTATCACAGATAAGGAACATAAATTCAATAAACTTTTCGTTACAAAACTATCATTGGCCAAATTTCATATGACTAAAAAAGACAAGCGGTTTGACCCGAAAAAAACTGTTATTATAAGCAATGATATCCTTGATATTGAAACAATGAAAAATGTGGGATTAAGCATAATAGTAAAGGAAAACTCCTATGACTTAATCGGCAGACTTTCATACAATTTAAAACTATTTGATATTATGATAGACAATAAATACACACAGATCGAAAATATCTAATTACTTCTTAGGTGAAACCACAAACTCGCATATATCGCCTCCTGTGGCGACGCATTTTATTTCGGTACTGTCAAGATCTGTCTTTACTATGTAACTCATGCCACCAGCGACAAGACCGTTAAAAAGCGTATCTATAGGTTTATTAGTCTTACCAAAATGCTTGGCAACTGTAGAATTTTTCAGAATAAATATGAATGTTTTTTTATCCATGTCGGCCTTTTTTAAGACAGGCACACCCCATCCTGAAAAAGAAACCAAATCTACACCCCATTTTATTGCCTCCATTTGCCTCATTCCGGGAAATTTTTCGGACATTATTTGAAACCATTCATATCCCGCCTTTTTGCAACTGTCATATATAAGTTTTTCATTTTTACTTTCTGTTATGACCTTTAGAATATCTATATAAGTGTCTAATGGCGTAAAACTGTCTCTGTGTCCCATTAACTCTATGCGACCACTATCCACTTTTATTTGCTTGTTCAGAAGCATTTCTGCCAGCATTTTAAACATCAAACTATATCCTCCTTGATAATAAAATAGCAGTTCTTGTTTCCCTGTGACATACACTTAATTTCTTTACATACTACCGCCTTGCCGTTTACTAACTCCAGTAATCCTGCAAGAAATCCGCTCATTTGATAATCTACTGGCGTTTTGTTCTTTCCCCATAAGTCTGCAGTAAGTGAATAAGAAAGTGAAAATTCCGTGTTTTTTTCACTCTGCTTTTCCATTTTTATCTCCCCAAGCCCTAGCAAATTTAATATCTTTAGTGAAAGCTCGAGTATTTCATATCGTGACTTTTTTCCCATATTTTTAGTCAGGTTTGCAAACCAACGCAAAGATGACATTTTACTGGACTCATAAATTATTTGCTCTTTTTTCATATTCTTTAATTCTTTAAGTAAAAGAACATATACATGAGGAGGTATCAGACACAAACTAGTACCCAACAATTTTATTTCTCCTTCTTTCATTTCAAGCTTTTTTAGATTCAGTAACTTGTTGAACAATTCTAACATTCTTATCCCTGAAAATCCTTAACAATTAATTAAATTGTCCGTTCCTTCTCAATACTCAATCCGCTTTTTCCTATCTTGAGTATGAAAGAATCCTTGCTATGATCCGTCCTACGCATCTTTCTGATAAGCAGGCTTCTTGTCGATACATCGCCTACACCCAGATAATTCAGAACTATAACCCCGTCAACCACGAACTCCTCCACGCCAAAGCGCGAAAGCCCCTTTGAGTCTTCCAGTATTTCAGCGGTCATCAGTATAACTGCGTCTGTTTCTTTCAGTGCCTTGATAAGCTGGTAGAGACGCTTCCTCAGCTCATGCTCGTTCTCGAAGACCATGCCAAAGATCGATGTGGAGTCAAAAACTACGCGCTTTGCCCCGAATTTCTTTACAGACTCCTTGACAACTGTGGTTATGTCGGTTATCTCAAACGGATCCTCGTACTTGATTATGAAGTCGCCCTTATCTATGTATTTCTTGAAGTCCCATCCGAATATTTCGCCGTCGTGGAGGACGTCCTGCGGCAGTTCCTCAAGCGAAAAGAATATGCCTTTCTCGCCTTTCTGCAATCCGTCCCACAGGAATTGCGAGCAGAAAAGCGTTTTTCCCGTGCCCGTCGTTCCTGTGATCAGGTATACGTCTTTTTCAAGGAATCCGCCTTCCATCAGCTTGTCCAGCCCCGGTATGCCCGAAGTGCGCCTTGGGTGCAGGTCTGCGGCCGGCTTGGCCGCATCAGGCATTGCAGAATGCAAAGGCTTCTTTTCTTTCATAGTACCGTTATTATTTAATTATTCTGTAAAAAAAGATTATTGGCGCCTAATCCCACTCATTTCCCACATCATTCAAACGGGCTTCGCACGGCTTTTATGTTTTCGACGTCTGACGGCCAGACGACAAGGGCCTTTCCTACCCTCTTGGACTTCACCAGACCGCGGTTCACAAGGGCCTTGACGTGGTAGCAAAGATGGGCTATCGCCCCATTCCTGCCTTCCTTTGGGAATCCCATCTTCTCGGCTATTTCCGTGACATGGAGCGGCCAGTGCATGGAGATGATGCGGTAAACCGCCTCCGCTTTGATGCGTCTTTTTACCATACGCCCAATATTTTTGTCGCAGACCGGATAAATACCTTTGCCGGTTTGGAGCCCCCGCAGTTCCGCCCGCCAGGCGCGAACGCCCCGTTGCTCCGCCTATTTTTATAATACACTCTAAAATCCCCCAAAAAATTCCCACAAGTGGGATTTTAGAAACTTCCCGAAGCAGTAGTAAATAGATAATTATAATATAAATGCCAGCGCTATAGAAAGCAATAAATACTACCGAGTAGTGGCAATTATACTATGTTCTGGATAATCGGGACCGATAGGAAGCCCAAGCCCGCCGAAAGGGGCGCATCTCAATATGCAAAA
>Ga0209542_10000746_pt1 | contig 78494 bp, 88 predicted proteins | sample RifCSPhighO2_01_FD_184028 | JGI IMG/M metagenome (GOLD analysis project Ga0209542, IMG submission 184028) | Soil microbial communities from Rifle, Colorado - Rifle CSP2_plank highO2_0.1 (SPAdes) (version 2) | ecosystem: Environmental > Terrestrial > Deep subsurface > Rock core/Sediment ...
GAAAAAGCTGCACAAGGCCGGGCTGGTGCATGCAGATTTGTCGGCGTTCAACATACTGAATCACAATGAAACTCCGGTTTTCATAGATTTCTCGCAAACCACTCCTCTGCAAAGCTCCCGCGCGCAGGAATATCTTAACAGGGATGTGAGAAATATTTGCGTTTTTTTTAGAAAGATTGGACTAAATGTCGATGAAGACGAAACGAAAAAGAAAATAATTGGAAAATGAAATCCGAATATTCATTGTTTTTAATGCCTTCAGGAAGAGTTTACACTAATTTAAAAAAGGTTATATTAAGATTAAGCAGAGAATTGAAATCACCCTCATTTGAGCCGCATGTGACGCTGCTTTTGAGAATAGAGGGTACAAAGAAAGATGTAATAGAAAAAACTCTAATGTTATCCAATAATGTCAAAAAATTTGAATTGAGGCTTTCAGGTTTTGGCTATAAGGATAATTATTTTCGCTGCTTATTTTTGAAAGCAATTAAATCAGGAGAATTAATGGAGGCGAACGCAAAAGCCAGGAAAATATTTAATTACCATCCAAAAAGTAAGTTTTCTCCTCATTTAAGCTTGTTATATGGGAATTTTGATGCAGTTATAAAGAGAAAAATAATCAAAAGTTTGGGAAACAAATTTAATATAAATTTTGAAGTTGACAAGATAAAATTGTATTTAATAGTTGGAAAGCCAAAACAGTGGAAATTAGTAAATGAATTTAAAATGCATTAAAAATTCAAATCCATAGGCTTAAAAATAACTAAAACTTACAAGGAACAAAATGGCTGAATATGCTTATGAGCTGAAGGTGCCGAAGAACCGTGTTGCGGTTATTATCGGCAAGGAAGGGGCTGTGAAGAAAGAGCTAGAGGAAGCCACGTCAACAAAGCTCAATATTGACTCAAAGGAAGGGGATGTTTTTGTTTCCGGGGAAGATGCCTTGGGGCTGTATACTGCAAGGGAAATAATCAGGGCAATCGGCCGCGGATTTAATCCCGATATTGCAAAATTATTATTAAAGCCGGATTATATTTTTGAGGTTGTGGATTTAAGGGAATTCACGGGAAAATCAATAAATGCGATGCTTCGATTGAAAGGGAGAGTTATCGGAAAAGAAGGAAAATCCAGAAGGCTGATTGAGGAATTAACCGAATGCAATATTTCAGTTTTCGGAAAAACAATCAGCATAATCGGAACGCCGGATTCCGCTTCGAGCGCAAGGCATGCTGTTGAATCGCTGCTGAAAGGCTCAACTCATGCTAACGTCTACAAATGGCTTGAGAGAAGAAGACGGGACATGAAGAGAAAAGCGATTATGGAGATGTAATAATATATTTTGATAAACTTTAAATATTATTTCTTATTCCTTTTATTAAAAACAAAAGATTTCTGTATAGTAATATGGAAATTAATAATTAACTATTTATAGTAGCAATCAAAAATTTTAGCTGAAAATGCCAAAACAGGAAGCAAAAGCGAAGATAGGAAAGACAGACGAGCCGATAGCATACGAGCTGGCAAAACACCAGAAAGAGATTTCTGTAGCTGAATTTTTCACGAAGAACAGGCACCTGCTTGGATTTGACAACAAAAGAAAAGCTTTGTTAATGACGGTAAAAGAAGCTGTCGATAACTCTTTGGATGCGTGCGAGGAAGCGAGGGTGCTGCCTGAGATAAATGTTGAGATAATTGAAATGGGTGAGTTCAAGTACAGGGTCGTAATTGAAGACAACGGGCCGGGAATTGTGAAAAAACAAATCCCGAACATTTTTGCAAAATTATTGTACGGGAGCAAGTTTCACACTTTAAAGCAAGCGCGCGGGCAACAGGGAATAGGAATCAGCGCTGCCGTCCTATACGGCCAGCTGACAACCGGAAGGCCTGCAAAAATCACTTCAAGAATTTCCAGCAAAGAGCCGTCTCATTATTATGAATTAAATATAGACACGCAGGCGAATAAGCCCAACATTGTGAAAGAAGAAGTTGTTGAGTGGAACAAGGAGCACGGAACAAGGGTTGAGATTGACCTCGAGGCGGAATATCTGAAGGGCAACCAGTCAGTTGACGAATACCTGAAACAGACTGCAGTCATCAACCCGCACGTCACGATAATCTATACAAATCCGAAATCAGAGCAGGTAATTTACGCAAGGGCGACAGATGTGCTGCCGTCACAGGCCCAGGAGATTAAGCCACATCCTTATGGGATTGAGCTTGGAATGCTGATGGACAAGCTTAGATGGACAGAGTCAAGAACTTTGCAGAGTTTTCTTACCGCAGAATTTTCAAGAGTTGGCCCGGGAACAGCGAAGGAAATTTGCGAGCGTGCTGCCATATTGCCAAATTCAAAACCAGCTGAAGTAAGCCGTGACATGGCAGAAAAACTTTTGAAAGGAATGCAGGAAACAAAAATAATTGCGCCGCCGACAGACTGCCTGAGCCCAATCGGCAAAGATTCCCTTGAAAAAGGGCTAAGAAAGGAAATTAAGGCAGAATTTTACTGCTCAACTTCAAGAAGCGCCGCAGTTTACAGGGGAAACCCTTTCGTAATTGAAGTTGGAATCGCCTACGGCGGGGAAATTCCAAAGGAAGAAAGGACAAATATTCTCAGATTTGCAAACAGAGTTCCTTTATTGTACCAGGAAGGGGCTTGCAGCATGACAAAATCCATAATAGAAACAAATTGGAAACCATATGGGCTGCAGCAATCTGGTGATTCAGTTCCGGTTGGGCCTGCTGTGATTGTCGTGCATATGTCATCTGTCTGGGTCCCGTTCACGTCCGAGTCAAAAGAGGCAATTGCACATTATGCTGAAATTATCAAGGAAATAAAACTGGGATTGCAGGAATGCGGAAGAATGCTTGGCTCTTATGTCAGAAAAAAATCAAAAATCAGCGGCCAGATTGAAAGGGCAAATATGTTTGAAAAATATATTCCCGAGGTCGCAGACTCATTATCCGTCCTGAGCGGCGAGAAGAAAGAAAAGATTCTGCTGGGGCTGCAGAAAATGCTCGTGAAGCCTGAGATTAAGCAGGAAATTCTGCAGGAAGATGAGGATGATAAATTATACAGGATGAAATTTGACAAGAAAGAAAATGCAAGTGAAGAAGTTAAAGAGGAAGAGTGAATTCCAACGCGAAACCAGTTATGTTAATAAATAGAAATAGTAATCAACGGAAACGACCTCTTTAAACACATTCAATTGAGGTGACCCGTTTGTTTATGGCTAATCCAAAATTAAAACAAAAATGAAGAAACAGGAAAAGAAGCCGGTTAAGGAGCTTGAGGATTTAGGGAAAAGATTAGTTGGTGACATAGATAAAGGCAGGAATCCGACTATAGAATTCAGCGTGCGAAGCTTATCCAACGTGGTTTTTGACAAAGAGACAGAAACATTAGGGCTGGGAGACAAGCAGCAGAAAAGAACTTTCTTTAACGTTGGGCACGCAAAGAAATTTTTGCAGACGCTGGAAGTTGCAAAAGTAAGCAAGAATCTTCTTGATGTAGGAAAGCACGCGAGCCTGAGAGACGTATTTTATATGGCCAAGAGAACGATTCCACAGTCTAATATTAACATTGTTGATGAGCAGCCGGAGAGCGACAAGGCAATAGAAGACTTGGAATTGATTACCGGATTATCAAGGGAGCAGATTAATATCAATGCGAACAAGATGGGCTCCGTTGCCGGAAATGTTGTGATTGAAGATTCAGGAGATTCAATAAACTGGTCAAAGCTCGGGTCAGGAGGATGGAGCATACCGTCAAATGTCGAGAACATTGAATTCAAAAGCGTCAAGGCAAAATACATAATTTACATGGAGAAACAGGCAGTCTGGGAAAGGCTGCACGAGGACAAATTCTGGGAAAAGCAGAACTGCCTGATTGTCACTTCGCAGGGCCAGACCACCAGAGGGATTAGGAGGCTGCTGCAGAGGCTGACTGAAGAGCACAAGCTGCCGATTTATGTTCTTGCGGATTTCGACCCGTGGGGATTTTATATTTATTCCGTACTGAAATTTGGCTCAATTAATCTTGCGCACATGTCCGGCAGCATGACTTTGCAGGATGCAAGATTTTTGGGGGTCACGGCAGATGACGTTGGGAATTATGATTTGAAAAAGCACTTCATCAAATTCAAGGATGTGGACATGACCAGATTAAAGCAGATTTCAGATTATGACTGGTTCAAAAAGAACAAAGAATGGCAGCGGCAGTTCAAGATGATGAAAGACTTTGGAGCCAAGCTGGAAATTCAGTCACTGTCATCAAAAGGGATAACATTTATATCGGAGAAGTATTTGCCTGAGAAGATAAAGAGGGAAGAGTTCCTTGACTAAAATGGCGGAAGAAAAAACAGAAGAAAGTCCGAAAAAATCCAATGCGCCTCCGAGCTGCGTTGGATGCGTAAGATGGGAGCGCTTTGGCAAGAGCTGTTTCTATTACTGGGAAGGCAAGAAGCACTGCACTATGTGGGCTGCCTCGTGGGATGAGTCGATGCAGCAGTAAGTTCTTATATTAATAACTTTTATAAATAAACTAATTTGCTATTATCCTGTGCGCCAGTAGCTCAGCCTGGATAGAGCGATAGCCTTCTAAGCTATAGGCCCGGGGTTCGAATCCTCGCTGGCGCGTTTTTATCGTTCCGCGGGATTTTATATCCCGCATTGCATAGTTTTGGTCAAGCTTTTTCTAAAAGGTTGGTGGGAATCCTCGCTGGCGCGTTTAATTTTTTGTTTCTTGGAATTACTCCTTCAATTTTCCAAATAAAATTTTAAAATAGAAACTTTTAAATATTGGCTTCCTCAGAGTCATGGCATTAAACAGGAAAAGGTGATTTTAATGAAGTTTTTAGAAAACAAGAAGGGGATTGTTACGCATCCGGCAACGATGTTCATTGTCGCTATGGTGCTTGGATTAGTGCTGGCGTATGTATGGATAAATTACATAAGCATCCCGAACCCGTTCTGCAAGTAATAAATTAAAAAAGATGATTTTAATGAAATTTTTAAAAAATAGAAGGGCGTTTGTGACGCATCCAGCCATGCTGTTCATTGTCGCTATGGTGCTTGGATTGGTAGTAGCTTGGTTTTGGATACATTATGTGCCAGGCATTCCAAACCCGTTCTGCAAGTAGACTTAAGATATTTTTAATATTTTTCTTAATTTTTTTATTCTTGGAACTGGTTATAATTCCATTGCGAACGTGGCCATTGCTAGAAATCCCCCTTCAACAACAAGAATCAGTTTGTAAACTGTTTCTCCTACCCACCCAAATGCCGCCCAGCTTCCGAGAATCCCCATGCTGCTTAGCGCAGGCAGCAGAGAAAAAATTAAAATCACTCCGGCGGCTATTATCGAAACTGTTCCCATTATGTTGCTGTTTGTGACTTCAATAATCGCGGCATAGGCGAGAATAATTCCGGCTATTGCCGCAATCCAAACAAGCGCGCTTCTTGATAATTCAAATGGCAGGATTTTCAGCAGCGAGAGCAGGCCGAGAGCGCCAACGATTACGCCTATGGCACCTATTGTCCAATCGCGCATCTGCATCATTTTGAGCGGGCCTCTTTTTTACGGAAATCAGGGCTGTCTTCTTAACGCTTCAGCTTCCCTTTCCAATGCTTCCACGTCATGTACTACAATTCTAAACTCCTGTGAGATAGTGTTATGGAAATCCTTGCCTAAATGCTCAAGAGCTTCATCGAGGGACAGCTCCCCTTCTTTGGTGGGCTCATTAGGAATCAAACTCTCCCTGCTTTCTTTGCTGAGATACCTTTCAGCAAACATGACCAGATAAATTATTCTTAATACCATGATTATAGCTCTTTCTTTGACATAATAAGATTCTTTGAACATCTTTGCAACGTAGCCTTGAATTTGTGCAAGCTGGTTTTGAAGCTCTGAGGCCAATTGCTGCAATTTGTTGTCGTTTTTTTCATTAACAATTTTTTTTAGTATTCTGTCTAGTGCTTTCTTATGGGATTTTGTGGCACTTATCATCTGCTTTGAGATTCTTGCCTCTCTTCTCCAGGCCACTTTTTCAAACATGTCTTCCAGTTTTGTCCTGTCCATTTTCCTGAACTTGTCCCTTAACATTGCCATCAGCTTTTGGTGACCTTTTTCCGGATTTGCTGTTTCATCTATAATGGCTTCAATCAGCCTGTACTCCCCTCTTTCCTTGATTTCGTCGTCTTTTAGCGCATTGATGATGTGAAGCAGGAAATTGAGCTCTATCTCTTTAAAGACTTTTTTCCTTGGCATTTTCTTCCAGAACTCACCGATGTCCTGAAGAATAGCATGAACCTCCCTGAATTCCGCCATGTCTTGGGTTGATTCATTAAATAGGACTCTGAAGCAGTTTTCCCCGACTTTTTTTATGTCTGTTATAAACTCCTTAAAAACTTTGAGAAATTTTGTTACCCTGTGCTCTTTTTCAATCAAGCGTGGAAATTCGTGGAATAATAAATGCGAGGCTTTGTTATAAAAATTTTCTATTCTTCTCACTTCGACCCTGATTTTGAATCGCGTGGCGCCAGGGCCCTTGAGCAGTGTGCTCCAGTACTTAGTGTAAAACCCCATCTCATTTCACCTTTTTAATTGAATCCAACTTAGTCTGGTTTCTCAAAGTTTGTTTATTTAAATCTTTCTTTTTTGTTGAGCTTTGGAAAGTGGTGAAATGAATAAAGACAATCAATATGCCAAGCATAAACAAAAATTATTTATAGAATCGAAGTATCCCGGTTAACAATAGTTAATTTTAACAGAATCGAGGTGGTATAAATGCACGAATTGCCGAAATTGCCGTATGAATACAATGCTCTTGAGCCGTATATTGATGCAAAAACTATGGAGATACACCATACGAAGCACCATCAGGCTTACATAGACAAATTAAATGGCGCAGTAAAAGGGACCCAATTTGAAAACATGGATGTAAATGAATTATTAAAGAAATTAAACGACGTTCCTGAAAACATAAGAACTGCTGTAAGAAATCACGGTGGAGGGCATTCAAACCACAGCTTTTTTTGGCAGGTAATGGGGCCGAATGCGGGCGGAGAGCCACATGGCAATGTTGGTGATGCAATTAAGTGCACTTTCGGCGGCTTTGACAAATTCAAGGAAGAATTTACAAATGCGGCTATGACTATCTTTGGTAGCGGCTGGGTTTGGTTAGTCATTAAGGATGGTAAACTTGAAGTGATTAAGACGCCAAACCAAGATTCTCCTTTAATGGATGGAAAGACCCCTTTGCTCGGCATAGATATGTGGGAACACGCATTTTATATTTTGAGGCAAAACAGAAAGAATGAATATCTAGAAGCTTTTTGGCACGTCTTAAATTGGAAGCAAGTTGAAGAAAATTATAAAAAAGCTAAAAAGTAATATTTATTTTCCATTATTTAGCCAATTTTTGACGTAAATAACTTTTTCTTCTTTTAATTTTGTCGTGCTGATATTTTCAAAAAATATTTTCACAAATTCTTTCTTATAGATTCTTAAGTGATACGCAACTTTCCTTAGGCTGCCATCTTTGCCTATTTCTGGCTTTTGAATTGAATATCTAGCTTCAATTCCAAGATGCTCTTGCAGTAATTTTTTAACCACTTCTAGAATTCTAAAATCTGTGTTGGTAATGTTCAAGCAAATTTTTGGAGTTTTCCTGACTTTCTCCTTTATAATCTTAACACAACCTTCAGCATCAAAAAATCCTTCCACGAAGAGTAAGGCAGATTTCTTGTCCTTTATTAGCTGTTCCAAATTATTTAAATCTTCTCTTATTTTTTGAATAGATAGTATAATTTGAAATTATTGTATCTCACAAACCATATATTTTTACTTCTGTCTATGTAAGCTTTAATTTTTGTTCCGGTACATAGGTATATCATATCTGCAAATTTTGTTGTAAAATTGTAATCTCCAACAAGAATAACATAGTTTAGGGTAATTTTCCAATTGTAAGTGCAACCATCGCCCAACAGAGCGCCTAAGACGTAGAATAATTCAGGTTTATATGTGACTTCTCTTTTTCTACCGCAGGGCCTATAGGAACCATAATACCATTGAAGTAAAGTTCCTTTATTTAAACTAAATTCGACATGAATTCTATCAATAATCGCATCTTCAGATATATTCTTACTTTTGAGTTCCTGCATTAAATCAAAAGCCCTTAATTTCAATTCATGATTTCTTCCTATGCTTATTTCCATTTTAATCAACCTCCAAAGTTTTTTGTTTTACAAAGACTTTGGAGCCTTACGAAAAAGAGAATCTCAAAAATCAAAGATTTTTGATGATGCTCGAAAATCTGCGATTTTCGACATGTTAAGCGAAACTGCGTAATTGATTTTAGGTTTGAACAACATTTGCGAAGCAAACGGAAAATCATTATTTGGCAGTTTTGCGTATTCTCTTTTTCAGAATTAGCAGGGGTTATCCTTGATATACCTTAGGCGGAGATGTCCAGTGGTAGAAAAATAAAAAATAGCGGGAGGAAGACGTTCATGAACTTGCGTTCAATTTGAACTTCCGACCTATGCCCTTAGCTTTTAACTAATATGGGTGTCTAGAGCATGATGTGCTATATGAGCCCATCGGGCACTCCTGGCTCTTAGGTCTACGGTCGGTTAAGGCCGTAAAAGCCCTATCCCGCTATAGACATTTAAGGATATGTATTTTGTTTATAAACGTTACTAATAACGCAAATTCGCCGAAAAATAATAATTTGGGCGAATTCTGCGGGATTGAAAATTGTCGAAATAAATTACAACTTATTGTACCAACAATTTTCAATAAAAAATATCAAGAATTATTCTCAGAATTCCAGCTTTTCCATTATTTCTTCTCTCGTTATCTGCTTTATTTCGCCGACATTCATTTTTCCCAGCTGCAGGCCTGCAATTGAAACCCGCCTGAGATAAACGGCTTTATTTCCTATGGATTCAAACATCAGCCTTATCTGGCGCTTTTTACCCTCTGAAATTGAGATATAAACTTCCTTTTCACCGACAATTTTTATTTTGCACGGCTTTGTCTTGTATTTTTGCTCGTCAGTCTCTATTTCAATTCCTTTCTCCAGGTCTTTTGTTTTTCCCTTGTCAACCCTGTTTTCAAGAATTGCATAATATTTTTTCATAATCTCGCTCTTTGGCTCCATTATGATGTTGGACAGTTTTCCGTCATTCGTCAGAATCAGCAATCCTTCCGTGTCCTTGTCCAATCTGCCGACAGCGTGCAGCGACAGGACGGATTCCCTTGGCAGGCTTATGTTGTTTAACAAATCATAGATGTTTTTTTCATCATTTGATTTTTGCGATAAGTATCCTGCAGGCTTGTTCATGATGAAATAAAGCTTTTGAACTGTTTTTAATTTCTCATTATCTAATTTAACTAATTCTTTCTTTGGATTAAAGAAGTGAGAGGGATTTGTTATGACTTCATTGTTTAACGTGACTTTTCCGTTCTTTATTGCCTGAACGCAGTCGTAAGTCTTCTGGAATCTTCCTGACTTCATTAGATACTGCTTTAAGGATAGTTTTTTAGACATAGTTTAGAAGAAGCAAATCAAGGTTAAAAACCTATTGAAAATTGACGCAGGTTTAATGCCATTCATCTTAGTTCATCAATTTTCAATTCCGCAAATTCGATGAAAAAAGCCGAATTTGCGTTATCTCTTATCCAGTATTTCAACTTTGCCGTTTAAATCCACGAAAGTAACATAATCTCCTTCGTTTATTTCATCGGCTAATTCCGGCGGGAGATTTGAGTCCAGGGTTTCGTAGCTGGTTGAGTCCATTATCTGCACTTTGCCGATTGATTTTGAGATTATCTGGCCCTGCTTCCTCATTATATCCATTTTATCAACACGGTCAGAATGCTGCAGGATGACGGTTCGCTCGCCTTTTTCCCTCAGTCCCTGAACGTAGAATTTTAATTTTGTGTGTGAATGCGTTCCAACAGAAACAACTTCTTTCCTCACGACTCTTACCGGCTCTCCGCTGTAGATGAAGTAATTTCCCTTGTCCAAGTCTGATGCGATTGCCATTTTTAAGATAATTTTTTCCTCATTAATAAATCATTGTGGATTACTGTTCCAAAATTAAATTTGCACTTGCCAAATAATCTGAATCCTAATTTTTTATAAAAAACTATCGCATTATAGTTTTTTTCCCATACCCCTAGCCAGAGAAATTTGAATTTGCTTTTTTTAGCAGTCTTTATGCATTCTTCAAGCAGTTTAGCCCCTATTTTCTGCCTCTGGTAATTTTTTAAGACGTATAGCCTTACAAGTTCTATGCCTTTAAAATTTTTTGAACTCTCTGGGATTCTACTTTCTAGCAATTTTGCATATCCCACTATCTTGTTATTTTTTAATGCAACGAAGATTGTGAAAGATTTGTCTTTAAGTTCTTTTAATATATTATTTTTGCTGAATGCTTTTTTAACATATAAATTCATATCTCTTGATCTGACTGTACCACTATAAGCCTGCTTAAAAGTTTTTAATCCTAAGTTTGCTAGAAGTTTATAGTCTGTTTCCACAGCTGCCCTTAGTTTTGTATTATTTAACATGGGATACATCTTTCAATATAAAAAACGCCGAGGGGAGGACTTGCATGCGGCAAGCATGCTCGCTCGCCACAATTTGAACCCCCGGATCCTTGCGGACAGTGGATCATTGTGAGCCATATCCAAAGGGATAGCCTTAGCAATCATACGGTTTATTTTAGTAAATCACCGCAATACCAGGCTATGCGACCTCGGCATTAATGGAGAAGGTTATATCGGCTGTTTATAAAATTTGTTGATTTTAAATCCACGATTGCGCCGTGTGACTTGCGAGTGAGCATCGTTTGCGAACTCGCTCACATGCCACTGGCGGTGCGACGGTCAAATCTCGCTTTGCTCGATTTGCCCTGCTCGGCATTCCCTTGGAATTCCTGCCTCGCCGCACGCCACGTCGGCGCAGACGAGGGGAGGGAGGGCTCCTTCGGAGTCCCGAGTAGGGCAAAATTATGAAATAATTTTGACCGTCTGCTGCCGATGAGTGGCGTGCACACGATTGAAGTTTATAATAAAACTTATAAACATTCTAATAATATCATCGATAATGAAAAAAGTCGTGATATGCTTATTGATGATATTCTTAGTCCCGTCAGTTTTTGCAGACTGGTTTCACAACAGCGAGAACGTGCTTGTCCATATTGACATAAGCGGAAATACAGAGATAGTTCCAGCCGGGGCTTATGTGGATACTGCTACAGTCAACCTTACTTTCTTTCCCAAGCAAACAAGCACGCAGGATTTGGTTCAGCTTGAAACGGATCCAAATGCGGATGTATCTGACAAAACTATAATATTCAGATGGAAAAATCCGCAGAATAGTTTTGGATTCAAAGTTTCTTCAGATGTCAGAACGACAAACACAATAGCTCAGGTTAACGAAAAAATTAATTTTCCGATAACTAGCTTGCCTGAGGATATAAAAATATACACAAAGCCCAGCGCGACAATAGATTCAGACAACGAGGATATTATACAAATAGCTTCTGAGCTTGTCAAAGGGGAAGATGACCTGTACAGCGCGGTTTTCAAGCTTGCCCAGTGGACTAAAAGCGATGTGAATTACAACCTTAGCACCATGTCACTGCCTGTAACGCAAAAAGCGTCTGAAGTCCTTAAAAGCAAGCAGGGGGTCTGCGGCGACATATCATCGCTGTTTATGGCATTGGCAAGATCCGTGGGAATCCCGGCAAGGTTTGTATCAGGAATTGCCTATACAAATTCTGACTTGTTTCCGGAAAAATGGGGCGCTCACGGATGGTCTGAAATTTATTTTCCCGGCTATGGGTGGGTTCCTTTTGATGTGACATACGGCGAATTCGGATGGATTGACCCGACGCATATAAGATTCAAAGATTCTGCCGATTCAGACGAAGCTTCAACATATTACCAATGGGTCGGAAGAAATGCTGATTTGAGAACCGGAAAAGTGGAGGTAAAAACTGAATTAACTGATGCAACCGGAATTGTTAATGCGCCTGTAAGTATTAAAGCAAATGTGCTGAAAAAATCAGTCGGCTTTGGATCATACAATATTGTTGAAGCCGCAATAGAGAACACTGCAAATTATTATTACAGCACCGAGCTGTATTTAAGCAAGTCAAGGGAAATAACAATAATTGGAAATAATTTTAAGAGCATATTATTGCTGCCTCACGAGAAAAAGACGGTGTTCTGGATTATAAAGCTCGGAGGGGATTTAAGCAACAGGTATGAATACACTTTCCCGTTAGCTGTCGGAACTATAGATAACATTACATCTGAAACGAGCTTTGAATCCGATTACAGGCAGGCTTATATTTCAGAAGGCGAGGTGCAGCAGGCCGCCAAGCTGCTCGAAGAGGAAACAACAAAAAAATATTCAGGAAATATAATGCTGAACTGCAGCATTTCTAAAAACGAGTTTTATGAATATGAAACTGCGAAAGTTTACTGCACGGCCAGGAATACTGGCAACATTTTTTTAAGTGATGTCAGCGTTTGCTTTGAGAATAAATGCAACACGACAAATCTCGGTATTTCACAGGAGAAGAATTTTGATTTTGACGTTGACAAACCGTCTGCAGGAGAACAGAAAATTCCGGTCATCCTTAAAAATGAACTGGTTTCAAAAGCGTCTTATGTTAATTTTATAATCAATGATGCGCCGAAAATTGAAATTGAAAATTTGAGATTTCCAAGTGAAACCGCTTACGATGATAATTTCAAAATTGAATTTACCTTGGCAAAAAAATCTTTGTCAAATCCGAAGGAAGTTGAATTAAGCTTTGCCCAGAACGGAGTTGAGAAAAAATGGGTTATTGCAGATTTCAGCGAAGACCATAAGTACGTTGTTGACATTGAAGCCAAAGGATTGAAGTATGGGGTCAATGATTATAAAATAAATGTTAATTATAAAGATGGATTGGGCAAACAATATAATACCAATAAGATGTTTTCAATAAGCCTGACCAAAGCTACCCCTTTGCAAAGAGTTATTCTGTTTTCAAATGGTTTAGGAATGGGGGCTATTGTAATAGTGCTGGTAGGTTTTGCTGCCTTTGTGGGTTTAATCTTGTGGATGTTTAAGGGAAGCAAAGTAGCTTAATAAATTTATTTTCTCTATTAAAAATTCTTAATTTTTAATCTTATAAATGATATATTTACAATATTGTAAATAATTAGATTTGATAATATTGTATTTTATTTCTATATTGTAAATTAATAAAAAAGGAAAGTATTATATATTCTTAGGTAACTGATGTGAATATGGAACAAAAAGTAGATCAGGATAAAATACAGTTCATAGAGAAGATTGTGCCTGATACCTCGGTATTGATAGAAGGTCTTTTGTCAGACAAGATACACCATAATCACATTAAAACTAACCAGATTATAATACATGAAGCTGTGATTGCAGAGCTTGAGCATCAGGCTAATTCCAACAAAGCAATAGGATTTCTTGGGCTGGATGAGATTAAAAAGCTGAAACTGATTTCAACTGAAAAGGAGTTTGAGTTTACTTTCAAAGGCGCAAGGCCGAAAGCAGCTGAAATAAGGAATGCTTCGCTTGGTGAGATTGATTCTTTGATAAGGCAGCTTGCCTATGATGAAGATGCGACTTTGGTTACATCTGACAAGGTCCAGAGCGAAGTTGGGCTGGCAAAAGGAATGAAAGTCATCTACTTCAAGCAGACGGAAAAGGGATTCAGGAAGCTAAAACTTGAGAGATTTTTTGATGAAACAACTATGAGCGTGCATCTGAGGGAGAATGTTCCGCCATATGCAAAGAAAGGAATGCCGGGCGCATGGGAATTCAAGGAATTAAGGAAGGCGCTGCTGAAAAGAGATGAAATACAGGATATTTCACGGGAGATAATTGAAGACGCTAAATTAAGAAAAGACGGCTTTATTGAAATTGAAAGGCCGGGCTCAACAATCGTGCAGCTTGGAAATTTCAGGATAGTCATAACAAAGCCGCCGCTCTCCGACGGGTGGGAGATAACTGCTGTAAGGCCTGTAAAGAGGCTTAACCTTGATGATTACAAGCTTAGCGAGAAGCTTATGAACAGGGTTGCCAAGCAGGCTGAGGGAGTGCTGATTGCAGGCGCTCCGGGGATGGGGAAAAGTACATTCGCGCAGGCGCTTGCCGAGTATTACGCTAACCAGGACAAAATTGTAAAAACGGTTGAAGCGCCCCGTGACCTTATATTGCCGGAAAAAATAACCCAATATTCCATTTCTTACGGGGATGCGCAGGAGATACATGACATTTTGCTGCTATCCCGCCCAGACTATACTATCTTTGACGAGATGAGAAACACCAATGATTTCAAGCTGTTTGCAGACTTAAGGCTCGCGGGAGTCGGAATGGTCGGAGTTGTGCATGCAACTTCTCCGGTTGATGCAATACAGAGATTTATCGGAAGGGTTGAGATGGGGGTTATCCCGCAGGTTATTGATACTGTTATTTTCATTAAAAATGGGTTTGTCAACAAAGTTTTGGAATTAAAGATGACTGTCAAGGTTCCTTCCGGAATGACAGAGGCAGACTTAGCAAGGCCGGTTGTTGTTGTGAATGATTTTGAGACCGGCAAATTGGCTTATGAGATTTATTCCTATGGCGAGCAGACTGTGGTTATTCCAGTGCAGGAAAACCGCGAGAAAAAGGGAGTGCATAAATTAGCCGAGAACTCAATAGTTCAGGAATTCAACAAATACTCAAAAAATGTGGAAGTTGAGATGGTTTCTGACAATAAATGCACTGTGTATGTTCCTGAGGCGGATATTGCGCGCATTATCGGAAAGCAGGGAAGCAATATAACCAGAGTTGAAGAAAAGCTCGGAGTTAGCATTGACATCAAGAGCATTGATGAGAAATATTCTAGTGACAGTTTGAAAGGAACGGCAAAAGAGCAAAGAGAAATTGAATTTGAAATAGAGCATAAAAAAAACGCCTTATTGATTGAGCTCGGGATAGATATGCAGAACAGAGAGGTTGATGTTTATATTGGAGAAGGATTCTTATTGAGCGCAAAAGCCGGCAAGACCGGAACTATCAAGATTAAAAAATCAAATAACATAGGCAGAAGAATTATGCAGGCACTTCAAAATCAGGAAAAGATTAGCTTGAGGGTTTAAATCAGGGATTAATCATTTTTCTTATGCAACCAAAAGATATATTAATACGTTTAAAAAATTTCTTTTAAATTGTTAATGAAAGATGTTAGGGTTGGGTATTATTCTGCAGAATTTGGAATAGAAGGTCTTCCGTTTGGAGGCGGGTTGGGTATTCTTGCAGGCGATGCAACAAAATCTTTTGCGGATTTGGGGCTGCCTGTGGCTTGTGTAGGGCTTCTTTATGGCAAGGGCCCTTTTCATCAAAAATTGTCACATGATGGGTGGCAGACTGAAGAGTACCATGGATTCGACCCAACAGGAAGAATGGTTTATCATCCAAAAATAACTTCTGTCCCTATTGAGGGCAGAAATGTTGGAATAAGCGCCTGGATTTTACCCATTACCGGAATAACTGGAAAAGTAGTCCCTTTAATTTATCTTGATACAAACGGCAATAATGATGACCGGGATTATGATGATAGAATATGCGATGTGCTGTATCCTTCTGAACACTTGTATCACCGCTTAACGCAGGAGCAGGTTCTGGGAAAAGGAGGGTTAAAATCATTGGATGCCTTGGGCTATAAGGACATAAAAGTCCATCACGCCAATGAAGGGCATGCTGCGTTAGCAGGCCTTGAACTTATAGCAAAATATGGCAGCATTGAAGAAGCACGAAAGCATTTTGTATTTACAACCCATACTCCGGTACCGGCAGGATTGGACGTATTCCCAAAGCAATTAGCAGAACAAGTTCTAAGGGAAGGAATGCCATCTGCGGACTATATGAAAAAATTAACCGGTGCAGATGACCTCAACATGGCAAGATTGGCTATGGCACTTTCGTCGCAGGCATTTGGTGTTTCTCCGCTTCATGCTGAAGTATCAAGGTATATGTTTGCCGATTTTCCAAATATGAAAGAATTATACAGTGTAGATAATGGTGTGCACCTTGCAACCTGGACGTCCCCTCAGGTTCAGAGATTGTATGATAACCTAACAAACAGGGAATGGAGATTAAATCCTGAAAAACTTGAGAGGATATTAGAGCTAAGTGAAGACCAGGTTTTGAATGCGCATGGAGCGTCAAGAAAAAATTTAGGGCACTTCCTGGCAAACAATCCAAGAGCCAGAAGCAATTCTCATTATGACCCCCACAAGTTAACAATAGGATTTGCAAGGAGATTTGCAACATATAAGCAGGCCACGCTTATATTTGAAGATATTGACAGGCTGGTTAAACTGGGCCAGGATGTTCAGTTTGTTTTTGCCGGCAAATCCCATCCGAGCGACGAGCCGGGAAAGAGAGTCATACAGCAAGTTTTCAGGCATATGGATGAATTGAAAGGAAAAGTTTCTATTTGGTTTATAGAAGACTATGATATGCAGGTTGCAAAATATTTAGTCAGGGGCGTTGATGTTTGGCTCAATAACCCAGAAAGGCTTTTAGAGGCATCCGGCACCAGCGGAATGAAAGCCGCGGCCAACTTCGTTCCGCAACTCTCCGTACTTGACGGCTGGTCTGTGCCGCAGGAACCATCACTCGGATATACCTTACCCAAAGGGTTAGTTGAAGGGGTAACTGGCTGGGCCATAGGAAGGGCACCAAGTCAGCAGGATTTTATTGAATTATTAGGTCCCAATGCAGATGATAAGCGCCGGGAGGATAGAAAAACAGATACATTAGATTTATATGGAAAGCTGGAAAATATGATAGTTCCTCTTTTTAAAAAGGATAAAAAAGCCTGGGCTAGGATCATGAGAGCGGCTGCCGCACACAATGCCCCTTGGTTTAACAGCCACAGAATGGTTAATCAGTACTTTGAACGGGCTTATAATCCATTATTGGAAGAAAAGCTTGCCGCGTAATATCAGAAACATTTTTATACATTCTAAATTAATTTATTTCTATGCTTGACATAAAATTTGTTAGGGAAAATCCTGAAGCTGTAAAGAAAGGTTTGCAGAAGAGAAATGACAAGGAGAAATTGGAATGGGTAGATGACCTGCTGGACAAGGATTCTGAGTACAGGAGACTGCTGCAGGAAAACCAAAGGCTGAGGCAGGGAAGAAATACCATAACCGATGAAATCAACAAGCTGAGAAAGCAGGGATTAGATTTCAAGGAAAAAGTGCAGGAAGCAAAAGAGCTGCCGGATAAAATAAAACAAAGCGATGAAAAACTAATTGAGCTCAAGAATAAGATTGATTATTACCTGATGAGGCTGCCGAATATTTTGCATGATTCTGTTCCGGTTGGAAAAGATTCAAATGATAATACTGTCGTAAGGGAATGGGGTGATAAGCCAAAGTTTGATTTTGAACTAAAGCCACACGGAGAACTGCTGCAGGAATCAGGGATGGCTAATTTTGAGAAAGCTGCTGAAGTTTCCGGGCAGGGATTCTATTATCTGATGGGCGATGCTGCAAGGCTTGAGCTAGCTTTGGTGCATTTTGCAACTGAGTTTCTTGCGGAAGAAGGATTTACTTTGGTGGAACCTCCTTTAATGCTGAGAAGGAAGCCGTATGAAGGAGTTACAGATTTAAAAGATTTTGAGACAATGATGTATAAGATTGACGGCGAAGATTTGTTTTTAATTGCCACTTCAGAGCATCCGATCGCCGCCCTGCTTATGAACGAAGTTTTGGAGGAAAAACAGCTGCCTTTGAAACTGGCCGGCTATTCGCCATGCTTCAGAAAAGAACTTGGAAGCCACAGCATTGACACAAAAGGAATTTTCAGGGTGCACCACTTCAACAAAGTCGAGCAGTTCATATTCTGCAAGCCGGAAGATTCCTGGAAATTTCATGAGGAACTGCTGAAAAACGCAGAAGCTGTTTACAAAAAATTAAAAATTCCTTACCGAGTTGTTAATATCTGCACCGGGGATATTGGAATCGTTGCGGCAAAGAAATATGATATTGAAGCATGGTTTCCGCGCGAGAATTTATACCGTGAAGTCGTAAGCTGCTCAAACTGCACAGGCTATCAGGCAACCCGCTTGAATATCAAGTACAGGAAAGGAGAAGAGAAAGAATATATTCACACTTTAAACAGCACAGCAATTGCAACTTCAAGAACTGTCCGCGCAATCATTGAAAATTACCAGCAAAAAGACGGCACGATAAAAGTTCCAACTGTGCTGCAGAAGTATATGGGAAAGAAAGTGATTGGCGGAAAGAAATAACTAAAATAAAAAAGAGTGATTTTAATGGCAAAGATACACGGAATTATTTATTTGATAGTCGGAATATTTGTCGCCGTTGCTTCTTATGAAATTAATTACAATAAAATGTATTTTTTCTTTTATATCGGGCTTCTGTTTATCACTTACGGGACTGCCAAAATTATCATTGGATTCATCAATAAAGAAGAGAAGAAGCAGGCTCCGATAAATAAATTAAATCCAAATCAGTTCAGGCAGGTTCCCAAACAGCAGTATAAAAGATGCCCCACCTGCGGGAATGTCGCGAGATGGCATGACAATTATTGTGCCAGATGCGGAGTAAGGTTGTATTAATTATATTTTTATCAAAAATTATAATCCCAAAAAATGCATGGCACTTTTTGGAGCCTGAAAATCTAAAATTTTCAAGTATTTTCTAAGGTTATGAAACTATTGTTCGTAAACTATTTAAATCATGAATAAATCATTGAATTAAAATGGGCAGCCTGTTCAAGGATATTCTGGGAAGCAATGAATCTCTGTTCAAGAACGATGTTTCATTAGATTACTCGTTCATGCCGAAGATGATTCCTTTCAGGGAAAAGGAGCAGAGAATAATCGCGAACTGCATGAAGCCGCTTTTTGACCAGAAAAATGGGAGGAACGCATTTGTTTACGGACAGCCGGGCGTCGGAAAGACTGTTGCGCTGAAAAAAATCCTTGAGGAGCTTGAGAGCGAGACGGATGAAATCATCCCGGTCTACATAAACTGCTGGAAGCATAACACCACTTTCAAGATTTTCACTGAAGCCTGCGAGATGCTCGACTTTAAGTTCATACAGAACAAGAAGACAGAAGAGCTGTTTAAGATGATAAAGCAGGTTTTCAACAAAAAATCCGTCGTTTTTGTTTTTGACGAGGCTGACAAGCTTGAGGATTTGGATTTTCTGTATATGATAATGGAGGAGATTTACAGGAAAACAATAATCCTCATAACAAACTACAGGGAATGGGTTACAAGCCTGGAAGACAGGATAAAATCAAGGCTGATGCCCGAGATGATTGAGTTCAGGCCATATAATTACGAAGAGACAAAAGGAATTCTAAAGCAAAGGGCAGAGTACGCTTTTCATCCAGGTGTTTTAAGCCCGGAAGCTTTTGAGCTGATTGCCAAAAAAACTTCTGAGCTGCAGGATATGAGGACGGGATTGCATTTGATGAAAGAAGCTGCATTAATAGCGGAAAACAAATCATCAAGAAAAATTTCATTGGAGCATGCCCAGCAGGCGCTTGACAAGGTAAAAGAATTCAGCATCAACAACCCCCTTGAGCTTGGAGAAGACGAGCAGTCCATTTTGGAGATGATAAAAAATAATTCCGGGAAAAAAATCGGCGAATACTTCAAAATTTACCAGGATAATGGCGGAAAACTTGTTTACAAATCATTCCAGAGAAAGGTTGAAAAATTAGAGCAGGGAAGGTTTGTTACCCTTGAGAAAATTTCGGGCGGTTCGGATGGCACAACTACAATCATACGCTCGGCTTCTGAGAAGAAATTGACGGATTTTTGATAAGTACCTTAATCTGAATTATTTCTTAATGTATTCTTTCATTAAATCCTTGCCTGTAATCTTCCAAAAATATTTGAACCATCCTTTCAGGAACTCTCTTTCCCGGTCTTAACGACTGAATAGTATCCCTGACCAGTTCATCAAATAGAGGGCTATTAACAAATCCGTGATCACGAAATTTATTATCAAGCAATGTGCCATCAGCCACAGCTTCTTCCACCCAGCCTTCAATTGCTTCAGTTACAATATTCATCCATTTTTCTATAATAGATCCCTCTGAAGGGTACCCCTTACTCATTCTTTCAAAATGTATTCTACCAACCCGGTCAAGAGTCTTAATTATTGCTTCCCCGCGCGCCAAATCAGAAAACAATCTGGCAAAAGTGCCAGGGCCATGCTCTCTGTTCATTTCATTGACTTTTTTTATTATCAACAATTCTAAATCAATCTGTTCCCGCAAGTGTCTTATTAATTTTATATCACTATTATTTTTAGCAATTGCCCTTGCAAGCGAATACTCCCTCAGGAGCGCATTATAAATTTGATCCAAGAGTGAGTAAACATATCTATATTTTGATAAAGCATGGTCGAGTACCTCTTGTAGTCTGTTTACTCGTGCTATCCTCTGGTCATGTTTAATGGACCTTAAATCTTTAATTATTTCCGCATCTTTTTTTTCTTCAGAACGCGAATCATCCAACCCTATTTTTAATAGTTCATTCAATCTTACAACATCTATACTAATACTATTTGCTAAATTCTTTTTCTCTGGAACTGTGCTAATGTACTGCCGCCACTCCCTCATTAATTCTTGGTTGTCCCTGTTCAACTCTACTGCAATTTCTCCAGTTGACTTAAAAAAAATGCTGAAAAATCCCATAAATCAGGAAATAAGTTGCCATAATAAAAATTTACCGCTTATTTTATTTCAAACCCATTAAAATTTTCCAATTCCCTGTGATTGATTTTAACTTCTTTAACCTTGGAATGCCCCGGGTTATTTTTTATAAATTCTATTAACTTGTTTATTTTTTCTTCCTGGCCTTCAGCAACAACTTCCGCATTTCCATCAGGAAGATTTTTCGCGTATCCGTTCAGCCCAAGTTCCTGCGCTTTTCTTCTTGTGCTGTCCCTGAAGAAAACGCCCTGCACTTTGCCTGAAGCTATAATATGGATGCATTTCATAATGTTAGAATAGTTTTCTTGTTTATTTATTTTCCTATACATGCCACTTATTTTCAATATTGTAAGTAAGCACTGGACACTGGACATCTTCGGCTGAACTATTTAAAGGAAAACGTTCCATAAATTCTTGCAGGAAAAAAAGAGCAGAGATGTTCTTTTCACCCCCTCCTGCAAAAAATAATAAAAAATCAGGAACAAACGAGGAGGCAAATAAAAAAGAAAAAACCGGTAAGACAACCGGCAATCCAGAAGATTGACACCCTTCAAGTGCTGTGATAATTAACCACTATATAAATTTTATGCCGCGGTAGGATAATCCGGTATTCCGGCAGATTGACACCCTGCTGCTCGAAAGAGCTTCTGGGTTCAAATTTCGGGAAGGCTAATCAGTCCTTTTTGGGTGAATGTCGAAAACTATAAGTTTTCGAGTACCTCGAAAATCTTTGATTTTCGTTGAATCCCAGCCGCGGCGCGTATATAAAAAAACAAAAAAGGTGATACAGATGGAATTGAGCAACGAGTTTATTGAAGATTTGTTTTTCAAACAAATGAAAGAAGTAACATTAAGGTCAAACAAGCAGCTGAGGAGCTTTGACGCCCAGTTCAGCGGCATCAGATTAAGGAGGTGAATTAGAATGAAACAAAAATTTTTGGATGAATTTGAGGTAAAGCTTGACTTTTACGATGAAACGTACCTCGAAGATGACCTTGAGAACGATGAAATCACCAGCATCGAAGAAGGGTTTATGATGGGGTATTTAGGATAAATTTTTTGTTTTTTCATAAACTATTTATACCCTTATTCTTTCCTAAAATTCATGAGAATCTTAAATCCTGATGAGTTTAAGGTGGAAAAGGGCTCCATTATGGAATCAATAATTGACGGAGCGGTGTTCATTTATCCAACCGATACAATTTACGGCATCGGGTGCAATGCTACAAATTCTGATTCGGTTAAGAAAATAAGAAAATTAAAAGGGAGATTATCAAATCCCTTTTCTGTCATCGCGCCTTCTGTGGACTGGATAAGGGAAAATTGCGCTGTAACTAAAGATGGGGAGGAATGGATTAAAAAACTTCCCGGCCCTTATACTTTAATATTCAAGCTAAAGAATAAAAAATGCGTTGCCAAGGAAGTCAATGCCGGGCTGGAAACGCTGGGAGTCAGAATCCCAAAGCACTGGATAAGCAAAGTTGTTGCAGAAGCAGATATTCCTGTTATTACAACCTCGGTAAATAAAAGCGGCCAGGATTACATGGCATCGATTGAAGATTTGGATGAAACAATGGAAAACGTGGTTGATTTTGTTCTTTATGAGGGCAAAAAGGAAGGAAAGCCGAGCAAGATAATTGACTTGACCGGCGATGTTAAGATTATTGAAAGGTAAATTTCAAGAGATAGTTTTTTAAACAATTTCTGTTTGTAATGGGTATATGGAAAACAAAAAGCTGAAGATACTCGCAGCAGGCGACATTCATGGAGATACCACTGCAGCCAAGAGACTGGCAGAGCAGGCGGAGGAGGAAAACATTGATTTAGTTGTGCTTTCCGGCGATTTAACGTACGCAGAAGCATCCACATCAGGAATCATAGGGCCGTTCATTAAGAAAGGAAAGAAAGTCATTCTGATTCCCGGTAACCATGAAACTGTTGCAACAGCCGATTTTCTTGCCGAGCTGTACGGAGCAACCAACCTGCACGGCTATTCAATCAAATGCAGGGATGTGGGGCTATTCGGGTGCGGCGGAGCCAACATCGGAATGTTCCAGCTTGGGGAAGATGAAATTTTTGAGCTGATAAAAAAAGGGTATGACAGGATAAAAGATTCCAAGAAAAAAATTTTAGTTACACATGTCCATCCATCCGGCTCCCTGATGGAGAAGTTCACAAACATTTTCCCGGGAAGCGACGGAGTAAGAAAAGCAATAGACACTTTCAAGCCCGACATTTTACTTTGCAGCCACGTGCATGAGGCAGAAGGCATTGAGGAAATGATTGGAAAAACAAAGGTAATTAACGTCGGCAAAAAGGGAAAGGTAATCGAGGTTTGACCTGGTTTAATAGAATTCTATATCCGGCCTTCTGGACTTGGATTTTTCTTTCGACTTGATTTCTTCTTCCTCGTCCTCATCTTCCGGCGCCTTGACCGGCTCCATTTTCTTTAATTCTTCTTCGCTGAAAAGCTCTGCAAACAAATCATCTGTGGATTGTGATGACCCTTCCCTTGCCTCAGCTGAAGATGAAGAAGCTGCTTCTGACTCTGCTGCTTGTGATTCGGCTGTTTCTGACGAGCCTGACGATTCACCTGAGGAAGAAGCTGGCGTGGCATCGCCGAATATATTTGAAATCGGGGAAGAATTTGAGGCTGATGAAATTGATGAGTCGTTGGAAAATATCTCCTGCGAACCACCGACAAGATTCTGGAGCATCTGGATTACTTTTTTAATCTCCTCGTGCGAATCCTCTTTCGTGTCTATGCTGACTTTCATGCCCCTGAATTTGAGTTATCAGCTTAAAAATCTTTTGGTTTCGTGGGCTCTGTCACGAATCTCACTTTCGTTCGGGTTAGCAGCTTCAAAGTCTTTGATGTGTCTTGAATAATACTGACATTTCCCGTAAGGAACATCCCCTTTGTCAGTTATCTGTTTTTGTGATTGGACTTTGACCTTATGCTGCTAACCTGCATTCGTGACAGAGCCTGTTTCGATCCAGCTAAACAGAAATTGCCAGGATGCTGGAATATCACTGCGCCGGCGGCGGAATAATTGGCAGGTTAAAAGGCGGAGGCGGATTTTGCTTCCTGTTTTTTTTGATTTTGTATATAACTGAAGGCACAATAAACAGCAGCGCAAATAAAACCCCAATAATAATCAGCACCCTCCTGTCCGAAAAATCCAATTTTGGCTTTGGCAGATTTAATTTATCTTCCGTGACTTGTGCCGGCGGGGGAGGAGGCACAGATTGCTGAGTTTGCTGTTGTGGAACTGCTGCATTTTGATTTTGCTGAGCTGCAGCCTGCGCCTGCGCGGCTGACGCTGTAGAATTAGGCGGCAAAACAGAATTGCTCATTTCATTTTTTTGCCTTATTTTGACTTCTATGGACTTATTTAAAGTTCTTTGAATATCGTTAAGCGTGTAAGCCACTTCAAGATTTATTTTAAGGTAATCCTGCGGATAAGAACCGTCCGAAAGAATGAACGCGTTGCTTATGATTGTATAAGACTCGTTCGGCCCGAGCTGCTTGAGGTTTTGTGAAACACCGTTTAAATAAGGAATGGATAATTTTGATTGTATGTCTTCAAGAGTATAAACTGTGCTTGGATTTGTAAGCTTTGCCGAAACTATGAATTTCTGTCCAGGAGAAATCTCGCTGTATTCCGAAGCCAAATCAATGGCCGGAGCCGGGTCCAGAACGCTGATGTAAGTGGCATTTTCTATTACATCCCCTATATTTTTGATTGTGTAAGTGAATTTCTTGCCTATTGAAAAATTTCCCCATGAAGTTGGCTTAAGGTATATTGAAAAATTGACGATCTTTCCAGGCTGCATCCTTGCGCTATAGCCGAGCTCATTGCCGCTCTTTGCCAACTCGGCGGTCTTTTTGACCACAGCAAAATTATTTGAAAGATAGATGCTCACTGACACATCTAGGCTCTGGTCAGAATTTATATTTGACAGGGACAGGTTAATGTAAAACGGCTTGTCCATTTCGCTTTTGGAATCGGATGATTCATCTATGCGAAGCTGTTTAGGAAGAACAGTAATTGAAAGAGCATCAGTTGAAACTGTTTCAGTGTTGAACCCGTTGTAGTAGCTTAATTTTCCCACAATAGAATTAATTCCGGATTGCTCAGGCGCAAACAGTGTTGCTGTACAGGTTTGGGTGTATTTGGGCCGCAAAGAGCCGCTCCATTTCATAACAGTGCCCTCAATGCTGCAGCCGACAACGTCTATAATTGCGAAGGGGTAGAAATCCTCAACATAACTTATTTTTGATACGTCCAAGTCGGTGGGGTTGCTGATTATTATTTTTATTGGTGTTGATTCTTTTTGCAATAGGGTGCTGAGCGATGCTGTGCTTGCTGCTGACAGGCTGCCGGTCTCCTTGTAAATGTCAGCATTGATTGTGTAATAGGTTATGTAAGTTGTAATATTCCTGTCATAGTATTCCGCACTGTTGATGCATACTTTAAACACGCCGTTTGATTTGCACTCGCCGGTTTGTATAATCATATTAATTGTTGGGGTCATGACAAACGTCTGGTTGCCCTCCACATCGTATGTGAACCTGAAAGTGCCTTCTGCCAGCTTTAGGTCGGTGTCCGTAATGACGTTTCCAGAATGTATTTTGCTTTCGGCAAAAGCTATCGGAATAATGATGAGAATTACCGGCAAAAGCATCAAACTCTTTTTCATAATTATACAACTTGATTCAATATATTTAAAATTAACTACTTTAACTACTCAAACACTTTCTGCCAGTTCATGTATATGCTGTTTGCAACTTCAGTTATATCCATCCCCTTGAGCTCAGCAATCTTCATATAGCTTTCAATCACGTAAGCCGGCTCGTTCACCTGCTCCTTGTAGGGGCTTAAGTAAGGGCTGTCGGTCTCGCAGAATAACTGGGTGATTGGAGCAAGCTTTATATTTTCCTGGAACTGAAACGCCCTTACAACAACTGTAGGAATAGTCAAAAACCACCCATTATCAACTATTTTTTTTACCAGGGATTTTTTTCCTGAGAAGCAATGCATCACGATTTTTTTGTTTTTTGAAGACTCCAGCATTTCGATGCATTTTTGCTCTGCTTTTCTTGAATGAACTACAATCGGCTTGCTTAATCCCTCTGATAATTCAATCATTTTCTGGAAATCTTCCACTTGCTGTTTGCTTTCGCCATTTACGAAATCCAGCCCTACTTCACTAATTGCTTTGACGTTATTTTTATTTTTTTTAATGAAATTGATTTCCTCGTCAATGTCAAAATCTTCAATTTTTATTGGATAATCTCCTGCTTCTATCTCGTTTTTCAATGCATCTCTGGGATAAATTCCCATTCCGCATTCAACAATGCCATATTTTTTAGAAAGCTCTAAACAGATTCTGTTTGTTTCCGGATTAATTCCATTGGTAATGATGTGCTTTAAGCCGGCATTTTTGGCTCTTTTTATTATATCCTCTATTTTATTAATTAATAATTGATGGTCCAAGTGTGAATGCGCGTCGATTAAGAGGTTCATTTTGTTACCTAATTTTGGATAGTTTAAATAATTATTGCAAACTAAAGATTTATAAGATAAGGTTTATTTTATCTCTACAAACATCAAAATGAAACCGGTAAACCACGTCAAGATTGACAAGACCCTTACAGTCAACGAGCTAGTCAAAAGGATGGATTCTGCGGGAGTTTTGGGAGTTGGAAGGCTTGGCAAGGCTGTAAATATCTGCGAAGAGATGATTAAAAATAAAGAGTGCAAAGTGTTTCTTGGACTGGCAGGCCCATTGGTTCCCGGCGGAATGAGGGAAATAATAATTGATATGATTGAAAACAAGTGGGTTGATGTGGTTGTTACGACAGGAGCAACTTTGACCCATGATTTGGGGGAAGCGCTTGGATACAGGCATTATCAGGGAAACGCTAATGTTGACGATGAAGAACTGCACAAGAAAGGCTTTGACAGGATTTATGAATCCTTAATGCCAAACAAGATTTATGAGGGAATGGAGGATTTCATCGCGAAGAATTTTGACAGCCTGAAAGATAAAAAATCAATAAAAGATTTCCTGTGGGAGCTTGGAAGGATGACTCCGAAAAAATCAATTTTGAAAGCTTGCTTTGAAAATAAAATTCCATTATTCTGCCCGGCAATTTCAGATTCCGGAATTGGGCTGATGATTTGGGGGCATCTAGCAAGGAACAAAGAAGTTGAAGTCCGGGCTTTTGAGGATTTGAAGGAAATAATTGACATTGCATGGACTTCCAAGAAAGCCGGAGTCATTTATTTTGGCGGCGGAGTCCCGAAAAATTATATCCAGCAGGCAATGCAGCTCGCTCCCAGAATGGCGTTGTATGGCGTTCAGGTCACTATGGACAGGCCCGAGCCGGGGGGAAGCTCAGGAGCAGAATTAAGGGAAGGAATATCCTGGGGCAAGATGAACCCGAAGGCAAAATTTGTTGACTTGATATGCGATGCAACGATAGCGATGCCCATTATCTATGCTGCGCTGAAGGAAAGGGTAAAGTGAATAAAAAAAATATACTGAACATGTGGTTTTGGAAGGCTTACCTGATATTTTTTATTTTGATTGTTTTGTACAGTTATAGCAAAGGGTTCAATTATCTGGGATTAGTGAATTTAATTGATTTTATTGTATCTTTGCCTTCTTTGGCCGCATTGTACGGGTTGGCTTTTAAGAAAGAGCCTTTTAAGAAATTTTACTGGAAATTCTATTTCTATTTTTTTATTGTGTGGTACATCGTGATAAATTTGACCATACCATTGATAAACAAACGGGTAAACTATGTTTATGCAGACATGCTGGGCACTATTGTAACAGTGCCGCTTTATATTGCTTTATACTTATATGCTTTTAAGTTCCTAAAATCCAAAAAGTGAAACGATGAAATCAATCCAGGAAATAAAATCCATGAAAGGAAAGCAGAAAATTGTCATGCTTACTGCCTATGATTTTCCTACTGCAAATTTAATGGACGGGATTGTAGATGTGATTCTTGTCGGAGATTCCTTGGGAATGGTAGTTCTTGGCTATGAAAACACCACCCAAGTCACGATGGATGACATGTTGAGAGCGACGGGAGCGGTTGCAAGGGGCGCAAAAAATATTTTTATTGTCGGAGACATGCCAATTGGAACTTATAATAATGAAAAAGACGCGTTAAAAAATGCAAAGTTGTTTTTGGAAGCCGGGGCGCATGCAGTCAAGATTGAAAGAAAGCCGGAGATTGCCAAATTTCTTGTGAAAAACGGGATTCAGGTTATGGGCCATACAGGATTGACACCGCAGACTATAACTACTTTCAAAGTTCAGGGAAAAGATAATGATAGCGCAGATAAAATACTGAATGAAGCAATTGAACTAGATAAAGCCGGATGCTTTTCCCTGGTTTTGGAATGCATTCCATTATCATTGGCAAAAACAATTACAGAAAAAATAAAAATACCAACTATCGGAATCGGAGCAGGAATCCACTGCGATGGGCAGGTTTTGGTTACAAATGATATTCTTGGACTGTACGGGAATTTCAAGCCTAAGTTTTTGAAAAGATACGCAGAAATCGGCAATGAAATGAAAGCTGTCTTTGAAAATTACGCAAAAGAAGTAAGGGAAGAAAAATTCCCAGCAGATGAAAACAGCTTTCATTGAAAAAATTTAAGTTAAATAATAATTTTTATAATATTTTTACAAAACTTCTAAATAAAAATCGCAATCTATTTATATCATTAGCATGTCTTCTGCTGTATGGTTCATTTCACGGAATTAAAGGGCAACAAGGTCTATGATTTAAAAGGGAACTGCCTGGGCAGGCTTGCTGACCTCGTTTTTCTCGACGGCACAAAATACGCCGAGATAACCCACCTTATTTATGAGGATGAAAACAAGTACAGAAAAAAGATTCCGTGGGCTTTTGTCAAAGAGTTCATGCAGGATAACAAAGGAAATAAAAATTTTATAAGCATCCACCTAAATTCACCGGTTGATGCCATCACCCAGTTCTTCATGAAAGAAAGGGAAGTTCTCGTCGGCGACATTCTCGACAAGCAGGTCATAGATGTTGACGGCGTCAAGATTGTCCGCGTCAATGACGTGATTTTAGGAAAAGTTGACAATAAACTGTCCATTGTTGCAGTCAGCGTGGGGGCCCTGAGCCTGATGAGGAGGCTGGGATTCGGAAAAATCACAGGATTGGTTTCTTCCAAAATCAAGGAGAATATCATACCGTGGAAATCCGTCGAGAGGCTTGAGCCGGAAGTCCATGACCTGCACTTAAAGCTGCAGAAAAACAAGATTGCGGACCTTCATCCGGAAGATATTGCCGATATCATGGAAGACCTGACCCATACTGAAAGAATCCTGATATTCAACAGCCTAAATACCCAAAAAGCCGCAAAGACTTTGATAAAAGCCGGAGAAAACGTGCAGGACTCCGTGCTCAAGAGCTTTAAGATAGAGAAAGTCAAGGAGCTGCTTGAAAATATTCCCTATGACCAGGCCGCAGACATCATAGGAATGATGCCCAAGCATAAGGCTGAAGAAATTCTAAAGTCCATGAGGAAAGAAACATCCGCAAAGATAAGGAAAATCCTAGATTATTACCCCGAGTCAATCGGCTCGATAATGAAAACTGAGTTCATTGCGATTCCCGAGGATTACACGTCGGAAAAGACTATTGATTTGCTGAGGCAGCTCAAGCCATCATCCGACAAGATATACCATCTTTATGTCGTCAACAAGGACAACCACCTTATCGGAGTCCTGTCAATAAGGGCCTTGCTTACAGCGGACCCGAAAAGCAATGTTGTTGACTTTATGAAAAAGCAGGTTGTGTATGCGAGGGACACAGGCACAAAAGAGACCGCCGCGAGGATTATGGCAAGATATGACTTATACCTGCTGCCGGTTGTCGACAAGGAAGGAATTCTGAGGGGAATAGTAAAGGCAGACGATGTGCTGGAGGGGTATATTTCCAAAAAGTTAAAGAGGGAAAAGTTTATTCCATTGAAAATAAAAGCAAGGCAAAATGGAAACTCCAAGAAAGCTTGATTGGAAGCATATTCTTTTCATACTTGGCATCATAGGGCCCGGAATCATTGCAGCAATCGCGGATAACGATGCAGGCGGCATAGCTACTTACTCGGTCGCGGGAGCCAATTTTGGCTTAACAATGCTGTGGACACTGATACCAATTACAATTCTGCTGATAATTGTCCAGGAGATGGTCGCAAGGCTTGGGGCCGTAACCGGAAAAGGGCTTTCTGACTTGATAAGGGAGAATTTCAAAGTAAAGACTACTTTTTTCATCATGATCGGGCTGCTGATTGCAAATTTATCCGTGACAGTCTCTGAATTTGCAGGCATCGCCGCTGCCGGAGAACTTTTCGGAATAAGCAGGCTTATTTTGATACCGGCAACTGCCATTGTGATATGGCTTTTGATACTGAAATTGGACTATAAAAAGCTGGAAAAAATATTCCTTGTTCTCGTCCTGTTCTACATTGCATACATCATCTCCGGCTTTATGGCAAAGCCGGACTGGGGCGCGGTTTTTAAGGGCACAATCTCCCCTACTGTGCAATTCAACAAGTCCTTTATTTTTTTGCTCATTGCGCTGGTCGGAACGACAATAACCCCTTGGATGCAGTTCTATCTGCAGTCGTCAATAGTGGAAAAGGGGATAAGAAAGGCCGAATACAAGTACAGCAAGTGGGACGTCATAATAGGATCTTCCTTTACAAATATAATTTCATTCTTTATAATCATAACCTGCGCTGCCGTGCTATTTTCAAATGGGATACGGGTAAATGATGCAATTGATGCAGCCAAGGCCCTTGAGCCGCTGGCCGGCTCGTATGCGCTGTATCTTTTTGGAGGGGGGTTCTTCATTGCTGCGTTGTTCGGCGCTTTCATTCTTCCGCTGTCCACATCGTACTATTTATGCGAGGCTTTCGGATGGGAATCGGGCGTAAATAAAAAATTCAGCAATGCCAAGAATTTCTACATAATAATGCTTCTTATGATAGTGATATCCTCAGCAATAATATTAATCCCCAGCATAAATTTAATTCATTTGATACTTCTTGCGCAGTTCATAAACGGGATAATACTGCCGGTATTGCTCATAATAATCCTTAAATTAGTCAATGACCGAAAGCTCATGGGCGGGTATGTAAACCAGGGGTGGGTTAACATAGTGACATGGACGGGCTGCGCCCTGGTAATCATCGCATCAATTTCAATGCTTGTTGTAACTATCATGGGAACCTAAGGCATATTAACAACTTTTATAAACCGACATTTCTTTTTTATTGTTATATGAAAAAATCAGGCCTGAATGGAAAAACAATAGCAGTCGGGATAACCGGCGGCATTGCGTGCTATAAAGTGCTCGGTTTAATAAAAGAATTAAGAAAGAATGGGGCTAATGTCCAAGTTATGATGACAGAAGCTGCAACCCATCTTGCTGATATCAGGGATTTTGAAAATGCTTCCGGAAATGAAGTTCATACAACATTATTCCATCCAAAAGTAAACTTCGCGGAATATATCAAGAAGAACAAGCCGATAAAGCACATTTCCATTGCCGATGCCGCTGACTTATTTTTAATATGCCCGGCAACAGCAAATGTGATAGGCAAAATTGCAAACGGGATTTCTGACGATTTGCTGACCACTTCCATAACGGCAACAATCGCGCCAGTTCTCATATGCCCCGCTATGAACGTCAAGATGTGGAAAAACCCCATCACGCAGGAAAATGTTTCCAAATTAAGAAAATTAAATTATCATTTTATCGAGCCGGAGTATGGTGAACTAGCCTGCGGCTACAAGGGAATCGGAAGATTGGCAAAACTGGACAAAATTATCGAAAGAATTGAGTTATTGATAAAGCAAAGGAATGATTTAGAAGGAAAAAGAATACTTGTAACATCGGGGGCGACATTTGAGGAGATAGACCCTGTTCGCGTCATAACCAACAAAAGCTCGGGAAAGATGGGCAACATGATAGCGGAACAGGCGTTTTTAAGGGGTGCCGATGTTTTATTGCTAAGGGGGCATAATTCAGCTGAACCGCATTATAATTTAAATGAGGAAAAATTCTTTACTGTTAATAATCTGTTTAATAAAATTAAAAAAAATCTTAAAAATTTTGATATTGTTATTCATGCAGCGGCTGTTTCTGATTTTGAAGTTAACAATAAGATTAATAAAAAGATAAAAAGCAACAAAGAACTGCATCTTGAATTGGCGCCTACAGCAAAGATACTTAAAAATCTTAAAAAATTGAATAAGAAAATATTTTTGGTTGGATTCAAAGCGGACTATAACTTCTCAAAAAATAAATTGATAAAAAGCGCCTACAGCCTACTAAAATCCTCAGATTCGGATTTAATCGTGGCAAATGACGTTGGCAAGGAAAATGTAGGCTTTGACGTTGACACTAATGAGGTTTTTATTGTTGACAAAAACAGGAAAGTTGAGCATATCAAATTAAGCGATAAGAGAGTGGTGGCGGATAGGCTGCTGGATAATATAATAAAAAAATTATAATAAAATGGTTTCTAAAGCTAGAGCATTCGCGCCTGCAAACATAAGCTGTGTTTTCAAAATTTACGAGCATAAAGACCCTAGATGGATGGGCTCTTACGGAGTCGGATTTACCCTGAACGAAGGAGTTGTTATCAAGGTTTCCAGGTCAAAAAGAAATAAAATTTTTTTTAACAATAAGCCAATAAATTTCCCGGCTGTAAAAAGCGCAGCCAAAAAATTAACAAATGGAAATTTAAAGATAAATATAAAATCAAAACTGCCTTTGGGATGCGGCTTCGGGCTGAGCGGGGCAAGCGCTCTGGCAGCGGCGTATGCAATAAATAAGCTACTGAACCTTAAAAAAGCCAAAAAAGCGCTTGGGATTATTGCCCACACTGCAGATGCTGAAAACAGAACGGGATTGGGTGATGTTGTGAATCAATACTATGGCGGGTTTTGCCTAAAATTAAAGCCTAGTTCGTATTTTAGCATCAAAAAAATTCCCATAAACAATATTGATGTTTATTGTAAATATTACAGCGAGATTTCAACTAAATCAGTAATAACAAATCCGAAACTAAAGAATAAAATAAACAATGCCGCCGAGGAATCATTAAAAAAAATTAAAGAGTTAATTAAAAATAATAAAAATATCCAGTTTAAAAACATAATAAAAATATCAAAAGAGTTTTCAATAAGCAGTGGATTATTAAAAGACAGGCAGACAATTGAAACAATAAATAAAATAGAAAAAAACAAAGGAAACGCATCCATGATAATGCTGGGGAATGCCGTTTTCAGCGACAAAAGGTTTAAAGGCGCAACAAAATTCATGATTTCAGACAAAGGGGCACACCTGCTATGAAGCTGCCAAAATCACACCCAAGATATGAATCATTAGCAACAAGGGACTTGATAGCCAAGGGAGTAGAAAGGGGAATAGCTTCCATTCACGGCCTGATTGCGCACGGCAGAGGAGAGGCTTTTGATTATTTGCTTAGAGAAAAAACAAATGAGTTTGCCAGAAAATCGATTGAAGCTGCCGCTTCATTGTTATTACTTTCAAAACGCCCAGTTATTTCTGTAAACGGAAATGCCGCCGCTTTAGCTCCAAAAGAGTTAGCCGAATTATCAAAAATATTAAATGCGCCGTTGGAAATAAATATATTCCACCCATCAAAAGAACGGGAAATTAAGATAAAAAATCACCTCGAAAAGCACGGCGCAAAAAATGTTTTGCTGCCTGATAAAAAATATAAAATAAAATTTCTGGATTCCAACAGAAAATATGTGAATCCAAGCGGGATTTTAAAAGCCGATGCTGTTTTTGTCCCTCTTGAAGACGGTGACAGGACAGAAGCACTGATAAAAAATGGAAATAAAGTTATTGCAATAGATTTGAATCCATTGTCCAGAACAGCGCAAAAGGCAACTGTAACTATTATAGACAATATAATTAGGGCAATGCCGGCACTGATTTCAACAATAAAAAAATTAAAAAAACATGATAAAAATAAGCTTGAAAAAATTATGAAAAATTATAACAATAAGAAAATTCTGGATGAGGCTCTAAAGTCCATTAAAAGTTCATAGAACGTGCTTTAAAATCTCCCTTAAATCTTTTTTCTCAATGACAACGTCAGCAGCACTTTTTACCTCCTCATGCTGGCAGTTGAAGGCTATGCCAAGCCCCGCTTCTTTTAGTATTTTTATGTCGTTGAGATAATCCCCCACAAAAACGCACTCTTTCAGGCTAATCCCTTCCCTTTCGGCTATTTTTCTGAGCGCAAGCGCCTTGCCGTCCATGTCGTATTCCGTTGCTTCGACTTTTTCTATGTTCCCATCTTTATCAAAATAAATTTTGCTTAAAAAAACATCATCAAAAAAATCGCGGTAATCTGGAATGAATTTGTCCAGCAGCACGTTGAGTGAGCCTGAGATAATGGCAAGCTTTATTTTGTGCTTCTTTAACTCATTCAACGTTTCGATTGCACCCTCCATCAGCTTCAAATTGCCCAAAGCCCTGAAAAAATCCTCTTTTTTGGCATTCTTTTCGCGCCACAGATTTATGTCATGCTCCGCCCACTGCATGTAGGTTATCTTCCCGCCAAAGAATTTTCTTTTTGCGTCGTCCCTCCTGTGCCTGTCCGTCTGGAAGCAGTCATGAAAAACCTGCCAGGAGAACGTGACATTGTCCACCAGAGTTCCGTCAACATCAAAGCACACCAGCTTGTATTTGGCCATTTTTCGGAAGAAAGCAAATGCGGTTTAAAACCTTTTAGATTGCTATTTTCTGAATTCCCCTTTCATGTCATAAAATATTTCGCAGAATTTTTTTGTTGCCATTTTAAGCTCTTTCCGGCCGGCTTGCGTGATTTTATATTTCTTCATCTTGCTGCTGCCCTTGATTTCATTGATGAAGCCGCTTTCACTGAGAAATTTCAGAACCGGATAGATTGTGCCTGGGCTCGGCTTTGAGCCTTTCCTTTTCATCATCTCTTTCCGTATTTCCTCGCCTGACATCTGCCTCTTGGCTATCATCCTAAGGACTATAAAGCTAAGAAAACCCCTCATATCACAGCAGCATTTTTCCATGATTCTTTAATAACAGAGGGAGTATATATAATTTTCCCCAGCGCCGCGGCGGTGAATATCGTATGACCGATAGGCTTATATATCAGTATCGCATATCCGATACCCTATCCCAAAGACTCTAAAAAACGGAGGCAACAAAAATGTTCGGAAAAGAAAAAGGATGCTGTTAGTAAAAATTTTATAGCAATTAAATTTTAATTTTTTATATGTTTTTGCCAGGATAGGGGGAAATAAAATGAAAGAAAAATGCTGTGAATCTGGAAGTAACGAATGCTGCTCAGGCGAAGGCACTGGAATGGAATTCAGCGAAATAGTGCAAAAAAGGTATGCCGCAAAGCTTTTTGACGGCAGGAAGCTGCCGCAGGCAAAAGTTGACGAGCTGCTGGAGATAATAAGGCATGCGCCGTCCTCATTTAACATACAGCCATGGGCCATAAAGATAGTAAGCGATGCCAAAACCAAGGAAAAGCTGAAAGCAGTTTCATGGAACCAGCCGCAGATAACTTCGTGCTCGCACCTTCTGGTGTTCTGCGCTGACGGGAATATAAAACAAAAAATAGACCTGCTTGAAAGCAGCATGATAAGCGCAGGCGCAAGCCCGGAAGGCATCAAAACATATATGGAAATGATGAGAAACTTTGAAAAAAACCTGACGGAAGAGCAGAAACTGTCATGGGCGCAGAGGCAATTGTACCTTGCGCTTGGGAATGCCCTGAACGGCGCAAAATCCCTTGGATTTGATTCGTGCCCGATGGAAGGCTTTGACCCAAAAGAGTATTCAAAAATACTTGGGCTGCCGGCCAATATAGTGCCAACGGCACTGTGCCCGATAGGATATGCAAGCGACAAGCCAATGCCGAAGCTGAGATTCCCAAAAGAGGAAGTGTTTATATAAAGAATGCCCGTGCGAAGATTTGAACTCCGGTTTCAAGCTCCGCAAGCTTACGTGCTGTCCAGGCTGCACCACACGGGCAAAATAAAATCTTTAACTCAGTAGTTTTAGAATATTGTTTATAAAGTTTTGTTAAAGGGCTTTTCGTGCATCTCGATTTCTAATTAAAATTAATTTTCATAACGGAGGGAAGTGCTGCTTGCACTAAATGTTTTATTGATAGCCCTCCAGCCACCCATTAAAGCAGAATTATCAAGTGCATTCTGAAATATTACTCATCCCAATCCTTCAAGCTGATCTGGCCTTTCCGCTTGTTCTCTGGAATTCCGAGCTGCTCCTGCCCAATCTGTTTTTTTATGCCCAATGCGGTTTTCTCGCCCAGTAACTGCGTTAGTGTAACCAGGTCGGCGCTCTTTAAGTCCTGGACATCCTTTATCCTGTTTCTAAACAAAATCCTAGCCCTTACCCTTCCAACGTTCTCCAGCCTTATCAAAGCCAGCAATTCTTCTTTCACGCCATACTTTAGCCTTAATCTTAACTTTACAATTTCTTTGAGCACTGACTGGAAATGGAGAAGCTTGGCGAGCTCTTCGGTTGAATATAAAAGCCAGTCTGCAATGTCAATTTTTGCCCTCAGTTCTCCGGGGCGGATGTTATACTCTTCCAGCAAAAATTCCTCGTCCTGCTCGCTTATCCACTGGTTGAACATCAAGGCTGTCTTAACTGAGTTCAGAAAATCTTCATATTCCGGCTCATACATTAAAGGCTCATCCTCAAGAAGATAATCGCTGAGCTCGAGCATCTGCTCCTGTATCTTGTCATGCTCCCTTAATCCGACTTTCAGCATCGGCCTTATCTCAAGGGTGTGGGAAATCATCTGCAAAAATGAAAAGGCATCCAATTTCTTGTCAGAAGCATCCCTGAGGCAGGTTATTATGAAATATGCAGTCAGCGGGTCAATGTAAAGCTCTGCAACTCTTTTTCCAATTAAAGTTGTTTTGTATTTTTCATCATCTATTTCATCGGCGCCGGAAAAGCCATCATCCCCCGACCGGATTATAAATTCCCACTCATCAAGCAGGTCAATCACCTTGCTTATTGTCGCATGCAGCCTTCTCAAATCCTTGAACTGGTGGGCATAAAAAGTCCTGTCAAAGAACTCAAACAATTCTTTTTTTGTTGTTATGAAATTTGCCGCAATCAGGGACAGAACATAAGTTCTCAGCACCGGCTCGACTGCCAGCTTTGAATAAATATCCTCAGGCAGCCCGTTGACATATTTTTCCCCTATCTTTTCTTTTTCCGAATTTGTCAGCGCGATTGCGATTGATTGCCCCTCGCTGTCATAATTAGGGCGCCCTGCACGGCCGGACATCTGCATGTAGTCAAGAACCGGAATCCAGCTCAGGCCGTGGACTGTGAACCTTTTCAGATCCTTTATAATTGCCCTGAACGCCGGCAGATCAACCCCATACGCCAAAGTGGGAGTGCAGCAGATTATTTTTACGCTGCCCTTCCTAAAATTGTCTTCGATAATATCTTTCTGTTTGCCGGTCAGCCCGGCATGATGAAAAGCAATTCCTTTCTGCAGGCAATATGACAATCTTTCGCATTGCTTCGTCGGCTTTGACAATGAATTTAAAGCATCATCGGCAATTTCTGACAAAGATTCATCTTTCTTTAATTTTTTTGAGATATCCTCCGCGGTCTTTTCAGCGGACTTTTTTGTGTTCACAAAAACAATTGCCTGCTTGCCAATTTTAATCGTGTCTATTGCAATGTTCAGGACTGCGCTGTCAAATTCCTCGCTTATTTTCACGGATTTAGGCATAATATTCACGAGAGAAAACTACTTTATAAAGGTTGCTGGAAAGAAAAATATTATACGGCTAAAACCAAAGGCCCAATTTTTCTGAGTTCATATAAAGCCAATAAAGCTACTTTTGTTGCATCACTAACATTTTTAGCATAGTGCTGTGCAAAACTGCCCTCCCTTCTATTTGCAATCCCGGGGCATATAATTCCTGCCCTGTAACCCAGACCGCCAAGAAAATGTGCTAAAAAACTGGCCTCCATTTCCATATTTTCTATTCTCTGTCCAGGAATACCTGTATCCAGTTTTGCAAGAATGCCATCTATATCAGGAACAGTCAAAGGAACCCGTGATACATGCCTTCCTTGGTTTGCAAAAAATCCTGAATTTGATGTGGTAATCCCTTTTTTGTATTCCACTCCCAGTTGATTAGCTGCGTATTCAAGTGCTTTTACCACGTCGGGGTTTGCTCTAGAGACATAGGGGAATATTTTTCCTTTAAATCTCGAAGTGAGTGATATTGCGTCATCGACAGCTTTATGCACTCTTTCCTCAAGTACACGGCATAGCTCATCAGGATATCCAATGTCATAAAACATTCCCGCGTTATCAAGGCCAATAACATAATCTGTTATTATAGGAGTTCCCAATTCTGTTTCTCTTTGCAAAGCTCCAGAAGTGCCGACACGTATAATATTTATCATCTTAAAAGGAGATTGATTTCTCGCTCTAGAATCAAAATTAATTTCATTGGCAGCAACTAATTCGTTTACAACAATTTCAAGGGAGGGGGTACCCATTCCGGAAGTCACTAAAGTAACTCTTTGGTCAGTCTCTCTTGCAACACCAGTTATTGTTACAAGACCCCGGTGATCTAAAAATACCTGAGGACAATACAAATGGTCCCTTGTAATTTCTGGAACCCTTTCCGGATCACCAACAATTATTATATTTGGTGACAATTCTTCTGGTTTTAATTGAGTATGATAAATCCTGCCGCCAAATATCGGCAAATCACAAGAAGTAAAAGGACCGTCATTCACTGCCATTTTATTCCACTACATTAACATTCAGAGCCTGGGCAACATTATAATGGCCGTCGCTGACTGTTACCTTAACGGCTTTATTTCCGGCCGTTGCGAATGTCCTTTGCTGGTATTGTCCTTTGTGCGAGTCCATAAATCCAAAATCCCATGTATAAGTGAGTCGGTCATTGTCGTCGTCAACCGCCTTAATATAGAGCAAGACAGGCTGGCCGATTTTTGCAACTACATTATTTGTTGATTCCAAAATCCTTGGAGGCCTGTTGGCAGCCGATGAAGCTATGCCCCCGCTTGTTGTCAATGACTGAACATTTTGAGCGCTCAAAATTCTGGTTTCTTTATAGGTTATATTTACTTTGCGAACTTTTATGTAGACGCTTTCATTCAAAAACTGGCTGTTGTAATTTGAGCCGTCCTGGACAAATATGTTTATTATCTGCTCAATCGAATCTGTTCCGTCGCTTACAATGACTTTCACAACCTTATTGCCAGAAGATGTGAATATCCTCTCATGATTTTCGGTTGCCCTGTACTTTTCCAAAATACCAAAATCCCAAGTGTAAGTTAATTGGTCATTGTCGTCATCAACAGCCTTGACGAACATGAACACGGGCTCATTGACCTTGGCGACAATGCTTCTGCTGGCATTGATTATTCTTGGCGCCCTGTTTTTGCCAGTTACCTGCACTCTTGCGGGCTGGCTTGCGCTTAAGTTGCCGTCGCTCACATAAAATACCAAGTCAAGCATTTTTATCTCTTTTTTGCCTGCAAAATCGTAAGGAACATCCCAGATAAATTTATTTCCGCTCAAAGATGCCTGAGATGGGGCGTTTGAAACAGAATACTGAAGCTGGTCGCCATCAGGGTCATGCGCATTCAAAACCATTTCGATATGATCCCCCTCGCTTGCTTTTATGTCACTTATTTTATCCAGCGTCGGCGGCCTGTTGACGTGATTGATTGTTATCTGCACGGTTTTTGAAACTGCAAGTGCGCCGTCGCCTGCAGTAATTTTAACGTATTTAGCCCCTGCGTCCCCGAATTTAGTCTTGTAGGTATCCGATGCCATAAATCCGGAATAGGACAGGGCAACTTTGTCGCCGTCCAAATCATAGGCACTTGGGGCTATTTTTATCGTGTCACCCTCATTGACCGTTATGGGCTGCATATCTTCAAGAACAGGCGGCCTGTTGACGTCCTTTACAGTTATTATTACATTTTGCACAACTTTACTATCCTTTGAAGCGGCTGCAAATTGCAGGTAGAAATTATTGCTCAGGACTGTGAATTTGTCCACTATTTTGTCAATGAAATCCTCTTTCTTAACCGTGTTGAAGCCGGGCGTCCATGTAAATTTGTTTCCATCAAGCGCCGCTCCCTCAGGCAGCTTATCGAGCGAGTAGGCTATTGCGTCGCCATCGGGGTCAACGGCATTCAAAATAATTGCGACAGTCTGATTTTCATCAATTAATTTGTTGCCTACACCATCAAAAACCGGCGCCCTGTCAGCATCTTTGACCGTGACTGTCACTGTTTTGTCCCCCTTAAACCCGTTTCCAACCGCGTGAATAAAAACAGCATACTCTCCGGAATCGCCGTAAGTTGTCGGCCACTCGTTTTTGTTTCCAAGAGGCTCTGAAATTGTGTATGACAAGCCGTATTTTGCAAAATCAGGAAGATTTAACCTTGCGATCTCGCCTTCATTTACTGTCACGTCATTTATTTGATTAAGGAGCATGCCGACATCAAAATTGAGCACATTCACCGTCCATTCCTTTGATGCGTCTAAAGTTCCGTCGGAAACTATAATCAAAACTCGGTGGATTCCTGCATCATCATAGTTTGTGCTGTAAGTAAAATATTGCCCTGAGCCTGCCCTCCTATTATCGAGGTACCATGTATACGTCAAAGTGTCTTTGTTTAAGTCGCTTGCCTGCACTTCAAAATTCACGGACTCTGGCTCATTTATTGTGGCAGGGTCATTAGGCGAGGCATAATCTATTATAGGGGCAACTTCCTTTTTGTTAACAATAATTTTAATATCTTCAGTTGTGTTTGCCTGGCCGTCAGAAACAGTTATTGCTGAAGAATATGTTCCTTCATCGCCATAGGTTGTCTGCCACTCTCCTTTTTCATTTAGCGGGGAAGCATAATAATAAGTTAACTTATCACTATCCGGATCTGTAGCATCCGTGCGCAAACTAAGCTTATCAGTTTCCTGAACAACAAAAGTAGTTATAGAATACACAATAGGCAGAACTAAAAATATAATTAAAAGTAATACAATCTTCTTGTTCATCTATTCCCCCCATGAAAAGAATAATTAAAAAAGTTAAAAAAATAAATAAATTTATTTCTGCCCGACATCAACAATTACCGGCGGCCTGTTGACGTTTGCAACATTAACTTTGAATGCCTGAGACACTTTATCGGTGCCGTCGCTTGCGTCCACAGTGACTTCGTAAGTGCCGGCGCTGTCGTAATCTGTTTCCCACGTGAACATGTTTCCATCCTGCTTGAATCTACTGTCGCTTATGGAATATGCAACCGAATCTCTGTCAGCATCAGTTGCAAGGGCAGTAATGACTATCCTATCTGTTTCCCTTGCTTCGATGTCATTGATTTTCTCAAGCGTTGGAGGCCTGTTGACATTCATTACATTCACAGACCATATTTTGCTTGCTTCTGACAATCCGTCTGACACATCTACCTTTACTGTGTGAGTGCCGGCGCTGTCGTAATCTGTCTGGTAAGACCATGCGCCTGCGTCCCCAACTTCATTGCCGTCAAGCTTCCATTTGTGTTCCAAAGGATCCTTGTTCAAGTCGCTTGCAGCGACGCTGAAATCTATTGACTGGGTCTCATCTATGGTCAAGGAGCTCTCAAGCGGGGTTGATTTGTCTATTGTAGGAGATTCTTCTTTCTTGTTTACAATCAACAGCACATCCCTGCTTGTTGCCGCCTCTCCGTCGGAAACAGTAACTGTAATTGTATATTCCCCGGCATCCCCATAATTGGTCTGCCACTTCCCTTCATCGCTTATTGGAGACGTAAAAGTGTAAGCCAAGACTGTATTCTTATCCGGATCTTCCGCTTTTGGAACAAGGTTCACTAGGTCAGTTTCCTGCACAACAACAACAAAAGGCTTTTCATCGGATTTGACTGCAACAACTTCCGGCGTTTCTTCGGTTGTTTGCGTCTCCTCAGTTGGCTGTATCTCTTCCGTAGGCTGAGCATCTTCCGGAACTGCAGTTTCCGCGCTTTCATTTTCCAAAGGCGATACGACCTGGCCCGTGGGCGCTGTTGCTGAATTGCCGTAAAGAGTCTGATAAACTTCACAGCCGCTGAGCAAGAACGCAGATATCACCAGAAATACAATCAATGATTTTGTTTTGAAAGCCATTTACACCCCTCCTAACCTGTATTTTTTGAATCCCATTAAAGTGTTGCTATTTAAAAATAATAACTTGTATTTAAACTTTTTGGTAGTTAAAATATATTTTTGATTTTTTCTCTACGAAGTTTGTACGAAAAGTGCTTTCTGATTAAATAAGTATTGAAAAAGGAGCATGAAAAATGGGCCCGGTGAGATATAAACCAACTGTTCCGTCAGTTGAGTACGGAATCAAGTGCCGTCAAGACGGCACGGATAAGCTTATTAAAATAAATGGGCCCGGTGAGATATAAACCAACTGTTCCGTCAGTTGAGTACGGAATCAAGTGCCGTCAAGACGGCACGGATAAGCTTATTAAAATAAATGGGCCCGGTGAGATTTGAACTCATGACCTCACGATGTCGGACTGAATTATCAGTCGTGCGCTCTAACCAGACTGAGCTACGGGCCCAGGATACCCTTTGAAAATTAAGTTTATTTATAAAGTTTGTTGGAATTAAGAAAGCGCCCCCGACCACTGGACAAAAAAGCACTGGACATCCCCACATGAGATTTATAAAGGAGAAATTCTCACAAATTTGAAAAATGGAAATGACGAAAGAATTTGCAGAATTAATTGGAATAATGTACGGAGATGGTTGTCTTTCATCCAGGCATAATAAGAATGTAGTTTATATTAGTGGACATAAACATCTTGATTTTGATTACCATAATAAAACAACAAGAAATCTGTTTTTGAATGTTTTTGGTAAGAATACAACAATAAAAGAAAGAAAAGATGAAAATACTTTGTTTATTAAGTTCAGTGACAAGAGTATTTTTGATAACTTTAGGACCATTGGAATGCCAGTAGGTAAAAAAGAGAATAAATTAAGTATTCCTTCGAAGATAAAAGATAATCCTTACTTAACCTGCTATTTTTTAAGGGGATTGGCCGATACTGACGGATGTGTAGTATTTTCAAAGCAGCATAAAAAATATAGGTATTAACCAAGGATAGAAATTGCAAGCAAATCAAAGGATTTTTTGATTGAAGTAATGGACTTGCTAAAAAATACGGGTTTTTATGGTTCAGTTTCAAGAAAAGGCCCTCATTATAGATTAGAAGTGCCCGGATTCAAAAATTTAGAGTTACGGCAAAAACTAATCGGTTTTAATAATCCTAAACACATAAAGAAAATTGAGGCCCATTTGGGCCCCTTAACGCCCTCGACCAGAATTTTGACCAGTCAGAGTTACTGACCAATTCTCGAACTGGTGACCCTGTGAATCGTCCTCATCGGAGATTAACAGTCACATGCTCTACCTGCTGAGCTACGAGGGCTTGAATTTCAGGATAAAAGTTCAATTTAAATATCTTTAGGTTAAATTTATTACAATTAACAATTGCCCTTTACCATTTCTCGCTTCTTATTTTAAGATAGAAAGCGGCATGATTGACTAAAATGTCAAGCACGAAGCTCAAAACCAGGGAAGTTAAAAAAATATTCCACGTCAGCGCAAAGACGGGCATTATGAATATTGAGGCTCCTATGACAAAATCACTCTGGTCGAACGGAATAAATTTGCTGCCGGGATTTATGCCAATGCGCCTCTTGAAAAAGCTTTTAACCAAGTCCCCGGCCAAAGCCCCGGTTCCCATCAAAAATCCAAACACCAGCCAATTATTGTAGCTGAAAAAAGAAATGCCGCTTGAGAATCCAGTTTTGTATCCCACAAACTGCAAATAAGAGACGATAACTGCAAACAAAATCCCAAAAAACAGCCCCCTGAAGGTTTTGTTTCTGCCGAATAAGGGTTTTTTATTCATCTCCCTTCCGAGATCAACAGGATAAACAAGAAAATTCACTCTTTTAACTATAACCGGCGCCATGTTGGCGAAGTACGCCGGCAGCATGAAATATATGCATTTCATTAAAAACAGGATAACTTCGCTCATGGCAAAAGTTTTTTAAATATGGTTTAAATAGTTTTGCATGACTATGCCGGGCATAATAATACCGGCATAAATAATCTTTTAGAAAATTATTTAAGCAGCCGTAAAATTATTGAATTATGAAGTTTAAATTCAACGTTCCGAACAAGATAACAATCATAAGAATATGCCTGATACCCCTGTTTGTCATTATACTTCTTGCAAACATCCCTTACAGAAATATTTTTGCCGCTTTTATTTTTGGCATGCTCTCGATTTCAGATTTCTTTGACGGCTACATCGCAAGGAAGAAAAAGCAGGTGACGGATTTTGGGAAGCTGATAGACCCGATTGCTGACAAATTTTTGGTTTCAACTGCCCTTATTTTTTTGATTGGGCGCGGGGTTGAGCTATGGATGGCCGTTGTTATTATATCCAGGGAAGTAGTTTTGACGGCAATCCGCATTTATCTACTGCCATCGAAACTGGTTGTTCCTGCAAGCAATTTCGGCAAGGCAAAGACCGTTGTGCAAAGCATCGCAATTGTAGCGGTCCTGCTAGAGCTGGGATTCAGCTATTACATGATACTGGCGGCAGTTTTACTGACCGTGGTTTCAGGAATAGAATACCTGTTCAGAATCAAGAAGCTGACCGGAAACAAGGTCGTGAATCTGCCCAATCTTATTACACTTGCAAGATTTCTGCTCATCATCCCGTTCATTTACTATGTTCTCAAATCAGAGGTTTATGTTGCTATAATCATATTTGCAATAATAACCCTAAGCGACAAGCTGGATGGCATTTCTGCCAGGTTTATGAACCAGAAGACAAAGCTTGGAAGCTGGTTTGACTCATTTACTGATTGGGTTTTTACTTCTTCAGCCCTTGTGCTTTTTGTTTATACGGGGTATATCAATATTAAGCTAGGCATCCTGTTCCTGTTTCCGGTCGTGATTACCGCGATAATTAAATTTTACTACTCAAAGAAATTCAAAGGCATTTTGACATCCGCCGTAAGCAAGATTACCGTTGGATTAGCGTACATAACCATTCTTGCAATGCTTATAAATTTCTTCTACAAGGATATTTTTGTGTATTTAACTTTGCTTATGTCGGCGTTGACTGCCCTGACTTTCGCATTCAAGGCCAAATCCAGCTCATAATTTCTTTACTTTTAACGAGGACACCATCAATATTCCCAGCAGAAGATAAATATAAGGAAAAAATTTTGCGTAAGCCAGGGGATAAAATATTGAGCCTATGAAATAGATTGCCGGTATTATGATTCCGTTCAGTGTTATCGGCATCCCCCGGTATACCCCTTTCATGTCCGTTATGTTGTACCTTGCGAGCCTCAAAACTCCGCAGAACAGAAAAACAGTAAATGCTATTATGCCGAATGTCAGCTGAAACGGCTTGATGTCTGCCACGTACTGCATCAGGCTAAACCCGAATATCGCCGGCGCAACCCCAAAGGAAACTGTATCGGACAGCGAATCGAGCTCCTTTCCAAATGAGTTCTGCTGCTGCATCACCGCTGCTATTTTTCCGTCCAGATAATCAAAAACAACGGCAACCAAAAGCACATAAGCGGCGTAGTCAAAATTATTGCTCATCGCAAAAACAATGCTTATCAGCCCAAGCGCTACATTAAACAAAGTAAATATGTCGGCAAATTTCAGCAGTGAAAAAATCCTGTAATCATCAGCTTCCATTTTTCTTCTTATCAGCCGGAATTCAGATTTTATCAGTGAATATATTCCTGATATCACGGTGAGAGCAAGAGCCGTGCCCATTATGTACCAGTCAACCTGCAGGCTTATCATCGGCTGCACCAAAGCCATCAGCTGGAAGAAGTAGCTTATTTTGCCGAGCACAGTAGGCTTGAATTCCGTCCTTAAGTCCTTGTAAATCAGGATTGTCCCTATAATTATCGTAATCAAGTCCCTCGCCAGTATTATCAGGGCAACCCATATTGGGATTATCCCCTTAACAGCTAAAATTATTGCAGTGAGATTTACAAGAAGCTTGTCCGCAAAAAAATCTATCACCGAGCGCAGCGCAGACGGGTGCTTTCCTGCTGCCAGGCTCTCGAGAAAGCCTATGAATGCTGTCAGTATGAACAAGAGCAATGCCGTATTCCTTCTGTTCAGCAGAAGCGACAATCCCACAATCAGCGCAAGAATGCACCTAAGCAATGTTACAGTAAAAAATATTTTTTCCTTCTTAATTTTTAATTTCATTTCAATGCTCGCAGACATATACAAATGCGGGGGGGATATTCAGCGGGACAAATTTCCTACCTACATTTCTGAAATGTGATTTCAGCAGTTTGCTTAAATTATTTGTATACTGGAAAAGTATAAGCCTGCCTTCATAACTTAAAGAATCTTTTATTTCCTTTAATATTTTTTTCTTGTCCTTGTCCGAAAAGTTCCTGAAAGGAAGCCCGGATATTATGCAGTCCGCCTCTTTGATATTTAATTTTTTGAGATTATCCTTTATTTTGTCAGCGCCGGCATTGACCACCACCAGGCGCTTATCCTTAAAATTCCTGCTGAGGTAGATGCAGAATGCTTTATTCAATTCGAAGCAGACAATCTTTGCGCCAGGGGCGGCTTTTTTAAGTATGGCTTTCGTGAAAGTTCCCATTCCCGGACCCAATTCTACTATGCATTTTGAATTTTTAAAGTCTACATTTTTTACTATTTCCCACGTGAGAAATTTTGAGCTTTGCGCTATGGACCCTGTTTGCTTCGGGTTCTTCAGGAAATTTGCCAGCATCATAAGTGAATCTTTCATTTTAAACCAGCAATAATGCTTTCTCCTGCCTTTACTTTGTCATTAAGTTTTATTTTTAAATTCACTTTTTTTGGTAAGATAATTGTTGCCTGGCTTCCCAATGCTATCATTCCTATTTTATCGCCTTTATTAACTTTTTTGTTGATGCTGGTGTAGCATAAAATCCTTCTTGCCAGGAAGCCTGCAATCTGTATGACTTTAACTTTAATATTCTTATTTTCTATTATTATTTCGTTCTTTTCATTCTCAAAGCTTTTGTTTAAGTCGTACGCTTTGAAGAATTTTCCTTTTGTGTGCTTTATTGATATTATTTTTCCTTCTATCGGCGCCCTATTGATATGAACGTCCAACGGCGACATGAAAATTGAGATAACGTAGCATTCATCTGCAATATCTTTAGTCATTGTTTTTATTTTTCCCAACATTCCCTTGCTTACTTTTATTTCACCGCCTGATGTGTCAAAAATCCTGATTACTCTTCCGTCTGCCGGTGAAACAATATTATTTCCTTTGGGAATTGTTCTTTTTGGGTCTCTGTAGAAGTTAAGAAGGAAAATAATTGCTAATATGACTAAAACCAGTATGGCTATGAATAATAGTGTTGGCATACCCTCAAGGGGTTACTATAAGAGTTTAAATGCTTTACTTAAAAAAGATTTCACAAAACATTTTTAATACGCTGATGTATGCTTACTAGCTATGGCTTATACTATAATAGACTGCTACACGGACGAGCCTGCCGGATTGGGAGTTCCGCCTTATCTTGGCACTTATCCAAGGTATATTACCGGATATTTAGGTGAAGAAGTTAATTACCTTACGATTGATGATTTAAGGCTGTGGAGAAAGTTTAACGGCGTAATCCATGAAACCCGAAAGTCGCAGAAAACTGATATTACAACTTATAATTTAACAGCGAATTATAAAAATGTTAATAAAATATTGCAGGAAACAGATACTTTGATTGTTGTTCTTGGCGTTCATGTTCCGGGCAAGTATCTTTCTGCGATTCCTGGGACCCTAAATGAAATAATACCCATGATTCGGGATTTGAACTGCAAGAAAATATTAACAGGGCCTGCTGTCTTTGGAACGCAGCTGTTTGGGGGTCGCTTTTATGAGAAAGCTGATCTTTCTGTTTTTGATAAAGTTTCGTATGAGATGTTCAATTTTCTTTATAAAGATGTAAAAGAATATTCTGTTAAAGGCGCTTCTATCATTAAACAAATTCCTGACATCAGGATGATTGAGATTGAAACAGGGCACGGGTGCGATATCGGGAAATGCTCATTTTGCACAGAGCCGCTTAAGAATAGAGTTGAGTTTCGCGAGAAAGAAGATGTTTTGGATGAGATTAAAGAATTCTATAAGTTAGGCGCCCGCTATTTTAGATTGGGAAAGCAAACCTGCTTCTATACTTTGCCTTATGCTGTTGAACTGTTAAAAGACATTCACAACAATTGTCCTGATATTAAAGTTCTTCACATAGATAACGTTAATCCGGTTAAAGTTATTTTGGATAAGAAAAATAATTTTGCAATTACCAAGGCAATTGTTAAGTATTGCACATCCGGCAATATAGCTGCTTTTGGCGTTGAATCTTTTGACATGGAAGTTGTGAAAGCCAATACTTTGAATACATCACCTCAAATTGCCTATGAAGCAATTAAGATTTTAAATCAATTCGGAGCTGAACGCGGTTCAGACGGAATGCCTAAATTCCTGCCGGGAGTAAATATTATTTTTGGGCTCCGTAATGAAACCAAAAAAACGCATGAAGAAAACATGAAATGGCTGACTCGAGTTTATGATGAAGGATTAATGCTTCGCAGAATTAATATTCGCCAGGTTGCAATCTTTGAAGGAACTTCACTGTTTGCTGAAGGAAAGGATAAGTTTTTACGAAAAAATAAAAAATGGTATTGGAAATGGCGAAACGAAATCCGGCAGAAAATCGACTGGCCAATGCTGCAGAGAGTAGTTCCAAAAGGAAATATCTTAAGAGACTGCTATGCTGAGATTTATGATGGAAATACCACCTTTTGCCGGCAGTTCGGAACTTATCCATTAATTGTTGGAGTGAAAGGAAGATTGGAACTAAAGAAATTTTACGATTTAGAGATTATAGGGCATATGCTGAGAAGCATTACTGGGAAAGTTGTTGGTAAATGACGGTTTAATATATATTTTCAATACTGAAAATAAGCACTGGACATTTGTGGGCAAACTATTTAAACTAAATTTGTGTTCTTGTTAGATATGTTACAATTTAGAGATTTTAAAGAAGGAGATGAAACCCAACTTGTTTCTTTGGTTATGGAGCTAAAAAAGTTTTACCCGTCTATTGAACGATGGCTAACTAAAGAGATAACTAAATTAAAAAACAAAGAGGATGAATGTATAGTAGTGGAGGTGGATGGAGAAATTGCTGGATGTGCAATCTCCGGCATTGAAAGCAATGGAGTTTATACTGCAAAGCTTAAAACTTTTTATATTAAAGAAAAGTATAGAAGACTTTCATTTGGGCCTTATTTACTTAATAGGGTATTAGACTACTGGACTGAAAAAGGTTATAAAAGAATATTTGTGACTTTTGCCGAAGAAGAGGTAGATGAATTACTAAATTATTTTAGAGAATACGGATTTTTATTGGATGGTGTTTTTCCTTTTAACTACAGGCAAGATAAAGCTGAATATTATATGAGTAAAATGAATGTTTACCTATCCATAGATAAAAATAATTTTCAATCTTTTGTAGCAGATTATTTATTCCGTCTTAGGGGTTATAATGTTTCAAGCATCAAATCTAGACAATTTGTAGTTCAAAAGCATGTTTACACTAAGGAAGCCTATAAAACTTTAGTCTACTTAAATTTTGAGGAAAATATTGATAAAAATACACTTATCAAAAAATTAAGAGAACTCATAAGGGATAATAATTGTTCAACAGGGATAATTGTTTCATATCATTATCTGTCATCATTAAATGAAAACTCAATAAAAGTAATAGATAACTATGATTTAGAAACTATGTTCTTTCCTTTAAATATTCAAAAAGATGAGCATGCTGGTTTTATTTCACCAATACAAAAACTATACGCAGATAGGATATTATACGCCGGAACGCAAACTCAATTATTATCAGACAAAATTTCCATAAGAAAAGAAAAAGTATTTTATAAATTTCCTAACATCCCAAATATAAAAGGCGGACAAACTTTTTTGTTTTATGAATCTGAACCGACTAGTGCTATTATAGGAGAAGGAAAGGTTAAAGAATTTGTAATAGATAAACCAGAAAAAATTTTTGAAAGATTTAATGCAAAAGGAGTTTTGAGCCTAGAAGAAATTAAGGGTTACGCGGATAAAAAAGGGAGTGTTTTAGCAATTTCAATTGGTAAATTCGTAAGATATAAGAATAAGGTGTCACTTGATAAAATCCGTGAGATTAAAAAAGGGTTCAACCCGCAAGGTTCTTCGATGGTCACAGAAGAAGAACTCAAAGAAATACGAAAAAAGGCTAAATACCCCTATATATTCTAAAAGATTAGCTTCACTTTTAAAAAATCAGGAATCTTTGACTTTGTATTCAATAAATCCACAATATTCCAATATGATATTTTCTGGCGAAAAAACTGTTGAATTAAGAAAGAGCCTACCAAAAACAAAAAATAGAATTATTGCAGTCTACGAGACTTGTCCAACAAAAAAAGTCATTGGTTTGTGTGAGGTATCTAATTATCATGAATTACCAATCAAAGAGATAGATAATTTTGTTAAATGTGCCAATGTGCAAAAAACTTTTTTGTTAAGTTATTATAAAAACAAAAAGAAATTCACAGCTATAGAAATTGCAAACTATTATAGATTTAAAAATCCAATAAATCTTAAAGATTTTTCACAAAAACAGATTGTTTCACCACCACAAAGTTTTTGTTACTTAAAAAATTTTAATTTATCTTTGATTTTGAGTATACTTTAACAACAAAAATGCCCACTACAAAAATAATAAAATTCGGAAAAGGCGCGGCTATTGTTATACCGCCGGAATACATGAAAGAAAGGAATATTAAAGTAGGCGATACTGTAAATTTTGAAGTTTATCCATTAACCAATCCTTTAAGCAAACTCTGGGGTCGTGGCAAGCATCTTAAGATTGATGCCCAAAAAGCCAAAGATGAACTAAGAAAAGAGTGGCATGATGAACGATTATTTGTCAAGTAAACACGCAATTAGATTCCCGCAACCCTTAAATACCTAAATTAATTTTCCTCCAAAAAATTATCACGAGGTCAATCAATATGAAAAACGGAGACAAGGTAAAAGTCCATTACACAGGAACATTGGAAGACGGAACAATCTTTGATTCAAGCGAAGGAAAGGAACCATTAGAGTTCACAATCGGGGAAGGCGGAATAATCAAGGGGTTTGAAGAGGGAGTCAAGGAAATGAAGTTAGATGAGGGAAAAACTATCAAAATCAAGCCCGAAGATGCTTATGGATTACAGCAAAAGGAGCTCATGCTTGAGTTTCCAAGAGATAAATTTCCGGCTGAAATGAACATAGAGAAAGGAGGAAGATTAATCCTGAAAGGGCCGGATAATCAGACCATACCGGCTGTTGTCAGCGAAGTGAGGGGTGATGTTGTTGTGATTGACTTAAATCACCCATTAGCTGGAAAGGAACTGACGTTCAAGATAAAAATAGTCGAAGTTAAATAAAATAAAGAATATTTGCAATTATTAAAAATCCAATATTATAAAATAAAAGCTTAAAATAATTCTTTGATTTTCTGTCATAAAGAAGGGATGCGGTAACCGCACCATACAATAAAATCAGGCTTGATTCTATAACAAACAGGTTAATATTATTTTGGCTGGCATAAAACAGTATCCCAAGAAGTATGTAGTTTAGCATTGATTTTCTGAATGAATCCTTTATCCTGTACTCTATAACAGCCGCAAAAATGAGATATAAAAACAGTATCAAAAGATAAAATGCCCTGTTAAAATAATAGAACATCAAAAAAACAAAAATAAGCAATAATAAAATCTTTCTTATCAAGTCAAAGTATTTTGACAGCGGCTTCTGCTCCTCGGGGGCAATGCTGACTAAAATAATTCCGATTAACAAGCCAAAAAATGACACCAAAGAAGCAAAAAAATAATTTATGAATTGCATTTTATCTAAATAATTTTTTCTCCAGCTCTTCTATCTTCTTTAATCTTCTTTTATGCCTCACTTCGCTGCTGAAATCGGTCTCAAGCCATAATTTTACCGCCTTGAATGCAGTTTCCTTGGAAACGAATCTTGCGCCGATTGAAAGAATGTTTGAATCATTATGCAGCCTTGACAGCTTTGCAATTTCCGGGTTGTCACTGTTAAAAACTGCCGCCCTTATTCCTTTCACCTTGTTGGCGACAATTGCTTCGCCCTGCCCGGAGCCGCCGAATATTATTCCTTTATTCAAGGGATTTTTAGCAACTTCAATTGCCGCAGCGGAAATGAAATCAGGGTAATCGTCTTCGGCATCAAGCTTGAAAGCGCCCCGGTCCTCAACTTCGTAGCCGAGTTTTCTCAGATAAGCTTTAACCTCTTCCTTCAGCTCAAATCCCGCATGGTCCGTGCCTAAAAATATTTTCGGTTTTGCCATATTGGTTAATCTAAGCCCAGAACTTTTAAATCTTTCTTTAATCCAGGGACTGTGTCATAATTTTTTATATCTTTGAAATCTATCCATCTGAACTCGGTATTTTCATGGTCAAGCTTTACTTTGCCTGAATTTACCCTGCAGAGGAAAGGCGTTACTACCCATTTTTTTCCTTTTTTATGGTCTTCGATTTCAAATAAGGTTCCTTTCCTGAGGATTTTTGCGATTAAACCGGTTTCTTCCTTTATTTCCCTTAAAGCGGTGTCTTCCGCAGCCTCGAATTCCTTCACGTAGCCGGAGCAGAAGCTCCATTTGCCGGGGTAATTCCAGTCATTGGGAGATTTTTTAAGAATCAGGACTTTATCCATATGCTTTACGATTCCGGTAACTGCGAAATAGGTTTTCATCAAGTGAAGGGAAATTTATTGATTTATATTAGTTTTGTTAATTGGTTCTACGTATTGTTCAAATTATTTGCCAGTATAATTTTCTTATCTTAACTAAATATTCAGGGAGGGAATATCAAGCCGCACTAAAAGTTTAGATAATTGCCCTCCACCCACCCATAGATGTTGTTTTAGAAAGTGCAAAGTAGAATGTAAATATAAAAAATTAGTTTAATACCAAGTGCCTCTCCAGGTTGAGTGGCCAAACTGAATCAGCAAGTCAACTCCCAATCTCTCGACCTGCAAAGGAACATCGCAAGCCCCGTAACAGGAGCCCATCCATAAAATTACAGAAGCATTGGTGTTTTTCTCAATTGCTTGCTGTATTTCTTTTGCTCTTGGCTTAAGGCCATCAGGCAATTGAACACAAACCATTTTAGGATTGTCTTTTTTAATTCGCTCAATTACTTTTTCCAGCTCTAAATCGTAGTTGTCCATATGCTATAAAGCCAATAAGCCTTAGATTTTAAATCTATTGTACTTTTCTGCTAATATCTGCCAAAACAGATTGCACTTCACCCCTTGAAGGCAACTGGTGCGCACTCCCTTTCAAACTGACAAAAAATGATTCCGGATTAAAACCCCTTTTCTGCATTTGGTCATACATATCCAAAGACTGATTGTAATGCGATATTGCAAGCTCTAAATTGCCCCGCACCTCTCTGCTGCCAGACAGATTAGCACCAAATTGAACTGCATATTTAGATAAGTAACCTGCCCTTGCCTGAGAGTAAGCCGCATAAGCCAGGAAAGCCCCCGTCCAATCCTCCATTTTTTTTGATGCTGCATCTTCCGCAAGGCTTAATGAAGTCCGGTGCGCTTCCAGGAGATTTTGATAAGCATGCCTGAACTGATTGACTGTTCTGGGGTCAACAGAATCATCAAACAGTTTTTTTATTCCGGATAATTTTGATGAATATTCATTTGAAATCTTTTTGCCTTCCCTTGCCTGAGCCAGAAGCGTGCCGTATTCACTTCCGTATGCCTGCATTATGAACGGATTTCCTGTAATCATTGAAGTGACCCTTTTTGCCTTGTCATTTGGAGATTTGTCCAACAGGAATTCCCCTCCTGCGTATCCGTTTGCAACCTGCAGGAGGGCTATCGGATTAATGGGTGCCTCCTCTTGGGTTATACCAACTCCCCCGTTCAAATTTCTGTTATTCCATTCAATAAATGATTTCATTAAATCTTTAGCATACATCGCGGCAATTGATATGTTATTGCGGGGCACCATCAGGAAATCTGAAATCTCCTTTTTTTCTGCTGCGGATAATCTGTTAAATGCCTCGCCTGAAGGCCGGTCTATCTTTTTCAAATAATACGCTGCTGTGCTTAATTTTATATTTGCAATTCCAAGAGACGTGTCTCCGCCTAATTTTAATTTGAATCTTTCGCCAATCCCGTGAAGAAGCCCGTAAACTGCCCCCGCATGGGTATTCTCTTCTGCGATTATCGCAGCTAAAAGATAGGCAGGGACATTATTCTGCTTTGAAAAAAATGATATGTAGTTTCTAATGTCTTCTCTTTGGAGCAGCTCAGCAATATCCTTGCCTGCGCTTACCGGAGAAATTCCCTCTCTGGATGAGTATTCACTTATTGAAGGATAAGTTTCAATGCCCCTAAACTCCTTTATCCTTTCCACGAGGGACTTTGGCTTAGATGCACATGCTGCAAGAGGACCCAAAGCTAAAGCTGCAGTTCCAGCGGCGGCAGCCTGGCCAAATTGCCTTCTGCTTAGCCCTGTATCCGATGTGTTTTGCATTACCATGAAAAGAATTACTCGCAGAATATCTCATCCATTTCAAATGTAGAAAGGTCTTTCTTGTTTAATAATTTAGCGAAATCTTTTTCCTTCATCTTCTTCCTTGAATCTCTCATAGATTCAATCTGTTCCATGTCCTCGTCCAAAAATAATTCATCTGCTTCCATTTTCATTCACTTTGATTTGTACAAATTTTTACCAACATATCCTAAAGCCAAGGCTCCTGCACCAATCATCAATGGATAAGTTGTAACCCCTAATGTTGTTGACAAAATACCATAATATTTTTTTGCGGTAAAAAATCCTGCCGCCCCTCCCGTCAGTGTGCCGACAATTGCCCCCAAGTTTGCCATTTTATCAGTATGTTACGTTCGAAATATATGATGAAGCGGCATTGCCGTTATAGCTGTCATTAACATTTTCATAAGGCGCTGCCCCTTCAAGCTTTCCTGTCAGCCCTGAATCACAAAATACACACATATTATATTACACCCCAAACTTGTTATTACTTTGCAGTGATATAACTAATATATAAGGCTTTCGCTCAGTAAAGTATCAGTGATTTATTTTCATTATAGAAAGTAATGTTTATTTAATGGGATGCCTAATATAGTTCTTACAGCTAAGGCAGTAGTATATTACTCTCCTTTTATGAATTCTAACCCGGCAATTAACGCCTGGAATAAGGTAAGAATTGCAGCTCTTGCAGAATCTTTTCTTCAGCTCGGAAGGAAGATTTATCTTGTATTTCATTGCCAGCCTTCTGGCCAGTTTAACGTACTTGACTGAAAGCTTTGCATCTTTTTTCAAAGATTCTTTGGCTTCGCTGAACAGAAATCTGATTCGCTTCTTTGCAATCTGGACCTGCTTTGCGGGCTTTTTGGAATACTTCTTTTTGGGCATAACCTAATTAGTTAGCCACGTGTTTAATAATTTTATTATTAAGAATAATATTTAATTAAAATAAATCAAAGAAACAACGGCACCAAAACTAAAGTGATAGTGCTTAATAATTTAATCAAAACGTGCAATGAGGGGCCTGCGCAGTCTTTGGTTGGGTCGCCAACTGTGTCTCCGGTAACAGCCGCTTTGTGGGCTTCAGAGCCTTTTCCGCCCAAATTGCCGTCTTCAATATATTTCTTTGCGTTATCCCAGGCGCCTCCTGCATTATTAAAGAAAAGGGCCATTAAAATTCCAGTGATGGTGGCAACCATCAAAAATGCTGCCGCTGCCTCGTACTTGAGGAGCATTCCGACAACAACTGTGGTAACAACAACCAACAGTCCCGGCAATATCATTTTCTTCAGTGAAGCTTTGACACAGATGTCAACGACTCTTGCATAATCCGGCTTTTCCTTCCCAGTCATAATCCCTTTCTTTGCTTTCCACTGCCGCCTGACTTCATTCACTATGCTGTGTGCTGCATCTCCAACTGCCTTTATTGCCAGTGAGCTGAAAATGAATATGAGCATTGCGCCGATAAACGCCCCTACAAAAACATGAACTTTTGACAAATCGATGGTTATAGTATCAATCTTCAAGTGAGCCTTGACATCATCAAGATAAGCTGTGAACAATAAGAAAGCCGCAAGCGCTGCGCTTCCGACTGCGTAGCCTTTGGTAATTGCTTTTGTTGTATTTCCGACCGCATCAAGCCTGTCGGTTCTTTTTCTGACTGCTTCAGGGGCTTTTGACATTTGGGCGATTCCGCCCGCGTTGTCTGTTATCGGGCCGAAAGTGTCCATAGCCAAAACAAACGCTGCAGTTGCGAGCATACCCATCGTTGCAATCGCAGTTCCATAAAATCCGCCGTGAGCCACTCCGCTTAAGCTTCCAAGCTTGAATGAAAGTAGAAGTGCTCCTGATAGTACGATAACCGGCAGTGCCGTTGATTCGAGCCCAACTGCAAATCCGGTGATGATGTTAGTTGCATGCCCTGTCAAAGATGCTTTTGCAATGCTCTTGACCGGCCTGTAATCTGACTCGGTATAATACATTGTGATCAAAACAATTAAAGTGCTTGTGACAATTCCAACCACCCCGGCAAAGAAAAACCACAGCCAGGCGTTGGGCGCCTTGGCGCTGTAAAGCAGCCATTTTGTTGTGAAGAAAAATGCTATTGCCGCAAGGATTGCTGTGTAGCCATAGCTTCTGTTCAGAGCCTTCATTGGGTTTTCATTTTCATTTTTGAGCTTAACGGTCATAATTCCAATAACGCTTGCTACCAATCCAAATGCCCTCACAACCAGCGGAAACATAACTCCTGACAGGCCAAAAAAAGGATACAGGGCAACTCCTAATATCATCGCACCTATGTTTTCTGCTGCAGTGCTTTCAAACAGGTCTGCTCCACGGCCTGCGCAGTCACCGACATTGTCTCCAACTAAATCAGCAATGACTGCAGGATTCCTTGGATCGTCTTCGGGAATTCCCTTTTCCACTTTGCCGACCAAATCCGAGCCGACATCAGCAGCCTTGGTATAAATTCCGCCGCCAAGTTGTGCAAATAATGCCACGAAAGAAGCGCCAAAACCATAGCCAACAATCAGGAAAGGAACCTGTTTTGCCGCCTGTTCAACCGTAAGCCCCAAGCTAAAAAAGTAATATATTAATGCAACTCCGAGCAAAGACATTGATACTATTATAATACCGGCAACTGCGCCGCCCCTTAGGGCTGTGACAAAGGCCTCGTTCAGGCTTCTTTTTGCCGCGCTTGCCGTTCTTATGTTTGCCCTGACTGCAATCAGCATGCTTACAATTCCCGCAACCGCTGAGCTTACAGCCCCAAATAAAAATGCGACAGAAGTTCTCCATCCCAAATCAGTTTTTCCCAAGAAAGCATAAACTGCAAAAATTATAACTGCCAGAATAAGAGTATAAACCCCTATTGTTGCGTACTGCCTCTTGACGAACGCCTCAGCGCCTTCCTTAATCGCATCCGAAACTTCACGCATTGCAGGCGTTCCAGTGTCCTTTCTGAGAACCTGGCGAGTCAGCCAAACCACAAACAACAAGGCCAAAACGCTTATGACAATTACTATACCGAGTAAATTCATTTCCACTGGGAAAATAAATGGGTTTATAAAGGTTTTTGAAAATTGGCAATAATTTCGATTTTTTATAAAAAGAAATGTTGCAAATTAAGGCTTATGATTTATAGTTTTTTATAATTTTTAAGTATTCTAGCCAGAAATATAATTTTTAATTAAATTTTTTTAGTTATTGGCAAATAATAAACAACTTTTATAGAAGTTTTAGATGATTTATGCAACCATAAGGTATTATAGCTAGCTTAACCTGTAAGACGAGAAAGAAAGCAGATGCCAGCAAAGAGTTACGTTTAAGTTATATTTTAACACTGCAAGAAACAAAGTGGGAGAGTTAAAACAGAGGGGATTTATTTGCAATTTGAACTGGACATTTTGGCTGTTAAAAACCAGCAGAAGCCGGTTAGGAAAATTCAGATTTAGCAAGGGGGTGGTTAGTATGAGATATGCTGTTAGAGCGGCAGGTTTTGAGCACAAAAAGCCATTGGATGACAATCCTTATGGGGATTTTTTCCAGAGATACAGTTATGTAGATTTTTTGGATGACAATTTAGTAGATAAATAAATTTTAATTATCACGGGGTGCAAAATGGAACAAAAATACTTATTTAATAGAACACATTACTTTAAAGCCGGAACCCTCAGAAGCGAATTTGACAGCCTATTTGATACTAATAATGAGGTATTTGACAATTATAATATAGTTCACAAGAGAAGGATTGAACAGCTGGAGAACAGGATCTGGTAGCTGAATAACATTGATTATCTTTTATTAACGTGCATTTATAACATTATTTTATGAATTTTAGTTCTACTTGAAAAACACAGAGAGGCCGCTTACCTATAAAGAAATAGGTAGTTTGGTTCAACATCCACTCTAAAATAGTAAAAATTATATGCACCAACTATAAAATAGGTGTAAAATGCTGGAATTTATACGAAAAATCTTCAAAAGCGAAGAGCCAGAAACGAAACAGGTCACGGGAATAGAATTGCAGAATTTAGAAGGGTGGGCAAGGGAGAAATCAAAGCCCACAACGGAAGAGATTAAAATCCGCACTGATGAAATCCTGATGAAGATAGATGAGGAGCTGCAGAGAACCAGATTTAATGTTGAGATTCTTGAAAATGCAAAGCTGCAGAATCCAAATATCCCGTTCAGGGCAAAGCAATACATGGAAGGGAACAGGAAGTCATATGCCAAATCAGTAAACTCGTTTCTGGGAAATTTGGAAATAAACAACAGGGATTATTTTTATCTTGTGAATTTCTGCAAAGAGTTTGAGCTCATGCTTAATGACCTGCACAGCGGGACGCTGAGAAGCTACACAATCCTTCAGGAATTCTTTGCAAATGAAACGAACAAAATCGCGCAGAATATAAAAAATTTTGACAATTTTTTCAAGGAACTGAACTCAGTCCTGAAAGACGGCAGGATGGTGGCTATCGACAGTGCGATAGAAAAAATAAGGGGGCTGAAAGCAAAAGCAAAGCAGAAAATAAATCTGGATATTGAGCTGAAGGATGCGGAAGCGAGCGTAATGCTGGCAAAAGAGGAGAAAGATTCCCTGATGGCGGAGATTATGAATTTCGACCGGGGTGAAGAGCACAATGAATTCCTGAGGCTCAATGAGGAAAGAAAAGACAAGACAAAAAGCTTTTACGAGGATGAAAACCGGATTATCCAGTCGTTCTCCGTGCTTGAAAGGCCATTAAGAAAATACTCCCACGTTGCGTTCGAGCACGAGGAAATTGTTTTGGACTACCTGAAAGACCCAATCTCCACTCTGGCTGATGATAAGGGGATGAAAATACTTGAAATTCTGAAAAATCTTGAAAATCTGCTGAATGAGAACAAAGTGCAGATTGATGACAGGAAAAAGGAAAAAGCGCTTGAAGAAACAAAAAAATTGAGCAAGGAATTCATAGAGCAGTTCATGAAAAAATATTTTTCCTTCAAGGCGGAGATTGAGGGCATTGACAGCAGAATAAAATCCTCCAGAGTGGCTGAAAAATTAAAGGATTACAACAATAAGCTTGAAGAGGTTAATATCAGGATTGACAAGAACAATGAGGAATACGCCAAATTAAAAAATGATTTTGAAAAATTAAACGAAACTATTTTGACTTTGAAGAATGATGTTGAGAATTCTGTCAAGAATTTATTTGGGGAAGAAGTTAAGGTTGTTATTTGAATTTTCTGTAGCTGTTTTCAAGCGCCTCAATTCCAGGCAGTTTTTTTCCCTCAAAGAACTCAAGCGAAGCCCCGCCGCCGGTGCTTACATGGGTCAATTTTGAAGCATAGCCAAATTTCTCGACCGCTGCGGCTGAATCGCCGCCGCCTATGATTGTTGTCGCCCTTAATTCCGACAAGAACTTTGCGATTTCCTTTGTGCCCTTTGCAAATTTTTCAAATTCAAAAACTCCCATAGGGCCGTTCCACACAACCGTTTTTGCGGCTGATAGTATTCTTTTGTATTCATCAACTGTTTCCGGGCCTATGTCGAGCCCCATCCATCCATCTAGGATATTATTGACATCAGCAATTTTTGAGTTTGCATCTGCGTCAAATTTATCAGCTATAACTACATCAGCCGGCAATATTATTTTTTTATTATTCACCAATTTTTTTGCCAGTTCAATTCCGTCTTCATCGACTTTTGAAGAGCCTACATTTTTACCCTGCGCCTTATAGAAAGTGAATATCATTGCCCCGCCCAATAATAGTTTATCAACCTTAGCCAGCAGGCTTTCAATGACTTTAATCTTATCAGAAACTTTTACTCCACCGAGAATCGCTACAAAAGGCCTGTCTGGGGTTTCCATCGCCTTGCCCATTATTTTGATTTCCTTTTCCACTAAAAATCCTGCAGCTGATTTCAGGTACTGCGCTGCGCCGTAGGTTGATGCGTGGGCGCGGTGGCATGTGCCGAAAGCGTCATTGACATACAGCTCGGCCAAATCCGCCAACTGCCTTGAGAAGCCCTCATCATTTTCTTCCTCTTCCGGGTGGAATCTTAGATTTTCCAAGAGAGTTACATTCCCTTCTTTCATCTTCATTACTTCGCCCTTTACGTAATCTCCGACGCAATCATTAAGCTTATCCGCTTTTTTATTCAACAATTGCCCCAGCCTATTGGCAACTTTGTCCATTCTTAAATTATCCACAACCTTTCCGTCAGGCCTTCCAAGATGGGAGCAAAGGATTACTTTTGCGTTTCTTTCCATCAGGAATTTAATTGTAGGCAGTGTTTCCCTTATTCTCTTATCATCCGCAATTTCACCGGTTTTTTTATCAAGGGGAACGTTAAAATCAACCCTTACAAGAACTCTTTTACCTTTCACGTCCAAATCATTAAGAGTGAAAAACTTCTGCATATGAGCTGCTAATTAATAATTGTTTTAAAGGTTTGCGGTTTTGACTGCAGTAATTGTTGTGCATCTAACAATAATTAGAATAAGTTTTTAAAATAAATTGGATTACTAATATCCATGAAAGTGGGAAATCATGACTTAAGCGGCAATAATCTTGTACTTTATGAAGGCAGCGCATTCAATCACAATGCCGCTACATTGGTAAACCGGGGAACACTCGAAGATTGTTTATTGCCAGAAGAGTTTAGCAGAAGAATAGTTTTATTGCCCGGCAGTCAAGCTGTTAAGAGATATGGAATTGGATTTTTAAAAGAAGGTGTAACCTATGAAACTGAAAAAACTGTGACCCTAGATAGTATACGTGCAATTGCAGGGTATGGGACTGCATTAGCGTGGGAAGATTTTATTAGAAGAGTGAAATTAGAAAGATTAACAAATAATATAATTGCTGGAACCGGAATAATAGTTTGAAATAAAAATGATTACTTGACTTTTAAACTTCTTACCTTTATCCAAAAACCTAAGTAAATAAACAATTATTTCTTTAGTTCTTCCCTAATATAGCTTTCAATCTTTCCTGACATATTTATTCCGTTCTTCTTGCAGTAATTCCTGAATTTATTGAATAGTTCTTCATCTATTGTAAATGAAGCTTTTGCCTTGTAAGATGTTTTTTTCAATTTTCCGGTTCTATCTAATTCTTCAAGCGCGTTCAAAGCATCCTGGTTTTTTGCTATTACTTCTTTTGCTTTGTCAAGGAACGATTGCATTTTTTATCATCCTCATCAATTTGTTTATGTCTGTTATGTTTTTCTTTGCTATTTTCCAAACTATTTTTGTTAATTTGTCTTTATCATAATCCAAATCATTGTTTTCAAAATAAGTCAGGATAACTGCCAGCGCTGTTCTTTTGTTTCCATCTTCAAAGCAATGGTCAACCAAAAGGCTTCTGGCAATATAGCTTAACTCATAAAGCCAGCTTTTATTCTGTTTGACGATTGATAAAGTAAAATCCAAACTATCCTCGTTATGAAATTTACCATTACTTCCGATTTGCTGGTTTATTCCAATCAAGTCTTTCTTATTCAAGCTAATATTTTTATCCATATTTGTATAGATAAATATAGATAATTAGTATATAAATGTTTCGGTTTTTAGAAAGCAAATAATTCAGCTTCTCGCCTTAATCCAGAAATAAAGGTAAATGAAAAATCCGAGAACGAGAAGAAAATTAATTATTGTGAATATAACAACAGCCCACATTATTTGCTTTTGCTTTTTGGTCCGTTTCTTTTTGGATTTGCCCACTAAAATGATTTAGAAACAGCTTAATTTAAGCTTTTGCCTTTATCCTTTTCATCCTGAAAATGTTTTCGCGCTCCATCTCTTCCAGCCTAAGGCCGATGAATGATTTCTGCTTATCCAATGAGGGAATGACAACAAATTCAAGCGCATTAACCCTCCGCTTTGTTTTCTCAATTTCGTTCAGCAGTTTCCTCATCGAAGTCTCGACTTCTGCCGCCAGAATTATTTTTTCCACAACTTTTTCGTATGATGAGGCGGCTTCATCGATTGCCGACGAGCCGTATATGCCGTAGCCCCTTTCCGCAAATGCCTTTTTTATGTCCGCGGACTCTATTTTTGGAACCCTGACTCCCATTATATTTTTTGTTGCCAGCTTCACGTCTGGAATGTCCTTTATTGCCATTGCAATCGACTTGACTTTCAAATCGCCTTCCAGAGCTCTTGCAATGCTTATTTTTTCCAGCGCAATCCTGTATTCTTCAACCAATTCCTGCCTGAGTGTTTTTGCTTTCTTTAATATTTCAAAGAATTCGAGGATTAACCCGTCTCTTTTTTTCTTTAGCAGGCTATAGCCGGATTTAGCCAGCTTAATCTGCTTCTTTATCCTCAGCAGTTCGCTTCTTGTTGGCTTTACGTCTTGTGTCATTTTTAAAATTTAATAAATTAAATTTAGATTTTAATCTTGTGCCAGCGGGCACAACGATGTTAGGCTCGACATTTTTTGATTGCCACTAAAAAAGGTCTCGCGATTTATGGGGGCTGAGCGAATGCGAAGCCTCCAGTTTTTGATGAAACTTTTTATGTCAAAAAGTTTCCCGTCCTCAAGGGGCGGAACCCTTGTAATACTTCTTTTTTAATTCAGGGCTGATTCTTGCCAGCTCGTTTTCTGGCAGTATTCCGAGCAGTTTCCACCCCAAATCCAAAGTTTCGCCGATGCTCCTGTCCTCATCACGGCTTTGCCTTACGAACTTGTCCTCGAACGCAGCTGCGAATTTCAGCAATCTTTTGTCACGGTCGCTTAATGCCTCTTCGCCTACAATTGCAACCAGTCCGCGCAAATCTCTTCCCTCAGCGTAAGCTGCATACATCTGGTCGCTTACTTGCTTGTGGTCCTCTCTTGTTTTAGTTGGGCCGATTCCAAGGTTCATTAACCTTGAAAGGGAGGGCAATACATCGTTCGGAGGATAAACTCCTTTCCTGTGCAGTTCCCTTGACAATACAATCTGGCCTTCTGTAATGTATCCGGTCAAATCCGGAATCGGGTGCGTAATGTCATCGCCTACCATTGTCAAAATCGGGATTTGGGTAACACTTCCCTTCTTGCCCTTTATGACACCGGCCCTTTCATAGATTGTAGCAAGATCGGTGTACATGTAGCCGGGGTAGCCCCTTCTTCCGGGAATTTCTTCCCGCGCCGCTCCGATTTCCCTCAGGGATTCACAATAGTTTGTCATGTCCGTCAGGATTACAAGAACGTGGGCATCATGCTCGTATGCAAAATATTCTGCTGCAGTCAATGCCATTTTCGGCGTGACCAATCTTTCGACTGCAGGGTCGTTTGCGAGATTCAGGAACACAACGCTCCTTTCAAGGGCGCCCGTCTGCTTGAAGTCATTGATGAAATACTGCGCTTCCTCGTTTGTAATCCCCATAGCCGCAAATATGACTACGAAATTTTCCTGCTTTCCGATAACTTTCGCCTGCCTCGCGATTTGAAGAGCAATCTCATTGTGCGGCAAGCCTGAGCCGGAAAACAACGGGAGCTTTTGGCCCCTGACAAGAGTGTTCATTGCATCAATCGTTGAAACTCCGGTCTGAATAAAATCATGGGGCGAAGCCCGCGAGAATGGATTAATGGCTGCACCGACAATTTCCAGCCTTTTTTCTGGAATAATTTCCGGGCCGCTGTCAATCGGCTTTCCTGAGCCGCTCAGGACGCGGCCGAGCATGTCTTTTGAAACGCTTAATTTTAAAGTGTCCCCCAGAAATTTGACCCTTGAATCAACATCAATGCCCGCTGTGCCCTCAAAAACCTGGACAACGACAATCTCGTCGCTTGTATCCAGGACCTGGCCGTTTTTTATTTCGCCGCTTGAGAGCTGGATCTTAACCATGTCCGCATATCCGATTGGCTCTGTTTTCTCGACGAAAACCAACGGGCCTGCGACCCTTGTGATTGTTTTGTATTCTTTCATTTTGAACTAGCCTCCAGATTATATAATTTCAAAGTGAAAGCCACGGACGTTAGTGAATATGCTTTCATTTTTACGCCTCTAAACCTTCAACTCTTTTTCTATGCTTGAATTTAATTCCGACAAAAATTTTTCATATTCTTTGACGAACTTGACCTCACCCAGCCTGTCTTTTGACTTAGTGGCGAGAATCTGCTGCAGTCTCATTCCGGAATCCAGGGCGGAGTTTGCGAGCCTTGAAAAAGTCTGAATGGATTTCATCATCAGGTAGGTTTTTTTCAATTCCGAATAAGTATCTATTTCATGGAAAGCGTTCTGCTGCAGGATAACCTCCCTTATCAGCCTTGAAGTCAGCAGGGTTAATTGCTGCTTTTCCGGAAGAGCATCCGAGCCAACCAGCTGGACAATTTCCAATAATTTTTCCTCTTCCTGAAGCGTACTCATCATTTCACCAACCAACGAAGCCCAATCGGGGGCAACATTTTTTGCAAACCACGGCTCTAAAGCCCCAAGATACAGTGAATAAGATGTGAGCCAGTTTATTGACGGAAAATGCCTTCTTTGGGCAAGCTTTGCATCAAGCGCCCAAAATACTTTTGTAACCCTTAAAGTGCTCTGCGTGACCGGCTCTGAAAAGTCCCCGCCCGGCGGCGAGACTGCCCCGATTACGCTAATGCTTCCTTCCTTTTTTGTTCCGAGCGGAATTACTCTTCCCGACCTTTCGTAAAATTGCGCCAGCCTTGTTGATAAATATGCAGGATAACCCTCTTCTCCGGGCATCTCCTCCAATCGCGAGGAAATTTCCCTCATTGCCTCGGCCCACCGTGATGTCGAATCAGCCATCAGAGCAACTGAATACCCCATATCCCTGTAATACTCTGCAATTGTAATTCCTGTGTAGACACTGGCTTCCCTTGCTGCAACTGGCATGTTGGATGTATTCGCAATCAAGACTGTCCTGTTCATCAATGGCTTCCCACTTTTTGGGTCGACAAGCTGGGGAAATTCTGTCAGAACTTCCGTCATTTCGTTTCCCCTTTCTCCGCAGCCGACATAAACTATAATGTCCGCGTCTGACCATTTTGCAAGCTGCTGCTGTGAAACTGTTTTTCCGGCTCCGAACGGGCCGGGGATAGCGGCGACTCCGCCTTTTGCCAGCGGGAACAGCGAATCAAAAATTCTTTGCCCTGTAATCAGTGGGGCTTCGGGCTTTAGCTTTGAGGAAACCGGGCGCGGAATTCTAACCGGCCAATTGTGCTTCAGCCTTAACTCAAACCCGTTATCCAATTTTCCTATAACATCATTGACTGTGAATTTTCCGGATTTTAATTCTGCAATTTTTCCTTTCTGGTTTGGAGAAACCATTATTTTATGAATGATTCCTGGATTTTCCTCCACTTCTCCAATTATGCTTCCGCCCGAAACTGTTTCACCGGATTTTGCAGCTGCCTTGAAATCCCATTTTTTTGACTGGTCCAACCCCGGGGCATCAACTCCTCTCCTGATAAAGTCGCCCATTTGCTTTATTAAGACAGGCAGCGGCCTCTGGATTCCGTCATAAATGCTGTTCAGAAGCCCCGGCCCAAGCTCAACTTTTAACGGCTCGCCTGTGTTTATAACCGGCTCACCCGGCTTTATTCCTGAAGTGTCCTCATAAACCTGAATTATAACTTTGTCACCTTCAATCTGGATGACCTCGCCCATCAATTTTTCATTTCCAACACGGCAAACATCGTACATCCTGGGCTTGATGCCCTTGGCCACGACAACCGGGCCCGCAATCCTGAATAAAACACCTTTATCTTCTGCCATTTGATTCCACCTTTAGCATAATTATTTCCACAAGTCCACTCCAACTGATTTTTTAATTAATTTTCTCAGGCTGTCCTGCTCGACTTTTGTTGACACTGGGATAAAAACCGGCTCAACAGAGGCGTCGATATCCAGCCTCTGGTGCGGCTCCAACCCGTCCAATATTTTTTCATCAACGATGACAATTCCAATATCTTTCCTGCTTTTCATATTCCTTAATTCAGCAAACGGGCTGCTGCTCAGCTCAGCTGTGTCTTTTATTCCTGCCAGCTGAAAACCAACGATAAACTCACTTCCTCCAACCGCTGCTATTTTTACCATTTTGGTTTTTGAGTTTGTTAATTTTTTATTTTTTTACTTATTTTTGTTCCTGAAGTTATTTTCTGAATTTTTATTGGATTGCAATGATTTATTCATAAATCAATTGGCTTTCAATGAAATGCTCGCTCAGGCCCAACTGCTTGCCTTTGACCATAATCTTCAAATTCCTGACTTCTATGTCCTTTGCGAACATGTAGCCTAAAATAACGTCGATTGACAGCAGATGCTGGTGCATGAACAGTATGGACTGCTTAAGCAAATGCTTGTAAAGCCCTATTTCCAGCGTGATTAATGAGCCTGTCTTTTTGAATTCTTCCATGCCTTTTGAAATTATGCTTTTGTATTCTGTTTTTTCCAGCAGTTTTGCCAGATTATCCAGGCTATCGGCATTAACCAAATTTGAAATCCACAAATCCTTTGCTTTGTTGTCGTACGGGATAATAAAATTTTTTATTTCATCTTTCTTGAAATTATTTCTCTTCAGCCTTATTAATGTCAGAATATTCAGAACATCAACTTCCTTGCGCAAAAACTGCCGGAACAAATCGCCCTGCTTTGGAAGCGCCCTTGAAAATCTGATTAAATTTGAATAATAATTCTTGTCCAGGGCATTTTCAATGCCTGCAAGATTATTTTTTTCTTTGAAATCCTTCAGTGCAATTTTAAACTCTGGAAGATTGCTCATTCTAATGGCTTTCAGGACATCTTCGGCAGATTCTTTTTTCAAAAGCGACAGCAAAAATTCCCGGCTAAAAGTTCCAGCGCCCGTGATTGATGCCGCAACTGCTTTTTCGCCAGTGTTTGTGAATTTTCCCCTAAGTATTGTTTTTATATCTTCAACGTCTCTTCTTTTAAGATATTCCGCAACCAGCCTTCCGATTTCCGGGGAGGATATTCTTAATAATTTTTGAAAGCTTTCCGAGAGATTTTTATTTAACGCGAGCTCCAGCAAATCCGCTCCGGAGTGTTGATTGGCCAGCTCGTTTATTTCCTTTCTGTACGCAGAGTCCTGCAAGAACCTTGCAATTTCGCTGAAGCCCATCTTCAGCATTTTTTGGTAGTCATCCCTCCTGAAAAGAAGAGTCCTCATTACCGCTGTCCTTACATAAGTGTAAGAATAAAACCCAAGCTTTATTTTTTCAGGCTCCTTTAACTGCTGTTTCATTGCCATTTTTAACCAAACAATATTTTGCTGATATTCTGCAGCTCCGCTTCTTTTACGCTTTCGAGCAGAGTCTCAAAACTGTAATTGACCCTTATTGTTTTTTCCCCGTTCTCCGCTATTATCCCGCCAATCATTTCCGCGGCTATCGTTTCAGCCCCCTTGACAAATTTAACATCTTTTTTGCTGCAATAAATGTATGCAACGTCGAGCTCTTTTTTTGACCTGTCAAGCAGTTTTTTTATGTAGGCTTCCCTGCTCCGGTCATCGAGGGCTTCAAGCCTTTTTCTTGCTTCCGCAACCACATTCTCTATAGCCTGTTTCTTGGCATCCAGCACAATTTTTCTGCTGTCGAGCTCCGAGGACGCAAGCTCCTGCCGTTTTATTGTGTCTGTGAGCTTCTTCATCTCTGCCTCGCTTTTTGCCTTCATTTCCTCTGCCCTGGCTTCCGCTTCCCTCATTATTCTTCCGGCTTCCTTTCGGGCTCCGGCCAGCATAGAGCCTGCCTGCTCCTTGGCATTCCTAATTACTTCTTCCTTTACTGAGTCCAGTCCCATTTTAGCTTATTTTGCTAAGTTTAATATCAGTATAGCGACGACCAATCCGAAGATGACTATTGTTTCCGGAATGACTGTTAAAATAAGCCCTTTGCCGAACAACTCTTCTTTTTCTGCCATTGCGCCAACTGCTGCTACACCGATTTCCTTTTCAGCCATAGCTGCTGCGATTGCACTCAATCCGATAGCTGCTCCGGACGCCAGCGCAATCAATCCTGTTGATATATCTGCTGCCATTTTTTACCTCCGAATGTTTTAATATGAGGAGGTTCCGAAAATCATTGATTTTCGATACCTCCGAATTTGTTATTTTATTCTGATTTTTATTATTTTATTTCAAATAACTTTTTTATTTTTTGCTGTTTTTAATTTTGTTTTCGCTAATGATTATTTACCATTGAATTCTTTCTGTTAATATTCTGCATTGCCAAAATTTTTATTCTTCATCCCTCATTCCGAACGGCCGGTACTTTTTCCCGCCGCCTGAAAAGAATTTTGAAAAAAACTCAACATAATGCAGTCGCAGTGAGTGCAAAAAGCTCCCAATCAGGCCTAGCATAATATTGATTATGTGCCCTATTATTAAAACAAGCACCCCGATCAAAACAAAAATTCCGCCTCTGTGAATCATTTCTTTCGCCGAGTCATTTATGATGACTGCCAAAACGACCGAAGACAGCCCGATTGCCATCAGCCTTGCGTAGGACAAAACATTTGTAAAGATGCTGGGCAGCTCCATAACTCCCTTTACCCCTTCTCCTTTGAATAACATTAGGACAGATGCTGCCAAAAATATCGCTCCAATCCACCATGAAATTGAAATTATTTTCATCAATGACAATGCAAGCATTGCAACTCCGATCTCGAGCACAATCCAGCTTGCTTTTTCGTAAATTGCCATCATCAACCCATGATTTTTGTACACGTTGATGAATCCGACGATTAATCCAATGTTAACGTGAACTACCCCAATTCCAAGCACTATATACAGCATTTTGAACATTTCCTTTTCCCTGCTAATGAAAGGATGCATAAACTCAAACCCAAAAAATTCCCCGAATACAAATCCAAAGACCATGGAGACTGCCGAAGCCAGGATAAGTATGTTAAAGAATCCTTTTGCTTTGGGCATCATTTTCTTAAGGACAAAAAATAAAATCAGGCTTGTAAGCCCGTAGCCGACATCCCCCAGCATTATGCCAAAGAAAATAGGGAATGTGAGGAAAATGAAAAATGTAGGGTCAATTTCGCTGTAAGCCGGCATATTGTAAAGGTTGATGAAGAATTCGAAAGGCGCTACGATCTTTGAATGGTTCAGCTTGACAGGCGCCTTTGAATGCCTTTTTGCAGGCTCGAATTCTATGAACAATTTTCCCTTGGCTGCTTTATTCAGCCTGTCTATTGATTTATGCAAATCGGCGCTTGGAATCCACCCTTTTATCAGAAAGCTTGTTGAAGTTGAAGCGAATTTTAACGGCGCCTCTGCCTTTTCTAATTGCCCTGTTAGGAATATTTCCGATGCTGCAAGAAAATCCTCATACTCGCTGCCCAATTTTATCAAATTTGACTGAGCTGCCTCTTTTTGCTTCTGAAGATTCCTGGTTTCATTATCTATTTTCCTTAAGTTTGATGCGGCGTTTCCCTTTAATCCGCCTATGTTTGCAAAATTAATTTGTGAAAATCCATTTTTCTGCAGAATGCTGTTTGCATCATCCTTGTTTTTTGCATCAACGAAAAGAACTACAAAATTGCCGCTATTGCCGGCAGAGTCAAGGAGCATGAAATTTTTTGTTGATTTTGAAACCTGATCCCTTATTCCTGCTGCGCTGCCCTTTCCCCTGATAAATCCCGTAAAATAAGCAATTGATTTGTAGTCTGTGAAATTTTCCAGATTTATATCAAATCCATTCAAAAGCTCCAATTCCTTCTTTATGCTGTCATTTTTTGACAGGGATGACTCAATCCTTTTTGTCTCTTCAAGATTTGAATTTAATTCTTCGCTTATTTTTTTAACGTTTGCATTAATCTCAAGCAGGCCTTTTTTCAGCTCAAATTTTTTGCTGCCTTTTTTTACATTCAAAGCTGATACCAATGACCTTACCTTGACCAAAGTCTCGGAAAGCCTTGGGGCGCTTTCAAGGGGGGTGCCTATATCTGCATGCTCATTTCTGGAATAATCAACAATGTGCAGAACTCTTAAATCGTGCAATTCTTGGATTATACTTTCCTGTATGCTTTTGGGGCCTGCAATCAGAACGCTCGACATCTCGTAGGGGCTCGGCATCTAAACCATCTCTTCAAATTTTTTCATGACAAGCTCAACCGCCTTTCCTGAATTCCTGTCAGCTTTTGACTTAAGCTGCTTTGCAAGAGCCCTGCCTTCAATGAGCTTCTCTTCGTTGAGAAGCTTTACCTTGTCCCTGAATTCCATGATTTTTTTTTCCTGGAATTTCTTAATCTCTTCGGCTTTCTGAGAAAGAAGCTTGGAAGCGTCCGTTCTGGCCTGGTGGGTTATTGAATCCTGCTCGGACTTCGCTTTTTCTAGAATTTCTTCTGCCTGTTTTTCAGATTCCTTAATCTCGCTCAGGACAGCGATTTCCCTCTGAGAATCATCCCCTGCTTCATGTGACTTATGCGCGCTCATTCAGCAACCCCTATTCTATAAGGTTCTCCCGTTAGCCTTAATAACATGCGCTATTTAGTATATGAAAAACACTTGTAGTATAAAAGATATTTATATGTTTAGTATTTAAAACATGTAGTATACCTACTTCCTATGTTTCATTTGGGTTTAATTTATGTTTAACAAAGGCATACTTTCTTGATGAACTTTAGCCAATTTTCCGATTATATGACTTATTTTGCCATTTTTACAGGCGGGCTCATAATCGGCAGGCTTTCCATGGCAGTACAGTATGCAATCATGAAACACAAACCAAAGTGATTATTTCTCTATTTCCTTTGTGATTGCCCAGTCCGTGACAACTTCTGCGATTGTAGTCAATGAAAGCCGCATTCTTTCCTTGTCATAGCTTTTGATGTCTTTCACTTCAAAGCTCTTTATTCTGCTGACCTTTTTGATGAACTGCAGCGCAGTTTTATGGTTTAAAGCGCTTGTATTTTCAATTATTGACTGAAGCTGGTCCACTACATCATAAATTGAGCTGAGGAATTCAGTTTCCTTGCTGCTTACCTGGATTAAATGGTCAACCATCCTTTCCAGATCTTTTGAGATTAATGAGATATAATACAAATCGATTGTTTTTAATTTTGTTGTCCGCTCGAACGTCAATGAGCTTATGATTGACTTGTCAATCAGCATCTTGCTCCGGTCAATCTCATCCTCATACCTTTCAATCAAGTCCTTGTCATAGCTGTTCTGCATCACTGTAATCATGTTTTTTATTTTCCTTGCCATTGTTTTCAGCAATGATTCCGGGTCGCTTATCGAGATAGAGCCGTGGCAGGTAATCTGTTTTTTGTCAATTTCAACGGATTCCAGGCTGATTAGCCTTTTTTGATTCAGCAATTTCGTGTAATCCAGCTCCTTTTCAAAATTTATCTCAAAAGAGCCGACCGGATTGATGTAGCACGCCACAACCAGCTTATGAATTATTTCCTGGTCATCTTCAGAAATATTGAATTTCAAATGTTTTGGCTTCTTTTCCGTAATCTGCGGAGACACTGTCAAAGTTCCGTCGCTGGACTGCTCAAGGCTCACTTTGGATTTTGAGCCGAGCTTGTGCTCCCTGCACCATGATGTTGGGAGATAAAGATAATGCATATCGCCTGTTTTCTGCACATTGCGTATTTCCATAGTATTTAGCAAGTAAATAGGAAGTATATATAAAGATTATTATTGCAAATTTTAAGAAATTTAAGAGAAATTAAACGTTTATGTGCAATTCATTTTTGCTTTTGGGGAAAATAGTTACCACTTTTCCCTTCTTAAGATTCAAGAATTCCGCAATTTCCTTAGGAATTCTAATTGCTATGCTATTTCCCACTTCGGCTATTTTTGCCTTCTTGGCTAGGCCGAATAAGCCCATTTGCTTTGATTTCTGCTGGATTTCTTCAGCTGTTTTCTCATCAAAAAATATCTCGCCGCACTTAGTGCATACATCAGCCTTAAAATTACCCAAGGAAACCCCAAACTCCTTATGCTCTACCGTTTTTTTTATGGTTTGACCGCCGCATATAACACATTTCATTTTGACCTCCCAGCTAAGTAGGCTGTTATTACAAAAAAATCCTTGTTTTGCTTTATAAATACCGCTTCAATTCCTGCCATTTGCGCATGCCATTTTTCACTGCCAGTTTCTTTCCATTTCATGCCTTTTGAAATTACGCTCTCGATGTCTCTTTTTTCTATTCCGAGCGCGTTCATCTTTTCGACGGCGTGTTTTGTGTAAATGAACAAGTAATCACCAAGATATCTAAAGATATCTTTGTATATAAATTTATCGGTTTCCGAAGATAAAGAAACGCGCCGGGGAAGATTCGAACTCCCGGCCTAAAGGTAATTCCATCCGTCAGCGTGAAAACGCCTATCGTTAGGAACCTTTCGCTCTATCCAGGCTGAGCTACCGGCGCATAGTATAATAGAAACTAACTTCTTTTAAAAAGCTTTATTTTTAATTAATTAAGAATAATAAAGAAATAATAAAACTCACATCTTTTCCAGCGCTTTTTTCATAACTGGAATTACTTTCTCAGCTTCATCCTTGAACATTCTTCCAAGTTTTGCAAAGCTCCACTCGCCGTCCTGGTTCATGTTTTCCCTTGAAACCTGCAGTTTCTTATCGCCGTCATTGTACGAGAAAACGCCTACAGTTATCCTTGTTGTCTCAAACGGGATTACCTCTGAGAATATTTCCTTGTCCAAACTCTTATCAAACTTTCCAAATGCCATTATCACTTCACCGAATGCCGGAAAGATAGTTTATGTTTTAAATGTTGTTAATTTTGAATAAATAATTTTTGATTTCAATATAATAGATAATTTTAAATAGCAATTAAGCAGATTAGCGCTTATGCCGAATAAGAACCTAATAAAGAAGGAGATTTCTGCACTGCACTTTTTATTTTTGACTACAGGCAAGCTGCTGATAGGTATCGGAATAGGGCTTGTGGTAGCAACGCATTATTACTTTATACAACCTTACTGGTACTTGTGGGTTATTGTCGGGGTGGTCTTACTGGCCCCTACGCTATATTATCTGATGAAAGAAGAATCTCAAGAAGAGTTAAAACTTAAGAAAAAATTATAAAAATGTTCTGCGCATAATCTTATTATCCCATATATTTCTTTAAAATGTCCATTATTTTCTTTCCTTCGACTTTTCCACGATGCTTTGCCATCACCAAGCCCATGTAAGCCCCAATGTTAAGGTTTGGTTTTTCACTTATGATTTTTCTAATATCATTTTCCAAGTCTTCATCTGAAACAGATTCAAAGTGCGTTAAGTCTATTTTTTCATTTTTTACTTTTTTTATTAGTAATTCGAGAACTGCCTCTTTTGCTAGTTTTCCTTCGTTTAAGTAGGATAAGACCTCTTCGAAATCATTTTCAGTTAATTTTGACGAATCCAAATTAAATCTCGTCTTTATTTCTTTTGGGAGATTAACTAAAATGCTTGCGATTGTTAATGGCTCAAGTTTACTGAATTTTTTAACTAATGTTTCAAAATTTTCATTTGCCATTATTTCTTTTGCAAGATGATTAGGCAGATTGTATTTTTTCTCAAATTCTTCTGTCTTGTGGGATAATAACTTCGGCAGTTTTTTCTTTAATTCCTCAAGATGCTTTTTGTTTATATTGACCGGAAGAACATCCGTTTCCGGATATAATCTGTGGGCGCCAGGCATTGGCCTCAGAAATGAGGTGGTAAAATCCTGCTCTGCCTTTCTGACTTCCTTGCTCAATTTTTTTCCTTTCTCTATTGAATCGGATTGCCTCTTAACTTCGTATTCAATGACTTTTGGAATGCTTCTTAAGTCCTGGAATCCCTTTATTTCCGTCCTTGCGCCGTCCGTGATTGAAATGTTGACATCCTGCCTTATAGTTCCAAGGCCTCTTTTTATTCCCTCAACGCTTCTCAGCACCATTCCAATGTGGGCAGCAACTTCTTTTGCATGCTCCGGATTTTTGATTTCTGTTCCAGTTGCAATTTCAATCAAAGGAATTCCCAACCTGTCCAGCCTGTACCTTACAAAATCTTTCCTGTTTTCCAGTTTTTGGGCTGCCTCTTCCTCTAAACATATTGTCGGGATTGAAACTTTGCCTTGCGGCGTATCAATAAAGCCGTCCATTGCAATTAAAGCAGTTCTTTGAAATCCTGAGACATTTGAGCCGTCTATTACGGTTTTTCTCATAACCTGAATTTCATCAATTATTTTTGCGTTTAACAGCAAAGCGACTTTCAAGACTGTTTCCAAAGAATTTTTGTTTAACTCGTGCGGAGGCTCTTCATCCGTCTCAATAAGGCACACATCCTCAGAATTTCCTTCATAGATAAACTTTTTATTCTTTAACACCTCATGCTGGGCCGCTATATCTATTTCCCCCCTTTCACCAGCAACTGCCTTTAGCTTTCTTTCAACTTTTATGTCCGCTTCCTTATCTGAGTTTAAAGTGGGGCAATTGCAGAATAATTTCTTTCCTTCCAGCTGCTGGTGAATTTCCAAGCCGCATTTTAAGCCAAGTCCCGGGTAGTTTAATTCCATTTTATTTCAGTTCAATACAAAAAGCTCTTTTCATCGCTTCTTTCAGTAATCTCGCCGGCATAATTGGTGAGCATCATTTTTTTTATTTCTTCCGGCTTTGATGCGTGACCAAGAGCCCATCCCAATTTTATGTATGCGACTTCAGGAAGCATGTCCTCAGCAAAGATGCAGCTCAGTTCCATGGACAGTTTTCTAAGGTTTGTATAAACATAAGGGTGAACTCTTCCGTAAATTGCCTGAGGGGAAATTACAACGGGTATTCCATTTTCAGCCAGTTCCTTTATTTTTTTTATCAGCGAGTGCTTCGGATTAAACGTGGGAATATGCCCCAATCCCGTGCCTGCAATCACAATTCCCTTGTATTTTTTCTTTATGTAAATATCAAAAATATCTGCATCAATTCCCGGATAAACATAAACCAAGGCTGTCTTGCTTTCAAATTTGTCATTTACAGCAACTTTGCATTCATTTCTTTTTGCATAATTATTATTCAAAATTTCTATCTTGCCACTTTCGTCTATTTTTGCCAGCGGCAATTCGTTTATAGGGCGGAATGCATCCCTTCTGCTAGTGTGCATCTTCCTTACTTTTGTTCCGCGATTTAAAATACAATAATGGTCATCGCTTGTGCCGTGCATGCACGTAACAACAGCTGCACCGTCAAATTTTGCCGCTGCATTTACGGCGCATAATAAATTAAAAAAAGCATCCGAAGAGCCGCGGTCAATGCTTCTTTGAGCTGCTGTAAATACAACAGGCTTGTTCAGATTTTTCAGAAAAAAGGACATTGCTGCGGTTGAAAAGTGGAGGGTGTCTGTGCCCTGCGTTACAACAACACCGCTGACTTCATCATCATTCAATTCTTTTGCAATTCTTTTTGCCATCAGCTGCCAGTCTTCAGGGGCCAAATCCTCGCTCATTATGCCCATTACTTTCTCCGCCCTTAAGTTTGCAACATTTTCCAGCTCCGGAAGCATCTGGATAAAATCCTCTGCAGTGTAATCGGCATAAACTCCGCCGGTTTTGTAGTCTATTTTTGAGGAAATTGTGCCGCCGAATGATAAAATGGAAACTGTCGGCAGATTTTTTTTAATTTCAACTTTCTTGTATTTAACCGCTTCCGGCTTTTTGTGCTTGCCGATTAATTCAATCTTTTCAATTTTAGAATCCTCAATCCCGACATTGTAGCCGTTATCCAGCTTTATTACTGTGTAGCCCTTTTCCAGGATTTCCGGGCGGGGCATCAGAATTCCCTCATAAACCCCGTCTTTTGCAATTACTTTTACTGTATCCCCAAGTTCTGGCATCATGGAATTAAATGTAGAAAGAGCTTATTTAAAGGTTTTTGTTTGATTTTAAAAATAGTAATTAAATGGCAGGCAAACACGGACTTTCTTGGTGAAAGTCCTACTCACAAAACTTTTTTCCGAACTTCGTAACGGAAAAAAGTTATGCATTCGATTTGCCGCCATACGACTAAGTATCAACGTGGATGAGAACTGAGTGCAGAGGAAATTTCCATACGAAGTGCGGGAATTTCCTTTGCGAATAGGGTTTTCACAAAGAAAACCCGTGTTCGAATCCAATTATGTTAAGATTATTAGAAATTTAATTTAGAAATATCAAAATAAGTTTTATCCCATATATCCTGGCTTTTCATCAAGCATCTGCTTCGCACGTGCTGCTGTCAACTGATCCTGCAGCTCCTCGTAATATTTCTCAACGTCTTTTGTGACAGAAGGGCGAACTTTGTCAAGCGCCTTGTCGAAATGTTTTGGGAAAATTTCTTTTGAATCAATGTCTTCCCTTAAAGTAAGGATTGCAGCTTCCCTGCAAACTGCCTCGATGTCAGCTCCCACATAACCTTCAGTTTTCTTTACAAGCTGCGACAATAAATCTTCTTTTGTTTTCAGCACGTTTTTATCGAGAACATCTTCGTATTCGACCGAAGCTGCATCGCCTTTGCCTGTTGTCTTGGCTGCTATCATTTTCTTTGCCTTTAATTTTTCCGGCTGAATTTCAACGCTTATAGGCATTCCCTTGGTATGCACTTTAAAGATTTCAAGCCTAGATTTTTCGTCGGGAATCGGAGTCAGTATCATCCTGTCAAATCTTCCCGGCCTTAGTAAAGCTGTATCCACTATGTCTGGCCTGTTTGTTGCTGCAATCACAACAACATCATGCAAATCTTCAAGGCCGTCAATTTCAGTCAGCAGCTGGTTTACAACTCTTTCGCTTACGTGGCTGTCGGAAGAAGCGCCTCGTTTTGGCGCCAGCGAATCAAGCTCATCAAAAAATATTATGCACGGGCTGACCTGGCGGGCTTTCTTGAAAACTTCCCGGACTGCCTTTTCCGACTCGCCGACCCATTTTGACAGCATCTCCGGCCCTTTGACAGAAATAAAATTCGCTTCGCTTTCATTTGCTACTGCTTTTGCCAGCAAGGTTTTGCCTGAACCGGGAGCGCCGTAAAGCAAAATTCCCCTAGGCGGACGCACTCCAAGCCTCTTGAACGCTTCAGGATGCTTCAAAGGCCATTCAACTGCCTCAATCAATTCCTGCTTTATGTTTTCCAGTCCGCCGATGTCTGCCCATTTAACGTTGGGAATTTCAACAAGAACCTCCCTTAATGCGCTTGGCCTTACTACCTTTAATGCTTCCTTGAAATCAACCTGTGTAAGCACCAGCCTCTCGAGCAGCTCTTTCGGCAGCGGCTCTTCTTCTTTTAATTTGATGTCAGGAAGGACCTTTCTCAAAACAATCATTGCAGCTTCTTTTGCCAGCGAAGCCAAATCAGCCCCTACAAAGCCGTGCGTTATTTCCGCCAATTCTTTCAGATGGACAACCTTGGAATCAGCGCTGATTTTTTCCGTGTATTTTTTTAATTTTGAAGTGTCAATTTTCTTGAACAGCTCATTTTTCTCCGGATTTTCAACCAGATAGCGGCTGATTGTTTTTTCCATGCTTTTTGAGTTGCCGTCCTTGTACCTCATCAAATTCAGAATGGCTTCCTTGTACTCCGGCTCGAAATCGCTTTCCTTGACGATGTTTTCCCTTGTGTACATCGGCATGTTTCTTGTGTGGATTTTAAGAATATTCAGCCGGCCTTCCTTGCCCGGAACCCCGATTTCAATTTCCCTGTCAAACCTTCCCGGCCTTCTTAATGCAGGGTCAAGAATATTCGGCACGTTTGTTGCCGCAATCACAACAACTTTTCCCCTTGACTGCAATCCGTCCATCAAAGCCAATAACTGCGCAACAACTCTCCTCTCGACTTCGCCCCTTGTTTCTTCCCTTTTAGATGCGATTGCGTCAATCTC
>Ga0209542_10000747_pt1 | contig 78463 bp, 80 predicted proteins | sample RifCSPhighO2_01_FD_184028 | JGI IMG/M metagenome (GOLD analysis project Ga0209542, IMG submission 184028) | Soil microbial communities from Rifle, Colorado - Rifle CSP2_plank highO2_0.1 (SPAdes) (version 2) | ecosystem: Environmental > Terrestrial > Deep subsurface > Rock core/Sediment ...
CTGGCTTTTTAAAGCATACAGCTTCTCTCTTTCTTCCAAACCTAAATGCTTGTAATTATCCAAACTAATACACCTCCTTCAGGTACTAGATTTTACCTGAAGTGCTGCACTTCGTTTTAGAACTTAAGAACCTATGCTGCATTAGGAACCCGGGTGGAAACAGGGTCTATTGGTTGTTTAATAACTTCTTCTTTACTGTAAGTAACTTTGGCTACTGCCTCATCATTATAACTAGCAGCTATTATCAACCAGGCATCTCCATTTTCATCCACCTGAGTAACATGACCGGTAGAGTAAAGGGGGCGTTTATCAAAGAATCTAGGTCTGTTGACTTCTACAGGTAGCAGTAAAGCATTTTTTTCTGCAATCCATCTAACTTTACCTTCTTTATCAACAATCCTTACTGCTCTTCCAATTCCATATTCAAAGCTTATATAACTTCTAGGTCTACTTCCATGCACTATAAATAGCTGCCTGCTTTCTTCTCCAGGTTGGGTTGGCAATTCAATTGGAAGTCCTGTCAAGCCCATCCTTTCCCTTCCATACTTTGGAGGGTGCTCAATATATTCATAAGATACAGTTTGTTCCTCAGTAGCCCTATTATAGGTAAAATGAGCAAAAACATGATTGAACTTTTCTCCATCAGGTCTATAAAATCCCTCAACAAGGGGATTAGAAGCTTTTGAGGTAATCAAAGTATTTTTACCTTCTTCTTCTTTTAAAACAAACATTTCCTCAATTTCAATGTCATCAGGCCTGTGAAGATTTCTGATAACTGCAATCCCCGGAAATGGAGACGGGTCACCCTTTCTTGTACCTACAACAACATTAATTCCAGCTAGAGCAGAACCATTCTCGTCTACTTCTCCTAAACGAAAATCCTCAATATTTATTACTCTTAATTTCCTACGCCAAGGCGATAAATCTATTATCTTTACCCTTTCTGCATAGCCACCTCCGTTTTCTACAACCACACCAAGGAAGGGACTCATATCAACCTGTCCAGGCAAAGTTTCTTCCACGACAATCCTACCAAGAAGAACAGTATGACCGTTAACTTTGGCGAGAGTAGCATTAAAGAAAGCTACTTCATCACCCTCAGGACCTATCCAAGGCTCAATCTGACAAGGTATATGGTTAGAAACTATTTCTGTAGGCATACTGAGACGAGCAGTACTAACTTAAAGGTACTATTGCTAAACTAGTCTTGTCAAATTGGGCAGAAAACTTAAGGCAGCAAATAGTTTATTGAAACTAAATGGTAAAGATCTAAGTAAACCATTTCATGTTAACAGATAAGGACTAATTTACTTTCTTCATCTGGGTACAAACTAGGTCTGCCCACCCACCCCAGCAAATTTAGGCACGATTTCTGATACCACTGACAGGATGCTTGAACCCTTTGAGTCTAGCACTAGTTAACTATGCTTGGAGCATTATCTTATACGAGTTTCGCAGTTGTCATTGCGGGGGGCGTAGCGACGTGGCAATCTATCTTAATCTAGATTCCCACGCGAACTGCGTTCGCTCGGAATGACAGAAAGTGCGAAATTCGTGTCTTCATGAATTTGAATCCAAAATCCTGAAGTGATAAAATGAGCTTGTTTCATTCTGAAACATTTTAGGTACAAGCTATGGGAATTGAAGATAAGGCAAGTAGAAAATTTAAAGAAATCGCGGAAGATGCTGAAAGGCAACATAAACAGGACGCTAAAAACTACCTTGAAAATTTCGCCAAAGCTAAAAAGATTGCCGAAGGGGTAGGAATAGTTGAAATGCTTAAAAAGCTAGAAAGAGTGATTTCCAAAGAAAGGGATGTTCAGGCAACGCAAGTTTGGTGGACAAATAAAGCTGTAACCTACCCGCAAAGTAATCCAGTGAGTGTACATAGTATAGGTCATTTAGAAGTTACACCTACACCTCCGGATTCCAGAGTTTTTATTCCCAAGGGATTTGGGCAATGGAGGGGACTACCTTATATATATCACGGTCTATATTTTAAATCAGGTCTTAGGTGGGTAGGAAATGAGCCTGGTAAAGAACTAGAATCTCGATCAATTTCGATGATTGGAGCATGCGTAGATGAGAACGGTAATATTATGGTCTGGCCATCTACCGAGGCTGGAGCAGATTATAATGAACACTCTATTGACCAAGATTTCGGAATCGGAAAAATCAAAATTAAGATATTAAGCCCTTTAGAGTGGGAATCTTCCAGGATTCTAGAAGATGCTTTAATAGACTCACTTACTCATCCTGGACAAGTTGTTATGTCTTTAAAAAATTATCAAATTGCAGAAAGGAAAATAAAGGGATAAATTTACTGCTCTAGTAACCTCTAAACTTCAGTTTGGATACTTATCCCCATATTTAGATGAATAGTCTGGAATGGCATATAAAGGCTTAAATGAGTCTAGCTGGGTACGAAGTAAGTCTGCCCACCTACCCCACGCCAAACGTGGCTGTGCCCCTCTTATAATAATTTCCGCTTCATCTACTAACATAAAAGAGACTTAGGAAGTTTTTTTGGCCTCATCATCCCGCCATTTGGCATTAATTACCCTCTCGCCCACCACAAGATCCTGCTTAGTTTGAGGATTAAAGGGTAGCTTTGAGGTTTCACTGAAGCTAAACCATGACAGGAGATCTCCTCTAGGAGTATTAAAGGTTTTAGTTGATCCTACTTCAGCATAGAATACATAATTAACTTTATTACGTGTTGCGTGGAAGTAATCATAAACAGGATAAATATGCTTAGCGTTTAGATTTAAGTTGAATATTTTATATATAACTCTCTGAAAAGCCAGATATGCTTCTTCTCCTTCTTTACCTTCTCCTCCCGGCATAGACCAAATAGGAGGTATACCATTTTTTTGTCTGGGTTGGAGTAAGAGAATCTGATGAGTTTTTAAACTGTAAAGAAATCCGCTGGCATAAAAGGAATTTTGCACGGATACAGTATACCACATAAATTATGCTACTATACACATAACTTATGTTGGTTGATGAAGTTGAAATTACTATAAAAGGTGGGCATGGTGGGAAAGGTAGAGTGGCTTTTTATTCTAAAATGGGCGCCGGCCCAAGTGGAGGAGATGGGGGTAAGGGTGGTGATGTTTACGTGCAAGCTACATCCGATCTTTATGCGTTAAACAAATTTTTGTCGCAACCTGAATGCAAAGCCTGGGACGGTCAGATGGGCGGAAATAATAGAAAAACAGGGGCTGAGGGGGAAGATCTAACTTTAATAATGCCCTTAGGTACAACAATCTATGACCAGGAAAGTAAAGTAATTGAGATAAATGAATTAAACAAAAAAGAATTGCTGGTAAAAGGAGGACTTGGTGGCAGAGGAAATACTTTTTTTAAATCTTCTTCAAATACTACTCCCAGGTTTGCCCAAAGCGGTCTCCCCGGGGAAGAGAGGAAATTAACATTAAAACTTCAATTAATTGCTGATTTTGGTTTAATTGGACTTCCTAATACCGGTAAAAGCTCTATTTTAAATGAGCTTACCAATGCACAAGCAAAAATTGGAGATTATCCTTTTACCACTTTAGAACCCAATTTGGGGATGCTTAATGGAAAAGTTATAGCAGATATACCAGGTTTAATAGAGGGCGCCTCAGAAGGCAGGGGCCTGGGCCATAAATTCCTAAAACACATAGAAAAGGTAAGGCTTTTACTGCATTGTATTTCCAGCGAGTCAGACAATCCTTTGAAGGAGTACAAAATCATCCGGGATGAGCTTAAAAAATTTAATCCCAAACTTTGGGAAAAGGAAGAAATTATTTTATTAACCAAATCTGATTTAATTGAAAAGATAAATTTAGAAAAGAAACTAAAAAGCCTGGCAAAAACAAAAAAGAAAATACTCCCAGTCTCAATTCATAACTGGGACAGCCTGCAGATTCTGATTAAGGTTCTTGTCTAGCATTTTAACCTACAAAGGTTAATGCTGTGCCAATTCAAAAAACTTACTCAACCACAATTTTGCCGTTTTGGCTGGGATTCAGATGATTATGATAGGTATAAGTGTCCGCTTTATCAAAAATTAGAAAAAGTGTTCCTCCATCTTGGAAGTTACCCAAATTAAGCGGGGGATAGGCAGTATGAGCAGGATGAGGAGCAGAGTTAACCGCGGCTGTTGCTCCGCTTTTGTTGACAAAAGTGACCTTTGTGCCCGCCTTCACAGTTAATGTTTTGGGGGTAAATCCATCTTGCGTCAAAGTAACCACATTTTGCTCAGCTTCAGTAGCGGTTGAAGTTTGGGAGCTGGTGGTGGCAGTAGATGGTTGATCGGTCGGACTTTGGTTAGTTTGAGTGGTTTGTTGAGTCGGAGTTTTGGAGAATACAAAATAATAAATCAGTCCATAGACTACAACTCCGATCACCCCGTATATTAGTGCCCATTGCCACAAAGGCCTTTCCATTGGTAAGTTTCAATATAACTAAGAAATACCCTATAAGTCAATACTCAAAAATACTAGGCTGCCTCTGATTTTTGTAACAAAGTGTCTTGCTTTTTCTCCTGCGGGATTTATAATTGTCACCTCAGCCTGAGGATTTCTAGCACTATTCATAACCCACAGAGCTTCCGTCCCGGAAATAGTTTCTTTTACCTCTATTAAGGAAGCAACAGCACTGATTTCTTCCTCATGACCAGATAGAACTCCTCTGGCCACCCCGGCCAGCAAGTCAGGATCATGTCCCATCTGAGATACCACCAAACGATCATATCCTGTACCACTACATCCCAAGGCATGAGCGGCCATAAAAGCCACCCCATTAAACCCATTAAGCTCTGTTATTCCCGAATAACCTGGCCCTGGGATTCTTGAGGCTTTTCGTACACAGCTACCTGTTAAAAGAGCTGCCACTGTATGAGCAGCCTCGTGCTCAGCAGTAGGACTGGGCATTGTCTCTTCAACACAGTCAATAGGTTTTACTTTAGCCTTCCATCCGCCATAGATTTCGCTAATTCCCGGCTTAATTTCTACAAGTCTTTCCATATTCACCCTTTCTTATTTTTTGCCGGTCTTTTCCCAGCCTTTTTGCTTTTTTTCCCCGCCGGTAGAGCTTTATCTGTCTTTTGTAATAGATCCATGGCTTTTTTTGTAATCTCTTTCAAGACCTTATCTCCTCTTTTTTGTAAATCCTTCAAAGCCTGCTCAGCCTTTTTTCTGCTTTTTTCATCAGATAAGACAATAGCTGCTGCTGCAGCCGCCGCTCCAATCACAGCCCCGGTTACTCCGCTTGTCAATGAACCGCCTATCTTTTTATCATCTGCCACTTACTTCACCCCCTTTTCTCTTAAAAAATTTACCCAAAAGTCCTGCCAAAACCGCCACAAAAGTTGTCACAACCTTTATTTTAAGCTGATTTTTGATTAACTTTAAATCCTCCGCACTCTCCTCCAAATTATCCACCAGTTCGGTAACAGATCTCAAGGCTTTCCCTAGATAATACGAGACATAAATTACGCAGCCTGTTATTATTAAGATAGATAATACTAATAGCGTACTGGTTAGATCAGTTATTTGCATTTGGCCATTATATCATGTAGTATAAAAATATAGTGGAATATCTGTCTATATTACCTGCAACAGCACTGGGTTATTACACATTTAAATATGCTACCCTACCCACCTCTAAATTGAGGCAGAAGATGCCTAATCTGCAAATCAAAAGGCTGCAGTTTTTTCCCGTAATCAGATTTCAAGTTTTTGGCAGGGTGATCCATCTTCATCACTGGTTTAATTTCTCCGTACTGTTAACTTATGCCGCTTTTGCCAATGCCGGAATCTTAGATTTTACTGTAACAAAAGGATTAATGCTGGGTGGGATTATTCAGGGTTTAACTCTACCTAGAGGCCATATGAGAGTTATTTCCTGTAAATGCTCCTATTGCACCAGCCTAAACTAAATGTTGATCGTCCTCACAGGTAAAACTGCCTCTGGTAAAGATACGATTAAAAAGGCCCTGCTAGCCTACTATCCTAAGTTAAGAAAGGTGATTACCACCACCTCACGAAAACTCAGGCCCGGCGAAAAAAACAAAGTTGACTATTACTTTATCAACAGAGAAGAATTTAACCGGAAAATCAAAAATGGGGAATTTTTGGAATACGTCACTTATGGTGGAAATTTGTATGGCACCACCAAAAAAGAGCTGGAAAATGTCCTAGATCATCATGATGTTTTGTGGAAAATGGATCCATCCAGGGCCGGACAAATCAGGGATTTTTTCAGCAAAAAAGAAAACATTGTGGTTATCTATATCACCACCTCTGATGATGTTATTTTAAAAAGGTTAAACAAGAGAAACCTTTCTGCCGAGATGATTGACAAAAGGATGGGCGAAGATCAAAATATCTGGAAACTTAATCAGGGTAAGTATGACTTTGTGGTTGAGAATGTAGCTGGAGAGTTGGACCAGACCATACGGAAAATTATAAAGATTACCGAAACGCATCGAAAATAGCGGATCTTTATCACCCCTCATTCCTATAGGTTTATTTTTCTTTGAGATTGATGTATAATACGCCGGCGTATGAGAATACCTAAAAAAATATTTGTTATAGGTCTGATAGCATTGGTGGCTATTTCTGTTTTTGTTTTTTTTCAAAGAAGCGCACCTAAACAGCCGGAATTCACCACAGTTCAAAAAGCCGATATTAAGCAAACTGTTTCCATATCAGGCAGCTTAGCTGGCCAATCCTCAATTGATCTTAAATTCCCCAAAGGTGGAAAAATTACCTCCATCAGCGTTTCTGAGGGAGACACCGTGTATGAAGGACAAACCCTGGCCGCATTGGAAAACACCAACGAGATGATTACCCTGCAGCAGGCCGACAATACCCTGCGTGATAAACAAGCAGCAGTGGATAAAGTTTTGGATGATATTCATCTTTCCCAATATGGCATGGGTGGGTTTGACAATGTCGGCTCTGGCAATGAAACTATGGCTCAAAGACAATTAAGAACAGCTGCTGAGGTGACCAGGGATAATGCTTTTGATTCTTTGAAACTGGCACAAAAAGCTCTAAACGATACTTTAATTATCTCCCCCACTTCTGGCATTGTTGTCCAGGTCAATCATGTAACCGGACAAGTAATTGGAGCAACAGAGGTGGTTATGAAAATGGTTGATACCTCAAATATTTATTTTAGTGCAGAGGTTGATGAGGCAGACATTAGTAAAATTTCTCTTGGGCAAAAGACGGAAGTTACTTTGGATGCTTATCCTGATAAAATTTGGCAGGGAGAGGTGGTGGAAGTCCAGCCGCAAACCAAAACTACTTCAACCGGCGCCACAGTGGTGTCTGTTAAAATCAAGCTTGACAGGTGGGATCTTAACTTTATTAACGGTCTGTCCGGCCAGGCATCTATCATCCTGTCTGAGGTAAAAAATACCTTAACCATTCCTACGGAGGCTTTAAGAGACGATAACACTGTTCTCGTTCTTTCCGATGGTAGAGCAAAATCCAAACAGATTGTCCCGGGAATCAGGTCAGATCAGGCTGTAGAAATTAAGGAGGGTTTGGAAGAAAATGAAACAATCATTATTGGTAAAGCTTTCTAGAATCAATAAGATCTATCATACAGGTGAAATAGCTTTACAAGCCCTGAAAGATATCAGTCTTGAGGTAAGAAAAGGAGAGTTTGTGGCTATCATTGGTGCTTCCGGTTCTGGAAAATCAACTTTAATGAATATTATTGGTCTTTTGGATCATCCCACTTCCGGAAAATATGAGTTGGATGGACAGGATTCTTCGCACCTTAAAGAAGATACTTTGGCACAAATCAGGAATAAGAAGATCGGTTTCGTCTTTCAATCTTTTAATTTACTCCCCAGAACCACTGCTATGGATAACGTGGCTATTCCCTTAATTTATGCAGGTTTATCCAGATCAGAAAGAATGGACAGAGCAAAACAGGCCTTAGAGCAAGTAGGCCTAGACGATAAGCTTGCTTCACATCCTAATCAGCTGTCTGGTGGACAACAGCAAAGGGTGGCAATAGCTAGAGCTTTGGTAAATAATCCGGGAATAATCCTGGCTGATGAGCCAACCGGCAATTTGGATACCAAATCAGGATCGGAAATCATGAGGATTTTTGAAAGATTTCACAAGTTAGGCAAAACTATCATCATGATTACCCATGAGGACGATATAGCCAAACATGCCAAAAGGGTAATTAGAATGAAAGATGGGCAGATATGGACATCTTAGAAACTGCCCAATCAGCTTTAACTGCCATTTTGGCCAACAGGATGAGGTCATTTCTGACTATCCTGGGTATTGTGATTGGTGTGACTTCTGTTATCTTGCTAATCTCACTTGTCAGCGGACTTAAAACCTATATCACCTCACAGATTGAAGGCTTGGGTTCAAACTTGTTAATTGTTATCCCGGGCAGGATTGGTGGAGCCCGCTCCCCCGGCGGGATACAGGCCAACAGATTAGTCTATTCTGATGCTGTTAATCTTCGCAACAACTTGTCAGACGAGGCTCAAGTTTCTGCAGCCATCCAGAGAAATGTCACCCTCAAGTTTGGCAATAAAACAGATAAAGGCGCAGCAGTTTTCGGGGTGGAAGCAAATTATTGGAAAATTATCACCATTAAACTTACCGAAGGCAGATTTTTCAGACAGTCCGAACAGCAATCTTCCAAAAAAATGGCAGTAATCGGACCAACTGTTAAAATTAACCTTTTCGGGGAAGGTAAAGCTTTGGGACAAACAATTGATGTAGCAGGACAAAAGTATACAGTAATTGGTATTTTAGGGCCTAGAGGGGCTGTATTTGGCATAGATTTTGATAATTCCATCTATATTCCCTTCCAAACCGCCCAAAGACAATTCGGCATAGACAGGCTGAATACTATTTATATTTCCGCAGGTAGCGCAGATAATGTTAAAGATGTACAAAATAAAGCTATCAGCCTTTTGCAAAAAAGATTGTCGGAAGATGAATTTACTGTCCAAACACAAGAACAGACTTTATCAATCATTTCTCAAGTTACAGGAGTTTTAACAGCTGCTTTGGGAGGAATAGCGGCAATTTCTCTCATTGTGGGCGGCATTGGAATCATGAATATCATGCTGGTGTCAGTTACTGAAAGAACCAGGGAAATAGGTTTAAGAAAAGCTGTGGGCGCCAAGTCAAAAGACATCAGAAATCAATTTTTGATAGAGGCAGTGGTTTTGTCAGGATTAGGAGGAATAATTGGTATTATTTTAGGCATCGGCATATCTTTAATTATTGGCAGATTTTTCACCACCACAGTCCCCCTTTGGTCTGTGGCACTCTCGTTTGGATTTTCCATGCTGGTGGGAGTTATATTTGGTGTAGCCCCAGCCATCCGCGCTGCCAAACTAGACCCAATCGAAGCGCTACGTCATGAGTAGCGCGAAGATCCTGAGTTTATCGAAGGATTACTGCATTAAGGTATGAATAATACCTCGTATGTTATTATTTAGAAATGCTTCTTGCTAAGGTTATTTCCAAAAACAAGGTGACCATCAGATTAACTCATGAACGCTGGTACCATATTAGCTCGTCCCATTTAGAAATTGATCCGGATGATTATAAGTCCGTTATGAATACTGTAGCTAATCCTGATATAATCCTTAAAGGTGATCAGGGAGAGCTTCTGGCTGTTAGAAAAAAGGCTGGCAAGAAAGTTTGGATTGTAGTACCATATAAAGAGTTAGGTAAAGTAGATGGGTTTGTACTAACTGCGTATTTGACAACAGATAGCAGTTGGTTATTTAAAAAGGAAATTATATGGAACAGAGAATAATTAATTCCGGGAAAATGGCTATATCTGATTTGGTTCAGTTGGCTCAGTATGGTGATGATAAATTATTTATAGATTATGATAAGGAAGCAGATGTTTTATATGTCAGCTTTGGTAAACCACAAAAAGCTGAAGATTCTATTCAAGGGGAGGATGGAATTATCAGAAGAAAAAAAGGAAATAAAATTGTGGGTTTAACCGTCCTTAATGCCAGCAGATTTAAAAAATAATTTCCTTTCATCCCGGCCATCCGCGCTGCCAAACTAGACCCAATTACAGCCTTAAGGTATGAGTAAGTGATATAGTTTGAAATCTTGTAAATTATCCTAAACTTTGGTACTTTATATTTATGCTTACCTCCAGAGATATTAAGTTACTAATAGAAACATTTAAAACCAGAGCTGAAGCTGATGAGGATTTAAGAAAGCTTAGAGAAGAGATGGCAACAAAGGATATGCTTAGAGAAGTAATGACTAAACTTGATGCTGTATACAAAGAACTAAAGGATATGAGATTAGAACAGGATATGCATGTCCAGATGCATAGGGATATCCGCGAGGAACTTGATAGCCTAAAATCCTCAATTCACTCAAGCTAAACAAGGCCTGACCCTGCAAGGCTATTTACTTTCCTTTTGAGTATACTCCTCAGGGGTTAACCACTCAGGCTCTGGAGCTGATTTATAGTTTGGATTTTTCACCAGAGTTGGTTGGCCATTATCCTCAACCAGATAATAAGCAAAGCCTTTTAGCTTTTTAATAGGTTCATAATCGGCATGGCCCGGCAGAGCAACTGGATCTACTTCCTCAAAATTAACCGGGCTATCATCCGTGGTAACTAACCATGCTTTACCGGTGTTAGCTGCCAGATGAGCAGTGCCTGAGGGCATATAAACACTAGCTCCTGCCTTTACCCTGATTGCATAAAAATTTTCTATCTGATCATCAATAGGATTTCCCTCTGCATCCTTTTTTCTAATTTGCAGCAATATTACTCCTTCACCACCCAACACATAATATGTTTCACCAATTTTCCCCACATGGTAATGCCCATAAGTTTTAATATATTCCCTACCCACTGTGCCTGTCTCCCAGACTGTGATATTACCCTTATCCACTCCACCTCGGATCATGTAATAGTGGATTTCTGGTCCAGAAGCATCAGGATGCATTAAAACCTCTTTCATCTTCTCATGTTCTCTGACAGCAAAAGGTTTTAACATATTTTAAGCTTCTCCTCTTTCTTTTTTTCTTTGCTCAGGAGTCTCGTCAGGGCGGCTATAATCATCTTCAAGTCTATGCGTTATTCCTATCTCCGGAGTTGATACTTCTATTATGTCACAATCTGTAATTCCGGCCAGCCTATGACGTTGCCCGACTGCACATGAATATCCTTTCCCAGATTCCATTTCAGTCTCAACGAGATTCCCATTTTGATCATCCCAAATAATCTTTGCTTCTCCCTTCATCAAAAACCAACTCTCCTGTTTCTGATCATGGGTTTGTAAACTAAGCCTCTTTCCTGCATCAATATGAAGAACTTTACCCATATAAGGTATACTTTCTTCTACCCAGTGTAATTCATACCCCCATGGTTTCTCTATTCTTTTAACAAAAGGAGTATTCGTAAACTTTGTCACATTATCTATGTTATCATATTACCCAATAACTTAAGTTATGGACTCATTTGCCTTAATTATTTTTGGAATCACCGGAAATTTGGCCCAAATTAAGCTGATCCCCGTTCTTTATGACATGGAAGAAAAGGGTTTGCTTCCTGACGGTGTAATAATCGTAGGAATAGCCAGAAGAGAAATGACCGGTAGGCAGTTGCAAAATTATGTATCTGAGGTGCTACGCCTGGAAAATATCCATCATAAGCACCCTATCAAAGAAGATGTTTTTAAAAAATTATGTGAAAGATTTAAATATCTCAGTGGGGAAATTCAGGATGAAAAACTTTATGCAAGATTAACCTCCGAAATCAGCCACAAAAACAGAATTTATTATCTGGCTACATATCCTGAACTTTATCATTATATTTTTGAAAACTTACAAAAACACAAATTAAATTTTCAAAATAGCGGCTGGGTCAGGCTGATGATTGAGAAACCAATTGGTCATGACCTAAAATCTGCCAGAGAACTTAATAACCTGCTTCTTAAATACTTTAGCGAAGATCAAATTTATAGACTGGACCATTATTTGGGCAAAGAAACCATCCAAAACATTCTAACTTTCCGTTTTTCCAATGATATTTTTGAGCCTTTGATTAACAAAGACTACATTGACCATATTCAGATTACGGCCTCTGAGGATTTTGGGATTGGCAGAAGAGGTGGATATTACGATCAGGTGGGGGCCTTAAGAGATGTGGGGCAAAATCATCAGCTGCAAATGCTTTCCTTTGCCACCATGGATGCTCCTTCCGAGTTTAGTAATGAAGCAGTGACAGCTCAAAGGATCAAAATCCTCAGAAGCTTACAGCCATTGCTTCAAAAGACGATCTTCGGCCAATACGAAGGTTACCGGAAAGAAGAAAACGTTGATCCTAATTCAAACATAGATACTTTTTATGCGCTAAAAACCTTTATTAACAGTAACCGCTTTCAGGATGTACCCGTTTATATCCGGGCCGGTAAAAAGCTAAAACAATATGTGACAGAAATCTCTATTGTATTTAAAAATCCTGTTAATCGCTTGCTCAAACACCTTGATTGGGGAGAAGAACCTAATGTCTTAATTTACAGAATTCAGCCAAATGAGGGCATTGTGCTTAAAATTTTAACCAAAAAACCCGGGCATGAAGTCAAATTACAACCGGAATATATGCAATATTGTTATCGGATCGATCCTCACAGTCACTATATCCCTGATCCATATGAGCGACTTCTGATTGATACGATTCGTGGTGACCAGACTTTCTTTAATGACGCGGAAGAAGTGGAGGCCCAGTGGGCTTTTATTGACCCTCTGGCCAAAAGGCGCGGCAAACCCCATCTTTATAAACCGGACTCATGGGGACCAAAAGAGGCAGATGAGTTGATTGAAGATGATGGTAGAAAATGGCTTGAACCCTCCATGGACTTTTGCAGAATATGAGTACAACGATGATATCAAAAGGTTATACGCTTTGGTTAATGCCAAAAGGTGAAATTTACAAAAAGCTTGCAGATTTAATTAAGAAACTAGGGTCAGAATATGGAGGACCTGTTTTTGAACCTCATGTCACATTGCTGGGGGATATAGAACTACCAGAGGAGGAAATGATAAAAAAAACTGCTCAATTGGTAAAGAACCAAAAACCATTCTTTGTTAACTTAAAACAAATCAATTATGAAAATTTTTACTTTAGGACCTTGTTTGTAAAAGCTGAAATAACTGAGACGCTCCAAACTCTATATGATAGGGCAAAGGAGATTTTTGAAATGGACATTCCCCCATTTATGGCCCATTTAAGCATTTTATATGGAAATTACCCTCAAGGAGTAAAGGGAAAGATTATCCAGGAAATTGGCAGGGACCAAACAGCTACATTTGATGTGAGTAGCATACATTTAATAAAAGGTGGGAAAATAGAAGAATGGAAAATAATTAGGGAATTTACTTTTTCTTAACATCATGCTGGCCGAAGACTCCGCGCATGGCAGAGATTACTTTATTCCTGAAACCATTGGCAGAATTTTCATCATCATTGGCAGATTCAGAGCGGACCCTAATGGAATCCTCCATAGCAGGTACATCTATTCCCATCTCTTTAGCCACATCAACTGTCCAATCAGCCTCACCCGGTACTCTTTTGCCGGATCCACCGGAACCTATGGATGAGGAAATACTGGAAAGATTGGGATCTTCTTTAAATGCATCCAGGGCCCAACCAACCAGTCTGGATTCCACTACAGAGCGGTGGTTATATAGATCTAACAGTTTCCTAAAATCATATTTGAAGGGAGAATTTTTCAAAATTGCCAATCCTTCTCCAATAGATTCCATCATGCCGTATTCAATGGCATTGTGAACCATTTTGGCAAAATGGCCTGCTCCAGTAGGGCCTAAATGTTGATATGCCCCGAGAGCTGCTGCAGCTTTACAGACCGGCTCAATTCTTTGAAAATCCTCATCAGTACCTCCAATCATCAAACATGCTCCAACTCTTGCTCCATTAGGACCACCGGATGTACCAATATCCATAAAATGGATTTCATGGCCAGCCAGTTTTTCTGCCCTTCTTAAAGTATCCTTATAAAAAGAATTCCCACCATCAATCAACAAATCATCCTTTCTAAGAAGTGGAATAAGTTTGTCTACAAACTCATCAACCACCTCTCCTGCCGGTAGCATTAGCCAGATGATTCTGGGAGATTCCAGTTTAGATACCAAATCACCAACACTTTCTGCTCCGATAGCTCCAGCCGTCTTTACTTCTTCCACCGGCTCAGGAGACCTATTCCAGGCAACCACCTCAGTCCCCTGTTCGAGAAGATGCAAAACCATGTTCTTCCCCATTCTACCCAAACCAATGTATCCTATCTTCATTCTATTGTAATTCTACATTGTAAATTGTACATTGTAAATTAATATGTACTTAGTTTTTGATATTGGCGGAACAAATATGAGAATTGCCGTATCTTCTGATGGCAAAACTTTAACTGCCACAAAAACTATCCTGACTCCAAAGGATTTTAATCAAGGCATCCAACATTTAAAACAGGCAGCTGATGAACTTTCCCAGGGCCAAAAAATTCAGGCAATAGCGGGTGGGGTAGCTGTAGTTTTTGACGGTCAAAGGCAAACTCTTATTAAGAGTGCACATCTTCCCAACTGGGTTGGTAAACCTTTACTGGTAGAGTTAAAAAGGATGTTTGATTGTCCAATTTTTTTACAAAATGAGGCAGCATTGGAGGGTTTAGGTGAAGCTGTTTTAGGATCAGGAAAAGATAAAAAGTTGGTGGTTTTAATCACAGTTGGCACAGGAGTTGGTGGAGTAAAAATTGTCAACGGTAGATTCGATGATAATTTACTAGGTTTTGAACCCGGGCATCAAATTATTGTTCCAGATGGGGAAGAATGCACTTGTGGAGGGAAGGGACACTTAGAGGCTTATGTGGGTGGATCTTACTTGGAAAAAAGGTATGGCCAAAAAGCAAAAAACATTAAAGATCCTCAGATTTGGGATAGAATTGCGAAGTATCTTGCAATAGGTTTATATAATTCATCAGTGCATTGGTCTCCGGAGGTAATTATTTTAGGAGGATCGGTTGTAAAAAGTATCCCTTTGGAGAGTGTGAGAAATTACCTTCAAGAATTTTCCACTATATTCCCCCAAATGCCAGAACTTAAGCTGGTAACACTTGGTGATGAAGCAGGCCTGATTGGAGCCTTGGAATATTTAAAGCAGCAGATGTAGCGCCCCTGGAGGGAATCGAACCCCCACATTGCGGTCCGAAGCCGCACGGTCTATCCGTTAGCCTACAGGGGCATATGGTAATTTTACCATTTTGCTCAATTGAAATCTCCTCCCATATATTTATAATAAATATATGGATGATGATTTAAAACACAAACAAGCTGAGGAAGCTGATGAAGAAATTACAGATGAGGAGTCATCCTTAGGGCATGCCCCAAAGGATGTAGAGGATATAGATGAGACCCTAGAGTCAGTCGGTCTTCCGTCTGATAAAAAAGGCCCTAAAGAATTAAACTTAGCTAAAGCTATTGAAAAAACCAGCAAAAGCCAGAGATAAAACTTAACCACTAAAAATGATAAATGAAGGACCAGAAATGCCACCGGGCACATTCCGCCCACCACCGGAAGAATCACCCAAACCAAAGGTTGAGCCGAAACCGAGCGGTTGGACGCAGATGTAGCGAAGTGGAAACAACGTGCGCTTAACGCCGACAACCTAATGCGCTGATTGAAATTGCGCTCGAGCTTTACGTAAACGGACGCATCGCATAATTTTAAAAAAGAATTTGCGAAAGATACTTGTCCGTTTTTAGGATACTTCTAATTTCCGCTTTTTCCTTATCTGTAGCATCCTCAAGAATCAATCCGGTGATATCTAAAAACGATGATAACCTACAGTCCAGGTACATAACCATCACATTTTTATTACCAATCCATTCCTTTGTAAATTTAGCAATCATTTGGACTGTTTTTTCTTCCAGGGTGTCATTTTTTAATATCTGCCTAATAATGTTTCTCGTTTCACTCTTTTCTGAATCTATTTTCTCAAGAATCGATCTTTGAAAACGACTTGCGGTTAAACTATTGAATTGATTAAGGATATTCCTTATATCGCGATCAGGTTCACCTAAAACCTCTAAGATTTTTTTCAAAGGAAAATCAAAATTCATAATTTACCTAAAAGGCCTCTTACTTTAGCAATAGGCTTTAGTGAATGGATTAAATATGCGGAACCTCCTGTGAATAATGTATTTCTAGCATGCTCTCCTGTTTGGCCGATATGTGTTAAAACTTGCCTCCAAGCCACCTCAACTGTTTGGTTATGTTTGTTCAACATTTGAAACACATCAGAGGTATTAAAAGTTAGTGCCGCATCTTTTAGTTGACCCAGGACTTGCGGGAAATTCCCAAAATCCTGGTATGTAGTCCATCCTTGCCAAATAGCTACGCTCAAAAAAGAACCAGTCAGTAAAGCGCCCACCAGCTTTTCAGTATCCGATGGTTTTGATAACCCCAAAATCCGGGCTTGTGTAAGTTTTTGTTCTGCTAAATTCCGAACGCCCTTTTGCTCTTGCTGTCTGAGCTGCTCTACTCTTAGTGAAAGCTGCCTTATTCTATCAGCTTTTTCTACTGTTTCTCCTCTTTTTAAACCCTCCTCAATCGCTTTAACCCTCTCCTCAAGGCTTGATTCCCCAGCCATATATAAAATTCTAGCTATAATAAGGACAAATGTCAACAAAAGTATTGTGGCCTAAAACGAACCTGCAGTGATCAGCTTAGTGTCTTAAACAGACTAAGAAAATTCTCTGAATTATTCCTCTCTGACGGTCTAAGCTCTGAGTTTGCTTATACATTCGAATTAAAAAATGTATAGCAAAGTACAATATCATTTTTTACTTTTAGCTAATTTTAGGATTTGATTTTTCTTTAGAATCACGTAAGAAGAACAGTTTTTCTGGAGAGCACGGCTTATAAAATTCTCAAAGCCGACATAAATAATTTCCCTTCCTTCATCCTTGGCGGTTTGTATGGCCGGTAATAAATCAGTATCCGAAGAAATCAGATAAAACTTATCATACTCATTTTTAATTGATCCCCGGACAATATCAACCGCAATTTGGACATCAACTCCTTTTTCGTGGAATTTCCCATCAGACATGAGAAGATAGCCTAGTTTAATATCGATATTTTGATTTCTCAAATGAGTAAATAGCTTTTGTTGATTTGAATAAAGCATCTCAGACTTTTTATTACCTTCATACTGCCTGATCTCACCAACGTAATAAACCACTTGAAACTGATCACTTTTAACTAATGATTTAGCTAATCCGTGATAATCGAAGTTGGTTAGGTGAACTTGAGGCAAAACCTTTTTGACCTTATTATAAAAATTGCTTCCATCAAATTGAACTAGAATTTTCTTCCTCACAATTTTACCTTAGACGATCTAAGGGTTTTAAGCAATAAAAACCCCCAGCTCGAATTGAACTGGGGGGAATTAGCAAATCAAAGTATCTCCTTTCAGAAATACTACATGATATTATCAAAAATAATGACGAAATGCAACCACTAAATCGATCCTTGCGACCAAGATGAATCATCAAATCTGATGTCAACACTCGTTCTCTAACAGGAAGGTATTTTCGCCACAAGAATCATTCGGTAAGAATATTATACATCAACAAGCCTTCGAATGTTTGATTTTACCTATAGTTTTTGCTAGGATACTGTTTAAATGAAAGAGTGCTTATCGTCAAGGGCTCGTGTTTTTGATTTTGATGATACTTTAATAGGCCGTGAAGTTTTTACTCGCGTATCGGGATTAGTTATGGGTAGGATACGCCCACATCGTTCACCTAATCTAACAATAACTGATATATCTCAACTTAGCCTTAATCATAATAGAGTTGACACTCCCATTAATAGCCTTATAGAAAGAATATCTTTTGAGTTTCATGCAAGAAGAAATGTTTATCCTGGTGTAGTAGGTGCATTCGAAAAACTAGTTGCCGATGGAACAGATATTTATGGAAACACAGGACGGTCTCATAAAGCTCACTGGGTTGATATGACAGAGGAGACATTACACAGAGGAAGAGTTGCTGAATATTTTAGAGGTGTTTTTTATACGCCTGATGGAGTTAGGACCGCTGTAAGTAAAGCGCATGCATTACTTGGACTAGCAGAACAATATGAGGAAGTTGAATTTGATGATGATGATCCACGAACTGCTCGTTTTATAGCTAAATTATTTCCTAATATCAAAGTTAATCTAATCCAACATGGATCCACTGGCTTACTTGTATCAAGAAGCGAGTTGGATGAACTCCCAAATCTTAAAAGAGTGGCAGTTTTTAGTGGTAGATAAATGTGTTAACAATAAATCTTCTGTTAACTTCTTTCACTTATTGTTAATAACTGTTAACTAGTGATCCGGCTGAGATTCGAACTCAGAACCAATGCCTTAAGAGGGCACTGCTCTACCGTTGAGCTACCGGACCATGGGTATATTTTAGCAGTTTGCTTTATGCTTCGCACTATGTTATACTTTTATCTAGTTGATTTAGAATTTGAGCTTCAGATTATTTTTTCCTCGCGGACTAGATTTTTCAAATAGCTCCCTACTAATTTTTCATTAGTTTTTTCTTTTTCAATTATATTAATACTTTTATGTATTACGGAAACAAGCCTTATGGCTTTCGCTCCTCCGTTCGTGGAGGAGCATTCAATCGAAATAGGTTCAAAAACAGGTCAAACAAATTTGGCAGTTTTAACAAACAAAGAACACTTCAAAGGGGTACCCTCGCCTCGCTCTCGCCTCGATTCGGCGAAGCGGGTCGCGGTCGAGGCGGGCACGAAAGCAAACTGAGAGGCCAGATTGATATTTTTATTAAAAAAGCTGAAAACACAACTTCTGGAATAGAACCTACCTTACAAAAGTTGTGTTCAGACTTTGATATTACAAACCAGCTAAAAATAAACATCCAAAAAAAGGGCTATACAACCCCAACTCCAATACAAATACAGACAATCCCGGCAATTTTAGAGGGTCGTGATTTAGTGGGAACAGCCAATACCGGCACAGGTAAAACAGCAGCTTTTTTAATTCCCATAATTAATATACTTTTTGCTTCGCAAGGTAAACGAGCTTTAATTATTACCCCAACCAGAGAGTTAGCAGTACAGATTAATGAGGAACTGCGCATCTTTGCCTGGGATTTAAAAATTTATTCTGCTTTAGTTATCGGAGGCTCTAGTATGAACAGGCAGTTAAGTGACATCAGAAGAAATCCCAATATTGTTATTGGTACACCAGGCCGCCTTAAGGATTTAATCCAAAGGAATTATTTAAGGTTAAATGATTTTTCCATCTTTGTATTAGATGAGGTTGATTTAATGGTGGATATCGGGTTTGTTGCAGACGTAAAATACTTTATGAGTTTGCTTCCTAAGGTGCGCCAATCTTTATTTTTTTCAGCTACAATTTCACCTAAAGTAAGGGAAATTTTGCAAAACTTTGTTCAAAACCCTGTCACAGTATCCGTAAAGCTGCGGGATACTGCCGAAAATGTGGATCAGGACGTGGTAAGAGTTGCAAATAGGGATAAAAAAGTAGATCAATTACACGATCTTTTGATCAAACAGGAGTTTGAAAAGGTGTTAATTTTTGGAAAAACAAAACATGGAATAGAAAAATTAAATAAAGAGCTGGAATACAGAGGTTTTAAAGTAGGAGCAATTCATGGAAATAAAAGGCAATCCCAGCGCCAAAGAGTTTTGCAAAGCTTCAAAAGGGATGAAATAAATATTTTACTGGCCACAGATGTGGCATCCCGGGGATTGGACATCCCGGATGTATCCCATGTTATAAATTATGATCTTCCCCAAACCTATGATGATTATATACACAGGATCGGCAGAACAGGCAGAGCCGGAAAAACAGGAGTGGCTTTGACCTTTGTAGAATGATTATGGATATAAGAAATGTTGCAATTATTGCTCATGTTGATCACGGTAAAACCACTTTGGTAGATGCCTTACTTCGCCAAACCTTAACAAAAATCTCAAAAGAGGCAACTGAAAAAGGTGATTTAATAATGGATAGTAATGATTTAGAAAGAGAAAGGGGTATCACAATTTTTTCAAAAAACGCATCTGTTTACTACAAGGGTACCAAAATTAATATTATTGATACCCCCGGACATGCGGATTTTGGAGGAGAGGTGGAGCGAGTTTTAAAAATGGCAGATGGAAGCCTGCTTTTAATTGATGCCAAAGAGGGACCAATGCCTCAAACCAAGTTTGTTTTAAAAAAGGCTCTGGAATTGGGACACAAAATTATTGTAGTAATTAACAAAATTGATAAGCCCGATGCCAGGATATCCCATGTAATAAACAAAACATTTGACTTGTTTTTGGAACTGGGCGCAGATGAAGAAACCTCATTTTTCCCAACCATTTATTCTTCAGGCAAGCATGGAAAAGCCGGACTGGAAACTGATCTTTCCAAAATGGATGATATCTTCCCTGTTTTTGATGCTATTTTAAAAGAAATTCCCTCTCCTAAAGCAGAAGCGGATAAACCACTTCAAGTCCTTATTACAAACACTACATATAATAATTTTAAAGGCCGCATTGCCACAGGCAGGGTATATGCAGGAACTATTAAAACAGGAGCGGAAGTGACCCACATAAACCGTGAAGGTATAGTTAAAAAGTTTAAACTTACCTCACTTATGGGCTTTGAAGGATTAGACATGATTGATATTAAGGAAGCCCATGCCGGGGATATTATTGCCCTTTCCGGAGTTCCTGATATTACAATAGGTGAAACAATTGCGGATTCTCAAAACCCTGTTGCTTTACCAATTTTAGATATTGAACCGTCAACTGTCAGGATGAAGTTTGGAGCGAATACCTCTCCCCTAGCAGGCAGGGAGGGTGAGTATAAAACAGCCAGACAAATTCAGGAAAGACTACTTAAGGCTCAGGAATCTGATGTTGCTTTAAAGGTAGAAAACGCAGGGGTGGAGTGGATTGTTTCCGGAAGAGGCGAGCTGCATCTGGCAATTCTTATTGAACGGATGCGAAGGGAAGGTTATGAATTCGAGGTTGGAAAACCGCAAGTTATTGAAAAAATCGAGAACGGGAAACTTTTAACCCCGTATGAAAAAGTGGCAATTGAAGTGCCGGAGGGTCTCCAGGGATCTGTGATGCAAAAAATGGGACTGCGGCACGGAGAATTACTAGACATGACTGGTGAAAACAAAGTCATGTATCTGGAATTTGTAATTGCCACTAAGGAATTATTCGGATACAGATCCCAATTTATAACAGATACTAAAGGTTTGGGTATAATTTCTTCCTCATTTTTGGAATACCGGCAAGAATCAGGGGGTAGTTTCAAAAGAAATAACGGGTCTTTAGTGGCACATGAGTCAGGCATAACCAAACTTTATGCTCTAACCGGAGCACAGAATAGGGGTGAGTTATTTATTGGGCCAGGTGTTGAAGTATATACAGGACAGGTTATCGGACAAAATAGCAGGGAAGATGATATCAGGATTAATGTCTGTAAAGAAAAACAGCAAACAAATCACAGGTCATCAGGTGAGGGCACTTCCGAGCACTTTAATACCCCAAAAGTTATGAGTTTGGAAAATGCTATTGAATATATAGATGAAACAGAACTGGTTGAAGTTACCCCCAAAAATATCCGCATCAGAAAAATGGATCTAATCGGGTAGTTGAAGCTTCAAAACTCTATCTAAATTCTTTTCCGCTTTTTTTAAATAAACAATATTGTGTTTGGGAAAGTATAAAAAAGTAGCCGGAGCATCTTCCATTAAAGTTTTTTGAAAATCCAGATAGCTTGTTTTTCTATCCTCCTCATTTACAGCCTTCCTGCCATCCTCTAAATCTTTATCAACTCTGGCAGATTGAGGACAACAGTCTGAGGAATATTTACTTAAATTAGTGTTAGTTTGAGTGGAATGCCACAAAAAATACTGATCAGGATCATAGGGTATACTTTGTGTGATTAAGAGGGCCTGGAAATTTTGGGGAATTCCCGACTCAACTCTCAAGTTAAAGTTTAATCCCAGCTGCTTCCAATTACCAATAACCTTTTTGGCTACCTCTTCCAAATTAGGTGTGGAGGTTAATAAAATATTTTCTGCCAATTTTTCCTCAGTTAAATTAGTTTTAGCTCTTTCAAAAGCTTTCCCGGCTTCATCTGGATTAGAAATATAGCCTTTTGCTCCTTCGTTATAAGCCCAGTGGAATTTTGGATACGTTGCATTGGCTTCTTCCTCCTTGTCTATTTTGGGTGATTGATATGACAAAGCCTGTCTTAAGGCTCTATTGGAAAGAAGTGGATCTTTGGTGTTATATAAAATAGTCACTATTTTTGAGTAATCAGTTTTTTGTTTTATATCGGTGGTTGCTGACTTGGTAAAAATCTTAGGATTTGATACCCCAAAAAGAGCCTGAATTTCCCCCATATAAAAGCCTGCCTGGGCAACTTTCTCGTTAGGGTAAAACCTGATGTAAACTTTCGGTAAATCATCCTTTAAACCTTCTAAGGTTAGTTTAGTGATAAAAATTCTTGATTTTTCTATTTTTTTAATTTGATAAGGACCGGTTCCCAATTTAGTACCCTTCTTAAAAATAGGTTTTGTCAAAAGTGAAGGAAAAGGGGAGTAAGACTCTTTCAATTTAAACTGAATGGTTCTCTCGTCAGGAGTAGAAATTTCTACACCCGGAATATTAAATTCCAAATCAGCGGATTTTAATTTACTGCCATCCGCCCAGACTAGGCCTTCTCTTAGAACAAATTTAAAAGAGGTGGCATCTTTATTAACATCCCAAGTTTCAACCAGGTTTGGTTTAAAACGACCGGCAGAATCCATTATTACCAGGTTTTCAGATAAAAGCCTGGTCACCTCCTCGGGTATATCATGTTCCTGATAAGTACCCACAAACCCTTCTGATAAACGATTAACAGGATTGAATAAATTAAATCTGATTTGTAAAAATGCGACAAAGAGGGACAGAATTAAAATTAGGCCCACCCATCTGATTTGTCGTCTGATGAATTTAAAAAGAATCAGGATGAAAAGCTTCATCTTAAACAACCAAACCTATAATAGATAGGGCAATAAATAAGCAGACCAGTCCAATTGTCAGATAAAAAATCATCTTTTCCGCTCCTCTTCTGGTTCGGTAAAAAGACAGCTCGCCTCCAAAAGTTGAACCCAGACCAGTCCCTTTTTGTTGCAGCATGATCACTCCAATAACTAATACTGCCACAATTATCTGAATAAGAAAAATAGCTGTTTTCATGATATTCGGCACATTATACACTATCTTTTAATGGGATAACCAGTGCAGGAAATGAGTGATAATGCCGATCAGTAGCGATGCCACCACCGCCACCAAAAAAGTGTTAAGTTCAAACTCCTGCAGCGAGAAACCATATAAGGAAAATCCCTTGAAATAATAAGGCGAAAGTGTAAAAGTAGGCACCGTTTTAGTCAAAATGAACAAGGCCAGCACATTAGTAATCCAGGCAAACAAACCTAAAGTCAGGATGTTAAGCGGTAGGAGCAGTACCTTTAGTAGGGGAACCAGGATGATATTGATGATGGTAAAAACTAAGCCACCTGTTAAAAGAGTGCTGATGCCGCCCGAATACTTTAATCCGCCAATTAAGCTGGCAGTCGCCCACAAAGAGGCCAAATTAATTACATAATAGCGCAGCAAAGTCTTCATCTGAATAATATTCTACCACGAAGTTTTCTATGGTAGACGAGGGCGAACCTGTGGGCTTCGTCTCTGATTTTTTGCAACAGCTTTAAAGACAAGCTTTTCCGGGATAATTTAACTACCTCCCTTTCAGGAGGATATAACCACTCCAGCCTTTTGGCCAGCCCAAAAACAGGAATTTCGAATTTCGAATTTCGAATTTCGAATTTTGCTGCATTTGCCTGTCCCCTACCTCCATCAACAATAATTAAATCCGGCAAAGGCCATTCTGGATGGTTTAAACGTCTCTTTATCATCTCCTTCATCATCCCCACATCGTTTGGTCTACCGGAAGCTCTGATTTTAAATTTTTTATACTGGGATTTATCAATTTCCCCATCAGTTAGTACCACCAAAGAGCCGGTGGCTTCCTTTCCCTGAATATTGGAAATATCATAGCCTTCTATTCTTCGGGGCAATTCTGTTAAATTTAAATCCTTCTTAAGTTCTATCAGAGCTTGTTTTTTTTCATCCTCCAGAAAATTTGGATTCTCCAAATAAGCTTGAACTCTGTTTGATTGGGTTAAATAATTTATTCCCTCAATCACTTTTTTTACTTTTGCAGCCTCTTCAAATTTCTGTCCCTTTGATGCTTGCGTCATCTCTTTTATTAGATCTTCCACTAGTTTTTCTTTCTTCCCATCCATAAATTTAGAAAAACGCTTGATGGTTTTGTTGTATTCCTCTTTACTGACTAACCCAACACACACTCCTGGGCACAAGCCGAGATGATAGTAGAAACACGCTCGCAAGGCCTGGCCTTGCGAGGCTGAACACCAGGGAAAAACTCTTCTTAAAAGTTTCAAGGTATTTCTAACAGTCTTTGCAGAAGGGAATGGGCCAAAATATTTTTTTACACTCCTTAGGTTTTTCTTTCTCAATGTAATTATTTTGGGAAAGTCATCTTTGGTAATTCCAATATATAAATAGTCTTTATCATCAGTCAGCTTGACATTAAAAGGAGGCAGGTGTTTTTTTATGAGATTTGCTTCTAAAATTAGAGCCTCCAACTCTGATTCAACGAGGATTGTTTCTACGCTCCCAATATCATTTACCAAGGCTGAAGTTTTAGTATCATGGTTTCCGCTAAAATAACTGGCAACTCTGTGGTATAAATCAATGGCCTTACCCACATATAAAACTTCGCTCTGAGTATTCTTGAAAAGATACACCCCGCTTTTGTGCGGCAGCTTTGACCTGTCAATGAAATCAGGAATCATGTTTTAAAAATCTTTTTCTGTAGATGAGTATTCCCAAAACAACCCCATAAATGGCCATCATCAAAAATAGTGAGCCAATTAAAAGCAGCGGAATATTTCCCAATACAAAAATTGAAGCTACCTTTACATCTTTAGTAAACTTCTGAGGGCCTACCAAAATATTAATTTGCTCATCAAATGATTCGAAAAAGGATTTAGTCCTGATATTGAATTCAAAATCCGCACTACCAAAAGCAGGCAGCGGCCCAACTCTTTTTCCTTCATTATCTAAAATAATCAGCTTATTACTCTGCAATTTTATACTGCTTTGAGGGAGAATCGAGTTGCCAACATTACTTATCTTGACCAAAATCTTGGCCGGTAAACCTGCCAATATCGGTTCTCTTACCTCGGCGGTTAGCGTCAACTGAGGTTTACCCAAAAAATCCTGCTCAGTCAGTTGAACTGATACATCCTGGCTATCTTCCCCATCAAACTTGTACGAACCTGCGGGGACTGGTTGGGTTGATGACATGCCCTTGATGGCAAAAACAAAATGATTCAGATCAAGCTTAGAAAAATAATCCACTCCGCCGGTGGTATTTTCCCAGGTAGGGTCTACCATCACCCAGCCCAATTTTTCATCCCAATATTCCGGCCAAGCATGGAGAATATCCTTTGTTAAAGATAGCGGTCTTAATTTGGGATTGGCTGTATGAGCATATCCATCCAGCTCTCTGGCCGGAATTTCCGCAGCTCTGGCTAGAGCGATAAATAAGTCGGTAAACTCCATGCAAACCGCCCCTTCCGCATTATTTAGCGCTGTCACGGCTCCGTATCTTTCTATGTTCCCTTTAAGCCTGGCCTGATCATATTTTAGATTATTAACCACAAACCTATAAATTAGTTTAACAGTCTCTTCCTTGGTTTTTGGTTCAGGTCCCAGGATTTGGGATAGTTGGGATACAATTTGGGGGTTATCTTTTTCCCAATACTTTTGCGAGGAAGTGTATTTTTTTCTCAAATCTGCAGAAAGAGCGGGATTTTTGACCTTGGGTTTGGTATATAATTTGGCCGAACCCAAAACCCTAATGTCCGTTTTTTGTCCCCGGTTAAGTCTATACCAGGCCAAATAATTACCATCATCATCCGCCGTTACATTAATTGGTTTAGGTTCTATTAAATAAAACACCACATCTTGATAAAAGGTATCCGGAGGCAAAGCAATATTTGTTAGGATTGTTATTAAGTTATCGTTTTTAAGATGGTATTTCAGATCAAAATCGAACAGTTGATAGTTGCCGAAGCTGGCAGAAACACCGGATTCTTTAAGTTGTTCTTTGTCAAACGTTAAAAACAGCTTACCTTGCGAAACTGTCTGAGTTTTGGGAGTGGGGCTGATCAGAGTGGGTTCCCCGAAACTTGCAGGAACAGAAATAGTCAAATTATATCCTTCCAAATTAACAGAGGAGGAAACTTTGGGGGCTCTGACTTCCCAAACTTTACCTGTTTTTTCCGCAAAATCCTTGGATTTAAACTGCAGGCTCCAGGGAAGTGCCTTACCCAAACCTGCCACCTGCTGATTGAATTTGACTGAAATTATAGTAGCGGAATCTTTTTGCTCTGATTGTACATCCAAAGAACCTGAGGGATCAGATGCTAAAATATCGGAAATTTGGGTGGCACCGATGGTTAATTTAAACTCCTTGGCAAAATATTCGGAAGTTAAATTTTTTAAGGTAATTTTTTCAGTAACAGTGGTAATACCATCCTCAGCTACATCATACAAAACATCATAAGTGGTGGAAAACTCCGCTTGTTTTTCTTCTGCAAGGGCAGAAGGTGACAAGGGGCCCCCGAAGGGGAAGGTAACAACTAACAAGAAAAAAACAGAAATATGGAGTAAAAGCTTCTTAAACATCCCCATATTGTAGCAATTTTAACCTGTTATTGCACGGAAGTTTATAGTATTCTAGCCAAGTATTGGCCAGTGTAGGAGGATTTTATTTTGGCAATATTTGCCGGAGTGCCTTCGGCAATGATTTTTCCGCCTTTATCCCCGCCTTCCGGGCCTAAATCTATGACCCAGTCTGTATTTTTGATGACATCCAAATTATGCTCAATGATTATTACGGTATTACCATAGTTAACCAGTCTGCGAAGGATAGTAAGTAGCCTTTCTATATCGGCAAAATGCAAACCCGTGGTTGGTTCATCTAAAATGTATAGCGTGTGGCCGGTGGGACGTTTGGACAGCTCTGCTGACAGCTTAATCCTTTGAGCTTCGCCTCCGGATAAAGTAGGGGCACTCTGGCCTAATCTGATGTATCCTAAACCAACATCATTTAGAACCTGCAGCTTATTTTTAATATTGGGAATATTTTCAAAAAATCTTAGTGCCTCTTCTACACTCATGGCTAAAACTTCTGCTATATTTTTATCCTTAAAATGAATTTCCAATGCTTCTCTGTTGTAACGGGCTCCACTGCAAGATTCACAAGTCACATACACATCCGGCAAAAACTGCATCTCAATCTTAAGTTGCCCTTCCCCTTCACAAACCTCACACCTACCACCCTTGACATTAAAAGAAAATCTGCCCGGTCCATAACCTCTGATTTTAGCTTCAGATGATTGGGCAAATAGATCTCTGATAAAAGTAAACGCTCCGGTATAAGTGGCCGGATTGGAACGGGGAGTCCTACCGATGGGGGATTGATCAACCAAAACCACTTTATCCACATACTCCACCCCTTCCAAATCTTTGTGAGTCCCCGGCCTTTCCTTGGATCTATAAATTTTTTGAGCCAGAGCCTTATATAAAATATCATGGATTAAAGTTGATTTACCGGAACCGGATACACCGGTGATGGCTATAAATTGGCCCAAAGGAAAATCCACGTTAATATTTTTTAAATTATGTTCTTGAGCACCTATCAATTTAAGGTGACCAGTTTCAACTGGCTCTCGCCTCAACTCTCCATCCACTCTGACCACTTTTTTACCTGATAGATACTGACCTGTTAAGGATTGGGGATTTTTTTTAATCTGATCAGGGGATCCCATGGCCACAATTTCCCCTCCGTGCTCCCCTGCTCCCGGTCCTATCTCAATCATTAAATCAGATGACTGCATCATTTCCGCATCATGCTCGTTAACTATCACAGTATTACCCAAATCTCTTAATTTTTTCAAAGTTTCAATCAGCCTGGAATTATCCCTTTGGTGAAGTCCAATTGAGGGTTCATCTAAAACATATAAAACTCCGGAGAGTCCTGAACCTATTTGGGAGGCCAGCCTGATTCTTTGTGACTCCCCGCCTGCCAAAGTCATGGCCGGTCTATCCAAAGTTAAATAATCCAAACCCACATCAATCAAAAACTGAACTCTGGCCTGGATTTCCTTTAAAATAGGCTTGGCAATTGTAGTTTCTCTTTCTGAAAGTTTTAATTTTTTTACCCATTCCAGAGTCTCATCTATTGCCATGGTGGTCACCTCCGCTATATTTAAACCATCAACCGCCACAGATAAAGCCTCATCCTTAAGCCTGGCTCCCTGACATTTTGGGCAAATTTCTTTATACATATATTTCTCAATTTCTGCCTTAACATAATCTGACTCTGAAGTCTGGTAGCGCTCCTTTAAATAAGGGACCAAGCCCTGGAAAGTAGAATAAAAATGGGTCCATTTACCCTGCCTGTTTCTGCCTTCCACCCTGAATTCTTCTTCTCCTGCCCCATTAAGTAAACTATTTCTGGCTTTCTCGGATAACTGCCCAAGCCTGGTACTTAAATCAAAGCCATATTCCTTCCCTACAGCTTCAATCAGGCGGGAAAACCAGGTTTCATGGGTAGCCAGCTTTTGCCAGGGTAAAATTCCCCCCTCAGCAATAGAAAGAATTGGATTTAAAACCATCTCGGGATCAATTTCCAATAAAGCTCCCAAGCCGGAACAGGTTGAACAGGCCCCATGAGGAGAGTTAAAAGAAAACAGTCTAGGTTCAATCTCCGATAAGGCAATATTGTCTACCGGACAGGCAAATCTTTCCGAATACAAATGGTCATCCATCTTTTTTGGATTTTGAGGAAATTCCAAAGAGGCATCCAGTACTTCAGAAGCGATTACAGATCCTTCACCCATTTTAAGCGCTGTCTCAATTGATTGTGACAATCTTGAGGTAAATTGTTGTTCACGAATAACTTTTGTATCCAATACTAATCTATCAACTACAGCAGCAATAGTATGCTTGTTTGTCTTAATTAAAACTAAATCTTCCGATAAATCCCTAATCTGTCCATCAACTCTGACTTTGGAAAAGCCCTTTTTCCTTAGATCTTCAAAAAGTTGGGAATATTCCCCCTTTCTATCCTTCACAACCGGAGCCAAAATCATTATGCGCCTTCCTCTTTTACCTGTCCCCCTCCCCTGCGGGGACCCGCTGTCCCCTGTAACCTGTCCTACTATCTGCTCCACACTCATCCTGCTTATTTCCCGACTACATACAGGACAATGTGGATGGCCAACCCGGGCAAATAAAAGCCTTAAATAATCATAAATTTCTGTAGTAGTACCGACAGTGGATCTGGGATTGTGGGATACCCCTTTTTGGTCAATAGAAATAGCTGGAGACAAACCTTCAATTAGATCCACATCCGGCTTATCCATCACCCCTAAAAATTGCCGGGCATAGGCAGAAAGAGACTCTACGTACCTTCTTTGCCCTTCAGCATAAAGAGTGTCAAAAGCCAAAGAAGATTTACCCGAACCGGAAATACCTGTCAAAACCACTAACTTGTTCTTGGGGATCTCTAAATCTATATTTTTGAGATTATGCTCTCTTGCACCTTTAATGATGATTTTGTCAATAGCCATACAAATATTCCCGAAAAATACCGAACCATTGTAAACCATTTGACAAGATTTTTAAAGGGGGCTATATGGCCAATTCTTTAATCTGATCCCTTAATCATCATTTGTTCAGGTTACACCTCAACCAAGGTCGGACCTTGACGAAGGTTCAACCTTAACATACAATACGATTAATGCCGTCTAAAAATATAATCAAAGACTACATTGAGGATGGTTATTATCACATTTACAACCGTGGGGTAGAAAAACGTACTATTTTTCTTGATGAGCAGGACTGCATAGTTTTCCTACATTACCTAAAACTCTACCTTTCACCGATTGAGGAATTAAAGCAACTGGATCTACCCGGGCTTAGAATAGCAAAGTTTATCCGCTTAAATCTATCTGCCGAGATAGACCTTTTAGCTTTTGCCCTGATGCCAAATCATATCCATTTGCAAATAAAACAGAAAACAACTGACGGAATTGTAAAGCTGATGAAACGTTTAGCCACTGCTTATGTTATGTACTTCAACAAAAAATATCTAAGAGTCGGTTCCCTTTTCCAAAACACGTATAAAGCAACTTTAATAGAAACTGATGAATATCTCCTGCATCTTTCCCGCTATATCCATCTTAATCCTGCAAAAATCACTCACAAAATAATTAACTTCAAGGAATTTTCCAGCTACCCATATTACCTAGGTCAAAAACAAGCCAGCTGGATAAAACCTCAAGAAATTTTAAGCTATTTCAGAAGCGCGCAAAGAAAGGATTTAAAGGATATTCTTTCTTATCAAAGCTTTGTAGAGAATTATAAAGAAAGCTCTGCTGAAATTTTGGGTCCGCTGATATTAGAAGAAGATTTTTAGAAATACTATAGTCTACCAAGGTCCGACCTCAACCAAGAACGCACCTGAACATACGCTAAACAGATAGCTCCTTAATCTGATCCCGGATTCTGGCTGCCTCTTCAAAGTCCAAAATTTCTGCTGCTTGTTTCATTTGAGCCTCCAAATTTTTAATCATCTTTTCTCTTTCTTTAGGTGGAATATCATTTATTGTCAGTTCTTTCTTACCTAATTGTTCCTGTAATTCTTCAACTTTTTCTATCAGTCTTTCCCTTAAAGCCTTCTCAATACTTCTGGGAGTAATATTATGCTTTTTATTATATTCTTCCTGATATTTTCTTCTTCTGTCTACCTCCTCAATGGCTGTTTTCATGGATTTAGTCACATTATCCGCATACATAATTACCTGCCCGTTTACATGCCTTGCAGCCCTGCCCATGGTCTGTATTAGGGATGTTCTGGATCTTAGGAAGCCCTCTTTATCTGCATCCAAAATCACCACCAAAGTTACTTCCGGCAAATCCAAACCTTCCCTTAAAAGATTAATCCCCACAATTACATCATATTCCCCCAACCTTAAGGAATTTAAAATATCAGATCTTTCCAGCGTTTTAATATCAGAGTGAAGGTAGTTAACCTTGATTCCGCGGTCTTTTAGATAGTCAGACAAATCTTCTGCCATCCTTTTAGTTAAAGTAGTAATTAGAACTCTTTCACCTTTTTCCACTCTGCCTAGGACTTCTTTAATTACATCCTCAATCTGGCCTTGAGTTGGCCTGACAGAAACTTTTGGATCCAAAATCCCTGTTGGCCTGATTAATTGTTCAGCCACATTTTTTGGACCTGCCAAAGAAAACTCATATTCATCCGGAGTTGCTGAAACATAAACTGCCTGGTTAATTTTCCTCTGGAATTCCTCAAACCGTAGTGGCCTATTATCTAAAGCGGAAGGAAGTCTAAAACCAAACTCCACCAATGTCTCCTTTCTGGATCTATCCCCGTTATACATGCCTCTGATTTGTGGAATTGAGATATGTGATTCATCAATAATCAGCAAAAAATCTTTCGGCAAATATTCCATTAAAGTAAACGGGGGATCACCCGGTTTCCTGTTTTCAAAATATCTGGAATAATTTTCTATGCCGTTACAATAACCAAACTCTTTAATCATTTCCAAATCATAATGCGTTCTTTGTTCAAGCCTTTGTGTTTCTACTAATTTATTTTGTTTTCTTAAATCTTTAATCCTAATTCTTAAATCTTCTTCTATCTCTTTAATAGCCGGTAGCATCCTGGCCTCAGGAGTTATATAGTGCTTGGCTGGAAATATGGTGAGAGTTTGCGGAGTTGGAGTTGTGTTGCCAGTGAGTGGATCTAGGTGAGAGATTTTTTCTATTTTATCTCCTAAAAAATTTACTCTGATAGCAGACTCCGAATATCCTGGATAAATATCCAAAGTATCTCCTTTAACCCTGTAAGTTGATCTTTTAAAATCCAGATCATTCCTGCTATAAAACATCTTAGTCAGCATTTTCTTGATCTGTTCAAAGCCTAATTTCACTCCTTGTTTAAGCTCTAGTATAGCCCCGCCATATTCCACAGGTGACCCTAAGTTATAAATACAAGACACTGATGCTACCACCACCACGTCTTTTCTGGTCATTAAAGAAGTGGTGGTGGAAAGCCTTAATTTCTCAATTTCTTCGTTGATAGAAGCATCTTTTTCAATATAAGTATCAGATTGGGGAACATATGCTTCCGGCTGGTAATAATCATAATAGGACACAAAATATTCCACGGCATTTTTGGGAAAAACAGACCTGAATTCCTGGGCCAGCTGGCCGGCTAGAGTTTTATTATGCGAAATTACCAGAGTGGGGCGTTGGACAGCCTGAATCACATTAGCCATGGTAAAAGTTTTACCGGAACCTGTTACCCCAAGAAGAACCTGGTGCTCTTTTCCAGAATTGATACCAGCCACCAACTTCTTAATAGCCTGTGGCTGATTCCCGGTAGGTTTAAAATCAGAAGAAATTTGAAATTTAGCCATAACAGCCAATTTTACCACGAAAAATTACAGAAGGTTCCTATTGTACAGGTATAGCAAAAACATTACTACCGCTACCGCATTCTCTATTTAAACCTTTAGGGTCAATAATATCATTTTTATTGACACCCCAGTGAACTCCAACAACTTTACCTGTTACTTGTCCATTTTCAACTTTTAAGATTGCCCCACCACTATCTCCAGGACACGCATATCCTTCGACAGCATTCACCTGTAATAAGTCATTAAAGGGATTCCTACCAATAAATTTTGAACTATTAAAAACCTTCCAATCACTGTTAACAGATGCCCATTCTTCACCTCTTGTTGGTTGATCCTGGGATATCCGAAGAGACGTAACAAATCCTTGATTGATGTAGTGTTCCATAACAGCGGTAAATTCCTCGTCAAGACTCAGGTATCTTATTGAATCCTGCTTGCTAGTCCTAGGCTGATATTTAAAATCGTTAATATCTATCTTTCCAAGCTCCTGCTGCGGTAACCTGCTGAACGTAAAAATTATAGTTTTATCCTTTTCTACCAATTCCATATAATCAACTACATGACCTGCTGTGTATATCCTCAACTCTCCATCTTCTTCTACCAAAAACCCGGATCCAAAAGGATAAGGATCTCCCCTTATTTTAAATTTCAAACTTGAAGCATTGTATAGTGAGCTAAGATAAAGATCGTTCCTAATTTCTACCTGAGGTGTAAGTCCATACACAGGCGGCAGGATAGGTGTAACTTGTGGTTCAGGGGTATATCTAGATATAGCCACTGACCCATCATCAGGGCCGGAAAATAATATTCCGGCACCCAGCATTGTTGATACTATTACACCCCTTGCATGTTTTATATGTTCGTTCATAAAGCTAAAATGTTGGTATATTATATCACTTTTTAGAGGAAAAAGAGAATTTACGACAAACAACCCACCGGATTACTCCGATGGGTCGTTAAGTTAACACAAACCTACTTTACTCTTATCCGCTGAAAATCAGGGACTTGTAAAGCTAATCAGGTTATTTTCAAACAAGTACTCTGTTGGGTTCCAAGCAACCATCATAGGTGTTACATCACATTCTACATCATCCGATTCAACCAACCAAATTTTTGCACCACCATTAGGAACTGCTGCACCACTTGTGCTACTCCAAGTCCCAGAATCACCAAACGTATCGGACCATGTTCCACTTAGTGTGCCAGCACCAGATATTGTACCGATGGCAGTGTAACTATATGGAAAAGCTGCACTTCCAACTAAATATGTAGCCACTATAGTAACTGAGTTACCAATTACTGAAACTGTAGCCGTATAAGTATTTCCGGTAGATGATCCGGTTGCAGTACTGCCTGAAATAGTTACGCTATGTGCGTATGAATTACCACTTGAATACAATGTGGAGTTAAAATCCAAACCCCAAACACCATCCAAATTCCAGTTCTGATAATAATTAGCATCGCTGGTTGTAGGTAGGCTGCCCGTGTCTACCGCTCCACTAATATGCACATCACCCTCCACATTCGCTATAGCACTTCCAAGACACTGTAAATTAGTTCCTGGCCATGGATCGGGGTAATATATCAAAGTGTAATCATCCCCAGGCACTAAACTATGACCATTGAATACATAATCAAAAGCTGGGCCTGACTGATTGTAGGTCATTTTACCCCATGCACCACCTTCTGCAATATCCCAAGTTGAAGAATCTTTTTCATAGAGATATAGATGTGCCTTATTAGATTCACCAGCCGAACCATTTGGTCCTTTAGCAATCACTGGGGCTACAATTGAGAAAGAGAGAGAGACGAAGATTCCAAAAACTGCCATTGTTGCTTTATTCAATATTTTTTCACCCCCCTTCTCTGTAAATTTACGTTATAGTATCTCCTATGGAGTTGTCAAGGACGAGTTAATGTTCCGATAATTCACCTATCACAAGCAATCGTTTGAAAGTAGTACCGGGTGGCCAGCAGGTCATCAGAGTAACAGCCTTTTTAGATCCGTCTCCTGATAAATATTTAACCTCTTCTGCCCCCACAATTTTTTTATCAGTGACAAGATATTTAAATTTCTCGCCTTTATAATAAAGGTCTATCTCATCCCCAACTTCCAGTTTATCCAAAAGATAAAAGATTGAATTATAGCGGTTGGCCTCATAAAAATTGACGGAGGAATGAGAAAATAAGAAAACATTACCGGCAGATCCCGGTAAACTTGTTCCCAGGGCATGGGCTACACCTCGGGTTAAAGCAAGCTGATATTCCGAACTATTGTACGGATCAACATTGGGAATAACTTTGACATTGGCGGAAATTTTGGGAACAACTATCCCAAAATCCGTATCTTTAGGTGCGATCTCTTTTTTGACCTTTAATCCGCCTTGAGCCTGAGTAACTTGATAATTGACCTCCACTAAAATCACGGGGTAGAAGGTGACCGTAAAAATAATAATGGCCAAAGCCACACTGATAAAACCCACCGTTATCAGGACAGATGATATTTTCATTGATTATTTCTGGATGCTACTTTGAAAATCGGCGGTATAAAAAGTATACCACGAGGGCAACTATTAACCCCAGGATGATGTTGCGTAAGTTGAACAAATTACTCAATAGTCCGCCGGATGAAGGAGCAGGAGCAGGAGAAATTTCGCCGGTGGGTGTGGCCTCGGTTTCTTCCCCGGCAACCTCCCCTAATATTTCACCCTCTGTCGCTTGAGAGGTTGAAACAGGGATAGCGCCTGTTAAAGTTGTAGTGGTGGGGGACGCTGAAGTTGTGGTAGTGGTAGTTTTGGTCACCACTGTCACTATAGAGTCCCCTGCTATTCCCGAACCATTACCGGCTCCGTCAAAGGCCCTGATGGCAAAATAGTAGGTTTTACCGCAATCAGGAACAGAATTGGTAAAACTACCTTCCTGATTCGGTCCGATATTGACGGTCCCGATTTCTGTGGAGGAGTCGGCAGTAAAGGAAGTTTCGGTTGAGCGGTAAATTTGGACTTTTGAGGTTTTGCCGTCATCTGCGGTCTTGAATTTAATTTTATAATCACAAGAGGACAGCTGCTCTTTGCTGTAGGAGGGTGTACCGGGAGAATCAGTGGCATATGTGACAGAAACAGTTGAACTCTCCACTGTTTCAGCCCCGGCTTGGGCAGTAACTTTAAACTCATAAGTTCCCTGTCCGGAAATAACAGAGGCACTCGCTTCGCAGTTGCCGCTGCTTCCCCCTGCCGGTAAGGCAAAATCAGGTCCGAATTGGCTAAAGCCGCCCTCAGAGGGACTTTTCTTCATGCACTTAACCGTCACAGACCGGCCCTGAACATCCAAAACCACAAAGCCAATCTTAAGGGTATTTTCTCTGGTGGGGCTTTTCGGCGTTTCTATTTTAGCCGTCAAATCCGCAGCCAGGACCTGATTGGTAAATATAAAAACGGCCAATATTAGACTGAAAAAAGCCGCTAATAGTTTAGTCATATTTTTTCCTTATAGTTATCCCTGCGAAAATAAGTCCGGCTCCACTTGACAGCATTAAAGCAGCCAGAATTAACCAGACGGTGTTCGCGCCTGTGGCAGGAAGAGCAGTAGAAATTCCCAATACCTTACCTTCTTCTATCCTCTCTACTTCTACCCCGGTGCTTGATCCTTGGTCTTTGACCACATTTACCTCTGTTCCGACAAACAGTCCTGATGTCTCATTTGCCAAAACCTTGGTTGAAGCCAGATTGGTTCCGGAAGCCCAGGCTAAATCTTTATACAGTCCCGGATCTGTAGAACCGTCAATATCCACAATATAAGTTAAAGTCACTACTTCACCGCTTTGCATATCGCCTAAATTCCAAACTCCCGGAGAAGCATAGGTGGGTTCCCCGGTTGTCCCGGGCTTTAAGTCTCCCCGGACAGAAGAATTGGCTGTCCAAGAACCGGATCGGTAAATAAATCCTGCCGGTGGCAGGTCAACAACAGACACATCGTTTAGAGAGCTGCCTGTCAGTGTGACGGTTAAAGTATAGACTACACTTGCTCCGGCTGACACATCAATGCCTGATTTATCATTAGACTTGGAAATAGTTAGAATTGGATTTAGCAGCTGGTTACAAAGAGTAATTTCCATTGGCTCATCCCTCACAACTGTTAGAGCAACAGGCAGTTGGGTATAGATATCACCTTCCGGCAAGTTAGTACAACTATATTGGCTATCAACAGGATCTCCCGGGAACCAACCGGTGAAAATATAACCGGGAACGCTATTTTCATAAACACTGTAATCTCCACTAATCAGCGTTTGAGTTGACCCCATATTGTAACTGGTTGCCTCGGCTTCTGTTCCCCACAGGAAATTCTCCGGATTGGTGGTGTCATACTGACCGTCACCATCGCTGTCAGTCACTTTATTAACACGAAGATCTCCACTGTCACGAGTGTTGGTAAAGGTACAAACCAGGTTATCCCCGGCTTCCACATTTATTTCAATGCTTTCTGATGTTTCAAACTCTGCTTCGTTACACTCAACTGAAGTTATATGATAGCCATCTTTTGGATCTTCGGAAACAATATAATCCCCTGCTGCTACTGCCTGAGAGTTGTCGCCTGTGGCAAAATCCCCTTCATTGTTAATATCCCAAGTCCAATCCGTAGAATTTATGATATCTATACCTTCATCTTCCAAATCACCATCCCCATTTACATCAACATTTTTATGAACAGTAATTGTCCCCCTACCCTGATTTCCAAAAAGAACACCTGTGATGTTTTGGCCAGCATTTACGGTACGCTGGCGGCAATAGGTATTGTTCCGTATTTGTCCGGAAGATGGATCAGTCTGAGTCCAGCCTATCTGCAGATCTTCACAGACATAATAGACACCAGGCAAAAGATTAACAAATTTATATTGACCAGTACTCACATTACCGGCAGGAGTTGTATCATCTCCTGTCTCCATGCTAGCTACCTCTCCCCATAAATTGTTAAACAGATGTATTGTCCAATCATCAAGCGACGGCTCTGTAGATTCCTGATAAGTCCCGCTACCATTTAAATCGTTATATTTACGGCCTTGAATAGAGCCATACTTAGTATTGGTAAATTTACAAGAAATATCCTCACCGGGACGATCTAAATTAAGTGTTACAGAACGTCCATTAAGATCAATGATTGCATTGTCATCTCCGGTGCAAACAAGGTTAGTCAATTTCCACCCTGAGACAGCGCTTTCGGTTATGGTATAAGTATTTGATCCTAAATTACTAAATACTTTGGTATTACTTAATGTCGCATTACCGTTATCATCCAGTTTGAATGTACCCAGCTGAGAACTAGTAAAAGTGAAATCCTGGGAATTATTAGGAACAGCATCTTTAACGAGGGTTATGGTACCACGCATCTGGTTACCAAAATTATAATCAGTCAACTGCTGTTCTAGCTCCACAGTGACTGCGTGACATGTTTCCACAGGATATGTTTGAACCCAACCTGTTTGAGGAACCTCACAGATAAAGTAATCACCCGCATTTACCTGACTAAAAGAATAATCACCGTCTACATTGGTAACTTCATCAGCTCCGATTTGCACACCCTTGTCACCATCATTGTTTTCAAAAAGCTGAATGTGCCAACCATCAAGTCCCGGCTCCTCACCTCTTTGACCGTCACTATCCAAATCATTCCATTTTGTCCCCGTAATTGACCCGGGTTGATCATCATTAGTGATAGTACAAGTCTTAGTCTCTCCTGGCAGAAGAGTCACATTACCGTTCTCATTACAGTCTTGACCCCATCCTGATGGTGTATAACCGGCAAGCGTGCTTTCATTGACTGTGTGGGAACCAGCATCAACTTCGTTGTCACCCCAAAACGCTTCTTGCTCGTCAATAAAAACACCGAAGTCATCCTGGGTAGCAATGCCTCCGTTATCGTTTGGCAGGTTCTTAACCAGAATGAGATGAGCTGACTGATCGTCATTGGTAATATAACAAGTTTTGTTCTCGCCTTCAGCCAAACTGACATTGCCGTCAGCATCACAATCACCTGTCCATTCGGAAGGGGTATAACCACTAACATTGGCTAATTCACTAGCAGTGTAGTCGCCAACTGATAAAGTTTGTGGTTGATTCCAGGAAGTAGGATTGTCATTAATATAAGCTTGGAAGTCAGCTTCTGTGGCCGTACCACCATCATTGATGACAACTGTTTTAATTAAGGTTAAAGTTGGTGCTATATCATCATTAGTGATAGTACAGGTGGCTGATTGGCCAAGGCTCAGGGTAATTGTATCCCCCTCCTGGCTTCCGCCTTCACAAACCCAACCGGATGGGCTGTATCCGGAAGGGCCAACTTCAGACAGAGTGTAAATTCCGGCGCTAAAGGTGGGATCGGAAGATACGGTGGGACCTGTTCCGCCAATACCAACATTGCCAGCGGAGGCATAAAGCGACCAGTCGCTTGCTTCTTTAGTGCCGCCGTTATCATTAACAACAACCTTGTTAAGAGTTAAGGAAGGTACCTTGTCATTATTGGTAACAGTACATTCTTTCACATCCCCAGCAGCTAAAGTAATATTTCCTTGGGCATCACAATCTCCACCAATGGTAGCAGTATAATCCGGATCCCCAGTTTCAGATACCACATGTACACCAATTGTGGAAGTATTTTGAACTCCGGATATCACAGAGTCTCCATCCACAAATAACGGGAAACTAGATATTTCTTTTATCCCACCATTATCATTAACAACAATCTTGGTGACAGTTAACTTTGGTTCTTTGGTGTTAGTAAAGGTACAGGTAACTGTTTCGCCTGGACTAGGAGTAATCGATGCTGGTGTATTGGTACCAGTACAACTGGCACTTGTTAATTCCCACTCATCAGGGTCAGGTGTTATCTCTGCAATGGAATAAGTATTATCTTGATCCAAATCACTGAAGGTCTGGCTAGCAGTATTAGATGAGGTGGTCAGTTGAGCTCCAGCTGGCAAACCATCTCCGCTCATTAAGAAATCAAATGTGCCATTACCGCCAATTGTATTTTTAACTAAGATGATCTTGGCAAATTCTTCATTAACAAAAGTGCAAGTCACTGTTTCTCCGGGAGCTACATCTATACTATCAACAGTTTCTCCCTGATTGCATGTTTGGCTTTCCTGTTGCCAACCCAAAACTTCATCCTCAGATACTGCATAGGTCGTCCCAGGCAAAACTTCAAAATCTCTCTCTTTTGGGGTCACGCTGCCGCTAGGGCCATCATCATCTAGTACAAAAGTTGCAGGGTTTTCATTCCCAAAATCATTGCGGAAAGTAAAATCTTGAGTGCTGTTATTTATTGAATCTTTTACAATAACAACGTGGCCACGTTTGGTATTAGTAATAGTACATTCCTCAGTAGCATTATTTACAACTACTATATTTGAACAGGTATTTCCTGTCTCATCCCAACCTGCAAGATCTGCTTCTGATACGGAATATGTTCCTGCATCAACAGTGTAATCAACGCTTGAACCGCCGGAAATATCCCGAGTTGGAGTGGTCACCGATGCAGTTCCTGAAGCAGTAATTGAGAACTGGGTGGTTGTATCGGAAGGATCAGTAACCTTATGAACAATCAAATGCCCAGCCTGGTCATTGTTAGTAAAGGTGCAGGTTTTTGTTTCCCCATTAGCTATTGATCCACTACAATCTCCAGAAGAACTGCCGCTATATCCAGGAACTGAATCCTCAGTAACTGTAAAGCTGCCGGCATTAACCTGGGTGTTTACACCTGCTCCTGTTACTCCCGCAAAACTTACCCCTACCCCAACTGAAGTTCCATTAATATGCATCATAAAATCACCGGGATTTTTTGAACCGCCATTATCATTTGTCACATTCTTGATCACAATAATATTGGCAGCCTGGTCATTATTAGTAATAGTACAAGTTTTGGTTTCTCCGTTGGCTAAAGTACCTGAACAATCTCCAGATGTAGATGCTGAATATCCAGGCACTGAATCCTCAGCAACTGTAAAGCTGCCTGCTTTAACCGTAGTATTTATACCGGGACTTTCCGCTCCGGGGAAACTCACCCCTGTACCGACTGAGGTACCATTAATATACATGGTAAAGTCAGTTGCAGCAGCAGTGCCTCCATTATCATTTACCACATGCTTGATAACTATCAAATTAGCCGGCTGATCATCATTGGTTACTGTACAAGTTTTTGTTTCTCCATTAGCAATAGTACCTGAACAATCTCCGGACAGACTACCGCTATAGCCGGCTACCGGGTCTTCGGTAACGGTAAAACTACCGGCATTAACTGTAGTACTAGTACCTAAACCACTAGCTCCTGCAAAGCTGACTCCTGTACCAACGGCCGTTCCATCAATATGCATTGTGAAGTCTGAAGGAGTTTTTGTCCCATTATCATTGTTTGTTACATTTTTGATGACTATTACATGAGCCGGCTGATCATTATTATTAATAGTACAGGATTTAACATCTCCCACAGATAATGTAATGCTTCCATTTTCGGCGCAATCTCCGAATATAGCTGCTGTATATCCGTTTTGACTTGTCTCCGAGATATTGTAAGTTCCGGCATTAAATCCATTTTGAACACCGCTGGTTACCGAAGTTGCATCAACAAATAATGGAAAATCTGAAACAACTTTTATTCCCCCATTATCATTAACAACCACTTTTGTGACTGTTAATTTAGGCTGAATATCATCATTTGTAATGGTGCAAGTCTTGTTATCACCTAAAGCAAGTGTAATTGTTCCGTCAGTATTACAATCTCCTCCCCAGGAAGATGCAGAATAACCTGCCCGATTAACTTCACTTGCTGTATGGGATCCTGAAGCAACATTATTAGCAACTCCGCTGGTAACTTGGTTGCCATCAATTTTCAGGACAAAATCAGAAACCACTTTTGTGCCGCCATTGTTATTAATGACGGTTTTGGTTAGTGTCAGTTTTGTTTGCTGCTGGCGGTTTGTAACATAAACATCAGTTGTTTGTCCTGCTGTAACGCTAACAGAAAGCCCTCCGGTATTGCCTGATCCACCCGGGGTTGTGCTAATTCCATAAAGAGTATAGCCAGAAGGAGGTGTATTTTCGGTTATAGTGTGCAATCCAGCAGCTACATTATTATATGTATAGCTATCATTATCAGTTAAACTTTGAGGATTGGCACTGTCAAGTCTGACCGTAAAGTTTTGCGATATATCATCTATTACTTCCCCATTTGGCCCCTGAACATCCTTGTGAACAATAACTGTTCCGTTTTGTTGAGCATTATTAAAATTACAACTGGCATTTGTGGCGGTTGTGCCGGAAGATACTGTAGCTGTAGCAGTTGATCCTACAAAGGTACAATTTACTCCGCTACCTGAAATAAATTGATAAGTCCCTTGGGAAAAATCCAATTGGGTTTCAGTAATAGAGTGAGCTCCATTAGGTGTAATATTTGTAAATATAACTTGTCCACTGGCATTTGTTGATAAAGTTGTTGTCCCGTCGAGTGTAAAAGAGTATTCTTCGGCAATAGCTGTTGATTCAAAACTTCCATTGCCATCTCTATCAATATTTTTTGTTACTGTTATATCTGGGAGTTCTATAACTTGCTGCGCAGGCACCGGAACATTTTGTTGTCCACTCTGCTCTACATCGCCACCAGCTGGATTCAACCGACTATGTTGGGAGGATCCACTACATTGCCCCGCCTGATTAGAAAGCCTAAGTTGGTAATTAATTCTTCCTTCACCATTAGTTGAGCCTGAAATATTTAAAATGACAATCCACTCTCCACTTGAAACCGTAGGGCCACTCACAACACTAACGCTTGGTGTTGTTCCAGATACATTTTCGGTCGCACCTAAAACAAAATAGTTATCAAAAAACAGACAAGTTCCATCATTCTCTGAAAACCTAACCTCAAGCTGTCCACTTGCAGGTGCATTTTCCACTTTGGCATTAAATCGAAAATTAATTGTGTCTCCCTCTTGATAAGTTGTTACATTCCCACTTGTCCATGAATTATCTGATTTCTGACCTTGGTGAGTTTTAGCTGTAATTTTCGGACCAGAATCTGTAAAGGTTACTGTAGCCAAAAGGGTACCGGAGATGTCATAAGCTTCTACTTTATATAATGGTCTGTAGGTCCCATCCAGCTGGTAAGAATAAATAAAGGAGCCATTTTCATCTGTGGTGACGTTTGTTTCAAAACGGTAATTATCAGCTGTAATTACTAGCTTCAATTCAGTCTGTTTCGGGAAATCAGATCCGGTGATGACCGCAGTGTCCGTGGGCGCATAATCGGCTTTATCTGTAATTAGAGAGCTGGAAGATACATCTTGGGTTGTCAGATCTAACTCTAAACTTTGGGCATCGGTATTTTCTAAAATTGTGGCTGAAAGATGACCCTGGGCAGTTTGCTCCACCTCCACGTCAGGTGAAGGTTGGGGAGTTAAAGAGGGACTCGGACTTATCTCCGGTGGAGCATTTGGTTGACCGACAGTTTCATCGGGTGTATTAATGCCTTCCACTTGATCGGTTGGTGAAGGCTCGCTTGAAGGAACAGGTGAAGGAGTTGGAGTGGGCGATGCTTCCGGCAAGACAGATGAAGAAGGTTCCGGTGCATTAGTTGATTCGGGAGTTGGAGTAGGACTTTCCTGGAGTTCACCGCTTGATGAAACAGCCGGCTCTTCAGACGGACTGGGGGTAGGTGTAGCTTCCTGGGCATAAAGCATGCTGGGGGCCAAAGAGTAGAAAACCAGTAAAATTCCTGATATAAAAGAAAGGGCCTTATAAATTTTATTATACAGTTGTTTGTACACTAAAGTATTTTTTCTGAGCAGTAAAAAATTACTATAACATAATTTACTCCACTTGGCAAGATAGTAAATTTGGGGGGTTGACAAGTTCGGGTATTATTTGGTATGGTTAATTAATCATGCCGATTACCTTATACCGCAGACAAAAACAGATTCTTAGTTTTCTTAAACAATATATAGATAAATATAGTTACTCCCCCACTTTAGGAGAGATTGCTGAGGCAATTGGGGTATCTTCCTTAGCCACAGTCCATGAGCATCTGGAATCTTTAGCTAAAAAGGGCGTAATCAAAAAATTTGAAGGCGCTGTCAGAGGAATTGAAGTATTAGATCAAAAAATTTCCTCTGCTTTAGCCGGAGTAGAACTACCTGTTTTGGGCTTTATTGCTGCCGGTCAACCCATCATGACCTATACAGATCCTGATGCCACCATTAAGGTAGCTCCCTCCATGATTTCCGGTAAGAAAAGGTCATATGTTTTACAAGTAAAAGGTGATTCTATGATTGAGGACGGAATATTAGATGGGGATCATGTCATTATTGAGGAACAGACCCAGGCCAATGATGGAGACATTGTGGTGGCTCTTTTAGAAAATGGTTTGGCAACTTTAAAAAGATTTTTTAAGGAACCGGGCAGAATCAGACTGGAACCAGCCAACTCCCAAATGAATCCAATCTATGCTACAGATGTCAAAATTCAAGGCAAATGCGTTGGGGTAATCCGACGTTTCTCTTGAGAGTTACCGGTTTTTGGGATAATAAGCCTTAGGTATTTACCCATCTCCTCTGGCAAAACTCTACAGTTAAGATAGCTTCCTCTACATCTCTGATTGACTCCCAATTTTACAAGACACGATTCATTATCACCTTCTATAGTGGTTTTACCTTGCCATGATCCCCAGAATTCACAATTAGGCATTATTTTCTCACCTTATAATAAACATAAAACAAAACTGTCCCCAAAATCAAGACAACTATTACCGCGTCCAGTTTATGGAAATATGGACCAATAGAATGCCAGTTTTGGCCTAAGACAAACCCAATCCAGGCTAGAAAGTATGACCAAATTAAGGATCCAAAAAAGGTCAGGACTATAAATCTGCCTAAGGGAAGTTTGGCAAATCCGCAGGGAAGGGAAATCACTGTCCTGATTCCGGGAACTACCCTGCTACCTAAAACCACCAAATCTTTAAATCTATGCAGTAATTTTTCTGTTTCATCCAATTCGTTTTCTGAAATTAAAATCCATTTGCCGAATTTTCTGATAAACCTTCTGACTAATTTTTCATGGCCATAAAAACCAATAGCATATGCAATCAGTGAACCTATCACATTACCTATTGCTCCCATCAAAGCCACCAGATTTAAATCAAATTTTCCTGTAGATGCCAAATATCCGGAAAAAGGCATAATCACCTCTGATGGAAGCGGAATTAAGGCTGACTCTATGGCCATAGTAATCACAATTCCTGGGTAACCTAAAGCTGAAATGACATTTATGATCCAATTTGCTACACTCTCTAACATATATGTTATATATTATTGCCACACCTATTGGTAATTTAAAAGATATCACTTTAAGAGCATTAGAAGTGCTCAAGAACGTTGATGGGATAATTTGTGAAGACAGCAGAAGAACCGGAATACTTTTAAACCACTATCAAATAAAAAAACAATTACTGGTATTAAATGATTTCAATGAGTACAAAATGTTTCCACAGGTCATAAATTTACTCAAACAAGGCCAAAATCTGGCTTTAGTCTCTGATGCAGGCACTCCATTAATTTCTGACCCGGGTTATAAACTGGTTCGGGAATGTATCCACCAGGGGATTGAGGTAGACTCTCTCCCCGGCCCGTCATCTGTAATAACAGCTCTTACCCTTTCCGGTTTACCTCCTGATAAATTTACATTTTTAGGCTACCCTCCGGAAAAGGCTAGTCACAGATTGAAGCTGTTTCAAACTATTCACGATCGTAAACAAAATGATTACTTAAAAACCACATATATTATGTTTGTCTCACCTCATAAATTACTAAGAATATTGAAAGACATGAAGGAAGTTCTTGGGGATATAGAAGTAGTTCTAGCCCATGAATTAACCAAAATTCACCAATCAGTGGAAAAGAAAAAAATCAGCCAGTGGCTTGAGAGCTTAAGGAATCCTAAAGGAGAATACATCCTTTTATTGCATCTTTCTTAAAATCATCCTTTTTTCCGCCTGCCGGAGCAAATCATGAGCTGAAGAGACTTCGAATCTTTCCACCACCACCCCATACACTCCTTTTTCTACCAGATATTCTAAAACTTGCGGATATAAAGATAAAGAACCACAAACTATAAATGGTACTTTTGATTTATGTAGTAACTTCAATCCGTCTTCCAAAAACTTGAGTAAACCATTAACTTCATTTTTGTAAGCAATTAATTCCCCCTCACTGCTGTCAAATCCATTTAAGAATGAGACTAACTCATCCAGATTTAAAACTATTCCATCTACTCCTGCAATTAGATAATCCTCTAAATTTATGATATTCTCCGGAACTGCTACTTCCATCCAAAGCTGCAAGGAGTTTTTACGGCCTAATTTTTTTACTGCCAGCTCTCTTTTAATTTGCAAAAGTTCATTAACGCCTCTGACAAATGGAATTACAATATGAACATTGGTCAATCCCTTTTTGTGTCTTATGAAGTCCAGGGCATCCACCATTGGTTCAAATAAACTTTTTTGGTGTAAAAGCCGCAGTGTCCCCCTAACTTTACCCATACCTTCAGATTTATCTGCCAGTTTGAAAAGTATCCGTAAGTCAGAAAATGTTGTGGCTGATTCCACCAGTCTAAAAAGTAAATCCTCAAAAGAATCCCTAGGTTTATTCAGATCAAATACTCTTTCAGCGGCTATGTACACTCCATCAACCTCTCTTTCCACCACCAACCCCGTAGATAAATCCAAAAACACTTTAACAGCGCTACTTAAAACCCTAGGTGTCATCGCATTCCTACCTCCGAGGTAGGAATGATCGGACACCTTGGGAGTGTACGTTTGCGAACTAACAACAGGAGTATAAGGCATTACCTTAGTTAACTTTACTCCCCCACCTTGCCTGCCGGCAGGCAGGTCCACCATCCATTCATATTCATGAGGAATAAATAACTTTTTATTTGCTTGCCTAATCATCTCATCCAATTTTTTCAGATCATGGGGATGGATTTTTCCCTCCCTTACATTTATCACCGTATCATCTTGTATATCATCAAAAAATCCACTACCATAACTTTCCATTTTCTTAACAAAAATCACCACTTTTGGATCCAACCCCTCCGTAATTCCTTTATAAAATCCCTCCCTCCAAAGTCTGGTCTTAATTTCTTCCAACCACTCATTTAAAAGCGCTAACCACAACTTTTTAACTCCTTTAACTTGTTGGCCATTAACTAAAAAACTTTGATGCTGACCTACTTCTTTAGTTAACATCTCAGGAGCAGGGGTGTAATTTATTTCCTTTTTAACCATGGTTAAACTCTGCTCGAAAACTTCATTAGAGCCAAAATCGTGGTGTTCTAAAACAGTTTTCAGTTTAAGATTTGGGGCTGTTACCACAATCCCGGAAGCTACAGGTAAATCGGCTCTCAATAATTTAGCCAAAGCCATATTTAAACTGCCGAAAATTGCGGTGTCTGAATCTGTTAAAACTTTAATGGGCAGAACTTCAACCATGTCACTCTAATTTGATAGTATCCCCTTCTTTAATGTTTAGTCTATTAATTGTGCCGGCACTAACTTCTAAAACCTGATCCACCTCAACTTTCGGGCTATATTTAGGCAAGGATTCCTCAGCTTGATCCGGTAAAGGGGCTTTCACATCTGAGGTCAGGTCAACCACCACATTTCGTTTGATCCAGATAAAATCTATAGCAAACTTCATTCCCCTCATCCAGAAAGCATATTTACCCTCCTTTTCAAAGATAAAAAGCATTCCTTCATCATCAGCCAGTTTCTCTCTCCCGCCCAAACCCTGAGCCCTTTTTTCCTTAGTATCTGCTATTTCCACCTTAAACAGGGTATTGTTAATAGTCAGATTTCTTACCACGGTTTGTTGCGGAATCAGCGAATTAGATATCGGGCTCTGAGTTTTAAAGAAAAAGAGGGCTGACAAAATAACCACCAAAAGAAGTATGATCTGAAAACCAAATTTTTTCATCTCTAATATTAGTATAGCATTAACTTAGCAACTTCCCCACAGTCCTTTCTTATTTTCTTTGGCAGATTTTTCTGCCTCTCTGAGTTGCTCATTATATTTAATATCAGGAGGGTAGGTTAACACTTGGGCAAATCCCTCCCTAACCAAATAGTCATTCACAAACAACAGCTGACCTCCGTCAAGCGATAAAAAAACATATCTTAATAATCTGTTATATTTATCAACCTCAGAAACATCTTTTTGTAAAACCACCGTCTCTCCTTCTAAAAGTTCCTTAGTTTTATTGGCAGCTTCTTTACCGAAACAACCAACCGGTCTTCTGGGGTCTTTGGTCTCCGGAGTGTCAATCCCAATCAATCTGACTGTTTGACCACCCTCCAAAGTAATTGTGTCCCCATCCACCACTTTAGATACTAAAACAGCTTCACCTCCTATTCCAAAAACTTGCTCATCCTCACCTATTAATTTAGGTGTTGCACTTACTTGGGGTATTGGGGAAACAACCTGTTTAATCTTAGCCGGCCTTAAACCAAACCACAACAGAGATAAGCCTGCAAAAATAACCAGCAAGCAAATTATGATTAATAATTTAGTATCCTTGATCATTTTTTAGATTATACTCCTAAAATAGGTTATAATATCAACGCTGGCCCGCTAGCTCAATGGTTAGAGCAGCAGCCTTTTAAGCTGTTGGTTCTGGGTTCGAGTCCCAGGCGGGTCACAAATATTTCGTGCGTATTTTTGAACCTGAAGTGTTCTAGAAAATTCTAACTGCGTAAAATTCCTAAATTTTAGCTTCATTTTGTGTTCTAATCTCTAACGGCGTCAATATAAACGTTTTCTTTGCCAAGCTCAATATCAATAATTTTAGGTTGTGTGGTAATTGTTGGAATATCTTCTGAAACAACTAAAAGAGCTCTAGCTTCGCCTATAGAATCTTTTGAAGAACCCGCTTTTAAATTAATCTTAGTTTTCTCCATTACATCTTCTATTTTCCGTTTCTCCGTTGGAGTTAAATCTTCTTCTCTCATAATTAACCAAGCTGCTTCACCATTTTTCTTTAAGAGTCTACCTACAAGTTGATCGGAAGAGGTCATAATATGTTTAAGCCCATTCTCAGTAATACCTGGTTTAGAGAATAAAACTTTGAAAATTAATCTTTTTTCTTTTATTTGGGGAATAAACCATTTAATGCGTGAATCATCAATCTTGGTTTTTTTAATGGGATGTGCAGCTTCTATCGAAGAAATTAGTATTGCAACGCTTGGAGTCCAACCTGGAGCAAATTCTCCGGGTCTCTCCCACCTCTTTATTAGTCGATCTGATTCGTTATCATCTCTCTTAAGTTCTTTCACAAAAGCAATTCTCCAAACGTTTGACGTTTCGGATTCATGTAAACTTACCTTAAAAACTCCTAGAAAAGTTTTGGCTCCTAAATAGACACTATTCTTATGGACCCACATTATCCAAATGCACGATTGTATATTATCCGGTGAACCAACGGCGAATTTTATTGTGCTCTTATCTTTAGAAGACATATTTCACCAAATTATATCTGATTCCTCATCTTTTTTCTGGTCAAATCCTGCTTTTTTTAGCTGTTTTGCAATTATGCGGATGTTTCTTCTGAATCTTTTATACTTTTTGAGTTCTAGAATTGGATCTGGTGGCTCACAAGATTACCAGCCTAATTTGTTTTCCAAAATCAGCATAAAAAATTCTTTTTTGACATCCACCACATCTGCCCGGCTTAAAAATCTCTCCCAATCTTTTCTTTGAGTTTTATGACAGTTGGCTGCCTTAACTTTAATATCATAGGTATCTTTAATATCAGAAATAGTGGTTATTTGGGTATCCGCCACCCCTTTAATGGTACCAAAAGCTGTATAGGATAGTCCGTGTTTTTCATATTCTTTTAGATAACTTCTGGGGATAGCCGTATGATACAAACGGATCCACTTTTTAGTTGAACCCAAATACTTTTGGAAAGATCTGGTGGTAGCTTTGGAAACCGCTTTATGATCCGGATGATTCGATCCACCCCTTTTATCAAAAGTTACCACCATATCCGGTTTTTCTTTTTGTAAAATTAGCAGGATCTGCTCCTGCAGTTTCCCAATGGGCAGTTGATGAAGCGTTCCGTCTATAAATCCCAGGAAATAGATTTGGGAAATACCCAAAATTTTGGCAGCTTTTCGCAGCTCCTTTTCCCGGGCATCACCCAACCTGTCCTGAGTTGTTAAGGGCGGATCTCCCACCGTGCCTGCTTCTCCTTTGGTAGCACAGATCAGTTTAACTATAACCCCACTTTTGCTCAATTTGGCTATAGTTCCGCCCGATGAGAAAGTTTCATCATCCGGATGAGCAAAAACAAATAATGCTTTCATATGCTAAAATTAAAAATCCTCATGCAATTATACAACTCTCTGACTCGTAAAATCGAACCATTTAAAACCCTTCAAGAGGGGATTGTCACCATGTATGTTTGTGGTATCACTCCCTATGATATAACTCATTTAGGCCATGCCTTTACATATGTTTTCTTTGATGTTTTGCTAAGGTATCTGAAATTCAAAGGATATAAAGTTACTTATGTGCAAAATATCACAGACATTGATGATGACATCTTAAAAAAAGCCAAAGAAGTTAAGAAAAATTGGCAGGATCTGGGGAATTTCTGGACCAAAAGATATCTTCAGGATATGCACTCTTTAAATGTCCTGCCTCCCACCCGTTTGATTAAGGCCACAGATTCCATAGATAAAATAATTCAAATCATTAAATCGCTACTTAAAAAAGGAGCGGCTTATCAAAGGAATGGCAATATTTATTTTCAAATTAAAAAGTTTCCAACTTATGGCAAGTTATCCCGCTGCAACAGACGTGAGATGTTAATCCTTTCCCAAGAAAGAGGGGGTAATCCTCAAGATCCGCTCAAGATTGATCCACTGGATTTTATTTTGTGGCAGGAATCTAAAAAGGATGAACCAAGCTGGAACAGTCCCTGGGGCAAGGGCAGGCCTGGTTGGCATATAGAGTGCTCTGCCATGATTCATCAGTATTTGGGTAGTAAGCGAAGTCGTACCATCGATATTCACGGAGGAGGCAGGGACTTAATTTACCCTCATCATGAATCGGAAATTGCCCAATCTGAAAGTTACACTGTTGAATCTCCTTTCGTTAATTTTTGGATGCATACTTGTATGGTTTTATTCCAGGGTGAAAAAATGGCCAAATCTTTGGGTAACTTAATTATGGTCAAAGATTTATTGAAAAAATACTCCCCCAACACCATCAGATGGCTGCTTTTGTCACACCGCTATCGTTCGCCTTGGGAGTTTACCCAGGATAACTTGGGACAGATTGAGAATAAGGTCAAATTAATAGAGACAACCATCCGGCTTAGGGAAAGTGCAAAAGTAAAGGAGGACGGAGACAATCTGAAAAAATTCCAAGCAATCATGGAGGAGGATCTTAATACCCCCAAGGCTTTGGACTTTTTGTTAAAACTGGCCAGAAAAAAATCAGCCAAAGATTTAAAAAAGTTATATTCCTTACTGGGTTTTAGAAAAGATTTTCAGCTATAGGTTAGTACCGCGTACGGGAGTCGAACCCGTGATTTCCGGGATGAAAGCCCGATGTCCTAGGCCACTAGACGAACGCGGCGTGTTTAAAGATTATATCAATTCACCACGGCAAAATCTATCGATTTAGAATTTTATGTAGTCAGTGCTTGAAGTTGTTGTAGTAATTGAGGATTTATCATTGAAGCAATTGTGGGAGGTTTCAATCCATCATTTACCCTTACTAGACTTGACCAATCTGCCTCTTCTACACCATCTTCCCCTGAATCTAATTCACGGGGTTCTGTTGGATAATCTCTTAAGGCTCTCATCGCCCTTAATATTGATCCAGGTACCAACTCATCATCCCAATATCTCCTCCCATGACATATGTGACTGTCTCTTCTTGGACTAAATCTTCCTCCTTTAGTCATTCTTTCCCACGACATTACAGCAGTCTCTCCTGAGTAATGTTCAATTCGCTCATTCACTCTTCTTCTATGTCCCTGGACAAATATACTGTTCAATCTTCTAACCTCGTATGGCAACGGTCCCATTCCAGATATGGATCCATTGGTATCAGATCTAGGACTGTTGACAACCGGATGACCTTCATTCCAAGCGCCTTTTGTAAAACGAACTTCATAGGGAACTGCTACCCATCCCCACAGTTTTTCAAACTCACTCTTAGGCATAAGGGTTTATACTACTATGAGTTTTGGTGCCTGTCAACATCTAATTTATATATCTAATTTATAAACCCATGCATCTTTAACCAGGGGAAGATTTTTCTTTGGGCAATCTCGGATAAATGTTTTTTATCTGATTTAGTATCAAACCAACCTATTTCCACAATCTCCGAGGAAGGTTTTGGCTCACCCAGCAGTTTCCCCTCATAAAATCTTAAATTCAGCAAGGTCTCATCCTTACCATGGGCCACATCCTCAAATACTGTTAAAAACTTTACAGAATCCTCATCAATCTTGCAACCTACTTCTTCCCAAACCTCCCTTTTTAAACAATCCAGATCCAGCTCCCCTTCCTTTATTTTTCCTCCCAAAGTGTAAAAAACCTCTTCTTGATCAGATGATCTTACCATTAAAACTTTTTTCTTGCTTATTACTGCTAAAGCTATTTTATTAATAATCCTCATCTTAAATATTATATGATATACTAATTACCCATGGATACTGCTTCAGAACAATTGCTAGTCCCTATAAAGCTAGGTATCATCGGTTACGGCTTTGTGGGACAAGCTGTGGCTAATGGATTTAATGTAGCCTCATCCGGCAAAGATAAAATTTTATATTATGACAAATATAAAGACACTGCCTCTTTAGAAAAAGTCATTAAAGAATCTGAATTTATTTTTATTTGCCTGCCCACTCCCATGAAAGCAGATGAGTCTGGTATAGATCTTTCCATAATCGAAAAATCCATGCCTGATATTACTCGCCATACTGATGAAACAGATAAAATTATCGTCATAAAATCAACTGTCACTCCGGGCACAACTGCTGCCTTAGAAAAAAAATACCCTGGGAGCCATTTTGCCTTTAATCCGGAATTTTTAACGGAGGCTAATTTTTTGGCAGATTTTTTAAATGCCGACAGAACTGTTATTGGAGCCAACAATGATTTAGTCTCCAGGAGAGTGGCGGTAATTTTTAGACAAAGGTTTCCCAAAACCAAAATCTTTCAAACAGATCCCACCACTGCCGAAACCGTTAAATATTTTGCCAATGCCTTTTTATCTTTAAAGGTCACTTTTGCCAATGCTTTTTATGACTTCTGCCAAAAAATTGGCATTAAGTATGAGGAAGTCAAAAAAATGGCGGCTTTTGATAAAAGGATTGTTGATGCGCACTTGGACGTGACCACTCATAGAGGATTTGGGGGGAAGTGTTTCCCAAAAGATCTGGTGGCCTTGATGGGAGAGTTTAAAAAGGCGGGAGTAGATGTTTCCATTTTAGAATCTATGTGGAAATATAACAAAAAAATCAGGAAAGTCCACGACTGGCAAGAAATCCCCTTTGCTGTTGAGGGCAATCATAAAACTCCTAAGAAGTGATATTTTTAATTAGCTCAATTTTGGGATTATTTTTATCATCAGCAAAATCAATTGAAATAAAATCTAACCTATATTCTTTATCTCCCCATTTAATTTTTTGAACATAAAACATAGCAGTTTTTAATAAGTATTTTATCTTCCAAGGTGTCATGGATTCAGCAGGTGGACCATACTCATGGGACCAGCGTGATTTAACTTCTACAAACACTAAAGTTTCCCCATCCTTTGCCACAATATCAATCTCCCCACCCCTGATTCTGAAATTTCTTTCCAAAATTTCATACCCTTGCTTTTTAAGGTATTCACAAGCCAAATCCTCTCCATAATCACCTGTTTGCTTTGTGGACATGTTAAAGAAATTTAGATAAATCGAAAGACTTTCTATGAATTTTTGATAATCCATATTTTCTTATAGCTTCCTGATGTCTTTTGGTTCCATAACCTTTGTGTCTCCCGAAACCATATTGGGGATATTTTTTGGAAAGTTTTTTCATTAATTTATCCCTGTAAACTTTAGCGATAATTGATGCTGCAGAAATTGAAGCACAAATTGTATCCCCGTCTTTCACAGCTTTTTGTTTTTTTCTATTAAGATGTCTTATGTAAAAAGCATCAACAAGTATGTAATCTGGAGAGTAATCCAGTAGTTTGACAGCTTTTCTGAAAGCCATCTGGGTTGATTTCCCAATTCCCACTTTATTAATGGCGGATACACCAATTTCAGCCACGGCCCATGCTAATGCTTGACTTTTGATTTCTTCTGCTAGGCGTTCTCTTTCTCTAGATTTAAGTAATTTGGAATCCATCACCCCGTCTAAAAGTTCGCAATTTTTGGGAAATATCACAGCTCCTACGCAAACAGGTCCGGCAAATGAACCTCTGCCAACTTCATCAATGCCACAAACATAGGAGTAACCTGAATTCCAAAGCTTAGTTTCGATATCTAATGTGGGAGCGACCATCTACACCCTAACTGCGCTTCTACCAGATAAATCTCTTAAATAATAAAGCTTGGATCTTCTCACTTTGGCAGCTTTTTTCTTAACATCAATTTTTACAAGAGATCTACTATCTAAAGGCCATGTTCTTTCTACCCCAATTCCGCCTACCCCAATCCTTCTGACAGTAAAAGTCTTATTCTCCCCTCTTCCTCTAGCTCTGATCAAAATCCCCTCATATGTTTGAACTCTGACCTTACCGCCCTCTTCCACTTTAGAGTAGACCCCTAAAGTATCCCCGATATGTAAATCAGTTTCCCCAAATTTAGTAGAAATCATTATGCCATCTTATCACAAATCGAGCTTAACTTACAATCTCTTAAAAGCATCCTGTCCTAAAATGCCTTTTATTTTCTCCTCTAGAGCTGGTTCCGCAGAAATAGAAAACGGTAAATTCATTCTTCTAAGCTGGGTCCCCCCGTTAGGTAAAAGTAACACCACCGGAGTATTCCCGGGATATCCTCTTAAAGTCCTGTTTATATTTTGCAATGTGCCCACATCTGTTCCGGAAGGTACATAAATCTCAATAATATTTTCATTCTGAGGATCAAAAATATCAATAGTATCGGCAATCAGAGATAACTCCTCTTCTCTTTTATCAATCCTGCCGGATATTATAACAACCTCATCCCGGCCTAAAAATTCTTTACTTTCTGAAAAAAGGGAAGAGGAGTCTACCACCTCAATTTCCGCCAGCCCGTCAGAAATTCTGACAAAGGCCATCTCAGAGGCGTTTCTTTTTGTTAAAACCTTCTTCATTTCGGTAATCACCCCACCTAAGGTTAACTTTTGCCCCACATAAGCTTCAGACAAATCTGCCAGCTTCATGCTGGTATACCCTCCAATCACTTGTAATTTTTTTAAAAAGGGTGGTTCGTGTAAATAAAATCCCAACAGCTCTTTTTCAAAAGTTAACAGCTGTTCCAGTGCCATCTCTTCCACCTCCGGTAGCTTGATAGCTAAACTGCCCATATCTTCTACCTCCTCAAACAAGGAAACCTGACCCGACAGATTCGCCCTGTGCAATTTATGAGACTCTTCCAAACATTGATCTAAAATCAAAAGCTGAGCAGCTCTTAAACCTAAATTATCCATCGCCCCGGCCTTAATCAAACTTTCCAGAGTTTTTCTATTAACCAACCTATTATCCACCCTTGAGCATAAATCCATCAGGGAAACAAATTCGTCAGCTTCTCTGGCTTGCAAAATGGATTGTATGGCCAACTCACCCACATTCTTGATGGCTGATAAACCAAACCGAATCCCCATATGTTCTCCGCTTCTGCCTTCTTCCGCCACCACCGACAGGCTTCTTTCCAACTCTTCTTCTGACAAAGCCTTCAGTTTTTCTAAGGAGAATCCTACTCCTGATTTATTAACATCAGGCGGTAAAACCACAATCCCCAACCTCCTGCACTCCTCTATTGCTGCAGCTATCTTATCAATATTCCCAGACTCCGCTGACATCAAAGCTGCCATAAACTCCACCGGAAAATTGGCTTTCATATAGGCTGTCTGATAAGCCACCATGGCATATGAGGCTGCATGAGCCTTATTAAAACCATACGCTGCAAAAGGAGCAATCAAGCCAAACAGCTCCTCAGCTTTTTCTCTGTTAATCCCACTGCTTACACAACCCTCCACAAATCTGTCCTTTTGCTTAGCCATCTCGGAAGGGATCTTTTTACCCATGGCTTTTCTGAATTTATCCGCCTCCTCCCAGGAATATCCGGCCAGATTGATGGCTGTTAAAAGCACATCATCTTGGTAAACCAACAGCCCCAAAGAAGCCTGGGTGAAACTTTTCATTCTGGGATCAAAATAATGGATTTTTTTGGGATTGTGCTTGCGGACTATATATTCAGGAATGACGCTAATGGGACCTGGTCTGTATAAGGCCACCATGGCTTGAATGTCAAAAATGTTGGTTGGTTTTAAATCCACCAGGTATCTGGTCATCCCGGATCCTTCCAGTTGGAACACACCCATGGTTTCTCCTTTTGCCAAAAGTTCAAAGGCTTTCCTATCATCCAGAGGGATATTATTTATGTCCACGTCAATTTGCCTGTTTTCTTTGACAAACTCCACTGCCCTACCTAGAATTGACAAATTCCTGATTCCTAAAAAATCCATTTTCACCAGTCCCGCATCCTCTATGGCAAACATGTCGTACTGAGACACCAGCTTGTCTCCATCAGATTCTTTCTGCAGTGGTGTAAAGTTGGTGATATCCTCAGGCGCAATCACAATCCCGGCTGCATGGACAGAGGCATGTCTGACAGTTCCTTCGATTTTGACTGCCAAATCCAAAAGCTTTCTGATTTGGGCATTATTTTTATGCATATCCGAAAGCTCCGGGATTTCTCTGATGGCTTCAAATAAAGGTTTATGGAAACCCTGATGTGGGGGTGGAATTAATTTGGCTATCCTATCTACTTCACCGTAACTCAAACCTAGCACTCTGCCCACATCTCTGATAGCAGCTCTACCCATCATTGTACCAAATGTGACTATGTGGGCTACCTTATCCTCACCATACTTTTGTGTCACATATCCAATCACCTCATCTCTTCTATCATCAGCCATGTCGCAATCTATATCCGGCAGAGTTGGTCTGTGGACAGTCAAAAATCTTTCAAAGGGGAGTAAATAACCTAAAGGATTTAAGTTGGTCACTCCAAGGCAATATAACACCAGTGACCCTGCCGCCGAACCCCTGGTATTGGTGATTACCCCATGTTGATGGGCCCAATCCATGAAATCCCACACCACCAAAAAATAATCTGCGTACTTTTTTTTCTCTATCACCCCCAGCTCATATTCCAATCTTTCCTTCGCTTCATCAGATAGGTCGAGTTTTCCTTCAGCTTTTTGGTAAGTTAGCTCTCGTAAGTAATCCATTGATGATAAATCTTGGGGTGTTTGGAATAAGGGGAATCTGGCTATACCTAAAGGAATTTCCAGATCTACTTCGTTGGCAATTTTTACGGTGTTTTCCAAAGCTTGAGGTAGATCCTTAAAAGATTCTGCCATTTCCTGCGAAGATTTAAGGTAGTAATCAGGCGTATCAATCATCCGGAGCCTGTTTGCCTCGCTGATAAATGCGCCTGTTTGGACGCAGAGCAAGACATCTTGCGCTTCCGCATCTTCTTTTTGGGTATAATGAAAATCATTGGTGGCCACAATTTGAATATCCATCTTCTGAGATAACTTGACAACAGACTCTTTGGCCAACTGTTGTAAATTTGCCAGTTTTTCCAAATCTTTTCTAATTGCTTGATCAGTTACTTCTTCTAAAGATTTTTCATAAGGATGATTTTGCAGTTCAAAATAGAAGTTATCCGGACCGAAAATCTCCAGATAGGTTTTGGCCACTTCCATAGCCTTTTCTATTCCTCCGTTATCTAAAGTTCTGATAAATTCGCCTGAGGGACAACCTGATAAAGCAATCAACCCCTCCGAATATTGAGCCAGCAGTTTCTTGTCCACCCTTGGCCGGTAATAGTAACCTTCAGTATGAGCTATGGTAACCAGCTTCATTAAATTAAGATAACCTTGATAGTTTTTAGCCAGCACAGTCAGATGGAAAGGCTCTGAATCTAATTTGCCCTCTTTGTCTTTGTACGATCTTTTGGCAACATACATTTCCACTCCGATAATTGGCTTTATTCCCACCTGCTTGCATTCCTTATAGAATTCGATCGCTCCATACATGGATCCATGATCAGTTAAGCCTAATGCCTCCATCCCTAAATCTTTGGCTGTTTTGACCATCTTGGGAATTTTGGAAAGTCCGTCCAAAAGAGAGTATTCAGAGTGGGAATGGAGATGGACAAATTTAGGCATATTGATCACCGTCCTTTTCAAGTAGTAGTTTGGCAAGTATTTGTTTAACTTTACCTACTTCAGCCTTACCAGCAGATAATCTCATAATCGCACCAATTAAAACTTGTAAAGCAGCCTCCTTGCCTTTCTTGTAATCCTCTACAGCTTTTGGATTATCTTTGATGGCTTGTTTTGCCAATTTCTTTAATTCCCCTACATCCCCTACCACCCCAATAGCTTTTCCTTTTATTTCTTCTATTATCTGTGTCGGTAAAACAGTTTCTATATCAGGCTTTTTGTTTATTATATAATTTACTATGTCCTGAGGGTTTATTCCGTGATCTTTTCCATGTTCAACGGCGTTTTCGAAGAACTGAGACATCCCGATGGATTCAGTAACCCTAACTGCATCTTCAACTCTAATATTTAACTCCTTCTTATATCTCCCACTTTTAATCCAAGGTAATTCCGGTAAGGAATTTTTAATTTGCTGGATTTTTTTATGTTCCAAAATTAATTCCGGCAAATCCGGTTCGGGAAAATAGCGGTAATCATGGGCCTCTTCTTTAGACCTTTGCAAGTATGTACACTTTTTGTCCTCATCCCAACCTCTGGTTTCCTGAGAAAGTTTTTCTCCTTTTTCAATTGCGGTAATTTGGCGTTTAATTTCATACTCAACAGCAGCTACCATAAACCTGAAAGAATTTATATTTTTAAGTTCTACTCTATACGGAGGTAGTTCTTTCTGACCAACAGGTCTGACTGAAATATTTGCTTCCAACCTCATATCCCCCCGTTCCATATCTGCATTAGAAACCCCTAAATATCTGAAGAGCTGCTGTAGTTTTTTGGCATAGTCTCTGATTTGCTCTACATTGGTAAAATCAGGTTCAGTTACAATTTCTACCAAAGGAACACCGGATCTATTAAAATCAATAAGTGTTACTCCATCTTTGTGAGTCAACTTCCCTGTATCCTCTTCTTGATGGGCTCTGTTAATTCTGATTACCTCTCCCGAATCTAGCGTTATTTTTCCACCCACACACAAAGGCCACCTATATTGAGAAATCTGATAACCTTTTGGTAAATCCGGATAAAAATAATTTTTTCTTTCAAAAAGTGATTTTTCAGAAATTGTGCATCCTAAAGCTAAACCTATTTTGATACAATCATTAATTGCCTGCTCATTTATATACGGCAAAGCCCCAGGAAGGCCTAAACAAACCGGACAGGTATGAGTATTTGGTTCTTTCCCAAAATAATCCGCAGAACACCTGCAAAACATTTTGGATTTTGTATTTAGTTCAACATGGACTTCTAGTCCAATAACTGGTTCGTATTTCATTTTGATCCCTTTCCTGACCATAATAAACTTCCTTTTGTATCGTAAATGGGAATACAAAGCTGAGGTTTACCTCTGTTTATCCTAAGCATCAATTCGACAATTCTTTTCACTCTATCCTCTATAGTTTGAGTATGAGTATAAAGAACTCTATTTTTTCTTGATTCCGGATAATCCTGTTCATAGTCTTCTGATGGAATAACTATTCCAGTAAAAAATCTGGGAGCAACTCTCGCTCCCCTATTTACTTCACCAATATTCCTGTAGTTTTCTTCGCTTACAATCCGTGTGCTCATCTCGTGATTAATAAGAATCAAAAAAATATCATCTACTATTCCTACTCCTAGATCTCCATAGCCTTTAGAAAATCTGCTAAGAACATAGATATCAAGTCCAAAATCTATTGCTTCTTTGATGGTTCTACTGAATAGAGAAATGCTTCTGGGATTTAGTGGCCCAGAAAAATTTGGGGTAAAAGGTATTCCGAATCTCCTCGCAAATTCTTCAGAAACAATTCCATAACGAAGAGTACCTTCCAATCGATCTTTTCCCCCAGTATCTCTATTTACAAGGCAATGTGACAGGAATGAACCTTTATTTATATCTACCTTGCTTAATGCAATCCTTTCTGCTTCAATTGGGAGAGTTCTTATAATTTCGGTTTCTCCTTTCTCCAATCTGTTGCTTGCTCATATGCATATCCCACCCTTAAAACTGTTTCTTCATCCCACTGTTTTCCTAAAATTTGTAAACCAACAGGTAATCCATCAGAAAACCCGCAAGGAACAGATAATCCTGGTATTCCTGCCAAATTTGCAGAAATTGTATAAATGTCTGCTAAATACATCTTTAAAGGATCATCTACCTTTTCTCCTAAATTCCATGCTGTGGTGGGGGAGACCGGACCCACTATAACATCAACACTAGCAAAAGCTTTCTCAAAATCCTGTTTAACCAGAGTTCTCACTTTAGCTGCCTGAGCATAATAGTCATCATAATAACCAGAAGATAGGGCAAAAGTCCCCAACATAATTCTTCTTTTGACTTCGGGGCCGATTTTTTCCCTGCCAAATCCAAATCTTATTCCATCAAACCTGGCCATATTAGCTGATATCTCAGAAGGGTTTATAATGTAATAGGCTGCCAGTGCATAAGGACTGTGGGGCAAACTAACTTCTACAACTTCTGCACCCAATTCCTCCAGCTTTTTAATTGCTTTGTTTATAACTTCCTTAACTTTAGAATCTAACCCTTCTCCAAAGTATTCTTTTGGTACCCCAACCTTTAACCCTTGTATACTAGCTTTCAACCTCGTTGGGTGATTAACCCACGTCTTAGGTTGTAGCGTAAACTTTTCATTTGTGCAGTTTGCATCATATCCATCAGGACCGGAAATCCAACTTAGAACTAAAGCTGCATCTTCCACGGACTTGGTTAGTGATCCGATGGTATCTAAAGATGAAGCTGTAGCAATCAGTCCATATCTTGAGACTCTTCCATAGCTGGTTTTTAAACCTACTACCCCACAAAGAGAGGCAGGTTGACGGATTGATCCTCCTGTATCAGAGCCTAAAGCAAAAACGCATAAATCTGTGGCAACTGCCACAGCTGACCCACTGGAAGTCCCCCCAGGAACTTTAGTTTTATCCCAGGGATTTTTAGTTACTCCATATGCGGAATTCTCTCCGGAAGCTCCCATGGCAAACTCATCGCAGTTGGTTTTACCTATAACTCCTACTCCCTGCTCCAACAGTAAATTCACAACTGTTGCATCATATGGCGGTCTGTATCCTCCCAAGACTTTAGAGCCGGCTGTTGTAGGGATATCTTTTGTGGAAATAACATCTTTTATTGCAGCAGGAATTTTTTTACTCGTAGAGAAGCTTTGCTTATTTTGCTCATTTACAAAAAGATATGCATTAAGTGAGGAATTATATTTTTTTATCCTTTCCAAATAGGCTTTATTTAACTCTTCCAAAGAAAATTCTTTTTCTTCTAGAGCTTTGAGAGTCTGAGTAAGAGTAAGTGAAGTTATATCAGCCATTTTCCTCTCCAATTACTCTTTTGGTTACAAAGAATCCTTCTTGTTTTTGTGAAGGATTTTGCAAAGCCTCTTCCTGAGTTAAACTGGCAAGAGATTCATCTTTTCTCATCACATTACTTAACCCTGAAACATTAAAAGTAGGCTCAACTCCTTTGGTATCCACCGAATTTAACTGATCAATATAATCCAAAATCTTGGAAAGCTGCTCAGAATATTTCTCTTCTTCCTCTGGAGTTAGTGGTAAATTAGCAAGCTTAGCCACATGTTTTACTTTGTCTCGCCCCAGGCGGACCTGATCCTTAGTTAATTTCATATATTGACTTCTTTCATATAAATTGTTAACATTTTATGGCAGTCTGGTAACAGATTGTTATCAACCGCCCGTTGTAAAAGACGGGCTTTTTTATGCCTTCTTTTCACTTCTCTGGATTTTACTCCTAATTTTGCGTAAATCCAAATAAAAGTCTGAACTCTCAACTAATTCCTTAGCAACATGATATTTAAGCGAAGCAACTACTACAGTTTTTCCAACTCTTTTCAATTCATTAATCAGGTAATGAAAATCGCTATCACCGGAAAAAAGAATACAATTATCAAATACGTCTAATCTTTTTATCACGTCCACGGCAATTTCTACATCAAAATTAGCTTTGCGTAAATGTCCCCCATCTTTACGGTTCTTTATAAGCTTAAGGTGCTTGGTAATAAGTTTATAACCAGTTCTTTTAAGAAGCGTTAGAAATCCATCGTGTTCTTTTGTATCAAATCTGGCTGTATAGAAACCCAGAAAGACTATTTTTACCTGATTGTTTAACCATTCGGAAAGGTTTTTATAATCCACCTTAAACCCTAAATCTTTAGCAGAAAGTTCAAGATTTGCAGCATCAATAAAAACTGCTGTTTGACCCTTTAAATTTAAGTGAAATTCCTCTTTTGCCACTTGTTTTACCTGATCACGAGTTAATTTCATGCTTAGATTATACTTTAAAAGTTACAACAGACCAAGTACTTTACTTCACCTCGATCCTATAGTATAATACTTTACCATGCCAGAAATATTAATTCGACCGGTTACCGCAGAAATTGATCCTGTATTGACTGCTACCACTATTACTAGTGGAGGTAAGGTGTATACATTCCCAATCCCTCCAGAATTTAGAGTTGATATTCATCTTCATGAGTTATTCTTAGAAACAAATATGGCTGTACGGATTAAAGAAACTGGGCAGGAGGAAATAGATTTAGGTATAAATACCTTTCCCCATCTTGCCAATCAAGATTTTTTAAGGGCCTGGACTTTTTTACGCACGCGAGGAAGTCTTGAAGGTAGAAGTAGGGAAGCTATTATTTTATTACCCGAAGATACCTTTTTTAGAAAATATGTAGCTGAAAATCCAAGTGAATTATGTCTAGTAGAAGGAATCAATTATCAATACCTTATCGGGAAAAAGGAGCAAAGTGTTTTTGTTGACGGGTGGCTACGAAAACCTCAGACTCCTAGTTGGAGAGTAACTATTCCATTACGAGCAAATCCAGTAGGGGATTTGGTCTTTAAAGAAATATCTGCTCCAAATTCAAAACTGTTAATTTTCTCTTAAATTTTTCCTTCCATTTCGCGGAGGGCTTTGATGCGCATCTCAATTGGAGGATGGGTATTAAAAAGTCCAGCCAACCATTGTTTGGCATCCTGACCTTTTAAGGGATTAACAATATACAAATGAGCTGTTCCCCTGTTGGCAACTTCCAAAGGCTCTCTATCGCCTGAAATCTTTTGTAAAGCAGAAGCTAAACCCTGAGGATAACGGGTCAAAAGTACTCCTGATGCATCTGCTAAAAATTCTCTTCTTCTGGAAACAGCCAGCTGGATTAAAGTGGCCACAATCGGGGCCAGTATGGCTGCCACTATGGCTAAAATCACAAACAGTTGGTTACCTCTACCCTCTCTATCTCTTCCACCATAGAACATACTTCTTAAAAAGAAATCAGCCAGGAGCGCTATGGTACCTACCAAAACTGACACAACTGCCATCAGCAGAGTATCCCTGTTTCCAACATGAGACAGCTCATGAGCTGTCACCCCCTCAAGTTCTTGTTTGTTTAATTTTTGCAATATCCCTTTGGTAAAAGCAATGGCAGCATGTTTTGGATCCCTGCCTGTGGCAAAAGCATTAGTGGCTGTATCATCAATAATATAAATTTTAGGAAGTGGTAGACCTGCAGCAATACATAGATTTTCCACAATTCTGTAGACCTCGGGGTTATCCTCTTTCTTTATTGGTTTTGCGCCGGAAACTCCCAAAACAATTTTATCTGACCAAAAGTAGGAAACAAAGTTCATAATTCCGGCCATAATTAAAGCAAACCCCACTATTCCTAATCCACCCACTTCCCCATATCCAAACCCTCTGGCTATGATATAAACCACGGCCACTGTAAAAAGGCTGAATAAAAACATGATTACCCATGTTTTAAAGATATTTCCTGAAACATGATCCCAAGCAGTATTAACAGTTGCCATGATGAGATATATTTTAGCAAATCTTAACTGTCATTGCGAGCGAAGCGTAGCAATCTTTAGGGATTTCGAGCTTTAGCCTCTATGGCACGGGCACGTAATCTTTTCCAACCTTCTGCTACACTTTCGGGGGTAGCCTCAGGATGAAGAACTCTGGCTACTGCTTCCCAAGGATTAGGGTGTAAACCGTGAGTATATCCATTTGGTGGATAATTACCAGGTCCATAAGCTTTCCATATTGCGGCTAGGACCGGGTCTTCTCCACAATAAAAAAGCTTTCTTGCTCCCAACTCTTTCATCATTGTATTAAAATTTCACCTCCACGTCCTTTTTTTCTTCGTCAGTTGCTTTAAAGAACTCTTCTTTCTTAAATCCAAACATCTGGCCTATCCAGGCTGAAGGCACTGTTTCCAAACTATTATTTAAATCTAAAACATTAGTATTATAAAATTGTCTAGATGCAGCTACTTTTGTTTCTGTATCCGAAAGCTCATCCTGAAGCTTAATAAAATTTTCCGAAGCCTTAAGATTTGGGTAATTTTCCGCAACAGCAAAAAGAGATTTTAAAGCTCCTGTTAACATATTATCCGCTTCAGCCGCCTCATGCGGATTTTTAGCGCTCATTAAAGAAGTACGGGCTTTTGTCACTTCTTCCAAAACGCCTTTCTCATGCTTAACATAACCTTTAACCGCTTCAACTAAATTTGGTATTAAAGAAGACCTTCTTTTTAGCTGCACATCAATCTGACTCCATGCCTCCCTGACTCTATTCCTCAAAGTTACCAAACCATTGTAGGTCATTAGTAACCAGAAGATTAAAACAACAACTACACCAATTACTATATAAGTTATCATTGCTTAAATATTAAACCATTTAGAAAATTCTGTCCAGTCCCAACTATTTGCTACATCTTTTACTTCCGCCCAACCTCTTCTCGCAACTGCAACTCCAAACCTCATATTATCCATCTGGGATACTTCATGAGCATCTGTGTTGATAATAAATTTAACCCCAAATTTAATCGCCTGTCTGACTAAATCATCCCTTAAGTCTAATCTGTTCGGGAAAGCATTTATCTCTAAAAGCTTGTTATTTTTAGCGGCATATTTAAAAATCTGCTCCCAATCCGCCTCAGACGATTCTCTTTCATTCAATAATCTGTTAGTGGGATGAGAAATTATATCCACATGAGGATTTTCCAAGGCTGACATTAATCTTTTGGTAATTACCTCTTTGGAACCTCTGTGGCCGGAATGAATCCCGGCTATACAATAATTCAAGGTTGCTAAAGCTTCATCCGGCACACTCAGATTTCCATCCCCAAGTATATCTATTTCGAGACCATTTAGTACTCGAATACTTTTTGTGCTCTTTTTTAGAGATTGGATAAATTTTGTCCTCTTTTGTACCCAATCAATCATCTCCTCTTTGGAAGTGGTGGTAAATCCAGGTGGATGATCTGATATTCCCACAAATTGATATCCAAATTTTCGAGCTTTCTTTACTATATCCTCAATAGAATCTGCTCCCGGGCCGTGTGAAGGGCTTTTGATGGGATAATTTGAATGTAGATGTAAATCCCCTTTAAGGTCTGAAAGATTAACCAGATCAGGCAATTTATGCTCTAAAGCAGCCTCAATCTCCCCGGTATCTTCCCTTATCTCCGGCGGGGGAGTCTGCATACCAAGCAATTTATAAAACTCCTCCTCTGTTTCTGTTCTGATTAACTTATCACTTATTACTTTTTCCTTATCACTTATTTTCCTAACCCCATATTCTGATAAAGAGAACCCTTTCTCATTGGCAGGCGTTCGTAACTTAATGTTATGAGATTTCGAGCCCGTGAAGTGCTGTAAAAGCGCTCCATAAGAATCAGGCTCCCCTACCAACAAATCCAGCTGTAAGCCGCTTTTTAAGACCACTGTGGCCTTATTCTCCCCCTGATCTACAATTCTTGCCACTTGCGGCATTTTGCAAAAATACTCTACCGCCTTTGACGGATGATTTGAGCATGCAGAAAAATCCAAATCACCCACTGTTGCCACCATTCTCCGTAGAGAACCCAGAGGGTGAGCATTTATTACATCCTTATTTTTTTTAAGGTACTCAACAATTTTAGCAGCCTGGACAAAAGCGTAAGGAAGCAGATTTCTGCTGCCTCTATTTTCTATCTCCCTTAAACCATCCATGATCTTCTGGGCAATTTTTGAGGAAAACCCTTTTTCTACCAACTGTCCATTTTTAATCTGCTTTTTTAAATCCGCGATGCTATCTACCCCTAAATTGCCGATTTCCGAAGCTGTTTTAGGTCCAATTCCTGAAATATCCAGTAAATCGAATACAACTTCAGGTATACCTTTTTCTACTTCTTGAAAATGTTTTACTTCCCCTTTGGCAAACAACTCGTCTAAATATCCCTGTATACCCTTACCTAAAACAGGTACCTCATCTAATCTCTCCTCCTCCCATAAATCCTGGATTTCAGAGGTGGAATGCTCAATTGAATCAGCGGCATTCTCATAAGCTCTTATTTGAAAGATATTTCCCGCACCTTTGATAGTATAAGCAGCAGCTACATTTCGTAGTATTTTAGCTAATTTAGCATTGGAAATTTCCATTGTTTTAAATATATCATTTCTCGACATTGAACACACATCCCTGATTTGCTAAAATAACATAAGTTTGGGATCGAAGTGTAACGGTTTGCACGACTCCCTGTCACGGAGTAGGTAGCGGGTTCAATTCCCGTCGGTCCCGCCACGTTCAGTTTACATGAACGTGGTCCGCCCTAAAATTTTGCCCTCTTGACAAATATGTCTTTATAGGATAAAAAACATATTACTGCTCCTGCCACACTAAATTGCAAACTGCCTCAATAAAATGGCTAGACAACCCAAAACAGAAGAAAAAGAATCTTACTTTGACAGAGTAAGCAGTGAGATAGACAGCAAACAATCCAGACTGACAATGATTCTGGGAGGCCTAATTATTTTAGTGGTTGTCGTTCTACTGTTTAATTACTTCAACAGAAGTAAGCCGTCTATTGGACCTTCCCAACAAACTCAGCAGGGAGATGTCTCTCCTGAAAACTTACCTGGTACATATACAGTCAAAGAGGGAGATACTTTATTCAGCATTGCCGAAAAATATTATCAAGATGGCTATAAATATACTGAGATTGCCGCAGCTAATAATTTGGCAAATCCTGACAATTTAGAAACTGGCCAGCAGTTAAACATTCCGAAGCTGTCTGACCAAGATCTGGAAGTGGGATTGGGGCAACCAAGCGAAAGTCCCTCGGAAACTCCCATCTCAACTCCTACTGAAGAAATCATCCCTGCGCTCGAGAGCAACACTCAGGCTCCTCAGACTTCAAAAGGTGGTCAGGATTGGGGCCCAACAATCAGCGGAGATACCTACGAAGTTGTAGTGGGAGACTGGCTGTCAACGATAGCAGCCAGAGCCTATAATGGTGACATCATGGCATATACTAAATTAGCAGAGGCAAATAATATTCCAAATCCCGACCTGATCTACCCCGGTATGGTTCTCGAAATCCCCAGATAACATAAGGTAAACATCAATTCGACTCACCAATTAATATCTTGATTATTTTGATCATGGTTATTATATTAATATAGAACCTATGCAAACGAAAAGTTGGTTTACTAAAACCTGGCTTCATTTATTGCTTCTGGTAACCCTGATTTTGGTGACCTATCTGATGACTTTAAATAACGCTTTTTTGTCTGATGATATTGCTGAAATCAGAGATAATCCCAACATCGACAATTTCTCTACTATCCAGACTCGCCCCTTTGGATTTTTAAGGTTAATTATTTATTATCTGGCCTTTCAGATTGGAGGATTAAACCCGCCTCTTTTCAGATTATCAAACATTTTATTTCATATCGGATCCGCCATTTTAATTTATTTTATATTACTAAAAATTTCCCGCTCCAAAAAAATTGCTCTCTTTACTGCAGCTCTTTTTGCTGTTCATCCTGCCATATCTGAAGCTGTAGTATGGATATCCGGCGGCATGTATACCCAATATACCTTCTTTTTTCTGCTTTCCTTCTTCTTTTATATTCTTTCTCAAAACAGTATTAAATACTATTTACTATCTTTACTAAGCTATCTGTTAAGCTTTATGTCTCACCCGGTGATGCCGGCTGGTTTGGCTGTGATTTTTCTATTTTATGAGTTTAGTTTTGGAAATTTAAGGCGAAACTGGCCCAAATCTATTGGTTTTGTAATAATTTTGATCGCCTATATTTTTGTAAACCTTGCCAGCTTAGGCGAGAGAGAATCCACCCTGCAAACTGCCCATTATCAAGAGAAGGGAATAGACAACATTTTCTTTCTGATTCCGGTGGCTTTATCATCATATTTTGAGCTGATTTTTTGGCCTAAAATCTTAACCTTGTATCATTCGGAGTTATTTTTTAATGCATTTAGCTTCACAGTCAAATCATTTTTAACAATGGTATTTTTCTTGAGCGCGGGGTTGGCCTTTTTTAAGAATAGATATTTATTTTTCTGGCTGTCTTTTTTCTTTATTGCTCTGTCTCCCACTCTCACACCATTTAGGTTAAACTGGATTGTGGCTGAACGCTACATCTATTTACCTGGTGTGGGAATTTTTGCCTCCTTTGCTTATCTTTTGGAAAAATTGATCCAGTCTAAAAAGAAATTGTCGGCAGTATTTGTTGTCCTCTTCATCGCCATTATCGCCGCCCTGACAATTAGAACTATAATCAGAAATATTGATTGGAAAAATGAGGATAACCTTTGGATAGCCACCGGCAAAACATCACCATCCAGTCCTAATACTCACAATAATTTAGGTGATGTTTACGGCAGATGGGGAGACAAACAAAAGGCGCTGGGGGAATTCCAAAAAGCTATCCAATTAAAACCGAATTATGCAGATGCTTACCACAATCTGGCCAATACCTATCTTGAGCTTGGTGATGACAAACAGGCTTTGGAAAATTACCAGAAAGCAGCCTCGCTAAATCCCATACTTTGGCAATCTCTACAAAATATTGCAGCCATCTATTACCAGCAGAAAAAATATGGTCAGGCGCAGGATTATATTCAAAAGGCTCTTCAGATTAATTCCAAAAATATCAATCTTTGGTCTAACTTGGGTATCATTTATATGACTTTGGGAGATAAGGTTAAGGCTAAAGAAGTATTCACCCAGGTTTTAGCTCAAGACCCGCAAAATCTGGTAGCTAGACAAGCTCTGATGGAACTTAACAAGTGAGCCGAAGGTGGGAATCGAACCCACGACCCAGGCTTTACGAAAGCCTTGCTCTACCACTGAGCCACTTCGGCCTATGAGCTCCTGACGTACTGTTACACAGACTGACAGAGTTTATCAGATTATTCCTATCTGACGGCTTATTACCGGATTTAGTTTATGCGTTAGAACTAAAAAATGTATAAGTAAGTACATCAAAAGCCCGATCCCTGCGGCCAAGACGGATCAGCTTTTATTGTGCCGACATTCGCTCCCTAACAGTAAGGTACTTTCACCACAAAGATCATTCGGTGAAAGAATTATAGCATAAATTTTCTGTTAATTTTAATTGAATGTCATACTTGCTCAAAGAATGATGAAGAGTAAAGATATTGTTTTATTGTAATTCTAGTAACCGCTCAGCAGTTAAGTTCTCCACATTTAATTTATAAATACCTCTTGGGTTTGGTTTAGGATCAAGGAGCTCACTTAGAAAGATTAAAAACTCTTTATTATTTAACCAAACTACATTGCCAGCTGGATACATGTATTGTTTTTCCTTTTCGAAGAAATCTGGACCTTTAAAATCAGCTAATTTTATTTGCTTTGTTATACTTAAATCAGAATTCATTTTAAGGATAACAGACGATAAATCAATATTTCCTGCATCTGCATAGCCAGAACCTTCTTGAGCAACAATATAAGCACTATCTGACGAAACAATGGGGTTGCTAATATTTGCTGATTCATCTGTTATTTGTTTTTCTGTTCCACTAGAAATTGAGTATGACCATATAGAGAACTTTACACCTAAACTACTCTGTCCTTGTTGGTTTTTCTGATTTAGCGAAGTGTAAAAAATTTTATCTTCTGCTTGCGACCATGTAACATTGCTAGCTCGATCTTTACGTGTAATCCTTTTTTCCCCTGAAGGCAATTTTAATGCTATGGTACGTGCATCATCAGTAAGATAAGCTAAATAGGAACTAAAAGGTGAATATTCAGGACTCGTGCCGCTAGAAGCTAAAGTGATTTTATTTTTATTACTAAGTGAATATTCTATTAATGATCCCTCTTCTTCATAAACAATTTTACTGCTGTCGGAAGACCAGCTTATCGATTTCCTTTTTTTAACATCATTAGTTACTTGTATGGGGCTTGTTCCATCAGAATTAATAATCCATACATTTCTTACATCATAATAATCGCCGTATGAATATGGAGGGTAAAAGCTACCATTTCCTTTAGATACCTTATCTGTTTTGGTTACCGATTCTGGAATTGATAAAAAAGCAATCTTAGAATTATCTGGTGAAAGTATAGCCCAAGAATTAAAACCATAGCTCGTCAATTTTTTAATCTGATTAGTATTAAGACCATACGTATAAACATCACCATCTTTAATATAAACTGTTCGATCCACATTTATAACTTTGTTTACAGCTGGATTTACTGATGTATTAGATGAATCTGTAGTCGTTGGAGTTTGGGTAACATTTAGTTGCGTCAGATTATTATTTGTAGTATTCAAACTTTTATTTTGTTTCGTACCTAATAAGTAAGCACCAATTCCAACTACAAAAATAATGACAATTAGCCCAATTACAACAATAAAATTACCTTTTTGATTAACTAGGTTTCTAAAAAAAGATTGTTTTTCTATAGAGGGTTGAACAGGCGTTGGTTGCTGAAAAGTATTATCTGTTTCCATAGCTTGGGTATATTATTTCAAGAAAATAGTCCAATTGCAATAATCCTCCAAAACTGTTCTTTCAAAAATTAGTTCGATTCCCGTTAGGGTGTAACGTTCTTGACCTAAATTTTGACAAAATTAAGCAAGTTTCCGAAGCTAAAAATTGTTAGTTCGATTAAAATCCTATGGAGCGGGATACGAGAATCGAACTCGCATCTCTACCTTGGGAAGGTAGCGTTCTACCACTGAACCAATCCCGCACTTACGTAAACTTAACGTTAATTTTCTACCCATTATACCAAAATCAGCAGTCTTGCCTAAATAGTATTAAAAACATAAAATATTATTAATGTCTTACAGACCACGCTACACCAGAAGAGTATCCAAAAGAAATAAAAGAAATCTATTTGTGACAATTATATTAGTAATAATAATCTTATATGCAGCCATTATCTGGATTTTACCCAACTTTATAAAAGGAATCGGCTCCATCACTGCTTTTTTAAAACCTCAAAGTAGCAAAGTAATAAATGTATCCGAAAACCCCCAACTAGCCCCTCCGGCTTTAAATATTCCATTTGAGGCTACCAATACCTCACAAATCACTATTGAAGGCTATGGCACCCCTAATTCTAAAGTTAAACTTTTTTTGGATGATGAAGAAGTTGGAACCGAGAATGTATCTGCGGAAGGAAAATTTATATTTAAGGATGTGCCGCTTTCTTTGGGAACAAATAATATTTATGGAAAATCATTAGATGATAAAGGAAAGATGAGTTTATCTTCAAAAATTATAAAAGTTACTTATGATAATGAGAAACCCAGTTTGGAAATTTTAAACCCGCCGGATGGATTGGAAGTACATGGAGTAAGAATTGTAACAGTTGAAGGAATTACAGAACCTCAGGCAAAAGTTTATATAAATGACAACCAAGTTATTGTAGATAAAGATGGGAAATTTAAAGTCGAACAATCATTAAACGATGGAGAAAATATATTTGTTATAAAAAGTGTTGATCCGGCATCAAATGAAACTTCGCAACAAAGAATAGTTAAATTCACACCTTAATCTAGGCCACCCAATACCAGTTTAGAAAAAGCGCGGAAAAAAGTAGAGTCAAAATTAGAGAAATTATTAAATAAGGGATCTTGAAAGTCTGACTTTTTATCAATGCCAGTAATATAGAAATAGGAAATATCGGCAGCAAGAGTCTTGACGTAGAAGAAAGATTGGTGGTCAATATCGGCACCAACACTGATCCCAGTGCGTAGAATGAATATATGGGAGGCAAAAAACGAAATGATCTGATAGCCATTCCCAATCCGAAAACTGCAAAGACCAGATCAAAAATAACATAGTAATATTTTTGGGTAAATCCACTCTGAAAAATATTATTTAATGCTTCCCAAAAAGGCATCCATGGTAATCCTATTTGTCTGCTCCATTCGGTTTGAGCCTCTATAAAATACAAAGGCTGACCGGTTTGTGTATAAAGATAAAGACAGTAGAGTAAAAAACCCAATGGAGAAAGCAGTAAAATGATATTTTTTTTATTAAATCTTTTATGCCACAAAATCTCAATGAAAATTGAGAAGATAAGTATTAATCCGATGAATCTAGTCAAACTGGTTAAGATAGCGAAAAGTGTTGCCCAAAAAAATTTATTCTTTCTAAAATAGTAAATTGTCAAAATAGATAAAAGTAAAAATAAACCCTCAGAATATCCCATCAAAAAGTAGAAAGATGTGGGAAAAAACAGTAAATAAAAAAGTGTCCTTTTGGCAATCTCTTTGCTAAAATCCAAAATAATTAACTTATATAAAAATAAGCTTGCCAAAAAAGTGGACACCACACTAATTAAAATAGCTGAAAGCCAGAAATCTCTTGTTATAAACGTGATTATCTTAATTGCCAAAGGATACCCCGGGAAAAAAGCATAATGGGTTGGTTTAAGATAGCCAGACTGGGCAATGCTTATGTAATATCTGCTATCCCAGTTAACGAAATTTTCAAAAAAATTGTCGGATGAGTATTCACTTTTGGGAAATAGTAAGAAACCTAAATAAGTTACTGTCAACAAAATGACTATCCAAAGTAGATAAATTTTAATAGGATCAGAATCAATTAATATTTTTTTTCTATTAAATTTCATATAATAGTGAGTATAACAAATGTTGGATATCTTACAAATTCTACTTATCGTCGGTTTTACATCCGGTCAGCTACTTAAAATTCCCTTTGGAATAAACTCCGGAATAACTCTGCTGGATTTATCAGTTATCATCTTATCCATTTTTGGATTGATTAATCTTAAAAGGAAAATACCAAAACCATCCCTCTGGTTTGTCTTTGCCATTTGTTTTATCCTAATTGCCACCATCTCATTGATTTTTACTCCCCTACGCCTTAATTTTAAGGAATATTTTATATCGTTCTCATATATCCTGAGATTTTTTCTATATGCTCTTTTAGGATTTTTAATTTATTGTGGAGCAATTTCTGGTTTCAAAAGAAATATCATAAGTATTCTGACCTTTTGTGGATTGGTCCTAGCTGTAACTGGCTTAATTCAACTTATTTTTTTGCCGGATTTGATGTTTTTATCAAACTTCGGCTGGGATCCGCATTATTTTAGAGCTGCTGCTACCTTTTTAGATCCCAATTTCTTGGGTTCATTTCTGGTATTATCTCTCATTTTAATATTCCAAAAGTTCACTACGGCGAAAAAATGGAATAAAATAGAGATTTTATCTTTTGCACTGATATATATCGCCTTACTAACCACTTTTTCCAGGGGAGCTTATTTGGCATTTTTGGTAAGTTTTTTATACATATCAATGCTTCGAAAATCTGTTAAAGCAACTCTTGTAACTATCCTACTTTTTGGTGTATTGCTTTTGGGATTCACAACTTACCAAAGGCTAATTGCTCAACCAAGAGGTATCAATCGGGAACAATCAGCAGAATTTAGATTAGGTTCCTGGCGTCAAGGATGGGAAATTTTTTCTCAAAACCCCATTTTGGGGGTGGGGTTTAACGCCTATAGATTTGCTCTCAACCAATATGGCTTGAGTAATGAGCAATTTTTTAAAAGCCATGGTTCATCAACCAATGATTCCTCGCTTTTGTATGTTGCGGCAACTACAGGCATTGTCGGATTAATCATATATTTGCTATTTCTAGGATCATTTTTTTATAGGGGAAGTCATCTGCTAAATGCCGGGTTAATTTGTTTAATCACTCAAAGTTTTTTTGCCAATACTTTATTTTATCCCCCACTGATACTTTGGATCTTTTTAATTAAAGCTGCTGATATAAAAGATTAAGTTTTTCGGCACTTTTCCTCCAGCTAAATTTATCTGCCTGCTGTAAGCCTTTCTCTATTAATCTCTTTTTTAGATTATCATCATTTTCAATTTTTCCTATAGCTTCCTTGATAGATTCTTCGCTTTTTGGATCAATATACAAAACTGCATCCCCTCCTACTTCGGTTAGTGAGGAAGTATTGGAACAGATAGTCGGAATTGAAAAAGTCATTGCTTCTAAAACCGGTAGTCCAAACCCTTCATAGAAGGAAGGGTAGATAAAACAAGATGCACCTCTATATAAAATCGGCAATTCTTCATCTGGAATATACCCCAGCATCCTCACCTGATGATTTGTCATGACTAATTTATGAATTTCATCATCACCCCATCCTTTTGCGCCCACTATTACCAATTCCTTATCGAATTGACCTCTTAGGTATACATTTAATAGTACCTTTAAATTTTTTCTGGGCTCCAAGGTTGCAACAGATAAAAAGTAGCCTCTCTTAAGATTATATTTTTTCAAAACTTTTTTAATCTTTTCTGAAGAATAAGTTAAATCCAGCTGATCTGCTGCTGGATAAATTACCCCGACATTACTTTTAGGGGAAAATTTTAAGAAATCACTCCTGGAATTTTCCGATATGCTGATGACTAAATCTGCATATTTTCTAATTCTTTCCAGGCGGATTTTCTCCAGCTGAACAGTCCTTTGGTGGTGAAACTGCGGGAAAAGCGTAGGCGTCATATCAAATACAGTGGCTACCTTCTTGCCATTCTTTTGAGGGGGGAAAAACCAGTTAAATGAGTGGAATATATCAACATCACCTATGAAAGTCTCAATAAGTGGCCAATTTAATTTTTGCCATAAGATAAAGACTGTTCTAAATAGTTTTGCAGGCAGTTTGTTAATAACTAATTTTACATTGGGATATTTTTTAAATTCTAAATTTTTTAAATAATCAAATGTTTCAAGGGTGGAAATTCCGAAAAGCACAAACTCGTCTTTTCTGTTAATTTTTAATAGAGCATCAATTAGACTGTAGGTATAAACAGCTATGCCGGTTTTTTGTTTATCTGATAAAACTGATACGTCCAATCCTATCCTCATGTTGTTAATGATAGACTATTTTACTAAAATGAACAAAATGGTCGATAAAATTTTAAGGAAAATTAACAACAATTTAAGAATTTATAGGGAGGATTTGCAAACAAAGGGGCTGTATTACTCAATTCTTCACCGATTATTTAAAATTCCCAAACTCAAAGAAATACTAACACCTCTGGTAAATTATTTAAAGCCTGATTTTATCAAAATAAACAACTATAAATTATATATTGATAAATTTGATACTACAGTTTCCGAAAAGTTGGTGGAAACAAAGGTATGGGAGGATTTTGAAAGCAAAATTTTTAAACAGAGTTTAAAAACAGGCGATATAGTAGTGGACATCGGAGCCCATATTGGCTACTACACTCTGATTGCCTCAAAAATTGTTAGTAGAGAAGGCAAAGTTTATGCTTTTGAACCTGATCCAAAAAATTTCAAACTGTTGAAAAGAAATGTTGAGGAAAATCAATTACATAATGTGGTGTTAACCAATAAAGCAATCACTAGTAAAACCGGCCAAGTAAAACTTTACCTAAACAAAGAAAATACCGGAGACCACAGAATTTATGACACCAAAGACGACAGAGATGAAATTTTAGTTGATTCCACATCTTTAGATGATTATTTTAAAAATATTAAAAGAAAAATTGATGTGATTAAGATGGATATCCAAGGTGCAGAATATGAGGCTATAATGGGAGGGTTAGGTCTTCTAAGGAAAAATCCTCAAATCAAAATTTTTTGTGAATTTTGGCCGATGGGACTGAAATTAAACAATACTAATCCTGAAAACTTTCTGGCTGTATTTAGGAAATTTGGTTTCCGGATATTTCACATTGATGAAGAGAGAAAAAGATTAATCCCTCAATCTGCCGATCAACTAATTAAATTGTATCCTCCTCATAATCCTGATTTTACCAACTTGTATATCTTAAAGGCCCGTTAGTCTCTCTTTGAAAATTTTCAGCCTGATGAATAAAATAACCACAATCAAGCTGAGAATATCCGATGCAACCGTGGCAACTGAGGCACCCAAGAATCCGTATGGCGGTATCAGAATAAAGTTTAAGACAATATTAAATATCAATGTAGCAATAGTTAATATAACCAAACTTTTTAAATATTTGTCGGTGGATAGAATTATTTGAGATAACGGTACATATATAAAGATAAACGGGATGGAAAATGATAGTATTTTGATGGCTTTTATTGATGGTGAGAATTCCGGTAAAACAAGCTCGATAACCGGCGGCAAAATTAAAATATAGGCTATAGTTAGAACAGATCCCAAAATCCCCATTATCAAAATTGTTTTTTTAAACACTTTTCTAATCTCTAAACTACCTAGAGTATGCATTTTAACCAGAAAAGGAAAGATGCTTATGGAAATTGACGAAGGGATAAAAACAACTGCTTCCAAAAATCTGTAGGCGACCCCGTAAATACCTGTCTCAAAATTACCCCTCAGATAAGACAGCAGCAAAGTATCTACTTTAAAATACAATAAGCCAATAATTCCCAAAAGACCATACGGGAGAGATTGGGAAGCAATTTTTTTGAAGGTATGTAAGCTAACATGAGATATAACTTTAGTTTTTTCTCTCCATATAAAAAGTATCAGGATCATCAGATAAACTAGATGTCCCCATATCAAAGCATTAACAGCCCCTGTCACACCAAAACCACTTTTGACCAAACCAATCCCAAAAAGTGCTGTGGACACACTTAGAAAGATTAGTGCCAAAGCTGAAAATTGCAGTTTTCTTTTGGCAATAAATATTCCATCTATGGTTTGGGCGATTGACAGTGGAAAAATTGCCGAAATTGAAAGTAGTATCATTCCCACTCTTAATTTATCAGGATCAAGGATATATAAGATAATTGACATCAGGGCAAAGATTACAGAGGTGATAACTAATCTGAAAATTGATATATTCCAAACTAAATCCCCGGCTTTGGTATGATCAATGGCAATTTCCCTAATTAAGTACCTATTGAAACCAAAGTCAGAAATTACAGAAATTAGCGAAAAGTAAACTAATGCCGTAGTTAAAAGACCAAAATCAGAAACACCTAAATTGCGGGCCAAAAATATGGTATAAAAGAAACCAATAACCCTGCCAAAAATTTGTGCTGTAATCAAAAAAGAGCTTTGCTTTAAAATAGAATTCATCCATCTAATGATAACAAAAATCTCTGGAGGTTGTTTAGAAACTAATTTTGAGTTTATCAGATTTTATACAGGGTTTGGAGAGTATAGATAAATTACCACCTGAAGATGTAGGTAGTTAAGATATTTCTGCTGTTGCTTTTGTTACTTTCCTCTTTTTAGTAAGACTTTGTATAAGAGTTTCTTGCTCTGGAGATAGAGCACCATTTCCCTCCTCAAGTTTTTGCAGAAGACTTGAATTAGCATTGTAATGTAACTCTTCAATATATGCTTGAAGTAGGGTTGATCTGATAACAAAAGCCTGCATTGTTTGTTTAAACATAACTTTATTACCTTCTTTTTGTGCCTGAAGAAGTTTTTCCTTATATCTTTTAAATATATCTTGATCAGATATTGCCTTTCTGCCCACTCTAATTGGGAAAACCGTTTGTTCTAAATATGATTTAACATCTTCTGGAGTAAAATGGGCATAAATCCGTTCTTGATTTGCAGCAATCTCCTGCCACTGGGGAATAGCTTGTTCTACCTTTGTCATTACTTCTAGAGCATGTCTGGTAACTTGTTCATCCATAAAGGCATCACTTTCCAGATGACCAAAAATGTATTCTCCATCATCAATAGTCTCTGGAGATAATGTACCGTTATGTATTCTGATATCTCCTAATGCATCCGCCATAATTACCTCACCCTATACTGGACCCAATAATTTAGACAGTGTATAAAGAACATATAATTGATGGAAAACAAAAGTCTAAAAAGGGTCCATCCTCCGGCTTTTAAAGCAAAAGTGGCTATTGAAGCCATTAAGGGAGAAAA